>Ga0187892_10003117_pt1 | contig 30977 bp, 26 predicted proteins | sample MA1701073metaG_FD_139345 | JGI IMG/M metagenome (GOLD analysis project Ga0187892, IMG submission 139345) | Bio-ooze microbial communities from a basaltic lava cave in the Kipuka Kanohina Cave System on the Island of Hawaii, USA - MA170107-3 metaG ...
CAGCAGGTAGGTCTCGTGCCGCGCGAGCTTGAGCTGCTGCGCCACCTTCTTCACGTCCTGCACCTGGTCGTGATGCGCGACCAGCAGCGCGTCGGGAGTGTCCACGATCATCAGGCCCTCGACGCCGACCGCCGCGATCATGCGCGAATCGCTCTGCACATAGCAGTTGCGGCTGCCCACGAACATGGCCGGGCCCTGGGCGCGGTTGCCCTGGGCGTCCGGCGCGGTGAGCTCGCTCACGGCCTTCCAGGAGCCGATGTCGGTCCAGGCGAAGGGGGCCGGCACCACCGCCACGCGCGCCGACTTCTCCATGACGGCGTAGTCGATCGAGATGTCCGGGATGCGCTCGAAGACGTCCTGGGCCAGATGCGCATGGTCCTCTTGCGCGACCACCGCCTCCCAGCACTGCCGGGCGCCGGCCAGGACCTCGGGCGCGTGCAGCGCCAGTTCGTCGAGGAGCACGCCGGCACGGAAGCAGAACATGCCCGCGTTCCAGTAGTGACGACCGGACTCGACCATGCGGCGCGCGTCCTCCAGGGAGGGCTTCTCGGTGAAGCGCGCCACGCCGAAACCGCCGTCGTCGATCGGGTCGCCGCGCTCGATGTAGCCGAAGCCGGTCTCGGAATAGGCCGGCTGGACGCCGAAGGTGACCAGCTTGCCCCGTTCGGCCAGGGCTGCGGCCGCCTGGACGCCGCGTGCGAACGCTTTCGCGTCGGGCACCAGGTGGTCCGCAGGCAGCACCAGCAGGGTGACCTCCGGGCCGTGGCGCGCGACCGCGGCGAGCGCGCCGACCGCGACGGCCGGCGCCGTGTTGCGGGCGCACGGCTCCAGCACGAAGAAATGCCGGCAGGCGAGTTCGGCACGCCGGTACTCGTCCCGGGTGGCGAAGAAGTGCTCGCGGTTGGTGACCGTGATGACCTCGGCGATCTCTCCCAGCGGCTGCAGGCGCTCGAGCGTCTTCTGCAGCAGGCTGCGCCCGTCTGGCAGCTTGATGAAGGGCTTCGGGTAGGCTTCACGGGACACCGGCCACAGCCGGGTGCCGCTGCCGCCGGAGAGGATCAAGGGGATCAGCATCGCTGGGCAATCCAATAGGCGCCGCCATTATCGCATCGGAGCGGCGGGGGCGATGTGCTATCCTCGCCGCCGGCGCAGGGGCGAGCAACAAACGTGAAACGCACCGCACTCATCACCGGCATCACCGGGCAGGACGGGGCCTATCTAGCCGAGCTGCTGCTCGGCAAGGGCTACGTCGTGCACGGCGTCAAGCGCCGCACCTCCCTGTTCAACACCGATCGCATCGACCACCTGTACCAGGACCCGCACGAGCGCGACCGCCGATTCATCCTGCACTACGGCGACATGACCGACTCGAGCAGCCTGGTGCGCATCATCCAGGACGTTCAGCCCGAAGAAATCTACAACCTCGCCGCGCAGAGCCATGTGATGGTCTCCTTCGAGGAGCCCGAGTACACCGCGAACTCCGACGCGCTCGGCACGCTGCGCGTGCTCGAGGCGATCCGCATCCTGGGCCTGCGCGACCGCACGCGCTTCTACCAGGCCTCGAGCTCGGAGATGTACGGGCTGGTTCGGGAGGTGCCGCAGAAGGAAACCACGCCGTTCTATCCGCGCTCCCCGTACGGCGTGGCCAAGCTGTACGCCTATTGGATCACCGTCAACTACCGTGAGGCCTACGGCTTCTACGCGTGCAACGGAATCTTGTTCAACCACGAAGGACCCATGCGCGGGGAGACCTTCGTGACCCGCAAGATCACGCGCGGGCTGGCGCGCATCAAGCTCGGTCTGGACGATTGCCTGTACCTCGGCAATCTCAACGCGCGCCGCGACTGGGGCCACGCGCGCGACTACGTGGACGCCATGTGGCGCATCCTGCAGCAGGACCAGCCCGACGATTACGTCGTCGCGACCGGCGAGCAGCACAGCGTGCGCGATTTCGTGTCCGCCGCCGCACAGGAGCTGGGCATGCCGATCCGGTGGCAGAGCGAAGGCGCCGACGAGAAGGGCTACGACTCCAGCGGACGCTGCATCGTCGCCGTCGATCCCCACTACTTCCGCCCGGCCGAGGTGGATTCCCTGCTCGGCGATGCCTCGAAGGCTCACGCCAGGCTGGGGTGGCGGCCGCAGGTGCGGTTCGCAGAGCTGGTCGCGGAAATGGTGCGCGAAGACCTCAAGACCGCCGAGCGCGACGAGCTGGTCAAGCGGCACGGCTTCGCAGTGCGCGATCACAGCGAGTAGCCGAAGCTAAATCCTTCGCTTGCGATGAGGGACGGGTGTTACCCCCTCTCCCTTCGCGGGGTGAGGGGACTCGCTGAGGATCAGCGCGGCGAGCCGGATTTGTACCAGTTCACCGTTTCCCGCAACCCTTCCTCCAGCGACCAGCGCGGCCGCCAACCCAACTCGGCCCGGATCGCCGAATCGTCCAACGCCAATGAACCCAGCAGCGCGGACATCGCCGCGCGTTGCCCGAACGCGGTCGCGGCGGCTTGGAGCAGAGCAGGCGGAACCGGGAACAGCCGCGCTTGCGGCCGGGAGAGGCCTTTCGCGATGAGCTCGATCAACTCCGGCGTGGACACATCCTTGCCGTCGCGCACGAAGTACGTGCGCGAGTCCGCCGCGGGGTGCAGCGCGGAAGCCACTATCGCCGAAGATAGATTGCCGACGTACAGGAAGCTGCGCCGGTTGCGCACCGATGCAAGGGGCAGCGGCACACCGCGCGCGACCAGAGACACCAGGCGCATGAGGTTGCCGGGATCTCCCGGACCGTATACCAGCGGCGCCCGCAGCACGCATGCGGATAATCCCGTGCGGCTCGCCACCTCGCGGAACGCTTGCTCGGCCTCCCACTTCGATTGCGCGTAGGCGGTATGCGGAGCCATCGGGGCCGCCTCCGCTAGCGCCGAGGTGTGCGGCGAGAGTCCATGCACGCCGGCCGAGCTCAGGAACACGAAGCGGCCGACTCCTCCAGCCGCCGCCGCACGCGCCAACCGCTCGGTGCCCCGGACGTTGGTTTCGCGGAACGCCGCCGATGGGTCGCGGGCGGTTTCGCGAAGCACGTGCACGCGGGCCGCGAGGTGTGCCACGACCTCGATGCCCTGCAGCGCCGCTGTCCAATCGGTGCCACCGTCCACGGCGCCCACCAACACATCCTCGATTCCCGGCAGCGCCTGGTCTCGGTGCCGGAGTGCGCGGCGGACCCGATGCCCGGCCTGGGCCAGCTCCGTGACGAGGCGCCGACCGATGAAGCCGGTCGCCCCGGTGACGAGGAAGGTCGGCATGCCAGCGGGAATCTCTTGCCCGCGATCAGAACGTCCGGTATTTGAATGCGCCGCGTGAGGCGTAGTTGGCGAAGCACCACAGCGAATCCGCCAGCCCCAGCTTCTCGACATCGCGGTATACGCGCCACACCATCGCCGCCGAGCGCGCCTTGTTGCGCGACACCGACTGGCCCACCACCCGGTAGCGCATCAGGTCCTCGCGCAGGCCGTGCGCGGAGAAGCCGCGGCGCAGGATGCTCAGCCACAGAGCATAGTCGTCGTAGTAGGTGCGCGTCATGTGCAGGGGGCCGGTCTGCTCGCGGTCGACGATCACGGTGGAGGTGGCGATCGCCGTGTTCTTGAGCAGCTGGCGGTAGGAGAGCTCCTCCGGCACGTCGATCAACCTGCCGACCGTGTGACCCTGCGCATCGATGCGGCGGAACTGCGTGAAGGAGAGCGCCGCGCCGTTGCGCTGCATGAAGGCGAGCTGGCGCTCCAACTTCTGCGGGGTCCACAGATCGTCGCTGTCCAGAAAGGCGACGTAGCGTCCTCGGCCGCGCTGGATCGCGGTCTCGCGCGCTCCGGCCGGACCCTGGTTGACATCGTGGCGGACCAGGCGCACGCGCGAATCGGCCTGCGACTGCTCCTCGACGATGCGGCAGGTGTCGTCCTTGGAGCAATCGTCCACGACGATCATCTCCCAGTCCGCGAACGTTTGCGCGCGTACCGAACTGATTGTTTCCAGCACGAAGCGGCTGGCGTTGTAGGCGGGGTTGACGATCGAAACGAGGGATGCGGTCTGCGGCCTCAACGCGGCCGCATATCCAGCACTTGTCTCTTCGAGCGGATTCATTCGCGCGCTTCAGCTCCGCCGTCGTGCGCCGGTTGCCAGACGACTATCAGAGGGAAATTCTGAGCGCTTGGGGCGAAGTAAGCTCGGCGGTAATCCACGATCTGCAAACGCCGCTCCGCTTCCTGTCGGCGCAGCACCTCAAGTAGACGCCGCTGGTAGTCGCGCGAGAGTACGTACAGGCGGGTCACTGCTTCCAATGGACGCGTCCAGCGGAGCAGTTCGGTACCCGGCTCTATGTGGATGACCCGCTTGGGCCGCGCGGCCAGTAGGTTTGCGATGACCTCCGGAGTATGACTGTTGAGCTGCTCCATGCAGTAATGCGAGAAGACTGATCGGCCCCGCAACCGTTGGAACCCGGCATGGGCGGCATCCGTCAGGTCGATGGACCCGAACTCTAGGTCGCGGCAGCCGAAATGCGCGGCGATCTCGCGTCCAGCCCTGATCCCCGTGGGCGATAACTCCAGCCCGGTCAGGTGACCCCATGCTCCCGTTGCCCGCAAACCGAAGAGGTTGTTTCCGTAGCCGGAGCCGATCTCCACCAGGTCGCCCGTCGGATCGGCATAGGATCCGAGGATGGCCTGCGTCTGCAAGCGCTTGAACTGCACGTAGTCGCTCTGGGGAATACGGCACAGGACCCCGTTGATCAAAGCGATGATAGGGCGATTATCCCGCCCGCGCACCCAGGCGGCGAAATCGTCGAATTCGACCCACTGCCGCTGACTTGCGAGCCGCGCCCAATTCCCCAGGTCGTACTCTTGCGCTACCAGGTCTCGCGTTCGTGGCCGTCGCAGGCAAAGACGGGCAACGCTGCGCGCGGCGCTCCGCGCGAGCACAAGCGCGCTTTCAGCGCGCGACAGGGGTTTGGCGCTTGCGGGCGCAGGGACGAAGGACGGCGGACGACCTCCCGCCCCGGCTATAGCGAGCGGAGACGGAGCGCGCATCGCTCGAATCTCAAGAATATCCAGCTTCCCACCGAAGTGTGGCCGGGCTTGGGAGCAGGCGTCAGAGGTCGATGCCGAAGCCCGCGTCTGACGGACGCTCGTTTTTGCTGGTGCCTTTTCTCAGGATGACATACAGGTTATAGGAGAGCATCTTGGACTTGATCCACGGCAGTATCACGCCCGCGAAGACCATATGCCCTCCGCAGATGCTCACGATATCCAAACCGGCCCGGTCGGCCAGCGATTGCAGGATATCCGAGGTGAAGAAACCGATGTGCCCGTGGGGCCCCGATTTCCGCTCGGAGCGATAGCGCTTGAAGTTCGCGCTGGCCAGGTAACGCAGCCGCTCGAACACATTCCAGGAATTCGGGAGGGACAGCATCAGCAGGCCATTATCCCGTGTAACCCGGGCCATCTCGCGCAACATCCGCGCAGGATTCTCGAGATGCTCGAGGACCTCCGAGCAAAAGGTCACGTCGAAGCTTTGGTCCCCATAAGACTCGAGAAATCCCTTATTCAGGTCGACTTTGGTGTACCGGAACGCGTAATCATCCGGGGGATTGGCGAGCCAGTCACATCCGTGGTAGTCCCAGTCCGGATAGGCACGCCTGAGCTTGTCGATCAGGTATCCTCCTCCGCAACCAACGTCTAACACCTTCGCGGTGCTGGCGAGGCCCGGCGGCACCGAGCGAACCAATTCTTCATGCCGCACCCATTGTGAGCACGCTGGGTTGTAGCTGCCGGGCCTGTGCCTGACTCCCGCCATCAGCAACAGAGGGAGCCCGACGATGTGTCTTGCCAGTCTCTGTATTGTCGACGTGGCGGTCACGTGTGAAGGACTTTGATCAGCGAGTCGTGGAAAGTCGCAATGTTGTCCGGGCGCACGTCGTAGAGCTCGCCCGGCAGGCTGCGGTCCCATACGCCCTGAAAATAGCTCTCGACCGATCCCCGGGCAATCTGCGGTGGCTGCGCCAGCACCTTGGCCAGCGCGCCCGGCAGGTCGCCCAGCCGGTCCACCGCGCGCACCAGCGAGCACGGCCGGTAGAAAGCGTCGCCCAATACCAACACGGGTTTGCCCAGCAACAGCGCTTCCGCGCCGGACTTGGAGTTTACCGTGACGACCGCTGCAGCGCGGCGCATCACCTCGTAGTTGTTGATACGCGGGTTCAGCAACACCAGGTTGTCTCGCGATTCGAGAAGCGCTTTCATTCGGGGCGCGTGCACTGCGCCGACCAGCGCCGGGTGCTCCTTTACAGCGACGCGGCAAGGATAGGGCACAGCCACGGTCAGGAAGTCGAGCAGTGCCAGCTGGTCGAGGTACTCGGGGGAACGGATGGTGAGCGCAAAGTCCGCCGGGACATGCAGCGGGTAGTAGATGAAGGGCGCACCCGCCGGCAGCTTTCGATAATGGCGCCGCAGCCGCCGATTATTGAGGTACATGCGCACGTGGCGCGCCACATGGCCGCCGATGTGCTCGAACTCCTCGTGCTTGCCGCGCACGTACCGGTCGAGCGACTTCTCCATCAGACGCCGGAGGTTGCGCCGGTCCAGCAGCTTCTCGACCGGAGCCCGGTAGTGTGGGCGGTCCTTCAGGGGAATCACCACGGTTTGTTCCTGCAGTGCGCGCTCCAGATAGGCGGTGAGCGCGGCCCCGGCGGGCTTGCCGCCGGGGCCCGCCACCGGCAGGGCGGCGAATGAGTCGCGCACGAAGAACACGCGGCCGCGGAAGAAGCTCGGCTCGATGAAGACGTTGGAGATGCCGCGCCGGCGCGCCTCGTAGAAGGCGGCGAGCACAGACAGGAAGCCGCCCAGCTCCTGCACCAGCCACACCGGACCCGGCGCCTCGCGCTCGATGCGATCGAAGATCGCGCGCATCGCCCCGAGGTGGCACGCCAGCTTCGCGACGAGCGCGGGGGTGTCGAATGCCTCGTAGGCAGCGCGCTCGTGGTTGAACAGCAGGTTAAGGTTATCGATCGCGTACTCGGCGAAGCTCTCGACCGCGCGGCCTTCGGCAAACGCGTCCAGGCTGAAGGCACCCTTCGCAACGAGCAGCTCGTGGCTGCGCTGGTGGAAGCAGATGTAGGCAACGCGGTAGCCGTCGGCGCGCAACACTTCGCCCAGGGCGTGGAAGAACAGCGTCTGGTTCATCGCCAGCGGGGCGAACACCACGGTGCCGCGGGCCGACTGCGTCACTGGCGCGCCCTACCACGGTGCAGTGGGAAGAGCCGCCGCGCCGTCACACGCCCAGCACGAGTCGCTCGGCGGCCGTGGCGCTGCCGACCAGACGGAAGCGGGGCATCACGCCGGGATAGACGCTGGGCGCGGAGATGAAGGTGGCGGTGTACATCAGACGCGCATGTCCCGGCGCAAGCCGGCTCCCCATGTGCAGGCAGCGCGAGGTTTCGCAGGCGAACGCCGTCAGGCGCGGTCCGCGCATTTCACGCACCGCGTCCCGGCCGACCCTCGAGAACAGCTTGCCGTCGGTCAGGTGGCTGCGCACGGTGAATCCGACGCGATCGGATGCCGGTCCCGGGATGAAGGTGAACGGTCCGTCGTCGATGTCGGCGACATCGGTCAGATACACGAACACCTTGAGCGTGTGCACATCGTCGTAGTCGCGGTGCCAGAGCTGCGAATATCTCAGCTCCACGGCGTTCGGCCGGGAGTATGTCAGCAGCACATCCGTGAGCCGGGGCAGCTCGCCCAGGCGCACGGTGACTACGCCCAGGATCGCGGGCTGCATGGCGAAGCGCACGAACACGTTGTCGCTGCTGAACTGGCCGCCCGGCGCGTCCTCGTCCAGCAGCCGCACCCAGAAGGACTTGTGGGTAAGGGTCTGGACGTCGGCCAGCGCCGCCGCGCGTTCCACCTTGCGCGCGCTCGCCTCCGCCAGGCTGCGGGTCAACTCTGGCGCCAGGATGTCGGTCAAGTCGGTGTAACCCAACGCTTTCAGATCGGCGGCCTTCTGCCGGTAAGCGGCTTCGGCCGGGAAGCTCTCGCGCAGGCGGCGGCGCTGGGCCACCTCGTGGGCGTACCGCACCCGCTGAACCGCCTTGAACGCGTAAGCGGCTGGCGTCCGGTTGAGATGCCACCACACGCGTCTCAGCGTACTCATCGCGGCTGGCGCGCCGTGCAGGTCGATCGTTCGCGGGGGATGGCCGAGGTCTCGCTGGCGGTGCGCGGCTTTGCTACACTGTGGCGCCTGCCTCGCGGGCGCCGGCTTCGCCCGGCGTGGGGCGCGGACCGGCGCAGGGCGGCACGAGGCCAGCATCTCGTCATGCCTCAATGATACCGAGTTCCTGCCGATGTGTGGTACGACTCACGCGGCGCGGGTCGCACCCGAGGTCAGGGTCGATCAGCTCCGGAACCGCCCCTCGCAGCGCCCCGGAACAACCAGACGACACCCGATGATCAAGTACTGCACGCGCTGCCTCTACCCCGAAACCAAGCCCGATCTGCGGTTGGACGAGCGCGGTGTATGCAGCGCCTGCACCAGCTACGAGCGACGCACCGAAGTCGATTGGGCGGCGCGGCGCCAGGAGTTCGTCGGCATCCTCGAGCGCTTCCGCAGCGCGGACGGCGGCAACTACGACTGCATCGTGCCCAGCAGCGGCGGCAAGGACAGCCATGCGCAGGTGCTGAGGCTGCTCGAGCTCGACGCCAACCCGCTGGTTGTCACCGCGACCACCGATGCGCTGTCCGAACCGGGCCGGCGCAACATCGAGAATCTCAAGCTGCAGGGCGTGGACTACGTGGAGGTGACCACCAACCCGGTGATCCGGCGGCGGATCAACCGGCTCGCCCTGACGCAGGTCGGCGACATCTCCTGGCCGGAGCACGTCAGCATCTTCACCATCCCGGTGCGCATCGCGGTCCAGATGGGCATCCGGCTCATCGTGTGGGGCGAGAATCCGCAGAACGAGTACGGTGGACCGGCGGCGGCCACCGAGGGCAATACCCTGAGCCGGCGCTGGCTGGAGGAGTTCGGCGGCCTGCTGGGGCTGCGCGTGAGCGACCTGGTCGGCCAGGAGGGCATCGAGCGGCGCCACTTGATCCAGTATTCCTACCCCCCCGACGCCGAACTGCAGCGCGTGGGCGTGACCGGCGTGTTCCTGGGCTACTACTTTCCCTGGGACGGCTACACCAACGCGCTGTACGCGCAGGGCTACGGCTTCGAGTGTTTCCCGCGCCCGGTGGAAGGCTCGCTCGCCAACTACGAGAACCTGGACAATCACCAGACCGGTATCCACGACTACTTCAAGTTCCTGAAGTACGGGTTCGGCCGCGCCACCGACATCGCCTGCAGTCACATCCGCCGCGGCCGGCTGACGCGCGAGGAGGCCCTGCGCCTGGTGATGCGCCACGACGGCGCCTTTCCGTGGACCTGCCTGGGGCGGCCGCTCGAGCGCATCCTGGCCGACATCGACATGGACGTGGAGCAGTTCCAGAAGGTGTGCGACCGCTTCACCAACAAGCGCCTGTTCGTCTGCGACAACACCGGCCGGCCGTCGCGCGACAAGCGCGGCAACCTGATCAAGATCAACTACGACAACCCGTAGCACGGCCGCCTTGCGCAAGGTCTCCATCATCGATTACGGGCTGTGCAACCTGGACTCGGTGGCCCGGGCCATCGAGGAGTGCGGCGCGGCGCCGCTGATCACGCACCGGCCGGAGGACCTGCGCGCGAGCGACCGAGTGATCATTCCCGGCGTGGGCGCCTTCGGCAAGGCGATGGAGAACCTGCGGCGCGACGGCATGGACCAGGCGATCCGCGCCGAGCGCGAGCGACGCCCCCTGCCGGTGCTGGGCATCTGCCTGGGCATGCAGCTGCTCGCCGACGGCAGCGAGGAGGGGGGAGACTTCCGCGGCCTGGGCCTGATCCCGGGACGGGTGGTGCGCCTGCAGCGCACCGCGGCGAACGAGCGCGTGCCGCACGTCGGCTGGAACGAAATCGAGATCCGCGCCCCGCACGCCGTGCTCGAGGACCTCGCCACGGGAACCAACTTCTACTTCGTGCACAGCTACCATTTCCGCTGCGAGCGCGACAGCGACGTGCTGGCGCTCACGCCTTACTGCGGGCGCTTCGCCTCGGTGGTGGCGCAGGGCGATATCATGGGCGTGCAGTTCCACCCCGAGAAGAGCCAGAAGGCCGGCTTTCGACTGCTGCGCAACTTCCTTTCTCTCTGAACCCGGGGGCCAACGCACCGCTGCCATGCTCAAGATCCGCGTCATGCCGACCTTGCTCTACAAGGACGTCGGCTTGGTGAAGGGCAGCCAGTTCGACTCGACGCGACGGGTGGGCAGCGTGCTGCAATCGATCAAGGTATACAACCTGCGCGAGGTGGACGAACTGGTGTTCCTGGACATCGCCGCCACGCTCGCCGGCCGCCGTCCGGACTTCCAGCTCATCGACGACATCGCCGACGAATGCTTCATGCCGCTTACCGTGGGCGGGGGCGTACGCACGCTGGCCGACGTGCGCGAGCTGCTCGCGGTGGGGGCCGACAAGGTGGCGCTCAACAGCGCCGCCGTGGAGAACCCGGCGCTGGTGCGGGAGGCGGCCGAGGCCTTCGGCGCGCAGTGCGTGGTGGTGTCGATCGACGCGCGGCGGCGTGCATCGGGCGGCTACGAGGTGTTCACGCACTGCGGCACGCGCGCCACCGGTCGGACGCCCGCCGACTGGGCGCGCGAGGTGGAAGGGCTGGGCGCCGGAGAAATCCTGATCACCTCCATCGACCGCGACGGCACCATGGAAGGCTACGACATCGAACTCACGCGCGAAGTGAGCCGGGCCGTCACGGTGCCGGTGATCGCCTCCGGCGGCGCCGGCTCCTACGAACACATGGAAGCGGTCCTGCGCCAGACCGAGGCGGCGGCGCTGGCCGCCGCCAGCATGTTTCACTTCACCGAGCGGACGCCACGCGAAGCGAAGCTGCACCTTCAGGCTGCCGGATTCGCGGTTCGTCTGTAGATGCACCCGCGCACCGCAGTCATCGTGCAGGCCCGGTTCGGCTCCACGCGTTTGCCGGGCAAGGTGCTGGAAGACCTCGCGGGACACAGCGTGCTCGAGCACGTCCTGCATCGCTGTCGAGCGATCGCAGACGCCGATGTCGTGTGCTGCGCGATCCCGGCGGCCGGCGACAGCGACGCGGTGGCGCAAGCCGCCGAGCGCGCGGGCGCGCTCGTGTACCGCGGCGACGAGCACGATGTGCTCGACCGCTACTACCGGGCGGCGCAAAAGGTGGACGCCGCCGTCGTGATGCGGGTCACCAGCGATTGTCCGCTCATCGACCCCGCGATCTGCGCGGCCGTGCTGCGTCTGCGCGCGCACCATGGCGCGGACTACGCCGGCAACAACATGCCGCGCAGCGGGCCACACGGCCTGGACTGCGAGGCGTTCACCTTTGCCGCCCTGCAGCGCGCGGCGCGCGAGGCCACCGACGCATACAGCCGCGAGCACGTCACGCCGTGGTTGCGTTCGCACCCGCAGCTGATCCGCTGCAATCTGGCCGTCGGCACCGAGGGCGGTGAGTTGCGCTGGACCCTCGACTACCCCGAGGACCTGGCCTTCTTGCGCGCCTTGTTCGTTCTGCTGCCGCCCTGGCCGGCGATTCCCCCCACCCGGGACGTGCTGCGCGTGCTCACCGGTCATCCGGAGATCGCCGCCATCAACCGTCATCTGGCGCAACTCTCGCCGCAGCGGTCGGCTGCAGCCGCCCAGTCCGGCGAGCCACACGGGAACATCGAGAGAACATGACCGACAAACCCGACACGCCGCAGACCTTGCTGTGGCGCGGCGCCTTCGGCGACGATTACATCGGCCGCAATCCGACCTCCGTCGCCAACGTCCAGGCGGCGGCGATGCTGTGGGCCCAGATCCTGCGGCGGATGCAGGGGGATCCGCCGCACACCATCCTGGAGATCGGCGCCAACATCGGCATCAACCTGTGCGCCCTGCGCGGGCTCACCGACGCGCAGTTGTACGCGGTGGAGCCCAACGCGAGCGCGCGCCGGCGCCTGGTGGAAGATGCGATCCTGCCCGCTGCCAACGTGCTCGACGGCATCGCCTCGCGCATCGCGCTGGCCGACCGGAGCGCGGATCTGGTATTCACCCGCGGGGTGCTGATCCATGTCCATCCCAACGATCTGCTCGCCTCCTGCCGCGAGATGCACCGGGTGGCGCGCCGCTACATCGTGAGCATCGAGTATTTCTCCGCGAACCCCGAGGAGCTGGCCTACCGCAGTCAGGCGAGCGCGCTGTTCAAGCGCGACTTCGGCGGCTTCTGGCTGGACCATTTCCCCGACCTGCGGGTGCTCGATTACGGCTTTGCCTGGCAGCGTCTCACCGGCCTCGACAACCTGACCTGGTGGGCATTTGAGAAGCTCGGCTAGGCGGCCGCGCGCGGCCGTCTTTCGGCTCGATGCCGGCGCCTCGATCGGCGGCGGGCACGCTGTGCGCTGCCTCGCCCTGGCCGATGCGCTGGGCGAGAACGCATGGCGGTGCACGTTCGCAGTCGCCGACGAAGGCGTAGATCTGATGCGGCGTGTCGCCGATGGGCGGTATCAGGTCGTCCCGATCGCCCAGGCGCAGGCGCTGGATCCAGGGCGGCTGAGGGCAGCCATCCCGGGCGGCTGTGACCTACTCGTGACCGATCACTACGATTGGTCTGCGAAGCAGGAGCGTTCGTGTCGGGGCTGGGCCCGTCATATCCTGGCGATCGACGATCTGTGCGATCGGCCGCACGACTGCGATGTGCTGCTCGACGTCGGCATCGGACGCGAGCCCGGCCAGTATGCATCGCTGCTGCCGCGTGCATGCCGGCTGCTGCTCGGGCCCGGCTACGCGCCGCTGCGACGGGAGTTCGCCGCTCGCAGGGAGAGCAGCGCGGGCCGGCCGAAGACGGGCGCGCCGCCGCGGGTGTTCGTCAACTTCGGCTTGCTCGACGCCGGAAACTTCGCCGGGCGCACGCTCGAGGCGTTGGAGCGCATCGGGTTCCAGGGCGCCGTCGATCTGGTGCTTGGCGCCAGCTCTGCGCACCTCGCGCGTGTGCAAGCGCGCGTGCGCGATGCCGCCGGGACAGTCAGGCTGCACGTGGAGCCGCCCGGGATCGTGACGCTGATGGCGGACGCAGATCTCGCCGTGGGCGCGGCCGGGGGCAGCGCCTGGGAGCGCTGCTGCCTGGGACTCCCGTCACTGGTGGTGACCGTCGCCCCCAATCAGGAGCACAACGCGCGCACGCTGGCGGAGCGAGGAGCGTGCGAGGTCTTGAGCGCGCCCGAGGAACGCTTCGTTCCCGCGCTCGCCGATGCGCTCGCCCGACTGCTGCGCGACCGCGCGGCGCTGGAGAGCATGGCCTCTGCGGCCAGAGCTGTCACCGACGGCAGAGGCGCGCGCCGCGTCGCGCTCGCTATCGATCCTGAGTCCGCGCAGGATGGTGGACAGGTGACGCTGCGGCGGCTTGCGCCCGAGGATATCGAGCGCACCTACCGCTGGCAGCAACACCCCGACATACGTCGCTACGCACGCGACCCACGGCCTCCGACCTGGGCCGAGCACACGGCCTGGGTAACGCGCGAACTGTCGGATCCAGGCTGCGTGCTGGACATCGTCGAGCACGACGCGACGCCAGCGGGCGTGGTGCGCCTGGATCGCATCGAGCGCGAGGGCGCCGATGCGGCATACGAGGTTTCCATCTATGTCGCGCCCGAGCTCACCGGGCGCGGCATCGGCGCGGCGGCGCTGAAGGCGTTGCGGCGTATGGCGCCGGAGGCAGTGCTGGTCGCCCATGTGCTGCCCGCAAACACCGCCTCTCATGCGCTGTTCGCCGCCGCCGGCTATGTCTTGCAGGACGGCGTCTATGTGAGCGCTCCCGGGCCCGCCGCCGCCGTGCACACGCTGGCGCCGGGAACGCGCCCCAAAGCCGGCTGAGGAGAGCCGCCTCGGTACCCGGCATGTCGCGCATCGTCCGCAACTCGGTGCTGAACGGCGTGGCGATGGCCGTCACTTCCGTACTGTCGCTGGTGCTGGTGCCGGTCCTGATCGGCCGGTACGGATTGGACGACTATGGGCTGATCCCGCTGCTGCGCCTGCTCACGCCGCTCGGCGCGTTCGGGCTGGCCGCCCTGGGCCTGCCCGCGATCGCCACGCGCGTGGCCGGCGCCGCGCATGCGGACCCGGAGCGCCTGCGTCGCGCGCAGTCCACCCTGGTCGCCGTGTCCCTGCTGCTGGGCGTCTGCGCCTGCCTTGTCCTGCTTGCCATCGGATGGGAGAGGCTTGCCGGGCCGCTCAAGGTGCCGCGCAGCGGGCGGGAGGCGTTCGCGCTCGGCTTCGTTCTGCTGTCGGCGCTGATGCCGTTGCTGTTCGCCGGTCTGCTGCTCACCGCCGCGCTCACCGGCCTCGGCCGCTTCCGCGTGCTGCGCTTGGTCGAGGTCGGCGTGTACGTCGGCTATTTCTCGGCTGCCGTGACCGCGGCATGGCTCGGCTTGCCGATCCATGCGGTGCTCGTCGCGCTGCTCGTGGCCGACGGCTTGCGCGCGGCGGTACTGTTGATCTACGCGCGCCGCAGCTTGCTCATCGTGCTGGGTGCGGTGGCCAGGCCGGACTGGCGCTGGCTGGCGGCGCACCTGCGCGACTTCCACGTGTTGAGCTCCGCCAGCGTGCTGGGCTACAGCCGCAAGTACCTCGCCCCGGGCAGCATCGCGCTGCTGTTCGGCCCGGCCGGGGTAGGACTGTACGACGCGATCGAGAGGGTGCCCCGCGCGTTCAAGACGCTGCTGGGGCTGGTGAACACCGCTGCGCTGCCGCATGCGATACGGTTGGACGCCGCCGCGAACTACCACCAGCTGCGCGCCCTGCTCGTGCGGGGCACCCGGCTGACTTTGCTGTGCACGCTGCCCCTCACCGCCGCGGTGATGTTCTACTCGACGCCGCTGATCTCGGTCTGGCTCGGTCCCGGTCTCGCGCATGGCGGCGTGCTGCTGGCGCTGCTGATGGTACCGTTCGCGCTGGACGCCACGCTGTCGATCGTGACCACCGCCAGCCTCGCGCGCCTGAGTCTGATGGACGAGCAGAACAAAATCACGGTGATCGAGATCATTGCTTTTGTGGCTGCGCTCGCGCTGCTCACGCCGCAGGTCGGTCAGGCGGCGGCCTATGTCGCCACCGCGCTGGCCGGGCTCGCCGGCTACGTTCTGCGGGTGAGGGTGTTTCTCCCGGCGTTCGACGTCGATCGCGGCGCCTGGCGAGCTCTGCTCACCAAGATGGTGCTGGGCAGCGCAGTGGGTTGCGGCCTGGTGTACCTGACGGTGCGCGTGAGCGACGTGGGGCCGCTGCTGACGCTCTCCACCGCAGTCGTGGCGGCCCTGGCGGGCGCTACGACGATCGTGCTGCTGTGGACCCCTGAGGAGCGGCGCGACCTGCGCAGCGTATACGCATCGTTGCGCGGTCTGCTCGCCCTGCGCCCCTAGCCCGGGGCGACCCGCACGCTCAACAACGCGAGACCGGTGAAGGGGTTGCGCACGGCGCTCGCCGCGGCCGTCGCCGGAGTCGGGTCCACGGCGGCCATCCTGCCGAGCAAGCCGTGCACTTCGGATAGCCCGAAGCGCTTGTGACGGCGGCCGGGATCGAGCTTCTCGCGGATCGCGCGGGTGACGCCCGGTCCGGCCAGGTTGGACACCAGACCCTGCACCACCTGGCTCGTACGCGGCGGTTTCTGTCCGGACATGAGCGACAGGCGCATGCTGCGGCGTGCACCGCCGTCGTGCTTGGAGAGCCGGCGCAACAGCGCGTCGGCCACCCGCGCGCCAGCTTGCCCGTCGTTCTCGTAGAACCAGGAATGGATGTGGGCCCGGTAGTTGGCCTCGAACGGGAAGTCGCGCGCGATCTCGCCCACCCGCTGCAACGTGTCGTCGAGCTGCTGCGGCGAATGCACCGGGTGGCTGATGCGCGCAGGCAGCGGATTGAGCCCGCGGGCCTGGTCGTTGTTGGCGTACTCCACCGCGATCGGCAGCACGCCGAGGAAGGTCGCCTCGACCGAGGTACCGCAGTTGACGTGCAGCATGCCTTTGGCCGCGCTCAGGACGGCCATCACGTCGCCGGTGTCGTCCACCGTCAAATTCGGACAGCCGGCGAAGGTCTCGCGGTAGTAGTCGGTGCGCTCGAAGGGGTGCGGGCGCAACACGAACTGGCGCTCAGGCATGCGCTTCACGAGCTGGATCAGCTCCGGCACCAAGCGGTCGAACACGGCGCGCGCTGCCCGGTAGCGGCCCTCGATCTCCGCATCGGTGACGCCCTGGCTGCGCAGCGGCTGGCGATCGGCATCCTTGCCCGAGGCGAGCAGCGGGTTCACGGCGCTGAAGTTGGTGTTGATCAGGAAGAAGTCGCTGCGCGGATAGGACAGCGTCTTGCGCCAGGCCGGGTGGCAGATGTCGTAGCGCGGACAGCCGGTCACCTCCAGCTGTTCCCGCGGCAGCCCGCCATGCTCGACGAAAGCGCTCCATAGCCGCTCTCCCCAGAACAGATAGCCGTCGACCAGCGCGCCGATGCCCGAGTCGCGAAAGCGCTGGGCGATACGCGCCGGGGCGTTGAAGCCCGTCTCGCCCAGCACGCCTCCCTCGGTGTCCAGCACGAAGACAGAGGTGCCGTTGGCGCGGTAGCCCTCGGCCAGCGCCAGATAGTGCGGGCGCGCGTTGTTCAGCAGGACGGCGTCCAGCGCCAGCAGCGGAGCTTCGATCCCCTGCTCGTAGTGCGGCAGCATTACGGTCTCGTGGCCGCGCCGCGCCAGCTCGTAAGCGATGCGCACGCAGCCCGCGAGGTCGCGCTTGGGATGGTCGACCACCACGCCGATGCGCATCATGCCGCGGTCCGCACCGCGCCGCCGGGTTGTCCGCCGGTGAGCGGCAGTCGCTGCACGACGAAGCGTTCCACCAACTCAGTGGCGCTGCTCGATTCGGGGAAGTGAACGTAGCGCGCGATCAGCGCGCGCCGGTCGGTGGTATCCTGCCGCGCGGCGGTCTCCCCTGCGGCGGCGGCGTCGAGCACAGCGTCCAGCTCTTGCGGCGTGCGATAGAAGCGCAACACCCGCCGGCACAGCGGGTCCTCCGGATCGAACATCAGGTGATCCGTCCCACGCCGCGTGTCGAGCATGTCGGGTACCGCCAGCGGTGCGCTGGTGAACAGCGCGTCGAACACCGCCATCGAGTTGAAGCCCAGCACCAGCCGGGCGCGCGGCAGCAGCGTCTCGAACGATACCGAGCTGGTCACCTCGAGGTTGGACGGCAGCGGGGCTGCGCCGCACATGGCAAGCACCGCGAGCCGGTCCTCTTTGTTCTTCGCCTTGATGACGAAGCGCACATTGGCCGCGGCGTTGCGGGCGGCGGCGGCCACGAAGCGCTCCAGCGTCAGGCGAAACGCCTCGGGTGCGTAATAGTTGGGGTCGGCGAAGCTGATCAGCACGATGCCGTCGCGCGACGCAGCGGTGGCAGCTGCGTTGCTCCAGACGTCGAGGCGTGGCGCGCCCGTTACTACGATCTGATCTTCGCGCACGCAACCGGCGCGCAGCAGCGCCTCGCGCATCCATTCCCCGAACACGGCGACCGCGTCCCCGGTGAAGCGGAAGCCGGTGTAGCGCTCCAGGATCAGCCGCTCGTCATAGCGCGTGAGCAGGTTCTCCCGGGACAGGGTCAGGAACGGCAAGCCCAGCTCGCGCGCGGCATTGCGGAAGGCCTCCGACTGCCAGTAATCGATGTTTGCGCAGAGCAGGCCGCTCAGCGGATAACGGCGTCCGATGCGCCGCAACAGCGCGCGCGCGAACTCGTTCATCCGCTCCCAGCGGGCAGCGTAACGCGCGTCCCCGCAGGTCTTCTGATAGTAGGTCTGCTCCTGCATCTCCGCGCTCGCCCAAGCGCGTTGCATCTCGCCCAGCAGGATCAGGTTCAGCGCGATCCAATTCACGTGATCGAGCTTGCGCAGCTGCTCCACGTCGAGCGCGAAGTGCGGCCTGGTCAGGCACAGGACTGTGTCGCGCCCCGGACGGAAGTTGCCGGGATCCAGCCGCAGCATCGCCAGCGCTGCAGCACGCCGTGGTCCCAGCAGGGCGGCGATCCATCTCAGAAGCTGGCGCTTGTACTCGTCCAGCAGTCGTTGCGCGCCGCGGGCGACGCTGCCGGCCAGCCGATGCCATGGCCGCCTCGGGGTTGCGCCGGAACGCAAGGTCTCACCCATGACAACAGGTGAATGAACCGCCCCGGAAGTGCAGGAACAGGATCGGCTTGCCGTTCGCCGCGGCGAGCCCGCGCAGTCCGACGCTCACCGCGTGGTGACGCCCCGCGAGCGGCGCCAGGTCGAACACCGCACAGCGCGTGCCGCGCGGCGGGATGGAATCGGCGCGGCTCGCCAACACGGTTGCGTCGGCGCCGTGCAACAACGCCTCGCTCGCGACCGCCGCCGACCCGGGATTGATCTGGTACAGCTCGATGCGCTCGACCGCGGCCGGGTCGACTTGCAGGTTGGACAACCACTTTCGCCCTGGGTCGGGCGCCGCGTCGAGATTGCTTTGCGGATGCACCAGCCCGACGCTGTCCATGCCGGCGCTGGCGTACAGCGTGAAGAATTGCGGCCGGATCCGACCCAGGTGCCGGTCGCGCAGCGAGAAGAAATGGAGCGGGTGGATGCGTGCCGCGACCATCCCGTAGCGCGGCAGAGCGGCGCCGAACACCGCGCGCAGGTCGACTTCGGCGGCGCCATAGGGCGCGAGCTCGACAGCCGCGCGTCCCGCCTCGCGTCCCTGCTCGTCGAAGACACGCAGGGCGTAGCGATACCTGCTCGCCCGCGTGGGCGCTAAGAACGACGGAAAGTTGATCAGACCCAGGCGCGTGCTGCGCCCGTCGTTGACGAACAACTGAACCACCGCCGGCCCGAGGTTGAGCCCGCGCGGCAGGTGCGTCTTGGCGAAAGACTTCAGGTTGGAGGCAACAGCGGGCGTCATCGGCTTTCTCCGCGCTCGAACAAGGACACATCGCAGCCCTGCGCCCGCACCGGCCCGATGGCGCCGTCCATGTAATAGAGGGGCGGGAGCGAGTGCTCGATGGCGAAGTGGTTGGACTTGGTGTTCCGGATCACGGCGAACAGGACGAAGGAGCCGGCGCCGCCGCGGCCCACCAGATTGAAGAACCGCGGTTCGGTCAGCGCCGCCGCGATCCCGGCGCTGCGTCGGCCCAGGTCGAAGGCCTTGGCCTCATTGTAGAAGAATCGGTGCTCCCAGGCGCAGACCTCGCCGCCGCGTTCGTCCAGAAGGCTGAACTTGACCGGCTCGGTCTGTCGCTGCGGCGCCTCGGCGTCCCAGGCGTTGCACACGATCACGTAGGTATTGAGCTGCGGTCCGAGCCAGATCTTCGGCATCATGAATACAATCGGCGCAGCCGGTGCGCTGCGTGGCCGCGCCGGCTGCTGGTCGTACAGCAGGTGCGCCTGCGCGCCGCTGGGCCAGTGCAGGTAGACGAGCTGATGCTCCTGGCTGAAGAAGGTTTCCTTTGCGCCCTCGGCGTGCGTGCGCGCGACCAGCAGCAGCTCGTCCTCGGGATCGGCCTCGCTCCCGCGCGAGATCGGGAAATCCGCCTCGCGCACCGCCAGCGTCCCGCCGGCGGGAACGCGTCCGAAGTCAGCGTTGGAGTACACCAGCTCGCCGCGACGATAGGCGCGCAGATCGATGCGCAGCCACGCCCTGGCCTCCTTGCTTTCCCCCGAGCCGAGCTGGCGGGCGGTGTTGCGCATGCGCATCTCCAGGCTCAGGCCCAAAGAGCCGCAGGTGGGCGCCTGGAACCACCCGCCCGGTGGTGTCGAAGGTGCTGTCATGCTTGCCTCCGCGCACCCTTGCGATGCTCGGCGCGCTTCGGCGCGGTGGGTGCAGTGCGCGCCGCGCGGCCCTTTATAATGGCTTCCACCGGATGAGCGAGATCCGCGCTGCGCGCGCCGCCGGCGACGCGATGGCCAGGCGCGAACTGCCGGGAGCCGCCACTATGGGAAATGCAAGGATGAGCACGAAGACAGCGGGATTGCAGGCCTGGCGTCCGGGCCGCCTTGTGACGACCCTGCGCGCGGTGTGGAAGGAGACACGCGACAATCCCATCGTCATCCCGTTCTGGCGCAGCGTCGCGCTGCAGCCATTGCCGTTCTTTCTGTGGTTCCGGCTGCGCTGGTTCTGGTACCGGCTGCGCGGGGTACCTCTGCAGGTGCTGGACCAGGGCGCTGCCGGCGAAGACCACATCCGCAAGAACGTGATCCCCTACAACCTGCGCAAGATGCGAGGCCACGACCGCCCGCGCACCGAGCGCCTGATCAACGTGCTGCGCAGCATCCACGATCTGGATCTGCGCACGGCCAAGGTGCTCGACATCGGCCCGCGCAACGAGATGGAGCTGATGCTGCTGATGCTCTACGGCTTCCAGGCGCGGAACATCGCCGCCGTGGACCTGTTCAGCTACTCGCCGCGCATCCGCGTGATGGACATGCACGAGCTGGCCTTCCCGGACGACTCGTTCGACGTGACTTACTGCGCCTACACGTTGCGCTACAGCGATCGCGTCGAGCGCGCCTGTCAGGAGATCGCGCGTTGCACGCGTGCCGGTGGACTGGTGGCGGCCTCCTTCGTCACCGAAGCAGCGCCTCCGCCGGCAGGCGCCGTGACGCAAGGCGACGAACGTCAGGCCATCATCGGATCGCGGCTGTCCGGGGGCGTGGCCGATCTGCTGAAGTATTTCGGACGGCACTGCGGTCACGTCTACTGGTTCGAAGAGTACGAGAGCGCTGGCCCGGTGGAGCCGGAGAAGCACTGCTCGGTGATCTTCAAGCTGGTCAAGTGAGCCTCGCGCACAACCACCGACCCGTCAAACCACCAGGTTCCAGCTGAGCGGCGTGCCCCGGCCGATCGCCACCGCCGCCTTCCTGCCCAGCACCTCCTTCAGATGCCTGGGCGCCAGGCCCAGCGCGGGCCGCAGCGAATGCAGGTTCTGCGCCGTGAATACGGCACCGGGCGCCATGTCCTGCACGATGAACAGCGAGCGGCGCCAGCGCAGGCTGTCCTGTTCGCTCGGCTTGATGGCGTAGTCCACGTGCCCGAGTGCACTGGCCGCCGTCGCGGCGGCCTCGCACAGTTGTCGCAGCTCGACCGGCTCCAGCGAGAAAGCCGCGTCCAGGCTCGGATCCTGCCGCGACAGCGTCACGTGTTTCTCGATCAGCGCCGCGCCGAGAGTCACCGCGGCCACCGCCACCGCCGTGCCCGGGGTGTGGTCGGACAGACCGACCACCACGTCGAAGCGCTGCGCCATATCGCGCAGGGTCAGCAGGTTCGCTTCCTCGGGCGGCGTCGGATAGCCGCTTACGCAATGCAGCAGGGCCAGGTCGCGGCAGCCTGCGCCTCTGGCCGTGCACACGGCCTCCGTGATCTCGTCGAGATTCGCCATCCCGGTCGAGATGATGACCGGCTTGCCGGTGGCCGATACCCGTTCGATCAACGGGATATCGATGGCCTCGAACGAGGCGACCTTGTAGGCCGGTGCACCGAGGGACTCGAGGAAGTCCACGGCGCCCAGGTCGAACGGCGAGCTGAACACCACTACCCCCAGCTCGCGGCCGCGGCGGAACAACGCTTCGTGCCAGTCCCACGGCGTCTGCGCCTCGCGATAGAGGTCGAACAGGCGCCGCCCGTCCCACAGCCCGCCGCGGATGCGAAACCCCGGCCGATCGCTGTCGAGCGTGATGCCTTCGGGGCGCAGGGTCTGCAGCTTGACGGCGCCCGCTCCGGCCGCGGCCGCGGCTTCCAGTATCGCCATGGCGCGCTCGAAGCTGCCCATGTGATTGCAGGACATCTCGGCGATGATCAGCGGCGGCGCCCCGGCCCCGACGTGCCGCCCGCCCATCGAGAAACTGCGATCAGTCATGGCTCCGCTCGTCTCCTGCGTGGTGAGTTGCGGCGTGCGCGCGCGTGACGCAGCTTACTTCAAGCATGTTTCGCCTTCGCGCCGCTGGTCCTGCGCGCCGGCGCCCCGAAGCATTTCCGGATGATCTCGATCACCCGGTCCTGCTGCGCCTCCTGAAGATCCGGGTAGAGCGGCAGGCTGATCGCGCCCGCGTAATAGCGCTCGGCGAGCGGAAAGTCGCCGGGCTGGAATCCGAGGTTGCGGTAATAGGGCTGCAGATGCACCGGGATGTAATGCACATTCACGCCGACGCCATGGCCGCGCAGCGTGGCGAAGAACTCGCCGCGGGACGGAACCGACTCCGCCGGGACGTGCAGGACGTACAGATGCAGGGCGGAGCGGCTCTCGGCCGGACGTGCCGGCAACCTCAGGGGTAGGTCGCGCAGCGCCGCATCATAGCGCTCCGCCAGCCGATGCCGGCGCGCGACGAAGTCGTCGAGTCGTTGCAGCTGGCTGTAACCCAGGGCCGCCTGGATGTCGGTCATGCGATAGTTGTAGCCGAGGTCGAGCTGCTCGTAGTACCAGGCGCCCTCCGGTTCGCTGCGCATCTGCGCGCGCTCGCGCGTGATGCCGTGGCTGCGCAGGAGCTGCACGCGGCGGTGCAGCTGTTCGGAACGCGTCAGCAGCATGCCGCCTTCGCCGGTGGTGATCAGCTTCACCGGATGGAAGCTGAACACGGCGGCATCCGAATAGCGGCAGCTGCCGATAGGCTCGCCGGCGTAGGCACCGCCGATGGCATGCGAGGCGTCCTCGACCACCCGGAATCCATAGCGCTGGGCGAGCGCCGCGATGGCGCGTAGCTCGCAGGGCTGACCGGCGAAGTGTACCGGGGCGACCACCTTGGGCAGCCGCCCGGTGCGTTGCGCCTGCTCGAGCTTGCGCGCCAGCGCCTCCGGGCACAGGTTGTACGTGACCAAGTCGATGTCGACGAAGTCCACCTCGGCACCGCAGAAGCGTGCGGCGTTGACGGTGGCGACGAACGTGTTCGGCGAGGTCCACAAGCGGTCTCCCGGTCCCAGGTCCAGCGTCCGATAGGCCAGATGCAGCGCCGCGGTGGCGTTGCACACGGCGCTCGCATACGGGGCCCCGCAACGGGCGGCCACCGCCTGCTCGAAGCGCTCGACCGCCGGCCCCTGGGTGAGCCAGTCGGAGCGCAGCACCTCGACCACCGCCGCGATGTCGGCGTCGCTGATGCTCTGGCGGCCGTAGGGGATGTGCGTCATCCCTGGTTTATCTCGCGGATCTCGGCCACGCTGAGGTACCAGGGGTTGCTGGCCGAGTTGTATTCGAAGCCCTGCGCCACCGGCTCGCCGCGCTCGCCCAGCCGGTTGGTCTCGAAGCTCACGTGGTGGAAGAAGGTGATCGTGGGGCAGATCACGTAATGGTCGTCGAACTCAAGCGTGAGGTGCGAGTCGTCCGCGGGGCACATGACCTCGTGCAGCTTCTCGCCGGGGCGCACGCCGATCACGCGCACACCGGCCTCCGGCGCCATCGCCTTGACCAGATCCACGATGCGGACCGAGGGGATCTTGGGCACGAAAATCTCCCCGCCCTGCATGCGCCCAAGGTTCTTCAGCACGAAATCGACGCCCTGCTGCAGAGTGATCCAGAAGCGCGTCATCCTGGTGTCGGTCACCGGCAGCTCGCGGGCGCCCTCGCCGATCAGCTTGCGGAATAGGGGCACCACCGACCCGCGCGAACCCACCACGTTGCCGTAACGCGCCACCGAGAAGCGCGTGCGGCGCTGGCCGGTGACGTTGTTGGCGGCCACGAACAGCTTGTCCGAGGCGAGCTTGCTGGCGCCGTACAGATTCACCGGGTTGGCCGCTTTGTCGGTAGACAGCGCGATCACCTTGTCCACTTCGTTCTCGAGGGCCGCCGTAATCACGTTCTCCGCGCCGTGCACGTTGGTCTTGATGCACTCCATCGGGTTGTACTCTGCGGCGGGCACCTGCTTGAGCGCGGCTGCATGGATGACGTAATCGATGCCGTGCATCGCCTGGCGCAGGCGCTGCACGTCGCGCACGTCACCGATGAAATAACGCAGGACGTCGCTGTTGAACTCCTGCTGCATCTCGTACTGCTTGAGCTCGTCGCGCGAGAATACCACCAGGCGCTTGGGACGGTAGCGGGCGAGCAACGTCTTCACGTAGCGCCTGCCGAACGACCCGGTGCCGCCGGTGATGAGGATAGACTTGCCGTCGAACAACTGACTATCGGACATGAGACGCCGCCGTTGAGAAAAGCCTAGAAGTACTGCTCCAATCGCTCGAGCGCATACCAGAAGCCCTCGCCGTCGTTCTTGTGTCCCTGCCAGACCTCCGGCACGAAGGACGCGCGCGGGCAGGCCCGATCGAGCTGGTCTGCGAGGGCCTTGAAATCGACGTCGCCTTCGCCGATCTGCAACCCCTCGCCGTCCACGCCGGCCGCGTCGACCAGGTGCAGGTGCGCGGCGAACGGCGCGACTTGCTGCAGGAAGTCCTGGAACGACCACTTGTGATGGTTGCAGGCGAGCTTGGAGTGGGAGATGTCCAGGCACACGCGATAGCCGCGGTCGCGGCAGAAAGCTGCGATGTCGGCGGGATCCACGAACAGGTTATGGAAGCGCTGCCCGCCGAAGTGCCAGGGGAACGGCGGCATCGTCTGCGGGATGATCTCCACGCCCTTGGCGTCCAGGCGCGACAGGTTGTCGGAGATCACGTCGTAGAGGGATGCTCGCTCGCTCGCCGGCAGCGGCGCATCCAGCGTGAAGCCGCCGGCGTTGATGACGATAGGCGGGCGCGTCGTCCGCTTGAACAGCGGGGCGAGCGCACGCGTGACGTCGATCACGCGTTGCAGTTCGTTCATCGAGCGGCGGCGATAGGCGGGGTCGCTCGAGCACAGGTCCATGATGTGGTCGCCGGCGAACAGTTCCGGGCTGTGCACCACCAGGTCCAGGTCGAAAGGCGCGCGCAGGTATTGCCGGAAGTCGACCTCCAGATCCTTGTAGGACAGGTGAAACTCGAGCAGATCGAGGTTGGACAGGCCGGCGAGCTTGACCGCGTCGTGATAGCGCGCCGGCACACCGAACGGGCGCCGGAACCGGTAGGAGCGCGGCAGCGCGCGCGGCGCATCCACGTCGGCGGGATAGAAGAAGTCGCCGGCCGCCAGGTCGCGTGCCGCACGCCGCCCGATCAGCTCGCCCTTGCGGTAGGGCGCCAGTCCCTTGCCCGGGCTCTTCACCTCGATCATCTCGGCGCCGATGGTCTGCCCCTTGCGGATATCGCAGCGCGCCACCAGGCTCTTGCCCAGCACCTCGCGATTCATCATCTCGCCCTGCGATACGCGGCGTGCGGCGTCTCCGCCCATGGCCTGCTCGACCTCGCGGATACCCTGCACCATGACCTTGAACTCGTCCGGCAGAAGGCTTACGCGGTGGTCGTTGCCTTCCATGTTGCGGTCGACGGTGAAATGCTTTTCGACCACCTTGGCACCCCGGCTGACCGCGGCGATAGCGACCGCAATGCCGCGCTCGTGACCGGAGTAGCCCACCGGGCAGTCGCCGATGGCCTTGAGCCGATCGAGGTAGCCCAGGTTGATGTCCTTGAAGGGCGCCGGGTAGGTGGAGTTGCAATGCAGCAGCACGTATTGAGCGTTGTGACGCCGCAGCAGCCGTACCGCGTCGATGATCTCGGCCTCGGTGGACATCCCGGTCGAGCAGATCAGCGGTTTGCCCGTCCTGGCCAGCGTCTCCAGCAGGTCGTGGTTGGTGAGGTCGGCCGAAGCGACTTTGTAGGCCTGCATACCGTAGCGCTCCAGCACCGTCAGACTCTCGCGGTCCCACGGGGTGCACAGCGGGATGATCGCGCGCTGCTTGCAGTAATCGAACACCGAGCACAGTTGCTCATGGCTGAGCTGGAAACGCGACAGCAGGTCGAGCGTGTATTGCGCACCCAAGTCCTCGGATGCGTTAGCCGCGTCACCGGCGTTGCCGTAAAGCTCGCGCATGCTGCGCATCTGGAACTTGGCGCAGTCCGCGCCCGCATCGACCGCTAGGTCCACCAGCCGCCGTGCCAGCTCCACGCTGCCGTTGTGGTTGTTGCCGATCTCGGCGATCACGAAGCAGGGCGACTCGGCGGAGATGACGCAACCGCCTATCGCGATCGCGCCGCCGCGGCGGCGCGCCACGGCCACCAGGTGACGCTGGCGGTCGAGCAGCGGGATGTACTCGATGCGGTCGGAGAAGGCCGCGGCGATGCGCTCCGGATCGTCGCCGACGCCGGCGTACTGGAAGTCCTTGTTGCTCGCCGCCGAGACCGGCTGGTTCAGGTCGATGGTCTGCTGGTCCATGAGCCAGCGGCGGAAATCGCCGTCGGTCAGGATACCCTCCAGTTCTCCCGACTCGGTGACCGAGAACACCACCCGGTTCTTGTTGTCGCTGATCCTGCGCAGCGCGTTGAGGATCGTGTCCTCGGCGAACACGATGTACTTGGTGATGTTGCGGTCGACGATCATCGTGCCGTCTCGGTGGCCATCAGCGACTCGACGATCGCCAGATCGGTGGCGGTGTCGATCTCCCAGCTTTCCTCGTCGGACATCACGAACATGGCGATCTTCCCGCCCAGCCGGTTGCGCTCGGCGCGCAGCAGCCGGCTGCGCGTGATATAGATCGAGCCGTTCTCGCGATACCAGCGCTGGTCCGCCGGGATGTCCTGGCGTCGCGGGCGGTTGCGGAAGTCGTACAACGCATGCGGCGCGCCCGGATTGGTCCAGAAGAAATGATGGTTCTCACACACGCTCAGCAACGAGTCCGCCGCCTGCGCCTCGAACAGCGCGATCGCCCGCGCCAGCGCACCGGCGCACCGCAGCGGGGAGGTCGGCTGCAGCAGCACCACCGCGTCGGGCAAGGCGCCCTCCCGCTCCACCTGATCCAGCGCGTGCAGCAGCACGGGCTCGGTGGGCGTGGCGTCGGTCGCCAGCGCCGCGGGCCGAAGCCAGGGCACCTCGGCGCCGTGCTCGCGCGCGACGCGGGCGATCTCTTCGCTGTCGGTGGACACGATCACCCGCCCGAGGCGGGGGCAGGCCAAAGCGCTCAGGATGCTCCAAGCGATCATCGGCTTGCCGAGCAGCGGCTTGAGATTCTTCGCGGGTAACCCCTTCGACCCGCCGCGCGCCGGGATGATCGCGAGGTAGCTCAGCGCGGCGGCCATCCTGCTTCAGACCGCGAGCAACTCGCGAAAGTACGCGATGGTTCTTTTCAACCCCTCCTCGAGCGGCACCCGCGGACGCCAGGCGAGCTTCTGCTCGGCCAACCCGATGTCCGGGCAGCGCTGGATCGGGTCGTCGGCGGGCAGCGGTCGGTACACGATCTTGGACCGCGATCCGGTCAAGTCGATCACGCGCTCGGCCAGCTCGCGGATGGTGAACTCACCGGGGTTGCCCAGGTTCACCGGACCGGTGAAGTCGTCGCCCGTCTCCATCAGCCGGATCAGGCCCTCGATCAGATCGTCCACGTAGCAGAAAGCGCGGGTCTGCGACCCGTCCCCATGCACCGTCAGGTCCTGGCTCTGCAGGGCCTGCACGATGAAGTTGGACACCACGCGTCCGTCTCCCGGGTGCATGTTCGGCCCGTAGGTGTTGAAAATGCGGGCCACCTTGATGCGCAGGCGGTGCTGGCGGTAATAGTCGAAGAACAGGGTCTCGGCGCAGCGCTTGCCTTCGTCGTAGCAGGAGCGCAGCCCCACCGGGTTGACGTGTCCCCAATAGTTCTCGGTCTGCGGATGCACCTGCGGGTCGCCGTACACCTCGCTGGTTGAGGCCTGCAATATCCTGGCCTTGGTGCGCTTGGCCAGGCCCAGCATGTTGATGGCGCCGTGCACGCTGGTCTTGGTGGTTTGCACCGGGTCGAACTGGTAGTGCACCGGCGAGGCGGGGCAGGCCAGGTTGTAGATCTCGTCCATCTCCACGTACAGGGGGAAGGTGACGTCGTGGCGCATCAGCTCGAAGCGTGGATGACCCAGGAGAGGAGCGATGTTGCGTCGGGTCCCGGTGAAGAAGTTGTCCGCACAGAGGACCTCGTGTCCGCGCTCGATCAGTCGCCCGCACAGGTGCGAGCCCAGGAAGCCGGCGCCGCCGGTGACCAGAACGCGCGCTCGAGAAGCCTTCAGGTTGCTGCCCTCCGCATGCCGTGGGCCGTTGGCAAATCGGGCAATGCTAACATACGCGAGCACTCGGATCAGTCGCCCGCTTGGATACCGGTACAATTGACCCGCCGCGCGCAGAGCGCACGCCCCGGCAGCAGCGCGCTGCTGCCAGGGTTCCCTCCGTACCCGGAGCCGACTTCTGGTGTCGAACCTCGTACCACCGATAGCCGCCTTCGCGGCGGCCGCGGTGCTGCTGCGATTGCTCCTGCTGCCGTCGGCACGGCGCTGGATGCTCGATCGCCCGAACTTCCGCTCGCTGCACGCCGCGCCGGTGCCGCGCACGGGTGGCCTGGGCCTGGTGCCAGCCGCGGCGCTCGGCATGGCGCTGGCTGGTGGCCACTTGCTCGCAGCGGGACTGGCCCTGGGACTCATGCTGCTGTCGGTGTTGGACGACTGGAAGGGGCTCTCCGCGCGCCTGCGGCTGCTGGCGCACCTTGCCATCGCGCTGGCCTTCGTTCTTGGTGTCGCCGGCCAGTCGGGCTGGCCGGTCGTCGCCGCGCTGGTCCTTGCGGTGGCGTGGATGACCAACCTCTACAACTTCATGGACGGGTCCGACGGGCTCGCCGGCGGGATGGCGGTGTTCGGCTTCGGGGCCTATGCGGCGGCGGCCTGGCTCAGCGGCGATCAAGCGCTTGCGCTCGCGAGCCTGTCGGTGGCCGCCGCGGCGGGCGCGTTCCTGCTATTCAACTTCCCGCCGGCGCGCATCTTCATGGGCGACGCCGGTTCGATCCCGCTCGGTTTCCTAGCCGCTGCGCTCGGTGTGGCCGGCTGGCGTAACGGCCTGTGGCCGGCGTGGTTTCCGGTAGCCGTGTTCGCATCCTTCGTGCTGGACGCAACGATCACGCTGTTGCGGCGCGCCCTGCGTGGTGAGGGGCTCTGGCGGGCCCACCGCAGCCATTATTACCAGCGCCAGATCCTGATGGGCTGGACGCATCACCAGCTGGCGCTGTTCGAGTACAGCTTGATGGGGACCGCCGCGCTAGCTGCCGTGTTTGCGCTGCATCTTGCGCCCTCCGCGCAGGCGGTAGTGCTCGGACTGCTCGTCGGCCTTCATCTTGCCGCCGGTGCCGCCGTCGATCTACGCTGGCGCGCCCGGGAGGAGGCTTGACATGCCGCTCTTCGAGCGCTTCAACCCGCGCACCGCGCTCGCCATGCTGCACGACGTCGCGGCCAGCGCGCTGGCCTGGGTGGCGGCCTTCTGGCTGCGTTTGAATCTCGAGCTACCCCCGGGGCACGCCGCGACCATGGCCCAAACGCTGCCGCTCGTGGTCGCGGTGCAGGCGCTGGTGTTCTGGCGCTTCGGGCTGTACCGCGGAATCTGGCGTTACGCCAGCTTGAGCGACCTGCGCCGCCTGGTGATCGCCGTAGTGGTCGCCGCCCTGGCCGCGCCGTTTTGCCTGGTGCTGCTGCGCTTGTCCGACCCGGTGCCGCGCTCCGTTCTCCTGCTCGATCCGCTGCTGCTGCTCTTCATCATGGGCGGCAGCCGCCTCCTCTACCGGGGGTGGAAGGAGCACCGCCTGGTCCGCCTGTCCGCGCTGAGTGCCGAGCCGGTGCTGGTGATCGGCGCGGGAGACACCGGGGCCACCCTGATACGCGAGCTGGGACGCGGCAATGAATGGCGGGTGATCGGCCTGCTCGACGACAATCCCGCCAAGCAGCGCCGCCAGATCCACGGCGTCTCCGTACTCGGCCGCCTCGAGGACGTGCAACGCGTGACGGATCGTTTCGCGCTGCGCGCCGCCATCATCGCCATGCCCTCGGCGCCGCACGCGGTGCGCCGGCGAGCCGCACTCTTATGTGCCCAAACCGGGATCAAGGTCATGACGGTGCCATCTTTCGATGACCTGGTGAGCGGCAAAGTGCAGGTGTCGGCGATACGCCGGATCGAGCTCGACGACCTGCTCGGCCGCGATCCCGTGGCGCTGGATCAGAACATCTTGTCCGGTTTTCTGGCCGGCAAGACGGTCCTGGTAACCGGGGCCGGGGGTTCCATCGGATCGGAACTATGCCGCCAGATCGCGCGCTTCAAGCCGGCGCGCTTGATCCTGTTCGAGCTGTCCGAGTACGCGCTGTACCAGATCGAGCAAGAGTTCCGCGCCGACCATCCGGAGCTGGCCCTGGTATGCGCTGTAGGCGACGTGCGCAACCGCGCGCGCGTCGAACAGCTATTGCGCGAGCACAAACCGAGGGTATTGTTCCATGCCGCGGCGTACAAGCACGTGCCGCTGATGGAGCAGGTCAACGCCTGGGAAGCAGTGCAGAACAACGTGCTCGGCACCTACGTGCTGGCGGCGGCCGCGGCCCAGGGCGGGGTCGAGGCGTTCGTCATGGTCTCCACCGACAAGGCGGTGAATCCGGCCAACGTGATGGGCGCCACCAAGCGCCTGGCCGAGATGGTGTGTCAGGCGCTGCAGCGCGAGGTCGGCATCCGTTATGTGATGGTGCGCTTCGGCAACGTGCTGGGCAGCGCAGGCAGCGTGATCCCGAAGTTCCGCCAGCAGATCGCCGACGGCGGCCCGGTCACGGTCACGCATCCCGAGATCACCCGCTTTTTCATGTCCATCCCCGAGGCGGCGCAGCTGGTGCTGCAGGCCGGTGCCATGGGCCACGGCGGCGAGATCTTCGTGCTCGACATGGGCGAGCCGGTGCGCATCGTCGACCTGGCGCGCGAGATGATCCGGCTGTCGGGTCTGCGCGAGGACGACATCGAGATCGTGTTCACGGGGCTGCGCCCGGGCGAGAAGCTGTACGAGGA
>Ga0187892_10003118_pt1 | contig 30973 bp, 24 predicted proteins | sample MA1701073metaG_FD_139345 | JGI IMG/M metagenome (GOLD analysis project Ga0187892, IMG submission 139345) | Bio-ooze microbial communities from a basaltic lava cave in the Kipuka Kanohina Cave System on the Island of Hawaii, USA - MA170107-3 metaG ...
AAGGGCCGCGACGCCCAGGGCCGCTTCCTGATCGAAGGGGTGCGCGCCGTGGGGGAGGCGCTCCGCCGCCGGTCGCCGGTCGAGGCGCTGCTCCACGACGGGCGGATCGAGGAGCGGCCGGGGGGGGCGCCGCTCCTGCGCCAGGCCCGGGCGCGCGCGGTCCCCGTGGAGCGCCTCCCCGAGCGCGAGCTGGCGCGGGTCTGCGACACGGTCCAGCCGCAGGGGGTGGCCGCGGTCGTGCGCATCGAGGAAGCCTCGTTGGAGCCGGTGCTGGCGCGCCGCGTGGCGACGGTGGTCCTCCTGGACGCGGTCGCGGACCCGGGCAACGTGGGCACGATCATCCGGACGGCGCACGCGCTCGGCGCGGCGGCGGTGGTGCTCGGCCCCGGCTGCGTCGAGCCGCACAACCCGAAGGTGGTGCGTGCGGCGATGGGGTCCTTCCTGTCGGTCCCGGTGGTGCCAAGCGCCGACCTCGGTCCCCTCCTCGGCGAGCTGCGCGCGCGCGGGTTCCGTGTCTACGCGGCCGCGGCCGACGGGGAGCGGACGCTCGAGGAGGCCGACTGGCCGGAGCGGCGGGCGCTGCTCCTCGGGAGCGAGGCCGAGGGGGTCGCGTCCCGCCTGCGCGCGCGCGCCGACGCGGCGCTCCGCATCCCGCTCTCGGGCGACGCGGAGTCGCTGAACGTGGCGGTGGCGGCGGGCATCCTCCTCCACGAGGCCCGGCGGCGATGACGCTCCGGGGGGTCACGCTCACCGCGGCCGCCGCGGCCGCGGTGGTGATCGGGATCGCGATCCTGCTCGCGCAGAGCCTTTCGGAGCGCGAGCTGCCCGGCGTCGAGCCTCGCGAGCCGGAACCGGCTCCGGAACGCACCCGCGAGAAGCCCGAAAAAGGGTCAGGACCCTTTTCCGTCGTGGAAAAGGGGCCTGACCCCTTTTCGGCTCCGCCCCCGACCGCGCCCCCGACCGCGCAGCCCCCTCCCCCTCCCGCCGGACGGCTCGTGCTCCGGGGAAGGGTGGGGGAGCACGTTCTCCCCCTCCCGGGCGCGGTCGTCGCGCTCCGGGCGGGCGAGGCCGTGATCGCGAGCACGATCTCCGACGAGCAGGGGAGGTTCGAGCTCTCCGCTACGGCGCCCGGGCTCGAGACGCTGCGCTGGCCGTGCGCGGAGACGGATGCCGCGTGCGTGAAGGGAGCGGACCCGTTCGAAGTGCGGGTCCAGCCCGGAGAGGGGCCCGCACCCCGCCGCGAGCCGCTCCTGAGCGTGATCCGGCGCTCGAAGCAGCTCGCGCCCGAGCCGCTGACGCTGGAGGTGCACTTCATGCTTCACTCCGGCGGGTGGCTGGCGGGGACGGTGCGCGACGACGAGGGCCGGCCGGTCGCCGGCGCCAGCGTGATCGGCGAGCGGACCGGAGAGCGCCCCTTCTCGACAACCACGGATGCCCGCGGGACGTACGTCTTCGCTCCCGGGACGCGCGGCGACAGCCGCTGGAGGGTCCACGTCGAAGCCCCGCGCCGCATGCCCACGGCGCCGCGGGACGTGGCGCTGCCGGCCCGGGGCGAGTCGCGCCTCGACTTCGTGATCCGCTCCGGCTTCGCGATCGCCGGCCAGGTGCACGGCGTGGACGGCCGGCCCGCGGCGGGCGCGCTGGTCTTCGCGACCCGCGAGGTGGAGCCGAAGCTCTCCGGTCAGGCGCGGACGGACGCCGACGGCCGCTACCGGATCGAGGGTCTCAGCGCGGCGAAGTACAGCGTGCGGGTGGCGGAAGGCCCGACGGAGGGGCCGGACCGGGAGCGCTGGATGCTCACGGGCCCGCTCCCGGCCGACCCCGAGCGTGCGGTGGTGGCGGCGCCCGCCGACCGCGTGGACTTCACGGTGCGTTACGTCGTGGCGCGCGTGCGGGTCTTCGCCGACGGCGCCGCGGAGCGGCCCGAGTACCTCGTGGAGGTGGAGGGGACGAAGACCGTGTTCTTCCCGACGCGGCTGAGCGACCCCGAGGTCCTGCTCCGCCTGGTGCCGGACGCGCCGCTCACGCTGCGCATCACGGTGCCGGGGCGGGCGCCGTGGACCTGGACGGCGACCCCGTCGGGGGGGAGCGTGCAGCTCCTCCTGGACGCGCGGTAGAAAATGGTGTCACTCCTCATTTATTTTCCGGCCGCGGGAAATAAATGAGGAGTGACACCATTTTCTCTCCCTACGCTTCGACCTCGTAGCAGCCCCGGCCCGGGATGCAGTCCTCCCGGGAGACGAGGTCGCGGTCGGGCCCGAGGCAGGTCATCGTGCGCAGGCACCAGAAGTGGGCGGTCGAGGAGTTGAAACCGGTGTCCCCCGACTCGCCCGGCACGTACATCGTCTTGGTCCGGAGCAACGGGCAGGCCCGCGGCGCGCGGACCGTGGTCGGCTCGGTCATCAGACGCACTCCAGGATGGTCCGCGCGAGCAGCGCACGGCCCATCGGGATCTTGTAGCCGTTCTTCGCGAGCGGCTGCGCCTTCTCGAAGGCGCGCTCCGCCGCAGCCTCCGCCGCCGCGCGATCGATCTTCTTCCCGACGAGCGCTTGCGCCGCCTCCGAGGCCGTCCAGGGGATCGGCGCCACGGCGCCCAGACAGATGCGGGCGTCCTTGCAGACGCCTCCCTCCGTCGTCAGCGAGACCGCGCAGGCCACCAGCGGCCAGTCGAAGGCCTGCTTCTCCCGCACCTCGCGATAGGCGCTCTTTCCGCCCGGCGGCGCCCCGAGCCGGATCGCCGTGATCAGCTCGCCGGCCTGGAGCCTGTTCTCGGTGGCGAGGTCGTCCGCCGGGAGCACCCAGAAGTCCGTGAGCGCCACCTCCCGCTCCCCCTTGGCGGAGGCGAGCACGAGCCTCGCGTCGAAGACCATGAGCCCGGTCGCGAGGTTGCTCGGGTGCACGTAGTGCGCGGGCCCGTGCGAGAGCACCGAGTGCCACCGGTTCTCCCCCTCCTCCGCGTAACAGACGTCCCCGCCTTTCTTCATGCACGGGAAGTCCTCGCTCCGGAAGTAGGGACAGCGCGGCCGCTGGAGCAGGTTGCCCGCCGCGGTCGCGCGGTTGCGGATCTGCGGCGTGGCCGCCTCGCCCGCCGCCTCCGCGACCGCGGTGTACGACCGCCGGAGGAGGTCGTTCGCCGCGAGCGTCGAGAGCCGCGCGAGCGGGCCGATCCGCGCGCCCGGCCCGTCGGCCGCCACCGCGTCCGCGCCGGGGATGCGCTCCAGGCTCACGAGCCGGGAGGGCTCGATCAGGTGCTCCTTCATCAGATCCAGGAGGTCGAACCCGGCGCCCTTGGCGCGGGCGCCCTCTCCGGCGGAGAGCTGCACCGCCTCCGGCCAGCCGGGCGCGTGGACGTACTCGAAGGGCTTCATGCTCACCTCCCCTCCCGGCGGGGCGCCGAGGCCAGCGCCTGGAGCACGCGGTCCGGCGTCATCGGCAGGTCGCGCACCCGCGCGCCGATGGCGTTGTGGACGGCGTTGGCGATCGCCGCCGCCGTGGGCACGATCGTCGGCTCTCCGAGCCCGCGGAGCCCGACGTTGTTGTGGCCGTTGGCCACGTCGAACATGATCGGGACGATCTCCGGCATGTCGAGCGATCCGGCGATCTTGTAGTACTCGAGGTTGGGGTTGACCATGTGCCCCGTGTGGGCGTCGAGCAGCCGCTCCTCGTGGAGCGCGAACGCGATGCCGCCGATCACGCCCCCCACGACCTGGCTCTCGGCCGTGAGCTTGTTCACGACGCGGCCGCAGTCATGGACCGCCACGACCTTCAAGACCCGGATGACCCCGGTTTCGACGTCCACCTCCACCTCGGCGAACTGGGCGCCGCCCACCTGCTCGACGAAGGGGCGTCCGAAGTTGGGCACCCGCTCGCCGGTGGCGGCCACCTGATCGCCTTCCATGAGACCGCAGGCCTTCTTCCAGGCGAGCGCCTTCGTGGGCTGCCCCTGAACGCGGATCGTCCCGTCGGCCGTCTCGAGCTCGCCGGGCTCGCAGGTCAGCTCCTTCGCCGCGACCTCGAAGAGCTTCTGCTTCGCCCGCCAGGCGGCCGCGCGCACCGCGGGCGCGAGCGTCGGCGCCGTGGTGCTCCCGCCGCTCGCGGGCCCGACGGGATCGGTGGTCTCGCCCAGCCAGGGCGTCACGTGCGACGACGGGAGCCCCAGCTCCTCGGCCGTCACGACGGACATCAGCGTCCGGGTCCCGGTGCCGATGTCCTGGCAGCCGTTCCGCACGTCCACCGAGCCGTCCTTGTGGATCACGACCTGCACGGCAGCGGCCGACTGAGGCGGGCCGCCCGCCACGGGCCAGTAGCTCCCGGCCATCCCGAGGCCGCGCTTCCTCGGCCCGGCTCCGGCGCCCGCGACCTTGTTCCGGCGCTCCCAGCCGATCTTCGCGGCGCCGAGTTCGTACTCCGCGAGCCGCACCGCGTGCCGGTCGTTCTTCTGGTGGAACTCGAGCGGGTCGAGCCCGAGCTTCTCGGCCAGCTCGTCCGCGATCGATTCCAGCGCGAAGATCCCCTGCGGGCGTCCCGGTGCGCGCATGGCGCGCGCCTCGCCGGCATTGACCGCCACGTCCAGCTCTTCCTTGTCCACGTTCGGGAACTCGAAAAGCTCGGTGTTGTTGCAGCCGGCTCCCCGTCCGATCCCGGGGCTCCCGTGAGACTTCGCGGAGATCGCGGTGATCGTTCCGTCCTTCTTCGCACCGAGCTTGAGCTCCTGCACCGACGACGGCCGGTTTCCGACCGCGAGGTGCTCCTCCTTGCGGTCGAGCATCAGCTTGACCGGCGCTCCGGCCTTGCGGGCCAGCTCGCAGCAGAGCACGCCTTCGGGACCCGCGCCGAACTTGGCGCCGAAGCCGCCGCCCATGTAGTGCGTGATCACGTGGACCTGGTTGGCCCTCAGGTTGAAGTGTCGCGAGAGCTGCTCCCGCACCCCGAAGGTCGCCTGGGTCGAGGCCCAGACCGTGAGCTGGTCCCCTTCCCAGCGCGCGACGTGACCGTGGGTCTCGAGCGCCGAGTGGGTCTGCACCGGGGTCGTGTAGGTCGCCTCGACCACGGCTCCGCCCGAGTCGAGCGCGTCCTGGAACCCGGCCTCGACGTCGCCGCGCTTGGTGGGCCGCCCGGCCGGGCGCACGTTCCCCCGGTCCTTGTGCACCCGCGGCGCGTCGGGCTTCATGGCCTGCTCGAGCGTGACCACGAACGGGAGCTTCTCCCACTCGACCTTGATCATCCGGACTGCGTCGCCCGCGATCTCGTCCGTGGTCGCCGCCAGCGCCGCTACCTCCTCGCCCTGGAACTTCGGCTCGTCCCCCTCCTTCATGCGGAGCACGACGGCCTTCACCCCCGGCAGCCTCTCGGCCGCCGACGCGTCCAGCTTCCTGATCCGCGCGTGCGCGAACGGGCAGCGGAGGATCCTCCCGTAGAGCATCCCCGGGAGGTTCACGTCGTAGGTGTACTTCGCGCGCCCGGTCACCTTGGCCGGCCCGTCGGCGCGCGGCACCGCGGTCCCGACGACCGCGAGCTTCGAGTCCAGGTCCCACGGCCGCGGCTCGCCGTCGGGGATCGTGACCTCGACCGCCTTCTCCGCGCCGGGGAACCCGAGCTTCAGCTTCTCCTTGCGCTCCATCCCGCTACCCTCCCTTCCCCAGCCGGCGCGCGGCGTCCAGCGCCGCCGCGAAGACCCGCGGATAGGTGCCGCAGCGGCAGAGGTTCCCGGAGACCGCGTGGCGCACGTCCTCGACCGACGGCTTGGGGTTCCGGTCCAGGCAGCACTTCACGGCCATCACCATGCCCGGCGTGCAGAAGCCGCACTGGAGCGCGTCGTGGTCCACGAACGCGGCCTGCACCGGGTGGAGCTTGTCCCCCTGCGCCAGGCTCTCGATCGTGTTCACTGTGCGCTCCTCGACGTCCACCGCGAGCACCATGCAGGAGTTCACGGGCAGCCCGTCGAGCTGCACCGTGCAGGCCCCGCAGGCCCCGCGGTCGCACACGCGCTTCGCGCCGGTCAGGTCCAGCCGGTGGCGGAGCGTGTCGAGGAGCGTCACCCGCGGTTCGACCTCCACCGTGGTCGCCTTCCCGTTCAGCGTGAAGCGGACCGGGACGGCGTCCGGGCCGAGGACTGCCGGGGTCCCGGCGCCTCCCTCGGCGGCACCCGCGCGAGCGCCGGGGAGCGTCGCGGCGCCGCCCAGGACCACGCCCACGCCCTGGAGGAACCGGCGTCTCGTGAAGCCGCCCGGCGGGATCGGACCCGCGGACGGAGGGAATTCGTCGCTCATGGGGTGATTCCTTCCTGGGTTCCACCTTCGGAGGAGCCCCCGCGTGCATCCGACGCGCCCCCGAGGCGCGCGGAATCATAGCTCCACCCTTCCGAAGGGCCAAGCGGCCGGGCGTTGCGGTGGAAGAAGGACGCTGTCACGATGCTCCCGCATGCAGCCGTCGTTCCGCCGCTGGGCGGTGGTCACCATCGTGCTCGCGGTCCTGATCGGGATCGGGTCGAGCGCGGCCCTGGTGCTCAGCCTCCGCATCTACGCGGTCGAGTTCTTCACCACCACGGTCGGCACCACCAACCGGAAGCTGGAGGACTTCCTCAGGGTCGAGGCCCGCCGGGTGGTCCAGGGCCGGGAGCTCGAGGAGGCGGCCCCCGATCTCAAGGAATGGCTGGAGCGCTACCGGGGGATCACCGGCCTCCAGAACATGTTCGTGGCCTCCGACGACGACACCGTGGTCGCCTCTCTGGACCCGAAGCTCACCCGGACCCAGGACCTGTGCGCCTACGAAGCCCGTGTCGGACAGTCCGGGACCCGGGTCCACCCGGGGCAGATCTCCTGCCACAAGATCACGCTCAAGAACCAGGAGGGCGACGTGCTCGGGTCGCTGATCGTCCACGAGGAGATCGGGTGGCTGGAGCGGGCCCGCGAGCGCCTCCTGGGCATCCTCGTGTTCGCGATCCCGACTGCGACCGGCGTGATGCTGCTGCTCCTCGGAACGCTGGCCGGCATGTCGCTCCGCCGTCTGCGCGCGCTCGAGGAGGAGCGCCGGCGGAGCGAGCGGCTCACCGCGCTCGGACAGCTCTCCGCCGCGCTGGCGCACGAGATCCGCAACCCGCTCAACGCGATCGCGGTCTCGGTGGAGGTGGTCGCGCGCGCGCTCCGGCGCGCGGGGAGCGCCGACCCGATGCTCGAGGAGCGGCTCCGGACGATGGACCGGGAGCTGCACCGCCTGAAGGGCCTGCTCGACGACTTCGTGGACGCGGCGCGTCCGCCGGGCGTTCACCCGATGGCGTGCGACCTCGCGCCGACGGTCCGGCAGAGCCTCGGGGTCTTCCAGGAGGAGTGCGCGGCCGGCGGGGTCCGGGTGGAGATGGACCTGGCGGAGACGCTCCCCGCGCGCGCCGACGCGGAGCGGATCGGGCAGGTGCTGCGCAACCTCGTCCGCAACTCGCTCGAGGCGATGCAGGAGGACGGCGGTCCGAAGGTGCTCCGGGTCCGAGGGAGCGCCCGGAACGGGTGGGTGACGATCGAGGTCGCTGACAACGGCCCGGGCATCCCGGGCGAGGTCCTGCCGCGCATCTTCGAACCTTGGTTCAGCACGAAGAAGAACGGCCTCGGGCTGGGCCTGGCGCTCAGCCGGAACTTCGTGGAGAGCCATGGGGGGACGCTCGAGGCGGTCGCGCGGCCCGGACCGGGTACGACGTTCCGCATTTCACTCCCTGGAGGAGGTTGAAAGTCGAAAGTTGAAAGTTGAGAGTTGGAGCGGAAGGCGATGAAGCACGTTTCTCCCCGAGTCGGGACCCTCGACCGGCGGAAACCGGCGTTCAACTTTCAACTCTCAACCCTCAACCCTTTCGCATGCCCATGACCGAACGCGCCACGGCCCCCCTTCGGGCGCTCATCGTGGACGACGATCCCCGACAGGGGGCCGCGCTGCGGGACCTCTTGGTCCTGGAGGGGATCCACGCCGAGGCCCTCACGTCGCCTGCGGCGGTCCTCCGACACCTCGAGGAGCGCGACTGCGACGTGGTCCTCTCCGACATGCAGATGCCCGGCATGACCGGGCTCGACCTCTACCGCAGGCTCCGGGCGACGCACCCGCACGTGGTCTACGTGCTGATCACCGCATACGGCTCGATCCCGGGCGCGGTGGAGGCGGTGAAGGAGGGGGTGTTCCACTACCTCACGAAACCGGTCGGGGGCGAGGCGCTCCTCGAGGTGCTCCGCAAGGCCGGCGAGGTGGTGGCGCTCCGCCGCGAGAACCTGAACCTCAGGCGCGAGCTCGAGGGGCGGCGCGGGGTCGAGGCCATCGTGGGCCGCTCGCCCGGAATGAGCGCGCTCCGCGAACTGATCCGCACGGTGGCGCCGAGCGATTCCATGGTCCTGATCCGCGGGGAGTCGGGGACCGGGAAGGAGCTGGTGGCCGACGCGCTGCACGTGGCGTCACGCCGCTTCGGGCGCCCGCTGGTCAAGGTGAACTGCGCGGCGGTCCCCGAGAACCTGATGGAGGACGAGCTGTTCGGCCACGAGAAGGGGGCCTTCACCGGAGCGAGCGCGCTCCGCCGCGGGAGGTTCGAGCAGGCGCACGGTGGGACCCTCTTCCTGGACGAGATCGGCGAGATGCCCGCCTTCCTCCAGGTGAAGCTGCTCCGCGTGATCCAGGACCGGACCTTCGAGCGGGTCGGAGGATCGACCCCGATCACGGTGGACGTCCGCGTGATCTCGGCCACGAACCGCGACCTGGAGGCGCTCGTGCGGGAGGGGCGCTTCCGCGAGGACCTCTACTACCGCCTGAACGTGATCCCGGTCCTGGTGCCGCCCCTCCGCGAGCGGCCGGGGGACTTGGCGCTGCTCGCGGCCCACTTCGTGGCGCGCTTCAACCTCCGCGTCGGGAGGCAGAACGCCGGCCTGACGCCGGCGGCGCTCCGCCACCTGGAGGGCTGGCCCTGGCCGGGGAACGTCCGCGAGCTGCAGAACGTGATCGAGCGGGCGGTGGTCCTGGCGAAGGGGGACGCGCTCGACGTGGGGGACCTCGCGCTCCCCCGGCAGGAGCTGCGTCCCGCCGAGGCGGGCGGCAGGGAATCGACCGAGGCGCTGCTCGGGTGCCTGCTGGACCGCGAGGTGGCGCTCGAGGAGATCGAGCGGAGCCTGATCCGCCGCGCGCTCGAGCGCATGGCGGGGCACCAGGGGAAGGCGGCGCGCCTGCTCGGCCTCTCCCGCCGCACGCTACAGTACCGGGCCGGCAAGTTCGGCATGCTCAATCCCTCCCCGGACGAGGTGGAGGAGCCGTAACCGCGCGGCGGCGGCGGGCATCTGAGACACGAAGACACACCGAGGAACATCCTTGAAGGCATCGAAGCTCCTGCAACCTTTGTCCGCGGCGCTGGCCTTCTCGCTCGGGGGCCTGCTCGGCTGTGCGAGCTCCTCGATCGTCTTCTCGTCCGCTCCGGAGGCCTTCCTGATCGAGGTTACCGACGACGGCCTCCGGCCGTCCGCGGCGCGCGAGGTCCCCTCCAACGCCTCCGTCCTGTGGCTGAACGGGACCCGCGAGCGGGCGATCACGATCACCATCCGCAAGGACTGCCAGGACGAGGTGAAGAACTGCGCGACCTCGTCGGGCTTCACGTGCGACGCCGATCGCACGGCCACGACCGGCGTGCTGCCGCCCGGAGCGGCCGCGAGCCTCTGTTTCCATCGGCCGGGAGCCTTCGACTATGAGATCACCGGTCTCGATCGCCCGCTCCAGGGCCGCGTGCTGGTGCGCTAGCGCCGGCCTCGCGCTCGCAGGGTGCGGGAGCCTGGACACGCGCTCCACGCCCGCGCTCACGAGCCGGCCGCCCCAGGTCGTGGCACTCCTCCCCTTCGATGCGCGGCCCGACGACCCGGAGGCCGAGGTGCGCCTCGAGCTCTTCCGCCTGATCTTCCACTCGTATCTCTCCGACCGCGGGTTCCATGCGCTGACCCCGGAGTACGTGGATGCCCGCCTGCGGCGTGCGCGGCTCGACACGCCTGAGCAGGTCCGGACCACGGGCGCGGCGCGGCTCGGCGAGGTGCTGGGCGCGGATGCGCTCCTGATCGGGGACCGGATCGGCGTCTCCTCCTTCCAGGCGCTGCTCGCCTACCGGCGCGGCCTCTCCGGCCGGTTCAAGCTGGTCTCCACGCGGGACGGCCAGGAGCTGTGGCACGCCGAGGCGACCGAGTACGACACCGGCGGGGTGCTGGTCGACAGCGGCCAGGTGATCCAGGCGGTGTCCGACACGGTGCAGGCCGGGCGGGACACGGCCTACGTGCGCCTTTGCCAGCTCTTCTGCCGGCAGGTGACGGCTACGCTGCCCAAGGTCGTCCACCGGGATGAATCGGCCGAGCCGGCGCCCGAGATCGCGAGCGTCTCGGTCGGGCAGGGGCGGTCGGGGACGCTCCGCTCGGGCGACAAGATCGAGGTCGAAGTCGTGGGGACGCCGGCCGCGATGGGCGCCTTCGATCTCCGGCCGCTCCGCTCGGGCCTCGCGCTGGTCGAGGGCGCGCCCGGGCGCTACCGAGGAGTCCACACGGTGCTCCCCGGCGAGGCGGCGGAGAGCGTGACGGTCACCGCGCGCCTGACCAACTCCTTCGGACGGGTGGTGCGCAAGGACGCGCCGGGGACGCTCGCGATCGACGCCGCGCCGCCGGCGATGCCGCCTGCGGTGCGGGTGGCGCGGGTGGGCGGCGGGGTGGAGGTGAGCTGGGACGCGCCGGGGGGCGAGGCGCCGGCGGCCTACCAGGTGTTCCGCTCGCCGGGGCCCGGGCGCGGGTTCGAGCCGGTCGGGCGCACGCCGGAGCGGCGCTGGGTGGACGGTCAGGCGACGCCCCAGGCGCGCTACCAGGTGATCGCCGTGGACGGCCAGGGGAACCAGAGCTTCCCCGCGGGCCCGGCGGCGCTCGCCGCGGAGGTGCGGTCATGACCTGCCGCGCCGCGGTCCTCCTGCTGCCGGTGCTCGTGGGCTGCGGCGGCTCGCTGAAGGTCCAGCGCTCGCCCCGGTTCGACGAGCAGGCTCCGCTCCGGATCGCGATCCTCCCGTTCGAGGACCGGAGCGGCGCGACCGTCTTCACGGTCCTGGCCGCCCCCTTCAAGGCGATCGCGGACCTCTTCGTCTCGCGGAAGGGCGCGCCGGCGACGGACAACGCGCAGGCGCTGCGCGAGGCGGTGGCGGCGAACCTGCGGACGGCCGCGCTGGACGTGATCTCGCTGGGGCAGACCGACACGCTGCTCGTGCACAACGGGCTCCTGGTTCCCGGGAAGGAGATGCGGTTCGCGAAGACCGCGCCGCGTGAGCTCGGGCGGCTGCTCGGCGCCGACGCGCTCCTCTATGGCTTGCTCACCGACGCGGGGACCGAGTTCTACCTGGCCGAGACGCGGGTCACGGTCGGGGCCACGCTCCGGCTGGTGGACGCCGTGAGCGGCGAGGAGCTGTGGCGCGCCGAGGGGTCGGAGTCGCAGGGGTTCGGAATCACAAAGGGGCCGACCGGATACGTGAGCGCGGCGGTGGAACCCTTGAAGGGGCTGCGCGAGTCGAACCAGTGGCGGGTGATGGAGGATTTCGCGCGGACGGTCGTGGGTTCCTTCCGGCGCCGGCCGACGGGCGAGGGCGGGCCCGGGTCGCAGGTGCCGTTCATCGCGGTCGCGGCCGTCAACGTCGAGCCGGAGCAGCGGCTGGGGGTGGGTTCCGTGGTGCGGGTCGTGGCGATCGGGCGGCCGGGGATGCGGGGGCGCTTCGACGTGGGGAGGGTGCGGCGCGGTCTCCCGTTGACGGAGTTCGGGCTCGGGACCTATCAGGGGACCTACACGGTGCTGGAGGGGGACCGTTTCGCCGGCGACCCGGTCCGCGTGATCCTCCGCAACGACGACGGCCGCGAGGCGCAGGCGCTGATCCCGCGCTCGACGCTGACGACGTCGGGGGGGTAGGAAAAGGTGCCACTCTTCATTTCCGCCGCGGAAATGAAGAGTGGCACCTTTTCTGATCTCCGTAGAATGGCGGCGCCCCTGCCGGGGAGGCCTGGAGGTCCGACATGAAACCCACGCGCCCGCTCGCCTTCGTCCTGCTCGCCCTGGCGACCCCCTCGGCCCTGGCGCAGACCTGCGCCTCGGGCCCGCCGAGCCAGCTCGGAAGCGTGACGGTCGTCTCGACGAACTGTTCGCCCGGGAACGTGCCGCTCACCACCTGCCGCGTGCTCCGCGTGGAATGCGACGGGCTTCCGCCCCTCGACGTTCAGCTCCGGGTCAGCGAGCCGGAACCGCAGGTGGCGCTGCGCGGCACCGTCGTGCTCGGGACGGGGGGCGGGGGCACCGACTTCTACAGCGAACGGGTCGGGGGGCCCGCGCTGTTCCAGGAGCTGCGCGGCCACGGGTTCCGGCTCGTGGAGCGCGCGTGGGGGGGCGGGGGGTGGTTCGGGAGCGGAGTCAGCGTGCGCAAGCAGTCCTGCCGGTACGCCACCCTGCTGGCGTGGGTCCGGCAGAGCGTGCACACGACCGGCGTGTTCTGCGCGACCGGCAACTCCGGCGGCTCGGGGGAGATCGGCTACGCGCTGACCGCCTGGGGGAGCGGCGCGCTGCTCGACGTTGCGGTTCCGTCGGGAGGGCCGCCGATGGCGCGGCTGGACTACCTCTGCAACGTGGCGCCAGAATGGCGGCCGCTCTGTCCGACGGTGGTGCCGCCGGAGGTGACCGAGTGCGCGCGCGTGCAGTGCTTCGTCGAGGCCGGCCACGGGGTCTGCACGGGCTGCGGGCCCGCGCCGACGGCTGCGGACCTCCGGGCCGACAGCGTGCTCCACCCCGGGGCGGTGCTCGGGTATCCGCGCACCCGCGTCCACGTGCTGCTCGGAGGCCGGGACTGCACCAGCGCGGTCCCCGCCGGGGTGCTCTTCTTCAACGCGGTGACGAGCGAGAAGGTCCTGGAATGGGTGCCGGGCACTCCGCACTGGGCGGCCGAGACGACCGAGGGGCGGGCGGCGATCGTGCGCGCGCTTCTGGGCGGCGCGGCCTGCCGTCCCGGTCCCGCGACGCTGGCCGCCCCGGCGTGGCCGCGCGTGGGCGGGAGCCTCCAGCTCGACGCGGTGGGTCCGCCGGGTGGCGCCTTCGTCGCGTTCCTCTCGCCCGGCGCGACGCTGCTCGAGGCGGCGCCGGTCGGCTGGATCTTCCTCGCGTTCCCGATCGTCCCGATCGGCGGGGGCGCGCTCGACCCGGTGGGGGGGCGCGGATCGCTCCTCCTCGGCGTTCCGCCGGAGCCCGCGCTGGCCGGGCTCGCGTTCTTCGCGCAGGCGGTGTCGGGCACGTGTCTCACCAACCTCGTGCGGGTAGAGGTGCAGCCGTAGGGTTACATCAGAACCATTTTTTCGCGTTGGGCCTGCGATGAGGACATCCGGGCCAACAACAGGGTCGGCGCTTGCCCTCGATGAGCTCGTTGCGCGTCCTCTCGATCCGATGCTTGCGCGTCTCCGGCTTCTTGGCTGACGTTACCCAGCAAATCCACTCGTTACGTGCAAGCGGCGTGATTCCATCCCACGCGGCTTTCGCGGCAGGTGTGGAAGAAATGGCCTCTCGCAAATCCCTTGGCACTCCATGCACTGGGGCGGCATTGTCTTTTCTCATGCCCTGCCTCTGTCTCTTGTCCTGGACCTCGAGGTTCCGCTCCGGCGGCGCAATTCACTCCCGCATCGGGAGCCGCACGCCGAGCTCGCGGGCGGCCGCGAGCGCTTCGTCGTAGCCGGCGTCCGCGTGGCGCACGATCCCCATCCCCGGGTCCGTCGTCAGCACGCGCCGGAGCCGCGCCGCCGCCGCGTCCGTGCCGTCCGCAACGATCACCTGCCCGGCGTGGATCGAATAGCCGATCCCCACGCCGCCCCCGTGGTGCAGCGAAACCCACGTCGCGCCCCCGGCCGCGTTCAGCATCGCGTTGAGCAACGGCCAGTCGGACACCGCGTCCGTCCCGTCCTTCATCCCCTCGGTCTCCCGGTTCGGCGACGCCACCGAGCCGCAGTCGAGATGGTCCCGCCCGATCACGATCGGCGCGCTCAGCTCGCCCCGCCGCACCATCCGGTTGATCACCTCGCCGAAGTGCGCCCGCTCCCCGTAGCCGAGCCAGCAGATCCGCGCCGGCAGCCCCTGGAAACGCACCTTCTCCCGCGCCAGAGCGATCCACCGCGTGAGGATCGCGTCGTGCGGGAACTCGCGCAGGATCACCTCGTCCGTCCGCCGGATGTCCTCCGGGTCCCCCGAGAGCGCCACCCAGCGGAACGGCCCCCGCCCGCGGCAGAACATCGGCCGGATGTAGGCCGGCACGAACCCCGGGAAGTCGAAGGCGTTCTTCACCCCCGCCACCAGCGCCTGCCCGCGCAGGTTGTTCCCGTAGTCGAAGACCACCGCCCCGTTCGCGAGCAGCTCGAGCATCAGCCGCACGTGCTCCGCCATCGATGCCCGTGACCGCTCGATGTAGCGCTCGGGCGCCTCGCGCCGGAGCCTGAGCGCCTCGGCATGGGGCATCCCGTGCGGCACGTAGCCCTGGAGCTCGTCGTGCGCGCTCGTCTGGTCCGTGAGGAGGTCGGGCACCACCCCCCGGTCCCGGAGCCGCGCGAGCAGGTCCACCTGGTTGGCCACCACCCCGAACGAGCGCGCCTCGCCCCGCCGCTTCGCGTCCACCGCGAGATCGATCGCGCGGTCCAGGTCGTCCTCGCGCGCGTCCAGGTAGCCGCTCGCGAGCCGCCGCCCGATCCGCGCCGCGTCCACGTCGGCGCCCAGGAAGGTCGCGCCGGCCAGCGTCGCGGCGAGGGGCTGCGCGCCCCCCATGCCGCCGAGCCCGCCCGACACGATCAGCCGCCCCTTCAGGTCTCCGCCGAAGTGCTCGCGCGCGGCCTCCGCGAAGGTCTCGAAGGTCCCCTGCACGATCCCCTGGCTGCCGATGTAGATCCACGACCCCGCGGTCATCTGACCGAACATGATCAGCCCGCGCGCCTCGAGGTCGCGGAAGTGCTCGGCGGTTGCCCAGCGCGGCACCAGGTTCGAGTTCGCGATCAAGACGCGCGGCGCGTCCGCGTGCGTGCGGAAGACCCCGACCGGCTTCCCCGACTGCACGAGCAGCGTCTCGTCCGCCTCGAGGCGCTGGAGCGCGCGCACGATCGCGTCGAAGCACTCCCAGTTGCGTGCGGCGCGCCCCGAGCCCCCGTAGACCACGAGGTTCTCCCAGTCCTCGGCCACCTCGGGGTCGAGATTGTTGAGCAGCATGCGATAGGGCGCCTCGGTGAGCCACGAGCGGCAGGTGAGCCGGGCACCGCGGGGCGCGCGGACCGGGGAACGGTTCATCGCGACGTCTACTCCAATCGTCCGACGGTGTCCTCGACCGCCCGCAGCAGGCTGCCCGTCCGGACCATCGCGTACGCCGCCTCCAGGTCGGGCGCGAGCGGGCGGTCCTCGTCGAGCCGGGGCACGCGCTCGCGCAGCGCGGCGTGGGCGGCCTCGAGGCCGGGGGTCGTGCGCAGCGGGCGCAGGAGGTCGATCCCCTGCGCCGCCGCGAGCAACTCGCTCGCGACGATCTTCTGCGCGAGCCCGAGGACCTGGCCCGCCTTCCGGGCCGCGTAGGGCCCGTGCGAGACGTGGTCCTCCTGCCCGCCCCCGGTCGGGACCGTCCCCGCCGTGGCGGGATGCGCGAGCACCCGAGCCTCCCCGACGAGCGCCGCGGCCGTCACCTGCGCCATCATGAAGCCCGAGCGGAGCCCGCTCTCCCGCGTGAGGAAGGCCGGAAGCCCGGTCACCTGCTCGTTCATGAGCCCGTCCACGCGCCGCTCGGCCGCGGCCGCGAACACCGCCAGCGCCGCGGCCAGGTAGTCGAGCGCCAGCGCCGCCGCCTGGGCATGGAAGTTCCCGGCCGAGACCAGCGTCCCCTCCTCGGCGAAGACCAGCGGGTTGTCGGTCGCGGAATTGGCCTCGCGCAGCAACACGTCCTCCACGTGGGCGAGCGCGTCGCGCACGGCGCCGTGGATCTGGGGCAGGCAGCGGAACGAGTACGGGTCCTGCACCTTCGCGCAGTCCCGGTGCGACTCGACGATCGCGCTCCCCTCGAGGAGCCGGCGCACGTTGGCCGCCGCGGCGGCGTGCCCGGGATGTGGACGCGCCGCGGCCACCCGTTCATGGAAGGGCGCCGGGGACGACCGGCTTGCCTCCACGCTGAGCGAGCCCACGACGTCGGCCAGCCGGAGGAACGCGCGCGCCTGGAGCGCCACGCGGAGCCCGATGGCCGCCGTGATGCCGGTCCCGTTGATGAGCGCGAGCCCCTCCTTCGGACCCGGGACGTAGGGGGGGAGCCCCAGCTCCGCGAGCACCGCGGCGCCGCTCCGGCGCGCGCCGCCGCGTCGCACCGCCTCCCCCTCGCCGAGCAGCACGAGCGCGAGGTGCGCGAACGGCGCGAGGTCGCCCGAGGCGCCCACCGATCCCTGCTCGGGGATCACCGGGAGCACGCCTTCGTTGTAGAGGCGGATCAGCCGCTCGAGCAGCTCGATCGAGACCCCCGAGTGCCCGAGCGCCAGCGTGTGGATGCGGAGGAAGAGGGAGAGCCGCGTCTCCTCGGGCGGGAGCGGCGGGCCCATCCCGGCGGCGTGGCTCCGTAGCAGGTTCCGCTGCAGCTCGGCGATGCGGGCCGGCTCGATGCGGACGTGGGCCAGCTTTCCGAAGCCGGTGTTCACGCCGTAGACCGGGCGTCCCGACGCCAGGACCTCGCCCACCGTGCGGTGCGCGCGCGCCACCCGCGCGCGCGCGGCCTCGCCGAGCGCGAGGCGGGCGTGGCCCTCCGCGGCCGCCGCCACCGTGGCGAGGTCCAGCGGACGAGCCCCGAGCTCGATCACGTCCATGGGCGGTGACTGTGGACGTTCGCGGGACCGCTGTCAACGGAGTGGCCCGGCGCGGGCGAGGACGATCAGCGGGCGGGAGTCCCGTCGCGCGACGGAGCCGTCACCCCGTGCCGGCGGCGGCCCCACTGCTCCAGCGTGAGACGGAGCTGCTCGAGCTCCACCGGCTTGCTCAGGTAGTCGTCCATGCCGGACTCGAGGCACCGCTCGCGATCCCCCTGGAGCGCGTAGGCGGTCATGGCCACGATGACCGGCTGGCGCCCGGCCGGCACTTCGCGGCGCAGCCGCCGCGTCGCCTCGAGGCCGTCCAGCTCGGGCATCTCGCAGTCCATGAGCACGAGGTCGTAGGGGTGGCGCTCGAGCGCCGTCAGGACCTCGAGGCCGTTGGCCACGATGTCGGGCCGGTAGCCGAGCTTCCGGAGCATCGCGGCGATGATCTTCTGGTTGACCGGGTGGTCCTCGGCCACGAGCACCCGCAGCGGGACGGGCCCTTCGGGCATCCCGCGGTCGCCTTGCGGCGCCCCCTCGCGGGAAACGCGCGCCATCCGTTCCCGGGCGGGGACGACCACGCCCGTCAGGCGGAGGATCGTCTGGAAGAGGGTCCCCTGGATCACGGGCTTGGAGAGGAAGGCCGACGGCTCGCTCAAGGCCTGGCGCAGCTCCGCGGCGGGCGGTCCCGCCGAGCTGAGGATCGCAATCGGGAGCGCGCGGTGCCGCTCGTTCCGTCGGAGCTCGCGCGCCAGCTCGAGCCCGTCCATCTCCGGCATCAGATAGTCGAGGAGCGCGAGGTCGAAGACCTTCCCGTGGCGCACCCAGTCGAGCGCCTCCCGGGGCCGGTCCGTGACGGTCACGTCCATCTCCCAGTGCCGGCAGATCGCGGACAGGATGCGCAGGTTCGTGTGGTTGTCGTCTACGACGAGCGTCCGCTTCCCTCCGAGGACCGGCAGGTGGCTCCGGAGCTCGCCGCGCGGCACGCCATCGCCGATGCCCGCCCGGAGGCAGAACGAGAAGGTCGAGCCGCGGTCCGGCTCGCTCTCCACCTCGATGCGGCTCCCCATGAGCTGGACCAGACGCGAGGAGATCGCGAGGCCCAGACCCGTGCCGCCGAACTTGCGGGTCGTAGATGCGTCCACCTGGGAGAAGGACTGGAAGAGCCGGGCGAACTTGTCGCGCGGGATGCCCACACCCGTGTCCCGGACCAGGAACTTGAGCTCGACCTCGCCCGCGCGGCGGGACAGCTCCTCGACCTGGAGCACCACCTCGCCCTTCTCCGTGAACTTGATCGCGTTCCCGACGAGGTTCAGGAGCACCTGCTTGAGGCGCGTCGCGTCACCGACCACGAAGGCGGGAGCCCGTGGATCCACGGAGCAGCAGAGGTCGATCCGCTTCTCCCACGCGCGGCAGGCGAGCAGCTCGGCGACGTCCTCCAGGCAGGCGCCGACCTCGTAGGGCTCCCGCTCCAGCTCCACGCCTCCCGACTCGAGCTTCGAGAAGTCCAGGATGTCGTTGATGACCGAGAGGAGGACCTCGCCGCTGTTGCGGATGGTCGAGACGTAGTCCCGCTGTTCCGGGCCGAGCTCCGTGTCCAGGAGGAGCCCGGTCATCCCGATCACGCCGTTGAGCGGCGTCCGGATCTCGTGGCTCATGGTCGCGAGGAACTCCCCCTTGGCGCGCGCGGCCGCCTGGGCCGCCAGGAGCGCGAGACGCAGCTCCTCGGTGCGCACCGCGACCTTGGTCTCGACCTGCTCGTAGGCGGCTTCGGTCACGGCCTTCTCGCGCGCCAGGTCCCGCATCTCGCGCCGGCTCTGGAAGATCGCGCGGACCAGCACGAGGTCCTCGAACAGGACCCAGGCGGCGTGCTCGAGCGAGCGCCACGGGGTGGCGTTGCCGACGCCGTAGACCGAGAGCGGCCAGTAGACCCCCCGGAGGAAGTGATCCGCGGCCACGAACAGCGTGGTGGAGAGCACCACCTTCCAGTCGCGGTAGATCGCGGTGAAGGCGATCGACCCGAAGTAGAAGAAGTGGGTCTCGATGCGCCCTCCGGTGACGTGCACCCAGAGGGCGCACATCATCATCTGGGCCGCGGTGAGCAGGTAGCGGTGCGCGGGTCGTTCCACGTTCTTGAGCGCCAGGAGAGCCGGGAAGAGCGCCACCGCCCCCCCCAGGAGCACCATGAGGTGGACGTGGAGATGCACCTGCTGGCGCTCGCCGATCCAGGTGTGCGGCGAGACCGCCAGCACCACGACGATCCCGAGCAGCCACTCGGCGATCAGGAGCCAGGCGAAGAGGCGGTTGGTCCGCGTGTGGAGCGCGCTCATCTGCTCGGCCAACAGGACCGCGGCGCGGCGCTCGACGTGGCCGGAGGCCGGCAGCGGCTGCGCTTCAGCGGACACGATCGCCCCGCTCCTCTCCGAGCTGGCATCCGAAGACCGGGGTCACCGGAGCGCCCTCCGGCCCCGGGCGCCCGCGGAGCAGCGCCTCGACGGTCGCCCGCCCCGGGGAGTACCCTTCGTGCCCTCGCGCGGGCGTGAGGCCGCCCTGGAAGCGGAGCCGGCCGGCTGCGTCGTAGTAGAGGGCCTGCCCGGAAGTCCGGGCTCCGAAGCGGCGGGCGACGCGGCTCCCCTCGTCCAGGTGCCGCAGCGCCCCGGGGAGGCGGCCCGCCTCCTCCCAGGTCGCGGACTCCCGCCACGCCTCCGACGGCTCCTCCGGCTGGAGGAAGACGACGTGCACGTTGTCAGCGGGAGCGCCGGAGCCGAGCGCCCGGGCCAGCTCGGCCAGCGTAGCGCGGCTGCAGGGGCAGAGCGGATGGAGGAAGAGGACCAGCGCGCCGCGGTCCGGAGCGCGGTGGAGCGGGGTCCCCTCTGGCCAGAGGGGCGGCGCCTCGGCGGCGGGGCCGGGCGCGGCGGAGAAGGCCCAGAGGGTGCGGAGGCCCCAGGCCAGGGCTCCGATCCAGAGGACCAGGCCGAGCCCCACGATCAGGGGGCGCTTCATCCCGTCGATCTCTCCTCGGACCCGCGCGCGCGCCGGTCCGGGCGCGCCGGGAACATCGGCCTCCCCGGGTTCCTATCGGCCGATGGCGCGAGGAAGATGAGCCCGGCATCGACGAGCCGCCGGACGCTCCGTAGGCTGTCGCGATGCGACTCCGGGACACCGTGGGAGGAGCCCTGGCCGCGAACGCGGGCGCCCTGTTCCTGAGCCGGGTCTTCACGTCGGCCCTGAACTTCGTCGTGCTGCTCCTGCTCGTGGCCCGCTTCTCTCCGGCGGTCGTGGGCGCCTACTACTTCCTCACCAACCTGCTCAACATCCTCGGAGTGCTCATCGACTTCGGGAGCAACACGATCGCGGCGCGGGAGATCGCGCGCGGCCGTCCGGAGGAGGAGGTGCTGGGCGACCACCTCGGGCTGCGGACGCTGCTCTGCCTGACGGGGCTCCTCCTGTTCACCGGGACCATCCTGGTCACGGAGTCCGACCCGTCGCGCCGCCTCCTGTTCCTGCTGGCGGCGCCGAGCCTTCCCGGATTCCTGCTCGGCTCGGCCTCGGTCCTGTTCCAGGTGCGCCACCGCATGGTCTGGTCCGCGGCCGCCGCGATGGTGGGCGAGACGGTCTTCGCACTCATCGCCATCCCGATGGCGCTCTCCTCGGCGGAGGAGTCGCTCCGCTTCCGTGGACTGATCGCCGGCACCGCGCTGGCCGACCTGGTGGGGGGCGGGCTGGTCTTCTACTGGGCCTCGAAGCGCGTCCGGCTCCGGCCGCGCTTCGTCCTCGCGCGCCTCTGGGCGCTGTTCCGGGAGGCGGCGCCCCAGGGGCTCGCCGCCGGAGCGGCCGTCCTCTACCTCTACCTCGACACGGTGCTGCTCAAGCGGCTCCGCGGAGATCACGACGCCGGCGTCTACAACGCCGCCTATCGGCTGTTCAACTTCTTCATCGCGCCGGCCGGGATGATCGCGGCGGCCGCCTTTCCGCTCCTGGTCCGCGCGCTCTTCGCCGATCCGAACCGCGCCCGGACCCTCTACGGCGCGGTCCTCCAGGTGCAGCTCGCAGTCAGTCTCGGTCCCGCGCTGATCCTCGCCGCGCTGGCGCCCGAGATGGTCGCCGCCGTCTACGGAAGGGACCGGCCGGAGTACGCGGCTGCCGCGGAGTCGCTCAGGAGCCTGATGGTGGCCGGCGCCTGCGTCTACCCCGCGGCGCTCGCGTCCACGGTGCTGACGGGGCTGGGACAGCAGCGGGTCTGGACCTGGGTCACGGCGGCCGGGCTCGCGGTCAACGTGCTCGCGAACCTGGCCCTGATCCCGCGGTGGGGAGGGCCCGGCGCCGCCTGGGCGACGCTGGCCACCGAGGGAACCGTGCTCCTCCTGGCCGCCGTGGCCGCGCGCCGCCTGACGCCCGCGGCGCGCGCCCCACTGGCCCCTTTGTTCCGCTCGCTCGCCGCGGCGTTCCTGGGCACGGGGGTCGCGGTGGCGGCCCGCTCGGCGGGGTTCTGGCCGGCGCTCGCCGCCGGGCTCGCGGGCTACGCGCTGGCGCTGGCCACCCTCAGCGCCTGGCCGCGCGAGGTGTTCCGGCTGCGCTCGGAGCTGACCGCCCCGCCCCCTTGACCCGGGCGCGCCGGCCGGCCGGTCGGGCTCCTACCGCGGCCCCATCCGGATCTCCAACCGGTTGGAGATCGAGCGGATGAACGAGGGCGCGGAAGGCCCGAGCGAGATGAAGGCCGAATAGACCGTGATGCCGTAGAGCGCCGTGCCCCGCGGCAGCGCGAGGTTCTGCTCGCTCCGGCCGGCCTCGGAGAGCAGCGAGATCGGCCGGTCGAAGAAGTTCCCGGCCGTGAGCGAGCGGTAGAAGAGCGTGTCGGGACAGAGCGGGATCGTCCTGCGGTCCACCGCGATCCCGGGCGCCGGGTGCAGGGAGAGCGCCACCACGCAGGGGACGAGGGGGTCGCGCGGGCTGTGGAGGCGGAGCAGCACGGAGCTCCCGGGCATGGAGGTCCCCTCGACCTTCAGGAAGTCGTTCCACTCGTCGGCGCCGAGATCGGGGGTTCCCGTCACCCGCGCCTCGCCGTCCCAGTCGACCGTCGGGATCTCCGGCGCGTCGAAGGTCCCGCCGTCGAGCGCGGGGGACTGGGGGAGCAGGTGGTAGTCGCCCCGTTCCTGGTCGCGGAACAGAGGGTCCACGGTCACGTTGTTGCGCTGCCCGGCCTGGGGCATCGGGTTGGCGTTGCGGGCCGTCTCGAAGATCGACCACTCGATCGAGTCCTGGGTCACGCCGTCCAGGTCGGCCTGCCGGTTCTTCCAGAGGATGGTGTTGGCGATCCGGGGGAGCGAGAGTCCGAGCGTGGTCGTCGAGCTGTTGAGGAACCCGATCTGGTTGTCGGCGAACGTGCAGTGGGTCACCACCGCGTGCGCCGTTCCCCCGATCACGCCCGAGCTCCAGATGCCGATCACGTTCTCGGTGAAGAGATCGCCGCGCAGGATGGGACGGACGATGATCTGACCGACGGCGCCGATCATCATCCCCACCTGGTTCCGCCGGAAGAGGCACCGCTCGATGACGGACACCTGCGCATTGGGCGCGTTGATTCCGTTGACGTTCTTCTCGAAGCGGCACGAGACGATCGTGGGGGGGGGCAGGTCGGGCTCGGTCCAACCGAGGTCCAGGCCGTTCTGGTTCTCCACCATCTCGCAGTCCACGATGTCGGGCGCGGCCCGGAGCATCTGGACGCCGATGTTGTTGGACTGGAGCCGGAGCGCGTGGAGCCGCGGCCGGGGGGAGGTACGGCCCACGCCGCGCACGGCCACCGCGATCCGGGCCTTCGTCAGGCCGAGGCCGGTCAGCACCGTGGTCGGCTGGTAGATGGCCGTGGGTGTCCATGCGGCCGCGGAGTACTCGAGGAGCATCTCGGGGAGCGGGAGGGGCCCCCTCCGGACGTCGGAGATCCCGGCGACCGTGGTGACGTCGCGTCCCGCACCAACGATCGAGAGACCGGGGGGGACCCGGAGCGGAAAGCGCTCTCCCAGCGCCGGGTCGTAGAGCCCGGGCGCCACGTGGAGTGAGCTGCCGCCCTCGGTGGGGCTCGACGGGGGCTGGACCGACTGGAGGGCCCGGGTCAGCGTCCGCCACGGCGCCTGGGGGGAGCCGTTCCCGGAGAGGTCGTTCCCCAGACGCGCGTCGACGTAGTAGTCGCCGGCGGCCGCGAACGCCGAGAGGGTCAGAAGCCCTGCGGCCAGGGCCGCACGCATCGCTCTTCGTTTCCCTCTGCCCCGATCCATATTCACTCCTAACTGGGCTGAAAGGGACGGACCCACCACGGCTATCTTCGGAAACGTGGGACCCGCCCATTAGCGTTGCTTCGCCCTCCGTTCCAACCTGGAGCAGGCCGGCCGGAAGAAGAGACGTGCAGCGTGGAAAAAGTTTCCGGATGAGGGAGAGAACTAGGCGGGAATGGACGGTTTCTCCGCCTCGATCACGAGGTGGGCGGCGCCGCCCAGGAGGGCCGGCTCCGACGCCAGCGAGCGCTCGAGCCGGAGCAGGCGCCGGAAGCTCTGCGGGTCGCGGAGCACCTCGGGGTGCTTGCGGACGGGGAGCACGGTCTTGCCCGTGATGCGGAGCACCCGGAAGCCGGCCCGCTCGAAGAGCGCGCGGAGGCCGTCCGGCGTGAAGGTATGGAGCGGGAAGCGCTCCTCGGGGCGGTGCGCGAGCCACCAGGTCCGTCCGTCCCGGAGGTAGCGCTCCAGCTCCTCCACGCGCCCCTTCTCGAGGTAGTAGGACAGGCCGGCCCAGGTGCCGTCCACGGAAGCCACGCAGCGGCCTCCGGGACGGAGCACGCGGTGGAGCGCGCGCGCTGCCTGGCGGGGTGCGGAGCAGCAGGAGATCGGGTCCCCCTCGGCCAGCGCCAGCGCGAAGTGCGCGTCGGGGAGGCCCTCGAGCCCGGCGATGTCCGCGCGGCGCACGTCGGTCACCGCGAGACCCGAGGCCGCGATCTTGCGGCGCGCCACCTCGAGCATCCGCTGCGAGATGTCCACGAGCGAGACGCGGTAGCCCGACTTCGCGATGCGCAGCGTCCAGTAACCGGTCCCGCCGCCGGCGTCCAGCACGGGCGCGCCCGCCTCCCGCGGGAGGTTCGGTTTCAGCGTCTCCCAGACGCGGGCCCGGTAGAACTCCCAGTACGGGTCGTCGGCGAAGTACGTGTCGTCGTAACGCTCCGCGTGGCGGTCGTAGAACTCCTCGGCCGTGATCATGGCCGGCAAGCTACCCGCCGGACGAACCCTGCGCGAGCGGGCCTCGGGTATCATCCGGCGCGTTCCGCCATGCGCATCGGGATCGACTACCGCCCGGCCCTCCTCAAAGAATCGGGGATCGGCCGCTACACGCGCGAGCTGGTCCGCGCGCTCGCGGAGCGCGCCGGGTCCGAGTCGTTCCTCCTCTACGGCTCGCTCCGCCGCCCGCACCCGCGCCCGAGCGACCTGCCCGGGCGCTTCGCCTGGTGCGGCGGCGTCTTCCCCGCGCGCCTCCTCTTCCTCCTCCACCGCTGCGCCGGGATGACCGTGGAGTCGCGCGTGGGGGGGCTCGACGTCTTCCACCAGACGGACTTCACGTTCCTCCCGCTCCGCCGGGCCGCCCGCGTGGCCACGATCCACGACCTCGCCTTCGAGGAGGGACGCTTCCACGAGCCGCGCGCCGTGGCCGCCCTCCGACGCGTGGTGCGCCGGGCCGTCGAGGAGTGCGCGCTCGTGCTCACGGTGTCGGAGGCCAGCGCGCGCGACCTGCGCGACCGCCACGCGCTCGAGCCCGGACGCGTGCGGGTCACGCCGCTCGGGGTGGACGCGCGGTTCTTCCAGGCGCCGGCGCCGGCGGCCCTCGACGCCTTCCGCCTCCGCCACGCGCTCCCCGCGCGGTTCATCCTGTTCGTGGGCACGCTGGAGCCGCGGAAGAACGTCGACGGTCTGGTGCGCGCGTTCGCGCGGCTCCGCGCGGCGGTCCCGGACGTGACGCTGGTGATCGCCGGGCGCCGCGGGTGGATGTTCGAGCCGGCGCTGCGCGCCGCGGAGCCGCTCGGGCGCGCGGTCCGCTTCCTCGGACACTTCCCCGACGCCGAGCTGCCGCTCCTCTATCGCGCGGCGTCGGTCTTCGCGTATCCGTCGCACGCCGAGGGGTTCGGGCTCCCGGCGCTCGAGGCGCTCGCGTGCGGGATCCCGGTGGTGACCTCGCGGGCGCCGGCGCTCGTCGAGACCGTGGGGGAGGCGGCCGAGCGCGTGCCCTCGGGCGACGACGAGGCGCTGGCGGAGGCGCTGCTCCGGAGGCTGCGCGACCCGGGCGATGCCGCGACGGCCGGCCCGGCGCGGGCGCGCGCGTTCCCCTGGAGCCGCACGGCGGAGGCGACGCTCCGCGCCTACGCCGAGGCCGGGGCGGCGGCGGCGTGACCGCGCTCCGGGTGGCCTACGACCTGACCCCGCTCCACGGGCTCGCGGCGTTCGGCGTCGCGCGGGTGCTCAAGGGCTTCGTGCGCGCGGCGGCGGGGACGGGCGCGGTGGTGCCGCTCCTGGTCCACGACGAGGGCGCGCCGCCCGGCGGGGACCTCCCCGGCGAACGGGTCCCCGTGCGGCGGCGTGCGCCGCTCCCGCTCTGGCGCGAGGCGGCGCTCCCGCGGCTGCTCGGGCGTCTCGACGCGTGCGTGCTCCACGAGCCGGTGGCGGCGGTCCCGCTGCGCGGCCGGGTGCCGGCGGTGGCCACGATCCACGAGGTCCCGGGTCGCGAGGCCGTCCCGTGGGAGGGGCGCCTCGCGCTCTTCCGGCTCCGGCTGCGCACGGCGCTGGCCGCGCACCGGGCGGCGGCGCTGGTCGCGGTCTCTCCGGCGGTGGCGGCGGCGCTCCTCGCGGTGCACCCCTCGGCGCGCGCGCGGCTCCGGGTCGTGGCGCCGCCGGTCGAGCCCGGGTTCCGTCCGGCGCGGCCGGAGGCGATCGCGGGCGCGCGGCGCGCGCTCGGGCTCCCGAACACGCGCTACCTGCTCCAGGTCGGCGCCGTGCGTCGGAAGAAGGACCCGGTCGCCTCCGTGCGGGCGCTCGGCGAGCTCTCGCGGCGGGGCTTCGCGGACGTCGTGCTGGTGCTCGTCGGGCCGCTCGGGGACGCGGTGGAGGACCTGCACGGCGCGGCGGAGCGGGAGGGGCTCGGGGGCCGGGTGGTGCTGACGGGCGAGGTGTCCGACGCGCTGCTCGGGCCGCTCTACTCGGGCGCGGAGGCGGTGCTCTGTCCCTCGCACGCGGAGGGGCTCGGGCTGGTCCCGATGGAGGCGCTCGCGTGCGGCGCTCCGGTGGTCGCGCGCCGCGCGGCGGCCGCGCCCTCGGGCGCGGAGGCGCGCTGCCGGATCGCCGAGGACCCGCGCGCGATGGCCGACGCGCTCGAAGAGGTGCTGCGCGAAAAGGGGTCAGGCACCTTTTCCGCCGCGGAAAAGGTGCCTGACCCCTTTTCGGCGGCCGGCGACCCAACGGGTCGTCCAGGCGCGGTGGGAATCCATAGAGGACCTGGCCCCCTCTTGATGAGTGGTTCTAAGTCTGCAGGAGAGGCATTGCTGGAGTGCTATCGCACCATGGTGAGGCATGGCACGGACCTGCCGCGTGCCGAGTGATAGGATTCCAGCGGCCCATGAGACGCCAAGATGAGAACTGTTGAAGAGGTTCGAAGACGCGTGCAGAAGCTCGCTGAGCGCGAGCTCAAGCCTGCAAGGATCCAGCGCGTGCGCGTAGAGGAAAGCATTGGGTTCCGGGGAGACCCCAACCTCAGGATCTCCATTGTCCTGGGACACAGAGAGCCCCCTGAAATCACAGGACGCCAGGCGATGGAGCTGCTACGCAAGACCCGAGAGTTTCTCTTCCGTGGGGATGACGAGCGCTTCCCGCACTTGCAGTACCTGACGACGGAGGACGAGAAGGCCTGGGCGGCGGAAGATGCTGAATCCCGATGATCTGCTGCGGCACGCGAACAGACTGACGACACCTCCAGGAGCAGGGGCACCCCGACAAGTGGACCTGCGTCGAGCCATCTCCGCTGCCTACTATGCGGTATTCCATTCTCTGCTTCGCTTTGGCGCGGACTGGTTGGTGGGCAGCTCACATCGGACCACGACGCCCTACAGCCTGACCTACCGTGCCTTCAGTCACGCAAGATTGAGGCAGCGTTGTGCCGAGGCAGCAAAGCCGCAACTCCCCAAGAGCCTTGGAGCCCTCAAGATCCCGAGTTTTCCTCGGAGCATTCGGGATCTCTCTGACGCCTTCGTGCAGTTGCAGGAAGAGCGTCACGAGGCAGACTACAACCCTCGGAGACGGTTCTCCTTGGTCGATGCGAGGACCCTTGTCCAGACGGCGGAGCAGGCGATCGCTGACTTCAAAGAGGCGCCGGGGAACGACAAGAAGCTGTTCATTGCCTTCTTGCTCTTCGGCGCGCGATCCTGACGCTGATCCATCATTGGGATTCTCGTGACCGCCGTCGGCCTCCAGGGCACTCCGTTCGCGTGGCCCGACGGCGGATCGGGACGCCGGCTCCTGCACCTGCTGCGCGAGCTCGTGCGCCGGCCCGACGGGATGACCTTCCACGTCTACCTCCCCCGCGGGGTCGCGCCGCCGGCCGTCGAGGGCGCCGTCGTCTTCCACGAGACCCGCTACCCCGCCGAGGGCACGCTCGCCCGCGCGGCCGGCGAGGCGCTCGGCTACGCCCGGATGCTCCGGCGGGACGGCATCCGCGTCTTCCACGCCGAGAACCTCCCGTCGCCCCCCGCGCCGGCCGGCGTCCGCCGCGTGCTCACGCTCCACGACCTCCGGTTCCACACGCATCCGGAGCTCTTCCCGCGCGCGCGCCGCCTGGCCGCGCGGGTCCTCTGGCCCCGCGAGGTCCGCCGCGCCGACCGCATCGTCGCGGTCTCGGCCACCGCCGCCCGCGAGGCCGAAGAGCGCCTCGACACCGATCGCACCCGCCTCCGCGTCGTGGGCAACGGCGTCGAGGAGCGCTTCCGCCCGGCGCCGGCCCCCGAGGTCGCCGCGCTCCGCGCCCGCCTCGACCTGCCGGAGCGGTTCGCCCTCTACCTCGGCCGCCTCGCGCGGCACAAGAACCTCGACGCGCTGCTCGAGGCCCATGCGGCGCTCGGCGAGCAGGCCTGGCCCCTCCTGCTCTCGGGGACGGGGTCCGAGGAGGCGCGCCTCCGCGCGCGCGCCGCCGCGCTCGCGCCCGCGCAGCCGGTGCGGTTCCTCGGGTTCGTCGCGGACGCCGACCTCCCGGCCCTCTACACCGCGGCCGGCGCGTTCGTGCAGCCCTCGACCTGCGAAGGGTTCGGCCTCCCGCCCCTCGAGGCCGCCGCGTGCGGCTGCCCGGTGATCGCGCCCTCCGAGGGCCCGGCCCCCGAGGTGCTCGGCCCCGCGTTCCTCCCGTGCGGCGCGGCCGGCGCCGGAGAGCTCCGGGACGCGCGCGCGCGGCTCGAGGGGGACGAGACGCTCCGCGCCGGCCTCGCCGCGGCGGGGCCGGGGGCCGCCGCGCGCTGGACCTGGGCCGGCGCGGCCGACCGCCTCCGCGCGGTCTATCGGGAGCTCGTCGCGTGAGCCGCGGCGCCGCCCGCTGGGCCGCGCTCCTCCTCGCCGCCCTCCTCGTCCGCTCCGGGCGGCTCTTCCAGCCGTGGTCGCTCACCGAGGACTGGGGCGCGATGGTCTCGGTCCTCGCGCGGAACTACCTCCGCCATGGTCCCGGGCCCCGCGGGCTCCCGTACGTCGAGGCGGGGCCGACGGGCGTCGGGGAGGGCGCGGTCTACTCGGGGCATCCGCCGCTCGTCCCCCTGCTCGTGGCCGGCGCCTTCGCGACGCTGGGCGCGACCGAGCTCGTCGCGCGCGCGGTGCCGCTCGCGCTCTCGCTCCTCTGCGTGGTCCTCCTGTGGCGCGTGGCCCGGCCGGCATGGGGGCGGCGCGGCGCGTTCCTCGCGGCGCTCCTGTTCGCCACGCTGCCGCTCCCCGCCTTCCACGGCGCGCTTGTGGACTTCCAGGGGTGGGCGCCGATGGCGGGCCTCCTCCTCGCCACGCTCGCCCGGCGGCCGACGGTCATCGCCGGCCTCGTCGTCCTGGCCACGCTGGCCGACTGGCCGGGGGCGCTCGGCGGCGGCCTCTTCGCGCTCTTCTGGGCCTGCCAGGGCGAACGGACCCGCGCGCTCGGCGCGCTCGCCGGCGCCGCGGCGGGGCTCGGGCTCGCGGCCGTCCTCCTGAGGACCGGGGCGACGGGCGGGAGCCTGTGGGACTACGTCGCGTTCAAGCTCGGTCCGGCCGGATTCGCGAAGGCCGGGCTCCTCGACTGGCTCGGGCGGATGACCGTGCGGGAGGCCCGGTGGTTCACGCCGATCGCCCTGCTCCTCGCGGCCGCCGCGGCGGCCGGAGCCCGGGCGCCGCAGCGGCGGCTGATCGCCCCCTGGCTTGCCTTCGCCGCCGCCTACGTCACGCTCGCGCCGGAGCCGGCCGCCTTCCACGATTACTGGTCGCTCTACCTCGCGATCCCGGTCGCGCTCGCCGCGGCCGCGACGCTCCGCCGGGTCGCGGCCTGGAGCCGGCGCACCGGGCGCGCGGGGGTCCTCGCGACCGCGCTCCTCTCCGCCACGCTCTTCTGGTGCGGGGCGAACGGCGCGGGCCTCTATCGCGAGGCGAAGGTCGGGACCGCCGTCGCCCGCGACCTCGGCCGCTGGATCCGCGAGCGCACCGCGGAGGACGCCGCGGTGCTGAGCCCGTCACCCGGGTCGTGGGCCCTGACGTGGTACGCGGACCGCCGGATGGTCTGGAGCGTCCGCTCGCCCGAGGACCTGCTCCGCCGCCGGCCCGCGAGCGGTCCCGGCACGCTGGTGCTCACCGGGCCCGAGGCCGCGGAGCACCCGGCGCTGCTCGAGCTGGCCCGGGCGCACTTCCCCGAGCGCCGCGAGGGAGGGGTGCGCCTCTTCGACCTCGCGGCGGCGCTCGAGTCCCTCCCCGCGTTCGCGCGCCCGGGAGGCGGCGACGTGGCGGCGCCCGGTCCGCCCGGCGCCGAGCGGGAGCCCGGAGGGCTCCGCCTCTCGTGGAACGCCGTGGCCGGAGCGGCCGACTACCTCGTCCGCCCGAACCCGGGGGCGCCGGTCGTCCCCACGGGCGGCGCGACGAGCCTGCTCCTGCCGGAGGCGCTGCTCCCGGCCGGCCGCTACGAGGTCCGGGTCGCGGCGGTGGACGCGCGCGGCCGCTCCGGTCCGGAGAGCGCCCCGATCGTCGTGGCCTGGAGGATCGAGCTCATCCGGCGCGGGCTGGCGACGATCGGCGCGCTCACGCTCGCGGCCGTCGGGCTCGCGCTCCTCTGGCAGCGCGGCCGGCGGCTTGACCCCGGCTCCGGCCGCGTGAGATGAACGGGTCGTGGAGCTGTACCTGATCCGGCACGGCGAGTCCGTGGCGAACCGCGACGGCGTCATCCACGGACGCATCGAGTACGACCTGACGGACCGCGGGCGCGGTCAGGCCCGGGCCGTCGGCGGGTTCTTGAGAGACCGCGTCCCCGGGATCGAGGCCGTGATCACGAGCCCGCTGCTCCGCACGCGCCGTACGGCCGAGACCATCGCCACGGTCCTCGGGCTGCCGGCTCCGCGGGCGCATGACTTCCTCGCGGAGATCGACACGGGCCGGACCGACGGGCTGACCCGCGCGGAGCTGGAGGCGCGCGCCCCCGGCTTCGTGACCGACCTCTTCCTACGCCTGCGCGGCTGGGAGACCTTCGGCGGGGAGTCGCACGCGGCCTTCTTCGAGCGCGTGGGCTCCGGGCTCGAGGTCCTGCTCCCCTCGCTGCCGGAGCGCGTGGCGGTGGTCACGCACGGCGGGCCGATGAAGGCGATCGTCCGCCACCTGCTCCGGTTCCCGGACGACTACGTGCTGGAGATGAGGAACTGCACCACGGTGCTGGTCGGGCTCGAGCAGCACCAGGGGCGCCGCGTGGCGACGCTCGGCTTCCACGTGCACCTCGACCTCCTCGGAATCGGCGAGGCGACGAGCGCCCGCTCGGTCTGATGGGCGCCCGCCCGCGCGCGTGGTAAGGTCCCGCCCCATGCATCTGCCCGACGGCATCCTCACGCCGCCCGTCTGGGCCGGCGCGGCGGCGCT
>Ga0187892_10003120_pt1 | contig 30962 bp, 33 predicted proteins | sample MA1701073metaG_FD_139345 | JGI IMG/M metagenome (GOLD analysis project Ga0187892, IMG submission 139345) | Bio-ooze microbial communities from a basaltic lava cave in the Kipuka Kanohina Cave System on the Island of Hawaii, USA - MA170107-3 metaG ...
GAGAAAGGTCTTGTAAATCAAGGCCACAAATCCGCTCGTCCCGAGTAGCCGACGTCTTCGGCGGCGTATCGAGGGACCACTCGCGAGAAAATCGACAGTCTCGCCCGCGGAGAGGGGACCAAGGGGAGAGGTCGCGTCACGACATGACCAGCCCGCTGTGATACAGGCACCAGCCGTGCGTACCTCACTGACGCGACGCCGCTTCCTTCAGCTTCTCGGTACCGCCTCGGCCGGTATCGTCATCCCTGGCTGTGGGTCGTCAGACGGTCACAAGCAAAGTGACGCGCTGGGACCTGTCATCGTCGTCGGCGCAGGCATCTCCGGCCTCACCGTCGCCAACGCCATGGCCACGGCGGGCGTCGAGGTGGTCGTGCTTGAAGCACGTGACCGCATCGGCGGACGCACGTGGACGGCGGACATCGGCGGTGTTCGCGTCGACCTCGGCGGCGCGTGGATTCACGGCCCCGACGGCAACCCGATCGCCTGTTTCGCCGCGGCGAACGACATCGGCTGGCGCCTTGCCGAAACCGTGGACGCGACGCTGTCGGGATACGACCCGCACGCCGGTTTCATCTCCGGACCCGAGCTTCTGCGCTTCTTGGAAGTGCAACTGCAATTCGAGGATGCCATCGACGAGTTGGTCTCCTCACTCGGTCCCAACGCCTCTTTGAACAGCGGTACGACGCTCTTTCTCGATCAGAAGGGATTCACCGGCGACGATCGCCGCTACGCCGACTTCGCCATTCGTCAGGGCATCGGCGAGCTGTTCTACGGCGGACCGGCGGATATCACATCGCTAGCGGCACTGTTCGATGATCTGGAGCTCGGCGGCGGCAATCACTTCCCGAACGGCGGCTACATCGAGGTGGTGAATGCATTGGCGACCGGGCTCGACGTGCGTTTGAATGAGGCGGTCGCAAGCATCCGCTACGACAGCCGCGGGGTCGTTGTCAGCACCGGAACGCAAATGCTGCGAGGATCGCACGTGGTCGTTACGGTCCCGCTCGGCGTCTTGAAAGCGCAACGCATCGAGTTCGATCCGCCGCTGCCGGCGGAGAAACGCGGCGCGATCGAGCGGCTCGACATGGGCAACCTGGAGAAAGTCGTTTTGCGTTTCGATCGAGCCTTCTGGCATGACGCGCGGCGGCGCAACTTCATCTATCTCTCGGACACCTACGGCGAGTTCCCTTTTTTCTTCGACTACACTCCGTTCGCCGGCACACCGACCCTGGTTGGTCTTTACAGCGGTGGATTCGCTCGTCAGGCAGCCGCGCGCAGCGACGACGACATGCGCGCCCGTGTCACTGCAATCCTTGGAGAGGTGTTCGCGATCGAGCCGCCAGCGCCGACACACTTCATGCGCACGCGCTGGACGGCTGACTCGTTGTCGTACGGCTCGTACTCGTACGTGCCGGTCGGCGGTAACCTGGACGATATGAACCTTCTCGCCGCGCCCATCGGCGATCGCTTGCTGTTCGCCGGTGAAGCGACGGTGCCGGAGTACTACGGCACGGTGCACGCGGCGTTCATTTCAGGCGTGCGAGAGGCCAAACGCCTGCTGCAGTCGAACACCGTCGAGCTGTCGTCCGGCCCGGCGCCCGAGGTCGGCTGCACGTGATCTCCAGCCCGACACGTTGTGCTAGGCTTCTGAGAACAATTGAGAGGAGCTGCGATGGCTGAGCATGTGAACCGTGAGATCCATTTGAAGAGTCGCCCGGCGGGAATGCCGAAGGCGGAGAACTTCGAGCTGGTCGAGACGCCGATGCCGAAGCCGGGGCCGGGACAGTTTCTCGTGCGCAACATCTTCATGTCGGTCGATCCCTACATGCGCGGGCGCATGATGGATCGCGAGAGCTATGTGCCGCCGTTCCAGGTCGGTCAGGTGCTCGACGGCGGTTCCGTCGGCAGGGTGATCGAGTCGCACAACGACGCGTTCAAAGCCGGTGATTACGTCTGCGGTTTCGCCAGCGGCGGCTGGCGCGAGTACTGGGTTTCGGAAGGCATGATGATGCAGAAGATCGATCCTGGGCTGGCGCCTTTGCAGGCGTATCTCGGCACGCTGGGGATGCCGGGTCTGACGGCGTACTCGGGGCTGCTGCGCATCGGCGAACCGAAGGAAGGTGAGACCGTCTTCGTCTCGGCGGCGGCGGGTGCGGTCGGGTCGATCGTCTGCCAGATCGCGAAGATCAAAGGATGTCGCGTCGTCGGCTCGGTGGGCTCGGACGACAAGATCAAGTGGTTGCGCGGCGAAGCCGGCGCCGACGCCGCGGTGAACTACAAGACGTGCGGCAATCTCGAAGCGGCGGTGAAGAAGGAGTGTCCGAAGGGCATCGACATCTACTTCGAGAACGTCGGCGGCGAGCACCTCGAGGTGGCGCTGAATCTGATGAACTCGCGCGGCCGCATCATCGCCTGTGGCATGATCAGCATGTACAACGCCGTCGAGATGCCGCCGGGTCCGCGCAACATCGTCCTGATCGTCGGCAAGAGTCTCAAGATGCAGGGCTTCATCGTCTCCAACTACCTCGACATGGTCCCGGCCTTCTACAGCGACATGGGCCAGTGGATCCGCAACGGCAAGATCAAGTGGGAGGAGACCATCGTCGACGGCATCGATAACGCGCCCAAGGCGTTCCTCGGGCTGTTCACCGGCGCGAACGTCGGCAAGATGCTGGTGCGGCTGGGACCGGAGAAAGGTTGATACACCAGCTCCGCACTCAAACCGCTTGCTTGACGAAATTGCGGAGATTGCAATTCAGCCTGGCCCCCGCGCCTCGGTACTCTCGCGCCTTTTCGCGGCCAACCAATCCGTCGTCGCCGCGTAGGAGCTCCACTCAGAGCTCGGAAGGGCGGATGCGCGGTTCCTCCGGGTGAGGGCGATACAGAATGACGGTGTGCCCGATCAAACCGCAGAGCGCGGCGCCGGCGGTGTCGGCGAGCTCCAGCGCTTCCGCACCGCGGCTTCATATGCCGCTTCGACTTCGTCGGGCTCGGTCACTCCAAAGCCGAGATCGCGCAGCAAGCCGTCCTCGATGCCGTAAACGAAGCCGTGGACCGCGAGCTCCTGGCCCCGATCCCAGGCGTCTTGAACCACCGTGGTTCGACACACGTTGACTACCTGCTCGATCACATTGAGCTCGCACAGACGGTTGCCGCGCTCGGTCTCGTCGGCCACCGCATTCAGCGCCCGCTGATGGCGTTGGCGAACATCGTCCACGTGGCGTAGCCAGTTGTCGACCAGGCCGTGGCGTTCGCCGCGCAACGCCGCCGTCACACCGCCGCAACGATAGTGGCCGCAGACGATCACGTGCTCGACGTGGAGCACGTCGATGGCGAACTGCATCACCGACAAACAGTTCAGGTCGGAGTGAGCGACGACGTTGGCGACGTTGCGGTGAACGAAGATCTCACCGGGAGGCATGTCGACGATCTGGTTCGCGGGCACCCGGCTATCGGAGCACCCGATCCAAAGAAACTGCGGCGTTTGCTGGCGCGAGAGACCTGTGAAGAAATCCGGGTCACGGGCTTTGATCCCCTCAGCCCAGGCGCGGTTGCGCCGGAAAAGATCGACCAAGTTTTTCATTCACAGTCCAGGAGGCCCATCCTAGTGGCCGGCCCCTCAAGGCTCGTCTTCGTCGATATCGAGGGCGTCGGCCGCTTCCCCACGGACGTCTTCGTCCGGATCGGTCGTCGCCCCCTCCAGAAGCGCTTCCGCTTCCGGGTCTTCGCTTTCGGCGATCATGCGCACGGCTTCGGCTCGCACCTCAGGGTCCGGATCGTCGAGCACGGGGCCGAGAATGTCGAGCGGCGGTTCGTCCGTATTCACCCACAGCTCGTCGAGCGCCGACAGTCGCACGTCGGCTTCCGGGTCCCTCAGCGCCTGTGCCAGAACTCCGAGCGCATCCGGCTGGTCGAAGTCCAGCTGCGTCAACGCGTCAACGCGCTCGTCGGGATCGGGGTCGTTGAGTGCTACATCGCGCCAGTGCTCGAAATCTTCCTGGTCTTCCATGTCTCGTTCCGCCGGATCCGGCGTCGGCGGCCGCTGCCGCCTCATCGCTCTGCGTTCCTTGACCTTCTTCGAGCGCGCTTCGAGCTGACTTTTCATCTTCCCCGGACGGCGCCGCTCGGCATCGTCGAGCTCGTCGCGCACCATCGGTTGATCGAGCAACATCCGGCGCTTGGGCCTTTCGACGGAGGAAGCAGTCGGGCGCACGCGCTCGGGACGCTCTTGTGACGGAGCCGAATCGCCACCGCGCCCGAACCACAAGAAGGCGAGCGCAACGCAACCCAGCAGCGCGGCAATGATCTTGACGTTCGAGGACATTCTTTATCTGCCGTTCGTGTGTCCGGTCAGCCTCACGGTTGCCACACGAATCGAAGGACCACAAGCCGCAGACGGCTGAGGGTTGCGCTTCAATCCGAATCGCGGTGAACCGTTCCCGGCGAGAAGGCCGGCAGGCAGACGGCGACGTACTCTGCACCGCCGGTTTCCGGGCTGCTGTAACGAACCCACTCCCCTGGCGCAGCAACCACGGCTTGTCCGGCTCGCACTTCGAGGACGCCGCCTTCATGCTCGACCTGCAACATGCCGCGCAGCACGACGGTGATCTCTTCGAACTCCGGCCGCTGTCCGGGCTCAACCCAGCCCTGCGGCGAGACCATCCGCGCGACACTGGCATTGGCGTGCCCTGAATTGACCCGGCCGGTGTACTCCTCGATGCGCTTCGGCTTGTTGCCGGCCGCTTGGATTACCGTTGGACCTTCGATGAGCCTTGGCATTGTGCAACCCCTCGGCGGTGAAGTTGGGAGGTTCAACCCAACTCCTTCTTAGGCAAGACGTCGGCAAACACAAACCCAGCGCGCTCGACCACTTCGCCGCTGTCGATCGCAATCGAGTGGGCGAACATCGGGCCGGCAAAGGCAAAGGTGTGAAACTCGCCGCGTTCGCCGCAAGGATCGACGGCTGCCGGCAGAATCTCGAGCAGATCCGCGTCAAAGATTCGCCCGGCAAACTCGCGGTCGAGGTGGCGCGGATCGACACAGGTAATGTACGCCCGCAGACCGGCATCGACCATCGCGCGCGCCAACTGCGTTGTATCGAGCCCCCAAAGCGGAAACAGCGGTGTGATTCCGGTGTCGGCTAGCCGCTCTTCGCGATAGCGGCGCACGTCCTCGAGGAATAGATCGCCGAACGCGATCGCCGTAACCCCTGTCGCCCGCGCCTGGTCGAGCGCAGCAGCCATGGCGCGCTCGTAGTCGGCGTTCACGCATTGTTCGGGGATAAGAACTTTGGTGACCGGCAGCCCGAGAGCCGCGGCCTGCTCGTCGAGCAGCTGTTCGCGCACCGCATGCATCGACACGCGCCCGGCATCGCGATTGATCGTGGTCAACAACCCGACGACATCGACGTCGCCACTCGAGCGGAGCCGATGCAGCGCCCAGGCACTGTCCTTGCCGCTGCTCCAGGACATCAGGGTTTTGGGGCGATGGATGGTGGCTGGTGGCCGGTGGGTGGTCGGAGACATCGATCGTTTCATATCACCAGCCACGCACCACCGGCCACTCTTTGCACAACTTTACACGCGCGACATCGTGGCGAAAACGCAGAAGACTAGCTTCCGTCGCAACGGCTCGGGAAACGGGCCGGTGGGAAAAGGAGAGATGATGGAATCAAATGTCTTCGCCGCGACTCTGGTCGTCGTCGGGCTCGCTTTCCTCAGCAGCTGCGGCCTCAGCAACATCACGTTCTCGCAGCTCTTCACGCCAGCCGGTTGGCGCAAACCCGACCTTGTCATCCATGCGCTCGCGTTGAGGCCGGGTGCCCATGTCGCCGACATCGGCGCCGGCGACGGATATTTCACGTTTCGCCTGGCGGACGCGGTAGGCTTCGAAGGTCACGTCTACGCCGTTGAAGTCACCGACAAGCTCGTCGAAACCCTGCGTCAGGAGGTCAAACGGCGTGGCTACAAGAACGTCACCGTCATCCGTGGCGCGTTCGACGATCCGATGCTCCCCGATCGCGGCATCGATGTAGCCTTCTTCAGCGGCGTCTTTCATCACATCGAAGCGCGCCCGAAGTACTTCACCGATTTGAAGAATGATCTCGCCGGTGGCGGCCGGGTCGCCGTCATCGACGGAGCGCCCGACCCGTTACACAAGCTGTTCATGCCGTTCCACTTCACCAGCGCGCAGAAGGTCGACGAGGAAATGCAAACCGCCGGCTACGAGCGGACGCAGGTGTTCGATTTCCTGCCGATGATGAACTTTCAGATCTTTGAGCCGCGCGCTTGACTGCGGCGCATGGTTCAAACTTCCAACGCCTTAGCCTGTGAAACCTTCTCTCCTCGGAATTCACACCCTCTCGAAGGCTGAATGGTAGCGCACGAATCCGGAACGGCCGGCTGCTGCTCCGGGCGACAATTCGAGGACGAAGAATGATGGATCAAACTCGCTCGAGCGGTAGTGGAATCCCAAATCGAACGCTGGGCGGAAACCGAATCGCGGATAGTACTCCGCATGGCCGAGTACGAAGACCAGGCCGACATCACGCTCGGCGCAGGCTTTCAGCCCGGCTCGGACCAACGCGCTACCCACGCCGCGATTTTGCGTGTTCGGCTCGACCGCGACCGGCGCCAACCCCATCGCCGCCGGGCCATCGCCGCCGAGGGTGATCGGCGTGAACGCGATGTGACCGATGACGCGACCTTCCGCTTCGGCAACGAAAGCGATGTAGGGTTCGGCCACTCCCCGGAGAGCATCGACCAATTTCGCTTCATCGTCGCGCTCGAATGCGGCGGCGACGACCGTATGCACGGCCGACGCGTCACTGGCGCGTTCGGGGCGAATCGTCAGTTCCATCAAAGTCAGTTGGAAATTGAAAGTTTCAAGTCATGAGCTGCGCTTGGGTGATCCTCTTCAAACAGCGCGAAGCCATCGCAACTTCTGACCTGAAACTTGGGTTCGGGGTACAGGGTACCGGGTTCGAGTTTCTCTTCGAATGATCCGGCGAAGCCGGTGGCTCCACGAACTTCGAACTTCCTCAAGATTCCACCGGCCGCACGCCGCGGGAGTCGAAGCGGTTCATCTCGCCGGCATCGCCATCGGCGGTAATGCTCGTCGACTTGAGCTCTTCGACCCGCTTCGGTGCGCTTTCGCGCACTCGGTACAATGGATCGCGGTCGACGATGACCTCGCCCGCGCGCGGTGGGAGATCGAATCCGGTATACAGCACGCGACGCTCACGGCGGGTCGGCGGGATGCTCATGTGCAGCGTGCAGCTGAGATGCACCGTGATGTCACCGGCGCGTGTCGGCAAGCCGATACGCGGCAGATCGAGATCATCGCGCACGCCGCGCAGTTGCACGTTGGTGCGGTGCGAACCGGCGACGACACAGAGCTGCCCGGATTCCTCGTCGGCATCGGTCACCGAGATCCCGACGGTGATCCGGCAGCAATCGTAGGAATGGCGCCCGAGGCTGCAGTCCTTGTGCCAGCTGACATCGGAAATTCCCTCGACGACACCGACCGGCTTGACCAGAGCTTCGATGGCGTTGCCCTCGAGTCGCTGCGCTTCGCGGTGACGGTTGAGCGTCAGATCGGCGATCGACCGCAAGCGTTCGTCGTGCAGTAGACGTTGGACTGTCTCCGAGTGCTCTTGAAAATGCTGCAGCCGTACGGCGCGATGCTCACCGGCGGCGGTTCTCGCCCACCACGAGCGGCCATCATCCGGGGAATAGCTCGGCAAGCTGACGTCGATGTCGTTGCTCACAGCCGCCATCTCAGCGCTCGAGAACACGCCGTTCACTTTGAGAAACCCGGCTTCCCCGAGGAAATGCGCCATCTCGGCGCGTGAATCGTCAGCGCCGAATACCCGGTACAGATCGAGTGACGCGCCGACTTCCGTCTTGAAGACCACCGAACCCGGCTCGTACACCCGACGGCCGTCGACGAGAGCGCGGAAGATCGGTTCCCACTCCAAGAAGTGCCGCAGTGTCCCGCGCGACATCTGCACGTCGTTGCCGATGATGATGCCCACCGTGCTGCGCCGATCCTGGATGAGCTCCGAGAATGCAGCGGCCGACATCACGGCGACAGCGGTAGCACCACAATCGCCTTCGACGGCCTCGAAACCGTAGCGGCCGCGTCGCCATGTATAGGCGCGACCTCCGACTTCGATCGCCAGTGGCTCCAGCGCGAGGGTGTCTACTCCGGCTGCGGCCAGCTCACCGTGCCCGCGCTCAACGAGCCGCGGCAGGTGGGTTTCGTGGAAGCCGAGAAAGTCGACTTCGCGTGCGTCGGAGTCGAAGCGCGTGCGCCGGTCGACGTCGATCATGACCGCCGGTGACCTGAGTTACACGTGGCGCGAAAGCCGTCCGGCGCTCCACAACATGAGTGCCGGCAGCAGAAGCATCCAGGCGCCGATCTTCCCGGTGCGATCGCTGGCGCGAATTGTGCAACCGTCATCGGAAGGGAAATTGAGCACGGTGAACTGTACGGAGCTCAAGCCGCTGGCCGTCTCGACGAGCACAAACGGATCGTTGGGACTGAGCCTGAAGAACGGCAGCTCGTCACTGTCGATCATGAATGGCTCCGCCGGCGGATCGACGAACTCGCTCAGAAAGACGACGCTGATCTCGAACGTCTCATCGATCGGGAGATTCGACGACATGATCGGTCCGCCGGTGAACGTTACCTGATCCGACACTCTTCCCGTCGTCTGATCCACGACGTTGTTGTTGGTTGAGGTACTTCCAGAGCGACCTGCATTCACGGACAAGCCCACAGAGGGAAATGATACGGTCAAATTTGTCACCGACGCGGGGAAAAAGCCGGTCTCGGGGGCCTCGGGAAGGGTGTCGTGGTCCGCCGACCTTTCGAGGGTATACGAGATCTCCATCGGTGCACCGCGCGGAACGATGCCCTCGAAGATGCCGTGCGAAAAGGTGACGGCCGTATGATAGCTGATCGTGTCAGCCCAGACCGGTGTTGCCAGCGCGGAAATGGCGACGAGAACGCAGCCAACATTGCGCAGCTGATCCCCTCGCATCTTCTTCCGGCGCGTTGCGCTTCGACCAGTTGAGCATGACATAGACAGTGCCTCCCGTGTACGTGAATGGCCGCAACGAAACTATGCGCTAGGGTACCACGTCTCGACGGACTGTCGAGCAGCAACACGATGCCGCAATCGCCGGCCAACTTCCACGCAAGGCGCGGAACTCTGAACCCCGGGCCACCCTGTACCCCGCACCCCGTACCCTGTACCCTGCTCCCATGAAGCGAGCAACGTGGAACGGCGCCGTCCTTGCCGAAAGCGATGCCTGTGAAGTCGTCGAAGGCAACCAGTACTTCCCTCCTGGGGCGATCAACAAGCATTACTTCCGCCCGAGCGAGACCCACACGGTCTGCTCCTGGAAGGGCACAGCGAGCTACTACGACGTTGTCGTCGACGGCAAGGTCAACAAAGACGCGGCGTGGTGCTACTCTGAACCGAAAGACGCCGCGAAGCAGATTCGCAACTACGTCGCGTTCTGGAAGGGCGTGGATGTAGGATGAGAAGCGGGCTTCGGTGGAGCCCGCCCACAATCCGCATTACCTCCGCCGAACCCCGGACCCGGAACCCAAGTTTCGTGTCAGGGGAGCATCATGAGGGCGGAGATCAGGGCCGCGCCGGCGGCGATCTCGATGGTGAAGAACAGCCAGGGGTAGAGACCGGCACCACCGTCGGCGGCGCGCGAGATGGCGCGGCCGAGGGCCATGCCGAAGAGCGAGAGCGCAACAGCCAATAGAATCCCCGGCCCGAAGCGCGGCCAGTAGGGCGCCGCCGCAACCATACCGGCGACCGCCAGGCCGAACCCACCGTAGACCGCGCGCACCTCGTTGCGACCGTCGATCGACAGCTCCGAGATCCCAAAGTACGAGACCACCGAGGCGGGACTGGCGAAGGCCACGAGCGCCATCAATAGAAAGCCGACCGCTACAATCAGCGTGATTCCGGTGATCGTCTCCATGGGCTCTCCGTTTCAGTTTGGGGTTGAGAGGTTCGCCCCGCAGGCGCCTCAGCAACTTTAAAACTCAAAACCTCTAACTCAATACTATTCGCCGTCCCCGGCGAAGGTCTCACACGCCCCCGGATCGCCCGTTTCCAGACCGCGGCGAAACCACTGGACACGCTGCTTCGACGAGCCGTGCGTCCACGATTCCGGGTTGACCTGACCGCGCGACATCTTTTGCAGGCGATCATCGCCGATGGCGGCGGCGGCAGCGAGGCCCTCCTCGACGTCGCCTTCCTCGAGCAACTGGCGCTGCGCATCGGCGTGGTTTCCCCATACGCCGGCAAAGCAATCCGCCTGCAGCTCGAGCTGCACGGAGAGAGCGTTCGCTTCGCGAACACCTCCCATCCCCTGCTGCCCGCGCACACGCCCAGAGATGCCGAGGAGGTTCTGCACATGATGCCCGACCTCGTGCGCAATGACGTAGGCCTGCGCGAAATCTCCGGGCGCGCCGAACTTCTCGCGCAGCTCACGATAGAAGCCGAGGTCGATGTACACTTTCTGGTCCCCCGGACAATAGAACGGACCAACGGCAGCCGAGTTGAAGCCGCAGGCCGATTGCACCGCATCCGTGAATAGCACCAGGCGTGGCGACTGGTAGCTCTTGCCGGCGGCGCGGAAAATCTCGCTCCAGGTATCTTCGGTGTCCGCCAGAACCACGGAGACGAAATCACCACCCTCGTCGGTAGGCGCACCGCCGGCACGGGAATCGTCGCCGTATTCCGCGTCGGTCGTGTACGCGCCGCTGCCCCCGGTAGCCATCTCGAGCACTTGAATCGGATCACCGCCGAGCGCGTAGGTGACCACCAACAAAAGCAGCAGGCCCCCGCCACTGATCGCCATCGGCCGCCCAGCGACCCGCGCCCCACGACGATCTTCGATGTTTTCGCTTCGACGTCCCTCGCGCCAACGCATGGTTGATACTTCTCGTACCTCAGGCTCGGCGGCGGTGCCAGAGACCTAACCCCCCTGCCCCCCTTCCCGCGGACGGGAAGGGGGGTTCTGATCTCCCCTCTCCGCCGCGGAGAGGGGACCGAGGGGAGAGGCCATCCATTTCACCGGCGGGCCATGCGGTGATGCCGTGGCCAGCATCATTTCTTCGCCGCCGGGCCACAACGTCAGATCGAGCCGGTGAATCCAGTCGCCGCCGTCACCCTTGGCCGGCTCGAAGCGCAGCCAGGCCAGCGGCGCGTCGGCGTCGGCCCGTTCGCCCGCGGCCCGTATCGTCTCGAAGACGCGGCGGCGTTCCTCCTTCGGCACGTACTGAATCATGATCGAATGAAAGATCACCGTCGCCATCTTCGGAACTCTGCCGGCAAGCTCACGGGCCAGAAAATCACCGGCGCCGATGCGCTCAACCGTGACCGGCAGTGCGGCGGCAACCTCGATTGCACCGTCGAGACGGCGCCGCCGCGCGGTCTGGTCCGGCCATAGATACGCTCTCAAAGTCGCTTGCCCGTCTTCGCTGCCCGGATCGAGTGGCTGCACGTCGCAACCGACACGCGCAACGACCTCGACGCGGGTGGCCAGCGAAGGATGTACGTCCTCGAAGACCCGTTCGAAGCGGACAGGCGAACGCGCATCACCCCATGCCGCATCGGCCGTCTCATACCGAAATCGATCCCAACGCAGGTTCAACCCCGCGGACGCACCGATCTCCAAAAGTCGAAGCGGCAGTGACGTCCGCTCCGCGATCGTCAGAAAGCCGCCGAGGAGAACTGCCGAGCGACCGACTTCGTTGGTCTGCACGGGTAGACGCGCCAGGCGGCGCAATCGCTCTTCGTTGTCGAGGAGCGTTTGTCGGAACGCCTGCCACGCCTGTTCTAGGTTGCCGACCGTACCGCCACACGACGGGTAGTGACGCGCAAGCTCCGGTGCTTCGCCGGCAAGCACCAACCCGTGCACCGCGCCCATGAAACGCAGCGCGACGGCAGCCGACAGTGGCTCGTTCTCTTGCCCTTCGAGGATGGACCAGACGACGCCGCCTTCGCCGCAATCGAGCGCGGCGCGTTCGAGTAACGCTCCGTACAGCGGCGAGCCGAGCGCGTGACACCACGGCGCCTGGGTCGTCAGCTGCAGCGCGCCGGCTTCTCGAGAGTGTAGGTCGTCCATACTCCGGATCTCGGGAAAACCCCTCGTGCTTCGACTGGCTCAGCACGAACGGATGTTACCCCCTTCGAATTCAATGGAATCTCTCCGTTCGCCGTGAGCCCGTCGAAGGGCGTCGTCGCCTGTCGGAGTTTGTCCGCTCTAAACATAGGCCGCGAAGGCGCGCTCAAAGCGGGCGCGCGCATCCGTTTGCACCACTTCGCCATGCGCAACCAAAATTCGTTCGAACGGCCACTCGAGCACACGGCGTAGCGCCTGCCGCGCGGCAGGACGGTCGCTCAACAGCATCAGCCGCGCGGTGCGGCTCGGGCCAAGCTCTGACGGTGCACCGAAAGAGCGCCAGAAAATCCGATCCACGACTCGTTCGAAGTGGACCAGATTGAATGCGATGTCGCTCAGAATCAGGATGCGGCTTGGCCGGTGGAAGAGGAAGACTTCGGCGACGCCGTGAGCCGGACAGAGACTCGCTTGCTCGAGCTCCGGTGCCGGCAGGCTCTGGCTGAGATCGATCCCCGCGGGCAGGGAGGGAATGCGCTGTTGCAAGCCGGGCGCGAGATACAGCGTCGCGCTCGGATATCGGGTCACCGCATCGTTGACGTAGAGATAGTGGAACGAGTTCGGCGCGACCAACGCGGACACCGTCCCGAGCGCATCGATCATCGAGTACGTTTCGGCGTGCGGCGGCGGCGGCGAGATCAGCGCCAGGCTGCCCGAGCTCAGCTGCACGATTGTCGTCCGCGACGGCAGGATCGGGCCGCCGGGCATGCGCAGATGGCGCTCGAGCGACCACACGCCTTCGGCGAGATGAACCGGCTGCGGCCGGTACTCGGGGTCGAAGCCGAGCGCGGCACGCTTGAAGATCTTGTCTAGAATTCGGCGGAACTGCGTCATCGCCGGCTCATGGCCGGGAAGACGCGCAACATTCACAAGACGTCATCGATAGAACCTCTCATGTCCACGGTACCTCGTTCCGGCAGAGTCCAACGACCGCGACTTTGTCTTTGAGGTCTTTCATTTCACTCCTTCTGACGTTCTCTCTTCCGAGCGGATCAAGTCGACGCCAACACCTTGCGCATGAAGAATCGTTTGTGCCCTTGCGGATAGTCCTCCAATGTCGCGAACAGCTCGAACCCGTGGCGTTCGTAGAAGGGCCGCGCTTGATAGCTGAAGGTATCGAGGTGCGCCCTGGTGCAGCCGTGCCGGCGCCCCACCTCCTCGATCCTTACGAGCAGCTCGTGGCCGAGCCCGGTGCCGCGTAGACTTTCTTGAACCCAAACTAGATTCACGCTGAGCCACTGCCAATTCACCATCGCGAAGATGCCGCCGACGACGATGCCTTCGGTGTCGCGGGCGAAGACGGCGACCGGCTTGAACCCGGGCTGCCCGACGATCGGCAGCGCGTGCCGCGTCAATCCGTCGCCGAGGACCTGAACATCGGCGCCGTCGGGATTCTCCTCGATGGAAATAGTGTACGCGGAGCTCGGCTGCGGCTCAGCGCTCAGGCGCCACGGTGGATAGCGACGGTTCTTGCCGGCATGGAACAGACAGATGGTGTTGCCGTCGGGATCATGAAGGTATGCCTCGCGCCACAGCCAGGTTTGGTCGACCGGGGCGGCATCGATGACAAAGCCACGGTTGGTCAGCTCGCGCACGGTACCATCGAGGTCGTCGCACTCGAAGTAGACTACGACACCGTTGTCGGCCGCCACCCGGTCGACGCGGTGCAGCGAGAATGTCGAGACTCCGTTGGGGCACTCGAAACGCGCGTACTCCGGCAGGTTCGCGACGATCTGCTGAAAGCCCATGCGGCGGTAAAAGTCGACCGAGCGTGCGACATCGGTTGCCGGCAAAGTGATCTGGTTGAGATTCATAGGGTCAATACACTCCGCACGTCGGTCGCCGCTTCTCAGTCAGGTAAACTCGAACCTCGGTGGGATTGGGAGCGACTTCGAAGTAGTACAGCTTCACGGCGGCGCCTTTTGCTTCGGGCACCATAACGGAAGGTGCGGGGCTAAGGGTAGCCGGGGGTACGAGGCGGTGTCGATTTTCGACGGCGCGAAGCGATACAAGAAGCAGAAGGCTAGAAGATTGCGCACAGGGCCGCAGCGGAGGAATGTATGATCAAGAGAATCGCACTCATCGTCGTCGCCGCGCTCATCGCTGTTCTCGCGTACGTCGCCCTGCAGCCCCCCAGCTTCCGCCTGGAGCGGGAGGCCAGCATTCAGGCTCCGCCCGAAACGATTTTCGCGCTGATCAGCGACTTCCATCGGTGGAGCGTCTGGTCGCCGTGGGAAGAGACCGATCCCAACTTGAAGAGAACGTACAGCGGCCCGGACAGCGGTCAGGGAGCTGTCTACGCCTGGGAAGGCAATGAAGAGATGGGCGAAGGGCGGATGGAAATCATCGAAGCGACTTCACCCTCGCGCGTCGTCATCAAACTCGACATCCTGGAACCGTTCGAGGGGCACAATACGGCCGAGTTCACGCTTCGCCCCGAGGGGAACTCGACTAGAGTCAACTGGGCGATGTACGGGCGGAACACGTTCATGGGCAAGCTCATGAGCGTTTTCATCGACATCGACAGCATGGTCGGCAAGCAGTTCGAGGCCGGCCTCGCCGCCCTGAAGAGAGCGGCCGAAGGTTGATCGCGTAATCGAATCGCAAGCAACGCGAGCACAAAACTCTTCACCCCGAGTTCCCGAGCCGTGGTACTGTCCGCCATATGCGCCGGGCTCGACAATTGACGCTGCTCCTCTCGGCGGTCGCGTTGTTCGCCTGTCTCGCAACAACCCGCGCCTCCGCTTCCCTCGGCGCGGCGCTGGTCGAGCTCGTCATCCAGTGCATCTACAATTCACAGTGCACCACCGGCGATCTGAACGACGATGACGGCGTGAACGCGGCGGACGTCGTCGCTGCCGTCCTCGGTCCATTGAGCTCACAAACCCACACTCCGACGGCGACCGTCCCGGATACGGCGTCGCCAACACAGACGTTGACGGAAACACCGACCTCGACGCCGATCGCAACCGATACCGTCTCGGCAACAGCGACGATCACCGAGACGCCATCGCCGAGCGTATCGGCGACGATCTCGCCAACTACGACCCTTTCGCCTACACCAACGACTTCACCTACCGCAACGATTTCGATTACCCCTACGACTTCGCCCACAACCACCAACAGTGCTACGACGACCCCGACCCCGACCTCCACTCAGTCGCCGACGCGGACTGCAAGTCCGAGCCCGTCACTGACACCGACGCGGTCACCAACGCAGGGGACCCCGCCGACAGCGAGCCGCACGCGGACTCCGACGCGCTCGCCATCGGCGTCGCCAACGACCACGCCGACCGCTTCGTCGACAACGACCCGGACCGCGTCGCGCACGCCGACCAGCTCGCCGTCAGCGACCGCTTCACGCACGCCGACGGGCAGTTTCACTCCGACACGGTCACCCACACGGACACCGTCCATTTCACCGACGGTCATGCCGACACCGACCGTGCCGCAGATCCTCGACGGTGCAGCTGCCGCGGTGGGGGTCGTCACCGAAGCGTTCACGGACTTTCCACTGCTGCTGGTGGACGGACTCGCCGACGTCGGCCCCCAGGGGTGTCCTCTCGGCGGAACTGCCTCTCGTCTCTGCAACGAGGCCGGCGTACCGCGCGTGATCACCGCGACCTTCGACAACTGCGCCGTTGCGGCGCCGTGGGGATCGATCATCCTCGACGGTATCGTCACGCTGTCGGCGCCCAACGGTACTTGCCCGAATGTTCTGTTGCCGCCGATCGACGAAGACGTGAATCTGCGCTTGCAGTATCTCGATTCCGAAGGAGCGATGCAGCGTGCGGTTGCCGCCGTGCTGAATGCCGATGTTCTCGATCTGCGCGGCTTGGACAGCCCTTGCTTCTACACCGGCATCACCGCCACGGTGAGCGGGCTGATTCGGACGCAAGTTGCCGGCGGCGCGGGTGTTGATGTTGGGCTCGACGACACTGAGATCGTCGCCGACATCTCCAGCTACAACGCCGACTGTCTGGCGTTGGAGAGCAAGCAAGTGTTTGATGGCGCTGTGACTTTCACTGACTTTCCGTCGACGCGCAGCTACCCGATCGATCTCCGGATGCAGGAGCTGTCCAGAGTTGCCTCGCCCTTCGGTGTCGACGTGGAGATCAGCGGCGACGTCGCGGGGCCGTGCTTCGGTGGCGGTGCGACGCTGTCGACGCTCGCGGCCTTGCAATTGCCGTTGAGCAACGTCTGCCCCGTCGGTGGAGCCGTACTCGTCGAAACCAGCTTCGCTCCGCCGCACACACTCTTCTACGGCGAAGGTGGACTGGAAGTGGATGAGGATAACGACGGCGACGCGGACGAAAGCTACCTCTCGTGTGCAATGGCTCCAGATTGCAGTTGAATGCGCTGGTCGCGAGCTCCCCACCTTGCCTCAACTCCGGCACTCCCTTAGACCGGTCCGGTGCGACACTTCACGATCCGAAAGGAGGAATCACCATGATCAAGCTTTACGGCGTTCCCCGTTCGCGGGCGATACGCTGTCTCTGGATGCTCGAGGAGCTCGGCGTTCCGTACGAGAACGTCAAGACCATGTTCAACACAGACAGCCGCTCGGCGGAGTACTTGAAGATCAACCCCAACGGCCGCATTCCGGCGCTCGTCGACGGCGACGTGACGTTGTGGGAGTCGCTTGCAATCAATCTCTATCTTGCTCGCAAATACGACAAAGGCTTGTGGCCCAAGACCGTCGGCGACGAGGGCCATGCCTTCAAATGGAGTATCTGGGCGATGACCGAAGCTGAGGAGCCGGTCCTCACGGCGCTGGTACACCGCGTCTTTGCCCCCGAAGCCGAGCGCGATGCGGCCAAAGCGGCCGACGCCGCCGAGCGCGCCAAAGTTCCGTTCGCTGTGCTCAACGGCCAACTCGCCGGGCGTAACTTTCTGCTGGGCAAGGACTTCACTGTCGCCGACCTAAACGTCGCCGTGGTGATCGGTTGGGCGACGCTTTCAGGTATCGATCTCACTCCGTTTCCGAACGTTACGGCGTGGCTGAGCCGCTGTTCGGAGCGGCCGGGTTACGTCAAGGCGATGAGCTTGATGTGAGACCTAACCCCCCTGCCCCCCTTCCCGCGGACGGGCTTTGCACGAAAATTCACTTGGAGCTCCGCTGTTCCCTGTTCTCCGTCCCCGGTTCTCTGTTTCCTGTTCGGCGGTTGATTGAATTCGCTGGAGTTCTCACCGGACAGACGAACCGGCGAACAGGAAGCAGGGAGCCGGAAACCGAGAACAGAGAATTTTCAGGCAAAGACCCGCGGACGGGAAGGGGGGTTCTAAGGGGAGAGGTCTACGCCGCCGTCAGCTGCCTCAGGATGGTCGCCGAGTCGAAGTAGACGCGCTCGCCGATCAGGTCGGCGCCATCGAACAAGAAGAACGCCGTCATCCGGCAGCGGAATTCCTTGCCTGTCGGTTCGATCCCCATCAGCGGTCCTTTGTGCGTGCCGAGGAGCCAGAACTCGGTGATCACGGCGTCGTCGCTGTGGCGCAGAGAGATCAACTCGTTGCGTTGATCGGGGAACGCCGTGCGGCTCTCGCGGAAGTAGTCCTGCACTTCCGCCTGGCCATCGAACGTGCGGCCGGTGGCGATGATCTCGTAGCGCGGATGCGCGAAGGTCGCGATGGTGGCGGCGTAGTCATGGACGTTCTCGAGCTCCATGTGGCGCCGCACGGTCTCCTCACGACGCGCACGCAGGTCACTTTGGTCGGCCATCGAATCCTCCTTGGCTGGGCGCTACGCGGGTTGAACTCGTTTCGCCGGCATGCTCGACTCGCACCATAGCGTCTCCGGTTGCGCGGAGACAGAGATGATTCAGGAGGACAAGGATCATGAGTATCAGTCGTTGGGCTACGAGCATCGCGGTTGCAGGCATTTTCGCCGTGATTGGGAAGCCAGGGGGGTTAGGTATCGTCGTCGCCCAGGTTCCCCCGGACGCGGCGAACGACATGAACAAGGGGCTTCCACCGGAAGTGCAAGAGAAGATGGACCTCACCGACGCGCAGGTGAAGGGATTCTTTGACGCCGCCGACGAGCTCCGTGCCGCCGGCGCGAGTGCCGCTGGTAGCAAGCAGGCCGGCAGCCCAACCCAGTTCGCCAAAGCCTTCGCGACCAGCGAGGAGGCGGTTGCGATCATCAAGAAGCACGGCTTCAAAGACACCACTGAGTTCCAACGCGTCGGCTTCAATGCGGCGATGGCCTACGGCGTCCTCAAGCAAGGCGGCAAAGAAGCCGCCAACGCGAGGATCGAGAAAGCTCAGGCACGTCAGAAGGAGACTCTGGACCGGTTGAAGGCGCAGCTGAAGCCCGAGCAGTACAAGCTTCTCGAAGCTCAAATATCCTCGTCCCTCAAGACGGCGAAAAGCATGCAAGACGTTCCCGAGGGAAACGTCGAGGTCATGAAAAAGTACCAAGATCGGATGGAGAACCTAGGCAACAAGTAACGCACGAGGCGGCTGCGCCGCGGCTGTCGCGCTGCGGGTGCGGTTGCCACATCCACCCCGAAGGCCACAGATGCATCATCGGATAGGCGAACAAGAACGCGGCACCGGTGACCACCAACGCCACCTGCAACCGCCGACGTGCGGTCGTCGAACTGATCTCGCTCATCAGATCCGCGGCTGGCAGTAGCACGGCGTCGTCAGCTTCACCTCACTCTTCGCCCAGATACGATCGAGCTCGGCTTTGACTTCGTCGGCCTCTTTCACCCTTCCCTGGCCGCGCAGGCTGCGCTCGAGACCGAAGAGGCCCCAACCGTTGCTCGGTAGCAGATGGAGATCTTCGCGGAACACGCCTTCGGCTTCGCTCCAACGCTCGAGCCGCAATAACGCGGCCCCCAGTGCGTGCCGGCTGGGCTGAATCCACGATGGCGGCTCGTCGTAGCGCAAACCGTCTTCGAAAACTGCCGCCTGGCGCATGGCCTTCAACCCAACATCGGTCTTTCCCTCGCGGAACGAGATCTCTCCTTCGAGCAGATTTTCGGCGACCGCCAGCAAGGCGGACGCTTTATTGTTGCCGAAGAACGCGTCAGGGGGCACCTGCTCCTTCTTGACTTCAAAGGCGCGCTGCTCGGCGCGCGCCGACTGGATATGGTTTTCGGCGGCGTGCGCGACAGCCCGCGCGTAGTGGTACATCGCACGCGCAAACGGGAAGCGCTCCGGCAGCTGGGGCGCCGCGATGATGTCGCGCCAGAGACCGAAACGCACGCGGACTTCGAGCGGCATCGCCATATAGCCGTCCGCCAGGTTCGCGTACTTCTTCGTCCACGCCTGCGGCATGTCGGATACCAACTCATCGATGGAGCGCACCGCCTCGGCGCGGCGGCCGCTCATGATCGCGCCGTAGGCGTACATGTGGTTGTCGTGCGCCATATACAAACCGTAGAAGCCAACCCGCGGCCGCATTGAGCGGTAGACCCGATCGGCCTCCATCGCCTTGGCATTGGCGACCATCGCTTCTTCCCAGCGGCCGCGGCGCACGTCGATGTGCGACGGCATGTGCACCAAATGCCCGAGACCGGGCTGCAGATCGCGCAAACGATCGGCCGGCGCGTCGGCGCGGCCGGGATTCGGTGATGCCTCGACGGCGTGGATGTAGAGATGTAGCGCCAACGGATGACTGGGATCGAGGGCCATGACCGACTCGAGTGTCGCGGTGATCTCGTCGGTCCCAGGCTGCGGCTGCCCATCGGCGGTCCACAGATCCCATGGCCGCAGATCCATCATCGCTTCGGCGAACATGGCGCCGACATCAGCGTCGCCGGGGAGTTGCTGCCACACGCCGCGCATGGCTTCGGCGTAGGCAGCATCGAGTGCGGCGCGACTGTCGGGCGGCGGATCGGCGTAACGCGTCCCGAGCGCCGCGATCAGAGCCTTCTCGGTCTCGCTGCCGTTCTCAGCGCGGTCACTGGCCGCACGCCATGTGTCATAGGCGATCTCCGCCTTTTCGGGTGGCACGACCGGATTGTTGATGTGTGGGCCGTTGGCGATGGAGATGCCCCACCACGCCATGGCGCAGTCGGGGTCGAGCTCGGTCGCTTTCTGAAACGAGCGAATCGCCTCGTCGTAATTGAAGGCGTACAAGAAGCTGAGACCCTGATCGAAGTACCCCTGTGCTTCGGGCGAACTCGTGGTCACCGGCCGTGTACGACTGCCGAGACCGGGAAACATCGGCTCATGGCCGATTGGGTCGAGAGATGGTGTGAACTTCCCGAAAGAGCATCCACCACAAAGGACGAAAAGCACCAGGGCCGCCCGCAAGCGTCGCATCGTCAACTCCTCCTCGTTCCTCCGGGGCGGATGCATTCTCGCAGAAAATTCCCGTATTGCGAATGAAAGACGGATTACCGGGTCACGAGACGTGCCGCCATTTCATGCGACAGGCACTGCTACTCGAAACTAGAGCCTGATTAGCCACGAAAAGGCACAAGATGCGCATGAGATGGCTACCCTCGGACAACTTACCCGTCCGTCCATCTTGTGCATTTTGTGCCTCTTCGCGGCCAACGATCCTCCAATTTGAGACTCAGGAATTGCACCGAAAAGGCACAAGAAGCACAAGGAGGGCGGCTATCTCGGTCCAAACCCTCTGTGACTTTTGCGCCTCTTCGCGGCTAAAGATTCTTCAGAACTTCGGGAAGCTCCCCAGCATCATTCAGCACCGCCGCAGCGGCGGCGAAATCCCCGGCGCGGGTAAGCTCATTGGGTATAACGATGCACTGTAGGCCGGCAGCAACTGCTGATCGCAGGCCGCGCTCCGAATCCTCGATGACGACGGTGCTCCCGCCGTCGAGCCCGAAGCGCTCCATGGCGGTCAGGTACGACTCGGGGTGCGGCTTGCTGCGCGTGTATTCGTCGTGAGTCAGGCAGAACTCGAAATAGCGCAGCAAACCTGTCGTCGCGTGCATGGTTTCGAAATGTTCGCGGCTCGAACCGGTGACAATGCCCATGCGCATCTGCGGTTGGAGCTGCTCCAACGCTGCGTTCACACCGGCATTGATGCGTACGCCGCGGGCGACCGTGTCGTTGTAGAGGCGATTGCGCCGCCGTCGCAGCTCTTCGATCGCGCTGATCTCGAAACGGTCAGCGAGCCGCTCGAAGACGCTGCGGCCCTGTCGCATGGATACGTCGATGAATAGCTCGCGCGTCAGCTCAAACTCGACCTCGGCGAGAATCGTCCGCGTCGCTTCGAAGAAGAGGATCTCGGTGTCGACGAGGACCCCATCGTTGTCCCACAGAATAGCGGTCGGGCGCATGCCTTGATTCGTAGCTCGTTGCTCGTTGCTCGTCACTCGTGGCTCGTCGCTCGTAGAAAGAAAGGAATACGAACAACGAGCCACAAGCTACGAGCCACGCCCAAGAGGCATCAGTTTCAGCGCCTGCTCCGGACAGGCGGCGATACACAGCTGGCAGGCGTGGCAATCAGCAGGCTTGACGACGAATGCCTGCCGGTTGCGGTGGCCCAGAGCTTTGAACCAGCCGACCCACGACAACGATTTGCGTTGCTCGGGGGTCAACGTGCAGATTTCGAAGACGTCGTACGGGCAAACGCGCAGGCAGTCTTCCTTCGCCTCGCAACGGTTGCGGTCGACTACCGGCGCAACTCTACCGGGCTGACCGGCACAGCCCTTGTCATCGAGCGGCATGCCTCCTCTTCTAGATGAATCGCACGGGATTCGATAGCTGCCGCGCCGCCATCAAGCGACCAGGATCGGCGTTGCATAACGCACCGCCGTCGTTGTAACCCAATTGGACCACATCCGATCGGTGACAGGAGGTACCTTTCATGGCCGAGCTCACAATGACGATCGACGGAAAGTCGGTGCAGGGATCGAAGAAGCGCGACGTGATCAATCCTGCCACCGGCAAGAGCTTCACGCATGTTCCTGACTGCACCCGAGAAGAGCTCGACAGCGCTATGTCCGCTGCCGCCCGCGCCTTCAAGACGTGGAGCAAGGACATCGCACTGCGCCGCCAGGTGCTGGACGACTGCGCCGCGGCGCTGCAGCAGGGTTCCGAAGGATTGGTTCCACTGCTGACCCAGGAGCAAGGCAAGCCTCTCGCAAAGGCGACCCAGGAAATCATGGGTGCCGTGATGTGGCTGCAGTACACCGCCAAACTCGAGATCCCGGTCGAAGTCGTGCAAGACGACGCTATGGCACGCGTCGAGATCCGACGTCGGCCGCTCGGCGTCGTCGCCGCGATCACGCCGTGGAACTTCCCTCTGATGCTGGCGATCTGGAAGATCGCGCCGGCGCTGCTGGCCGGCAACACCGTCGTCATCAAACCGTCGCCATACACACCGGTGACCACGCTGGCCCTCGGTGAAATTCTGCGCAACGTCGTTCCGCCCGGCGTGGTCAATGTCGTCTCCGGCGGCGATGACCTCGGTGCTTGGATGACCTCGCACCCGACGCCGCGGAAGGTCTCGTTTACCGGCTCTGTGGCGACCGGCAAGAAAGTCATGGCCTCGGCGGCGCCCGACCTGAAGCGTCTCACGCTCGAGCTCGGCGGCAACGATCCCGCCATCGTTCTGCCCGACGCGGACCCGAAGTCCGTCGCGCAGCAAGTGTTCTGGGGCGCCTTCGAAAACTGCGGGCAGATCTGCAGCGCGATCAAACGCGTGTACGTCCACGAGTCGATCTACAACCCCTTCATCACGGAGCTCAGCAGCCTCGCCAAATCGTTGAAGGTGGGCAACGGCATGGAAGACGGCGTGCAGATAGGGCCGCTCAACAACAAGCCGCAGCTCGAACGGGTCAGCGAGCTGGTGGAAGATGCCAGGAAGCACGGCGCTCGCATCGTAACCGGCGGTGAGCGTCTCGGCAGCGAAGGTTACTTCTACGCACCGACCGTCGTCGGCGAAATCTCGGACGGCGTACGACTGGTCGACGAAGAGCAGTTCGGCCCTGCCCTGCCGGTGGTTGCGTACAAGGATGTCGACGACGCTGTGGCGCGCGCCAACGCGACGCACTTCGGGCTGTCAGGCTCCGTTTGGTCGAGCAATCCCGATCGCGCCGCGGAGGTTGCCGGTGAGCTCGAGTGTGGCTCGGCGTGGGTGAATCAACACCTCGCGGTCACGCCCTACCTGCCATTCGGCGGAGCCAAGTGGTCGGGTATCGGCGTCGAGAACGGACGCTGGGGCTTGCTCGGCTTTACCGAGATTCAGGTACTCAACGTGGCGCGGGCATAGGGGCCTGAGGGCCAGGGTTCGGGGTTCAGGGTTCGGGGTACCGACGTGCGCAAGAGCAAGCCCGACGACGACGAAACGCCGCGGCTGCCGATCCCGACGCAAGTCGTCTCGAACGGCGAGTACCAGCCGGAGCCGCAGACGCTGCAACAGAAACAAGTCGACGCCCTCGTCCAGGAACTAGCGGACAAACGCGCCCGCAAGCTCGGGATGAAGCGGCGCGATTTTCTGCGTACCGCCGCCGGCACGGCGACGGTCATGTTCGCCATGAACCAGATCTACGGTTGTGCGAGCGACGACGGCGGCGGCGGAACGAGCTCGACGCCGACCTCGACTCCGACGCACACGCCGACGGCGACGCCGTCGCCGACTTCCACGCCCTTCAATGTCTGCGAAGAAGACACCCTCGATCCCGAGCGCGCCCGGGAGGTCTTCGAAGCCGAGTTCTTCGTCATGGACGTGCAGACGCACCACGTCGATCTCGAGGGAGCCTGGTATCCGGCCGGTGCGGGCTTCATCGGCAATCTGTTGCGCTTCCAGGACTACGCCCCCTGCGGCGCGTTCGACGGAATCTGCAAGCTGCCGTTGATCACGCGCGAAAACTACATTCGCGAGCTGTTCCTCGAGAGCGAGACGGCGATCGGCGTCATGAGCGGTGTGCCGCCGGGAGCCACGGGAATCCTGCCGAACGACACCATGGCGGCGACGCGCGACGAGGTGAATCTTCTCGCCAATTCCCAACGCATGCTCGCCCAGATGTTGTGCGAGCCGACGCTGGAGGCAGGCTCGCCGGGCCGCACGACGATCTACGACATCGAACGCAACGTCGAGGAGCTCGGCAGCGCCGCGATCAAGTGCTACCCGGGCAGCGACATCTGGTGGCTCGACGACGAAGACATCGCCTATCCGATGTACCAGCGGGCGCTCGACAACGGCATCGACGTGATCGCCGTGCACAAGGGCTTTCCGTTGGGCTTCGGACCGATGTCGGGCGAGTACGTGCAATCGATCGACATCCCCAAAGCGGCGCGCGACTGGCCGCAACTCAAGTTCGTCATCTACCACTCCGGTTTCTACCCCGACGAAGTCAGGCTATCCGACGGTACCGTCGTACCCCACGGCATCGAACAGTTCGCTTCAATACTCGAGACCAACCCCGACATCACCAACGTCTACGCCGAGATCGGCAGCACGTTTGCGCGCACCATCGCCGCGGGCGGACTCGAAACGATGGAGATCCTTGGCCGACTGCTCAAGGCCATCGGTTCCGAGCGCATCATCTGGGGCACCGACTCTGTGTGGTGGGGCTCGCCGCAGTGGCAGATCGACGCGTTCAAGGCGTTTCAGATCTCGGAGCAGTTGCAGGAGCGGAAGGGCTATCCGGCGCTCACCGACGAGATGCGCGCCAACATCTTCGGCCTCAACTCGGCGCGGCTGTACGGCGTCGACGTCGAGGCGACGCGCTGCACGCTCGCGGGCGACGCGCTCTCGGTTGCCCGGGCCGAACGCCTCGGACGCGGACCGTTGCCGGTGGCGCAGCCCCACGGCCCACGCACGCGGCGCGAATTCATGCGCTTGTCGGCGCTGGAGCGCCGCATCGACGCACTGCGCGCCGGGCGGATTTGACTGCCAGCTCGCCTACCGGCGTTTGTCCGGTAAGAATGCCGGAATAGCTGACCGGAGTCCGCTCCAGGAACGCCGAGCGCATTCTTGGTGACCTCCAATGACGCACCTACGTCTCCTGCAACTTGCATAGTCACCTTCATCTGACTAGTGTGGTCATCATGAAGAGCATCGCTGCTGTCGCTGAGCTAAAGGCTCATCTGAGCCGCTATCTGCGCCGCGTGAAGGCCGGCGAGGAGATCCTGATCACGGAGCGCGACGTCCCGGTCGCCCGCATCGTGCCGGCGCGCGCGGTCGCCGACGACAAGCTGCTCGCGCTCGAACGTCAGGGGTTGGTGCGAGTGGGTACGAGCAAACTCCGGCGGGATTTCTGGAAGCTGCCGCGTGGTAAGGACCCGAAGGGCCTGGTGCGCGCTGCGGTCAGCGCCGAGCGCGAGGGTGGGTGGTGAGGTTCTGGGACACCTCCGCTTTGGTGTCGCTTTGCGTCGTCGAGCCGGTTACTCCGGACGTCCGGCGTCTGCTCGACGAGGACTCGTCACTCATCGTTTGGTGGGCGACACGGACGGAATGCGTCTCGGCATTCGCTCGCCGCCGTCGTGAGGGCCATCTGACTGCAGCGACGGAACGCAGCGCCGGCGCGGTGTTGGCGGCGCTTTCCGAGGCGTGGACGGAAGTCTTGCCAAGTGATCCGCTCCGCAGCCGCGCCGAGCGCCTGCTCGGCGTGCACGCGCTGCGCGCCGCCGACGCGTTTCAACTGTCGGCGGCGTTGTTGTGGAGCCAGGGGGAGACGGGCGGGCGGGAGCTCGTGGCGTTCGACGAACGCTTGCGCGAGGCGGCGGAGCGGGAAGGGTTCTCCGTCCGGCCCGATTGAGTCCCGTCGATCGACATCCCGAAAGCGGCGCGCGACTGGCCCGACCTCAAGTTCGTCATCTACCACTCCGGCTATTATCCCGGAGCGGTGACGTTGCCGGACGGCGGCACCGCGTGGTGAACGATCCTGACGGATTGATGCAGGTTTGTGAGCACGATGCGTGAGCTATCGCTTCATCAACCGCAAGAACGAGGAATCCATGCGCCAGCTGTCGGCGTGGCTGACGGCGCACCCGGAGTACTCGGGGCGCTGAGGCGGCCGGCGGCGTGATGCGTCGTCAGATCGCGCTCTGCCTCGAGCGGTCTTCCGTTGCTAGCGACGGCGGCGAAGTACGGCGAAAGCAACCGGCAGCAGCCACAAGCCCGCTGGCCGTGACGCCTCGAAGATCGTACAGCCATCGTCGCGGATGCCCGACGGCGTCGCCGTCGCACCCGGCGTGAACGTCACCGATGGCGACAGCGTGGGCGTTTTGGGCGGCCCGCAATGTGGCAGCGGCAGCGATCGGTCGCAGTTGCCCGTTGCGCAGTCGGCGTCGTCTTCACACGGTTCTTCCGGCGTCGGTGGGTCGCGCACTGGCCGGGAGCGCGATGCTCACACCGTGGACGATCTCGTCGACGGTGACGCTGCCGTGGTCATTGCAATCGCCGGCGCAGGAGCACGGTGGCAACGGCGCCGGCGTTCGCCGGCGGCTCGTTGAGATCGCCCAGGGTCACCGCCGGTGCCATGACGAACGAGCCGGTGCGCAGGCCCGTCGCCACTCATAGTGGCGCGCAGGCGGGCTCGGCTCGCATTTTTGTACCCGGTCGGCATTCGAATGCTTGCGAAAAACTCGGCAGTTGAGAAAGCACTCCATTGACCCGCGCTTTGTGCGGCGCGTGAACGTCCCGGACCTCCGTATACCGCTTTCTCTCCGGATGGGATTCGCCGCACCAAAGCTGAGCGTACGAAAGAAAAAAGAGCTGCGCTCCAGACAATCCACCGACCTGCTCCGGGGGACCGTACGCACTGCGCTCGTATGCCCGATACGCCATTGCCACTCCGACGATATCGGCGAAGTTCTCATCTTTGGTCTTCACCGAATCGACGGCGACGGGATCCATCATCGACGCGGTCAACGTCGAGTAGTAGCTGGGCGAACGTTCGAACTGCGCGAAGGCAGTCGTCAAGCACTCCTCGCGGCGCGCCATCGACGTCCAGTCTCTGATCGATTCGCCGATTTCACCGTTGGGACCGTAGCATCGCCCTTGTGGATCGATTGAATGCGCCGCTTCGTGGCCGACGACGGTGCCCAACCCGCCAAAGCTCATCTCCGGAGGATAATGGACTTTGAACAAAGGCGGCTGCAGGACGGCCAGGGGAAGTTCGATCCGGTTCATCTGTGGACCGTAGGCCGCTGCGACGGTGAAGCTCCGCGCCCCCCAGTGGCTCCGATCGCCAGGTTCGGCCAAGGTCCGGATGCTCTGCCCGAACTTCTGTCGACGCGCCGCGAGAATGTTTTCATACATTCCTCCGGGAACAACCTCAGGAGGCGGTTCTTCCGGCCGCTGTCCAGGGTAGCCGATGACAGCATGGATCGAGCGGATCTTGTCTGCGAAGGCCATGGCGACTCCGCGTTCGAGTCCGTCACTTGATTCGAGGTACTCGACGAACGCGTCGCGGACACGAGACCATACCGCGGTCGCCGCTTCTACCTTCTCGCGTCCGTTGTATTGTTCAACGTAAGAGCGTTCGAGATCCTGGCCCATCACGCTCGTGATCAAATGTTGGCAACTGCCGCGTTGTGCTGTCGACCCCGTGATACGCGGAGCCGGGAGCCAGGAATTCGTTTGGCGGTACAAAGTCCAGATGAGATAGGAGCGTAGATCTTGGAGACTGGTTGTGCGCATCTTTTGCGCGACAAACTGGAGATAGCCCGGATCCTCAATGTTGAGGAGAGCATCTTGCGGTATGCCCGCGGCTTGAACGTAAGAACGCCAGGGCAGGCCGGTGCTTGCTTCTAGCGTCCGCGCGAGCGTCGGATTGTACATGCTCGTCGGATTCTCTCGTGCGTCGGCAGGTGCAATCTGCGCCGCCAGCAGACCTTCCAGCTCGACGATCGCGTCGGCCGATTCTGAGTTGTGAGAGTCACTCTCGAGTTGCAACAAAGCGCGCGAAACAGACTGCCGGTAAGCTTTGAGCCCTTCAGCGTAGACGATGTCATATTCCTGGTGCGTGCGAGCCGGCGGAAGCCCGAGCGCGCCCGGGCGCAGACTGATAATCCGACGAGTCGGATCTCGCGCATCCGGAACGACACCGATCTGAAATAGGATGAAGATTCCGGAAGCGTGGAGATGACCCAAGACTGCCATGAACGCATCCAAATCATTCACCGCTTGAATCCGCTCAACCAGCGGCCGCATCGGCAGAAGCGCCCTTGGGCCGGCGGGGGACACCTCGGAACACAGTGCTAGAAGCTGTCGGAACGTGTCATCGTGTGCCAGCCGCGGTTGGAGCTGACGGTCTCGCGCTTGCTCGATGAGCTTCCACACTTGCGCCGAAGTGTGCGCGGGCAAGGTGACAAAGGCTCGCGGCGCTTGAGCGTTCGGGTTGCGGCTGATCCACCCTCCACACGCGAACTGGTAGAAATCGTCGCACGGATCGGCCGAGCGATCCATGGCGGTCGAAACATGCACGGAAACGGCCTCGCGACTTGCGAAATCCTCCTGCCCAGAATGCATCGACTCGTCGTTTGACCTAGCGCCGCAACCGCAGCTGCCACCAAGGATCGCGAGTACTGCGAAGAACCCCAGACGCCGTAAAGGTCCGCGGCGCTTCGCCATCGCACCGCGAGGAGGCGTGAGCGCGCTCCGAGCAAAGAGTCTCGCTCGCATCGGTAACATCCCCGGGCAGCCATACCGCATGCGCAGCACAGGTCTCAATCGGTGAATCGGAGTTTATAAACAAGACTGTGGTGCCGGATTTGGAACGTGGAAATTCCCCGTTGACCGCTCGAGCGACGTGTCGCCTGATCTTCAACCTTCCAGATGCGGCACTGCCTCCACCGAATGGAATCAAGTCGACCTCCGCCCTTCCGCGCGGCCCCTGCGAGAGGCAATTTTCTCCGCCTTTCAGATTCGGCATTGGCCCGTCGTTCCGATCGAACGCGACACGGAGGGATGAGCCTCAAGGAGCGGATCCAGACCGCGGCCAACTACGCCTATGCCGTCGCCCGACTCCGCCGCCTTCGCATTGCGGATCCTGATCGCGCTCGGTGACGTCGAGGACTTTGCCAGACCTCCAACACCATGCGCTTCGCTCCCACCTGCGTGTGTGTTACCGTAGCTCGTGTCCACGGTACGACATGGAAACTTCGAGTGGGACTCAGCGAAGGCTCGGGCGAACATTCGCAAGCACGGCATTTCCTTCGAGGAGGCGGCAACCGTCTTTCTCGATGATCTATCTGTCCCATTTGCTGATCCTGACGACTCGGACCGCTTGGTCATCATCGGCATGTCGCTGCGTCTAAATCTGCTGCTTGTGGTATTCGCCGAGCGCGGCGACGCTGAGATCATCCGAATCATCAGTGCGCGACGTGCGAGTCGACGTGAGCGGAAAGTCTATGAAGCGGACTAAAGCAACGGAGCCTTCTAAAGAGTCGTTACGGGCACTTCCTGAAGTTGACTTTTCGCGGTTGCAGAGGGGGCGGCGCGGCAAATATGCTCACCTGCTCACTGACAAGGCGGTGCGTGCCGTGATCATTGATCGTGATGTGTGGGAACACTTCGAAGATTCAAAGTCGATCAACTCGGCACTTCGGGTGCTGGTCGACCTTGCCAAGAAAGGAAAGCTCGACACTCGTCGCCGGCGGAATCGCAATCATAGGGCGGCCTAGACATGGACGACCGCTAGAGGTCACAGATTGATCCAGCGGTACGGCTCGGCATTGAAGGGAATCATCGCCGTGTTGCCGGTGACGGTCGTGCCGCGCACCGGGCGGCCGAGCGTCGCCGTTCGATGGCTCGTGCCGACGACGATCGCCTGCTGCGTGCCGTCGCCCGAGAAGTGGTTCCCCGTGATCGTGTTGTCGTCGTCCTCGACGCGGATGCCGTAGGTGACGTTCTCGATGACGATGTTGGAGAAGGCGTTGTCGTACTCGACGCCTTCGGCGAGATCGCGGAAGCCTTCGCGCGTGATGCGGACGCTGTCGAGGAAGCCGTCGATGCGGCAGTTGCGCACCGTGATGTTCGACAGCGCCATGGTCGTCGGCGCCGAGATCTCGAGGCCGTACTGCCGATCGGTCGCGGCGATGAGTGCCCCCTGGCAGTCGAAGACCAGATCGGAAGCGAGGATGCGGACACCCCGTGTCCAGGTGCACGACGGGTCGAGATGCGAGCTGGTGCGCACGGTGATGCGGTTAGCGGCCCGACTGCAGTCGACCAGCTCCGACTCCGGCGCTGGTGCCGCCGCCGCACCGCTTGCCAGGATTGCGAGCGCGGCGAACACCGGCAGTATTCGTACGAGGGTCATGAACGTCCATAGTCGCCCGCGACCGGAGATGTTTCAACGCCCCATCATCCGAGGGTGGTGATCGATCCCCCATCCCGGTGGCAATGCCGTCGGCAACCTGGCAAAACAAAACCCTCTCGCCAGCCACGAAAGGAAGCCGCCATGGCCATTGATTTCAGCTTTCCACCCGAGATCGACGAGCTGCAACTGAAGGTTCGCAAGTTCATCGCCGAGGTCGTACGCCCGCCGAAGCGCGCATCGCCGGGCGCGAAGGCGATCGGCATTTCTTGATTCAATCGATCATCGAGATGCGCATCGCCGCGAAGGAATGGGGTCTGTGGTTGCCGCACATGCCGAAGGAAATCGGCGGCATGGGGTTGGGCCACGTCGCCATGGCTGCCGTTTCGGCCGAAGCGGCCAAGTCGGGCTTCGGGCCGTTCGCTCTCAACGCGCAAGCGCCCGACGAAGGCAACATGCACACACTGCTTCATTGGGCGAATGAGGAGCAGAAAGAAAAGTACCTGAAGCCCTTGTGCGAAGGCATGGTGCGCTCCTGCTTCGCCATGACAGAACCGGA
>Ga0187892_10003121_pt1 | contig 30959 bp, 26 predicted proteins | sample MA1701073metaG_FD_139345 | JGI IMG/M metagenome (GOLD analysis project Ga0187892, IMG submission 139345) | Bio-ooze microbial communities from a basaltic lava cave in the Kipuka Kanohina Cave System on the Island of Hawaii, USA - MA170107-3 metaG ...
GAGGGATAGAGGGATAGAGGGATAGAGGGGCCGAAGGGCGTATTATTCGGGATCCACTCACAGGGGAACAGATCGGTGGGGCAAGATCTCCTCGAACAACTGCGCGAGGCGATCGGCAGCTCCTACGAGATCGAGCGTGAGCTGGGTGGCGGCATGAGTCGGGTGTTCGCCGCCACCGAGCGCGCGCTCGACCGGCGGGTTGCCATCAAACTGGTTCCGCCGGAGCTCTCGGGCGGGGTCAGCACCGAGCGGTTCCGCCGGGAGATTCAAACCGCCGCGTCCCTGCAGCACCCGCACATCGTTCCGCTTCTCCACACCGGAGTGGCCGGCGACCTCCTGTACTACGTGATGCCTCTGGTCGATGGGATCTCCCTTCGGGCTCATCTCAAGCAGCAGACCCAGTTGAGCATCCGCGAGGCGGTGAGTATCGCCCGGCAAGTGGCCAGCGCCCTCGACTATGCCCATCGCCGGGGAGTGATCCATCGGGACATCAAGCCGGAGAACATTCTGCTCCAGGACGGGCACGCGGTGGTGACGGATTTCGGGATCGCGCTCGCGGTGTCCGCGGCCGGCGGTGATCGCATCACCGAAACCGGCTTCTCGATCGGGACGCCACAGTATATGAGTCCGGAGCAGGCGGCCGGCGAGCGAGTGGTGGACGCCCGGACCGACGTGTACGCGCTGGGCTGCGTGTTATACGAAATGCTGACCGGAGAACCTCCGGTATCGGGGCCGACGACACCCGCGATTATCAGCCGGCTGATGACAGAGGAGCCGCGCCCGATCCGGGCCTCGCGAAGCACGATTTCGCCGGGACTCGAGGCGGTGACGATGCAGGCGCTGGCCAAACTCCCCGCCGACCGGTTTGCCAGTGCCGCTGAATTCGCCGCGGCGCTCGACGATCCTGCTTTCATCGTTCCGACACCGACCCGCACCGCAACCACGAAGGTCCGGGTTTCGCGACCGTGGTACCGGCGGGCGCCACTTCTCGTTGCCATTGGAATCCTGCTCGGTGCGGCCGTGGTTTGGGGATTGCTCCAGTCGGGCGCGGGCGGAGGAAGTGGCCGGTCCAGTGGTCCGGTCGCGCGGTTCGTGATGTCGTTTGAACGTGGCGAAGAGCCGAGTCTCTCGTTCTATGGCACCTCGTTCGCGCTGTCGCGCGACGGATCGCGGCTGGTGTACCTCGGAGCCAATCAGATGATGGTCCGGACCCGGGATCAGCTCCGCGCCACCCCGGTTCCGGGCACCCAAGCAGTGTACGCTCCGGCTTTTTCGCCGGACGGCGAATCGGTGGCGTTCGTGACCGGGAGTCCAGGCGCGCTCCGGATCGTGCCGCTATCGGGCGGAACGCCGACGACTCTGGTGAACGACGGAGTCCTGGTGGTTCACGTGCTCTGGCACCCGGACGGATACCTCTATTACACCGACGTGACCGGGTCCCTCGTGCGGGTGCGGGCGACCGGGGGTGAACCGCAGATCATCGCCCGCCCCGATACATCTCGGGGGCAGCGCTGGCTCACTCATCCCGCTGTGCTGGAGGACGGCCGGGCGGTTGTTTTCACCGTGTGGCCCTCGGGACCGACCGGGAGCGGGGTCGGTCCCCAGATCGCGGCCACCCGCCTGCCGACGGGTGAGAGCAGGATCCTGAGGAACGGGATGAACGCCCACGCCGTGGGTCCCGACCTGATCGTGTTCGCCGACCCGGACTACAACTTGCTCGCGGCACCCTTCGATGTCGGGTCGCTGGAGCTGACCGGTCAGCCTCAATCCCTCGGCACCAGAGTGGCAGTGGCCCCGGACGGCTCGGCGCAATTTGCCCTGGCGCCCGACGGAACGCTGCTCTATGCCTCGGGTGACGACGCGACCCAGCAGCGGACGGCCTGGGTGTCCCGGTCCGGCCAGCTCAGATACGTCGACACCACGTGGAACGGGCGGATCATCAGCCTGGCGCTCTCGCCGGACGGGAAGCGGCTGGCGGTGAGCCAGGGTGATCGCGGCGGGACCGACATCTGGGTCAAACAACTCGACCAGGGGCCGCTCACCCAACTCACCCACTGGGGGAGTCAGACGTACCGTCCAGGGTGGGCACCCGACGGCAAGACCATCACCTTCGTATCGAACCACGACGGAATTCAGAAACTGTTCTCGGTGCCGGCCGACGGCAGCGCCGAGCCGACGGTGCTGTTCGCGCCGCCCAATGGAGTGGACGAGGGAGGCTGGTCGCCGGACGGGAATTGGCTGATCGTGCGGACCGGGGTGGGTGTAAGGCGCGACATCGTCGGGATCCGCCGCGGTACGACCAACCCGGTCCCCCTCGTGGCGACGCAATTCGAGGAGTTTTCACCGGCCGTGTCGCCGGATGGCCGCTGGCTGGCCTACGCCTCTCAGGAATCGGTGCAGCCGGAGGTGTTCGTGCGGCCGTTTCCCGAGACGGGACAGGCCAAATGGCAGGTGTCCGTCGCGGGAGGACTCGAGCCGGTGTGGAGCCGGAACGGGAGAGAGTTGTACTACCGGAACGGCAATCGTGAAATCGTCGTCGCCACCATCGGAACGGGACGCTCTTTCCAGGTGCTATCACAGAAGGTGTTGTTCCGGGCGGCCAGGCTCTACACCGAAGGGTTTCACCAGACATACTCGGTGGCACCGGACGGCCGGTTCCTGTTCGTCGAGGGGAACTTCGAGTCGAGCGCAGAGCTGATACGGGTGGAAAACTGGCTCTCGGAGGTGAGGAGGACGGTGGGTCGATAGGGGAGACCGGGATAGGAGGATATAAACTACTTTAAGTCAGGCTTATAACTGTATTGCGGCAGCCAGTTTGAGAGTTAGTGATTAAGCCTCAGGACGTCGGGGGGTTGAAGCCCTCTTTCCCCTCGACCCAGCTCCGGAAGTACTTCGGATCCTCGAATCCAAGAGCCTCACGCGCGATCCGCAATGGCCGGAACGAATCCATCATCACCGCCAGCTCAGTGGTTTCCTTTGCCCCGATGCTGGCCTCGGCCCGACCCGGGTGGGGTCCGTGCGGGATCCCGTCCGGGTGATGGGTGATGCTGCCGTACTCGATGCCTTTCCGGCTCATGAACTCGCTGCTGGCGTAGTAGAGCACTTCGTCCGAATCCACATTGCTGTGGTTGTAGGGCGCGGGGACTGCTTCGGGGTGAAAGTCGTAGGGCCGAGGACAGAAAGAACAGATGACGAAGCCGTCGCCCTGGAAGGTCTGATGCACCGGAGGCGGCTGGTGGACCTTGCCAACGATCGGCTCGAAGTCCTCGATGTTGAAGGCCCAGGGGTAAAACATTCCGTCCCACCCGACGACGTCGCAGGGGTGGTGGTCGAGGGTGTACTGGTTGAGCCCGTCGTACTGCTTGATGATGACTGCGAACTCGCCCTTTTCGTCCCGGGTTTCGAGCTCGGTGGGAAGGCGGAAATCCCTCTCGCTATAAGGGGCGCCCTCGACGATCTGGCCGTACTCATTGCGATAGCGCGTGGGGGTCCGGACATATCCGCGACTCTCGAACACCAGGAGCCGGTGGGCCTCCTTGTTCATCCTGTAGCGATGCATGATGCCGCGATGGATGACGAGGTAGTCGCCTTTCCGATAGGGAAGGTTGCCGAAGGGGGTCTCCACCACCCCGCTTCCCTCCCCGACATATACGACTTCATCAGCCTGGCCGTTCTTGTAGAAATGGGTGTCTTGTTTGTTCGGGCGGGCGAACAGCATCGCGACATCGCGATTGAACAGGATCGGGGTGCGGTCGAGCGTGGGGCTACCCCCCTCGGGAACCTTCGCGGTGAGAAAGTGGCGATGCTTGAGCGTCTTGTCGGGGTCGGCCTCCCAGCGAATTTCGCGGAGCCGTTTGGCTTCTAACACCATGGTGGGCGGATGCACGTGATAGAGCAGCGCGGCCGGCCCGGTGAAGCCTTCGTTGCCCATCAGTTCTTCGGCGTATAGACCGCCATCCGGCTTGCGGAAGGCGATGTGCCTTTTGCGGGGGATCTTGCCGAGGGTGTGGTAGATGGGCATAGGGCTATTGGCTACTAGCTACTGGCTTCCGGCTAGAGGTTCCCGCGTTTGGCTTGTTCCCGCTCGATGGCTTCAAACAGCGCTTTGAAATTCCCCTTCCCAAAGCTCTTGGCGCCCTTGCGCTGGATGATTTCGTAGAAGAGCGTGGGCCGGTCCTGCACCGGCTTGGTGAAGATCTGGAGCAGGTAGCCTTCATCGTCGCGATCCACCAGCACCCCCAGCTTGCGGAGCGCATCGATCTTCTCATCGATCTTCCCGACTCGGCCGGGGAGCTCCTCATAGTAGGTGCCGGGGACTTCGAGGAATTCCACACCGTGCTCGCGGAGCTGGGTGACGGTGCGGATGATGTCGTCGGTCGCCAGGGCGAGATGCTGAACCCCCGGCCCCCGATAGAACTCCAGGTACTCGTCGATCTGGCTCTTTTTGCGTCCCTCGGCGGGCTCATTGATGGGGAATTTGATCCGGCCGTTCCCGTTCGCCATCACCTTGGACATGAGGGCGCTGTATTCGGTGGAGATGTCCTTGTCGTCGAAGCTGATGATCTGGCTGAAGCCCAGCACATCGCGATAGAAGGCGACCCACTGGTTCATCCTGCCAAGCTCGACGTTTCCGACGCAGTGGTCCACGTACTTGAGGCCCGCATTCGGAGCCTGGTACCCTCCGCCCACGCCTTCGAACCCAGGAAGAAACGCCCCGCGGTAGTTCTTTCGCTCGATCAGCGAGTGTATGGTCTCACCATAGGTTCGGATGCCGGCCATGACCGCCTCACCCATGCCGTCCTTGACCACGGTCGGCTCCTGGGCGGGGCCCGCTCCTCGACGCACCGCCTTCTCGAAGGCTTCTCTCGCGTCGTCCACCCAGAGCGCGATGTCGTGGACCCCGTCGCCGTGTCGGAGCACGTGGTCCGCGATGGTATGGTCGGGGCGCAACGCGCTGGTCAGGATGAGCCGGATCTGCCCCTGTTGAAGCACGTAACTGGCCCGATCGCGGGTACCCGTTTCGGGCCCCCGATAGGCGACGCGGCGGAAGCCGAAAGCGGATTCGTAAAAGATCGCGGATTGCTTCGCGTTGCCGACCCAAAGCTCGATGAAATCAGTGCCGTTGATCGGGAAGGTATCGGTGGTGGCAGGTTCGGGGAGGGTCGTTGAGGACATTTCGAGGAATATAGCGCCGGCCTAGGAAGTTTCGATCCTCACCCTTGCCACCTCTGCGCGCAGCCTGCTCCGGACGCGCCAGAGCAACACCGCGGCGGTGACAGCCAGTCCGATCACCAGTCCCCACCAGAGGCCTCTCGGGCCCCAGTTCCAGCGAAAGGCCAGGAACATTCCCGCCGGAAGCCCAAGCAGCCAGTAGCCCAGAAGGCTCAGTATGGCGGGGGCCCGAGTGTCGCCGATGCCGCGGAGAATCCCGATGGCAACGGCCTGGAGCCCGTCGAAGACCGCGAAGCATCCCGCCAGCACGATCAGGGACGCGGCGAGCGCAATCACGGGCGGGTCGGGGCTGTAGATCCCGGCAAGGGCGCCGGGCGCCGTGAGGAACAGCGCCCCCGAACCGACCATGAACCCAGCGCCGAGGATGAGCGCTCCAGCGGCGGCGCGACGTGCTTCGGGATGATCGCGGGCACCGATCGCCCGCCCGACCAGCACGGCCGCCGCGGCACCGACTCCCTGCGGGACCATGAACACGATGGCGGCGAGGTTCAGAGCAATGTGGTGTCCCGCGATCGCGAGGGATCCCATGCGCCCCATCAGCGCGCCGACCATCCCGAAGACGGTGTATTCGAGGAACATCTGAATCCCGATCGGGAAACCGAGCCGGACCATGCGGCCAAGGGGAGCGAGCGCAAAGGACTCGCGATACCAGGGCCGGAGTCGTTGGCCAAGCTCCGGCCAGCAGGCCCACAGGAGCGCCAGGGCAAGCGCCCAGCGACTGATCGAGGTCGCGATCGCGGCACCTGCGACACCCAACGCCGGCGCGCCGAGCTTCCCGAAGATGAACATCCAATCGAGGAGCGCGTTCAGGCCATTCGCCGCAAGGGTGACCCAGACAATCGGCGCGATGCGGCCCAGGGCCTGAAGGGTCTGTCGGAAAGCGAGGAACACGAAAAACGGGAGGATCCCCGGCATGATGAGCCAGGTGTACACGCTGGCCGGGCGGATCAGCTCTGCGGGCTGACCGATGGCGCGGATCACCGGGTTGACGATCGCGAGGCCGGCAAGGGCCGGGATGCAGATCAGCGCAGCGAGCAAGAGCCCGCGTTGCAGTCCGCGAGCAACCGCCGGGGCGTCGCCGGCCCCGACGGCCTGGGCGATGATCGGGTCGAGGGCCATCAGCATGCCCATCCCGATCACGACGACCGCAAAGAAGTAGATGTTGCCGAGGGCCACGGCGGCGAGCGCCTCCTGGGAGAGACGCCCGACCATGATGGTATCCACCACACCCATCATCATCAGGCCGAGCTGCACCGCGACGACCGGGAGAGCCAGCCGCAGGAGCGCGACGAACTCGACACGGTCGGGCAATGCGCTGCGCACAGGTGTCATGGGTCGAGGGTGAGCGGCGGCCAAATGTAATGGTGGCTCTGCTGCGGACGCGTGACGACAGAGGTGTAGAAGATTCGGGCGGCCGCGGCCGGGCGGGCTGTGCCGTTGTCCGCCCGGAGCTGGGCGCAGGTGGCCGGCAGGTAGCGAGCTACCCAGTGAGGGAGCGACGAACGATGAGCTCGAGGAAGTGGATTATCGCCTACTAGATGCGCCCGGTGCGATTCGAACGCACGACCCTCAGCTTAGAAGGCTGATGCTCTATCCAACTGAGCTACGGGCGCGAGATGGAAAAGTAGCAGTATTCTTTCTCCCCAGACAGCCACGGTACAGGATCGCGCATGGCTCCCGGGGAATCGCTGCTTCGAGAACCGATTGCACCGGTTGCCCGCAGCATGGTGCGGCGGCAGCTCGCGCTATGGGAGAGCGAAGCGCAGAGACTCGGGAATCCTGAGGACGTCGAGGCCACCCACGACTACCGGGTCGCGCTCCGGCGGCTGCGGACCCTCCTTCGAGCCTTCCGACCCTGGCTCGGCCCCATCCCCGTGGATACCCGACGGCGCCTGCGCCGTGTGATGCGGGCCACCAACGACGTCCGGGATCTCGAGGTCCTCGTCGTCTGGATCGGCCGGCAAACGGGAACCCTGACTCCGACTCAACAGCGAGGAACAAGCTGGCTCGCAGACCGGCTTTCGGTTCGGCGGGCCGGCGCGGAAGCGCGCATGCTCGCCCGGATCGCTCGACGCACCGGATCGTTGCGCGTCGCCAAGCTGCGGCGGGCCCTGGCGAAGGAGCATCGAACTCGACCTGGGAATGGAGCGAGCCAGACAGCCGCCGGGGTTCTTGCACGGCTGGTTCGCCGGGAGGCGCGTGAGATCGAGCAAGGCTTAGGTTCCTTCCGGGCAATGGGCGATCGAGCGGCGATCCATGGAACGCGGATCGCCGTCAAGCGGCTCCGGTATCTCCTCGAGCCGTTCACCGAACCGATCCCCGGCGGGCCCGAGCTGCTGGCCCGGCTGAGAAGCCTGCAGGACCAGCTCGGAATCGTGACCGACGCGCACGCGGCGGCGGATGAGCTGCGGTTGGCGATGATGGATGCAGACCGGAACCGGTCGAGTGGACTCGGGTGGAAAGTGCTCCCCTGGCCTGGTCCCGAGCCGGGAGTGCCGGCGATTCCGCCGCCGAGCCGGGCCGGGGTGACGGCCGGTCTCGCAGCCCTGGCACGACGGCTCAGGCGCGAAGGGGATGCGGCGTTCGAGCACCTTCGGAGCAATTGGTTGGGGGTTGCGAAGAAGGATTTGCTCGAGGAAATCCGGGATCTCGCGCGGAGGATCCCGAGACAGCGATCGGGGCGGCCGGATTTGAACCGACGACTTCCTGCTCCCAAAGCAGGCGCTCTACCGGGCTGAGCTACGCCCCGCACATCCCGACAATCTAACCGTCTCCCCGGATCGTCTCGACGGCCGAACGGACCCCCGCCATCAGCAGGCCTGACTCGCTCGAGATGCTTACCATACGCATGCCACGTCGGGCCCACGACGCGGTCATCGCCACGTCGTTGGTGTGGATAGCCGGAACGATGCCTTTGTCCTGGCAGGTCTTGACCGTGCGCTCGATCGCATTGACCAGAGTCGGGTGCTCCATTTGCCCGGCAACTCCCAGTGCCACCGAGAGGTCGCTCGGGCCGATCAACGCCGCATCCACCCCGGGGATGGCGAGCAGTTGTTCCAGCCGGCCCACTGCTTCCGCGGTCTCGATCTGCACCACCAGGAACGTTTCACGGTTCATGGCCGGCAGAACCTCCTCGAGCGGGCCGGCGTGGAACATCGTGTGGCCGCGTCCGAGGACCACACCCCGCTTTCCTGCCGGAGGGTATTTCATGCATTCCAGCGCAAACCGCACCTGGTCCGGCGAGGTCACCCGGGGGATCATGATGCCCTGGGCACCCGCGTCGAGAGGCTGGGTCACGTGGGCATAGGTGATTTCGGGCACCCGAACGATCGGAGTCATCCCCATAACCCGGCTGGTTCGAGCCAGCACGGCAACCGATTCAATCGAGAACGGGCCATGCTCCGTATCGATCAGCACGAAGTCGAGCCCGGTGCCGGCGAGCAGAACCATCAGGCTCGGTTGATGGAGCTCCACGATCATGGTTCCGACCGTCAGCCGTCCCTCGGCGAGACGCGCCCGAAGCCGATTGGGGGGAACGATGCCTTCGGACACCTCAGGTCTCCGGCGTGGAAGAGAGAGCATCCCTCAGGGCCCGGAAGGCGCGGCCGCGGTGGCTCACCGCGTCTTTCTCCGCAGGCGAGGCCTCCCCGAAGGATTTGCCCAGTTCCGTCGAGTAGAACAGCGGGTCGTATCCGAATCCCCCGGTTCCCTGCGGGGCCTCGAGAATGCGGCCTGGACAGGCGCCTTCAAACGTTTCCGGGAACCCGCGTGGAGTGCGATAAAGCACCAGCACGCAGCGGTAGCGAGCCCCCCGCTTCGACTCCGGTGCCCCGGCCAAGCGCCGGAGGAGGAGGGCGTTGTTCGCCGCATCGATCTGCGATTCGCTGCCGCTCGCCCCGGCCCAGCGACGCGATTTGACACCCGGCTCCCCGCCGAGCGCGAGGACTTCGATCCCGCTGTCATCGGCAACGGTGGGGAGTCCCGACTGGCGGGCGAAAAACTCCGCCTTGGCCCTGGCGTTGGCTGCGAACGTATCCGCCACCTCGAGTGTTTCCTCAACGAGCGCCGGCACAATGCCGGCGTCGTCGGGGAACAGGATTTCGATGCCGCTGCCTTCGAGGATCCGCCGAACCTCGCGCTGCTTCCCCAGGCTTCGGGTGGCAACCAGGAGTTTCACCAGCCGAGGGCCCGGCGCTGGGCAGTGAACAAGTGGAGAATGCCGCGGTGGGCGGTGTCGACCAGGCGGTCGAGCTGTTCTCGGGAGTAGGTTCCGGCTTCGGCGGTTCCCTGCACTTCCACAAACTCACCCGGCGCGCGCATGACGATATTGGCATCCACTTCCGCGTCCCGGTCTTCGGCGTACACCAGGTCGAGCCGCACCTCCTGCTCGATCACGCCGACGGACACCGCGGCGACCAACGCACCGAATGGTGAGGCAGCACCGGTTCGACGGGCGATCCACTCACAGGCATCGACCAGGGCCACGCATCCGCCGGTGATGGCGGCGGTGCGGGTTCCTCCATCGGCCTGCAGAACATCGCAATCGATCCGGATGGTGTACTCGCCGAACTGCATCGTTGCCATGGCGGCCCGGAGCGACCGTCCAATGAGCCGCTGGATTTCATGACTCCGCCCGCTCGGACCCTGCCGTTCCCGCGAGGTCCGCTCGACGGTGGCGCGCGGCAGCATGGCGTACTCGGCGGTGACCCAGCCTTCCCCGCTGCCTTTCTTGAATGGCGGGACTCCTTCTTCAACGCTGGCGGTGCAGTTCACGAGGGTTCCGCCGAAGCGGACCAGGCAGGAGCCCTCGGCATAGGGGTTGGCGCCCCGCTCGAACGCCAGGGGACGGAGCTCTTCGGCGGACCTCCCGTCGGGGCGCGGCACCGGCTACTGCCGGGCCTCGACCGTAAGGTTGAGCGTCAGAGTACGCTGATGAAAGGGAAGCTCGATCACGACACGATAGCGGGTCCGGATGGTCACATTGGGCGGGACTTGAGTGCGCTGGATGACAATACGCTTGGCTTCAGTGGGCAGGTCGAGCTCATCCACCACGGTGCGGAGGCGCCGGATGATGTCGTCGTCCTTCAGGCTCTGGGCGAAACGTGCCGTCACCCGCATTTCGTCCTTGAGCTTGTAGTAGTCCCAGTAGGTCCGCACCAGCGGCACACCATAATAGACGACCACGGCGACAACCAGCAGGGCGAAAAGACACCCCAGCCGACCTCGTCCCTGGCCTACCATTGCGACTGGGCCCCTTCGACGATGTCGCTGATGAGCTTGTCCAGGGCTCGCTTGCGGCCTTCGGCTTCGCGGCCTGGCTCATACTCACCCTGGACGAGCAGGCCGCTCCGCTCCCACAACACTTTCCCTTCCCGCTGATTGACAATCCGCACATCGACGCTGATCTGCACCATTCGGCGGGTTACGTCCACCCGGCTGGGTTCACCCGGCGTGGGCGTGCCGGAAAACGTGAGGGGCACATCGGGATTGTATCGCTGGACCGTCCCGCGCACGATCGCATCGGCCTGGTCCTCGCCCGCCGAACGCAGCCCCAGCCGGTTCTCGACAGCCTCCCGGACCGCCCGGGTGACTTCCTGGGTCAAGGTCGGCTCCGGGGTGAGATTGTCGAAGGGGAGCACCGCCACCGTCCTGATGTTCGACGGCAGTCCGCCCCCGGTGAACTTGTAGAAAAAGCAGCCGGCGCCGGCGACGCTAAGGCTGAGGAGCAGGACGAAGCCAGGTATCCGGCGCAAACGGGGCCGCCTTCGTGTGCTGATGAAAAGTGAGGTCCAGTCGGGACGCCGGTTTCGGCACGATGAGCCGCGAGCTGACTGGAAATCCATCGGGACCGAATTTCGTTTCGACCCGTCCGATCCGTTTGCCGTTCTGGCGTGCTTCGGCGATCAGGCGGGGGTTCGCCCCTCGTTCCCGGACATACTCCACAGTATCCCCGCCCGCCGCGAATTGCCAAGCCACCGTCACCGAGTCTGCAAAACCGCGCACGGCGCTCCCTCGTGGGGGCGGGCGCGCAATCCCCAGCATGGCCCAGAAGAGGGGGTAGTTCGGGACCAGATTCCTGACCCGCTCCTCCGGCTCGGTCCATTGGGCCGAATCTCCGAGGACAAAGGCGCTGGCGCGAGCCGCTCCCAGGGAACCACGAAGGTCGAACCGAATGGAGTCCGGAAGGGCAAGACGGGCTCGGCCGCTCCCTCCGTAGGAGCCCTCCTCATCCCGCAGGAGGAACCGGAACCGGATATCACGGTTCTCCAGGGGGCGGCTCGAATCGGCCCACCTCACCGCGCTTTCGGGAGGCGCAACCATCAGGCCAACCGGCATGGGGAGCGGGGGCAGCCTGGGTGTACAGGCCACCACCGCGAGAGCGATGAGCGCGGCGGACCTCAAAACAGCCTCACCGGATCCGCCTCGGCCGGGATGAGCGCGAGGACCTCGGCGGGAAGCTTGCCCACGCCCAATCTGGCGTCGAGAACCATCATCCCGGTCTCGGCCGTGGCGACCATGACCTGTCGGGCGGGTACATCGAGGGCGTACCCGAACGTGACGCGCCGAGTCACCGCCTCCCGGACCCAGCAGCGCACCCGAACAACGTCGTCATAACGCGCGGGCTGGCGATAGCGAATCCGGAGGTCCCCCACTGCGAGGCGGAATCCCTGGCGCTCGAGCTCGGCGTAGCTCACGCCTGCTTGTCGAATGTGCTCGCACCGAGCCACATCCAACCACACCAGGTAGCGGGCATGGTAGACCACCCCCATCTGGTCCGTCTCGCTGTAGTTGACCCGCACCTGGGTTTCGGTCATGGTGCCAGCCCTACCGTGTTCCTATCTTCGTGCGGTGCCGATTCAGCAACTCGTAGTCGTGAGCGATGCCCACCTCGGCGCGGTCCCACCGAGGGTGGAGGAGGCCTTGCTGGGATTCCTCGACACCGTGCCTGCGCTCGGAGACGGCTTGCTCGTCAACGGGGACCTGTTCGCGTTCTGGTTCGGGTACCGCCGGGCGATTCCGCGGGTCGGGCTCCGCGTGGTGGCCCGGCTCGTGGAGCTCTCCCGCCGGATCCCGGTCCTGATGATCGGTGGCAACCACGACCGCTGGGGCGATCCGATCTGGGGCCGGGAGTTCGACGTTTCGTATGCGGACGACGAGATGCTGTTCCGCGTTGGCGCTGCTCACGTGATCGCTGTGCACGGAGACCGGGTGCACGGTTCCGGTGGCGATCGAGTCACACATGGTTTGTTTCGCTCCCGGCTTGCATCGGCGGTCTACCGGGCCCTTCCCGCCGAACTGGGCTTTCGCATTACCGACCGACTCGCGCGGAGAGCCGGGTCGGAACCAGCATCCCGCAGTGACGAACAGGCGGCGGCTCTCCAGCGTCGCTGGGCCGCCTCGCGCCTTGCCGGGACACTCGACCCAACCCTGCTGATCATGGGTCACTGTCATCACCCCGCGGCCGAGCAGATCGGACCGGGTCGGCGGTATCTCAATCCGGGTGCCTGGTTCGACGAGTTCCGATATGCCATCGCTACCGACTCTCGGATGGAGCTCAACCGGTTTCGAGGGTAACTACCTCGACGTCGTTGATCCGCTCGCCCAGAAACCCGGTTCCCACCCGCCGAAACCGCTCCGGATCATCACTGACAACGAAGCGGTGGGTTGCGCCTTTCCCACCCCGGCCCTCGAGCTGACCCGACTGAATCGCTCCGGCCACCGCTTTCGCGGTTTCTTCTGCGCTGTCGATCAAGGTGACTCGTTCCCCGATCACTTCCTGCACCAGGGGCTTGATCAGGGGATAGTGGGTGCAACCCAGCACGAGCGTCATGATGTTCTTCGCGCGGACGGGAGACAGATATTCCTCCGCCACGGTGCGGGTTGCCGGATGATTGAACCAGCCTTCCTCGACCAGCGGCACCAGCAGCGGGCAGGCCTTGGCGATGATCTCGGCGTCGGGGAGAAGCGCCTTGATTGCGGTTTGGTACGCGCCGCTCCGGATCGTTCCCGTGGTTCCGATGACGCCAATCGGGTGGAACGGAGCGACTGTCACGGCCGCCGCTGCGCCCGGCTCGATCACCCCGAAAACCGGGACCGGCGACTCGGCGGTGAGCACATCGAGGGCGTGTGCGGTGCTGGTATTGCAGGCCACCACGATGGCTTTCACCTGCTGCCCGAGCAACCATCGGGCGATTTCGAGGCTGTAGCGGCGCACTGTCTCCGGCGATTTGGGGCCGTAGGGCACCCGGGCCGTGTCGCCGAAATAGATCGTGTTTTCCCCGGGCAGTCGTTCAACGATCGCATGGACAACGGTCAAACCGCCAAGCCCGGAATCGAAGATGCCGATCGGGGCGGGGTTCATCGCACCCGGAAGGGAAGGATCACCTGGAATCCCATCCCGCGCGGCGCGGCGCGCAGCCTCACATCGCTGGGAAAGTCCTGCAAGTGACTGCTGACGAATGCCTCCAAGCCGGCAAAGAAGTGGTTGAACACGAGGAGTACCAGCCAGTCTTGCCGCTCCTGCCGCTTTTGCTCAATCCAGGCGGAATCTGCCTCGGTCTGTTCCAGAAACCGGAGCTCGCTGGCCGCCTTGAGCGTCATGCCGAGCGTGAGACCCTCCCAGGCCATGAAGATCGCCCCGGTGACCTTGCGATCGAGCTTGGCCTGGCCCCACCCCGGGATGAGGACGGAATGAAAAAAGGCCGGCAGCGGCCTGAGTCCCCCCAGTGAATCGACCGACTGCACTGCCGAAGGGGGAAGGGGGACGGGACGACTGGTGGTATCCTGGGACCAGACCGTCGGGGCAGCCAGAAGATGGCCCGCCAACAACACTCGCAATCCCCGCAGAAGTCCTCCCCTGTAACACGTAAGGGTTACGCGACGAAAGTAGATGGGCGAAGATCAGGAGGGTAGTGCGTACGGAGGTGATACATTTACCTCATGAGTTCGGCGCCGCACTGGTTGCTGCTGCTGGCAGGTCTGGGGGGCGGGAACGACTCGACGCCTCGTCCGGTGAGCCTCACCGAGACTGCGGTGCAGCTCGCCACGGAAGGAGCCGCTCAGCGGGATGCGCGAGCGCTCCTCGCCGCAGGAGAAATCATGCGCATGACTGAGCGGGGATCAGCCCGCGTGCAACGGTCCGGGCCGGCGACCGGGCCGGAGGGACCGTGGGGTGGCGAGATGACCAGTGCGGCGCTGTTCGGCCTGGCCAGGCGCCTCGCATCGGAAGGAGGCGATTGGGCTACCGCCGATTATGCGGCCTGGCTGCTCCAGCTCCCCGACTCGATTCCCGTAACCCGGGGGGCCGCCGGCGGCCCGGTGTGGGCCGATGCCTTTCTCGGGCCGGGGAAAGAGCTCACCTATACCATCCTGTTTTCCGGAGGTGAGACGCCCAATCTTCTCAAAGTGGCGGGCAGCAAAGCCAGCGCGGATCTGGAGTGCGAATTGAGCGTGGCCAGTGCCGGCCGGGTCGCCGCCCGGGCCCGCAGCCTCGCGGGGACCTGTTCCATGGAGTGGCGGCAGAGCTCGCGCGGACACATGACCCTCCGGATCCGCAATCGAGGGACTGCGGCGTATCTCGTCGTCTCCAGCAACTGAGCCGGGTTCGGTTTCTCCGACGAATCCAGACCCGCTCGCCGCTGCGCTGGGAGCGGCCCTTCACCCCCGGTACCGGCTCCTCACCAAATTTGGCGAAGGTGGTATGGGCCGGGTCTATCAGGCCCGAGACCTGGAGCTCCGCAGGGTCGTGGCCGTCAAACTGCTCACGCCGGAGCTGGCCGCCGACGAGGAGTTCCGGCAACGTTTCGAGCAGGAGGCATGGGCCGCGGCCGGGATTCAGCACGGCAACGTGGTTCAGGTTTACGATGTCGGGGAAGTACCCGGGACCCCACCAATCCCTTACCTGGTCTTCCAATACGTAGAGGGAGTTTCGCTCGCCCGCTTTCTCGAGGTTCACCCCAGCCTACCGGAGCGTCGCTGCCGGCGGCTCCTTCGTGACATCGCCGCTGGTCTTGCCGCCGCTCATCAGCGCGATCTGGTCCATCGCGACATCAAGCCCGCCAATATCCTGATCGAACACGAATCGGGTCGCGCGTTCGTAGCCGACTTCGGCATCAGTGCCGCGCTATCGCCTCGCGCCATCGGGGGAGCTGAGCCGCTGGCGGATCGCGGCACTTGGTACGGCACCCCACCGTACATGAGCCCGGAGCAGACGCTCGGTCCCGGGATTGGCCCGCCGAGCGATGTGTACAGCTTTGGCGTCCTAGCGTTCGAGGTCGTGAGCAGGACGCTTCCCTTCCAGGCGGATTCGCCATCGGCCTACATGGGAGCGCACCGAACCCAGGATCCTCCGCATCTCGGCGCGCGGCGCCAGGGCCTGTCGGAGGAGTTGGGGGGGCTGATCGGGCGCTGTCTTCGGAAGGACCCCCGGGAGCGCCCGACCGCTTCGGATCTTGCCCGCGACCTGGTCCCTTCCGCGGAAGACGAGATCCTCTGGCCCCCACCGGGTCTCGCGGGGGTGCCGCGACTTGGGCGCCGAATGAGGCGGACTTCAGCAGGCGGGGTGCTCGCTTTTACGATTCTCCTCATTGTCCTGGCCGCCCGGGTTCCCGGAACACACACCGAGGCCGGTTGGTGGAATGCGTGGGCCGGCGGGAGCGTCATCGCCACATCCCCAGCAGCCGTACCGGCTGCCGGGCCGGTCGTCTTGTGGCAGGCGGTGCTCCTGCTCAGCGCTCTGGCACTCCTTGCTGCAATGGGAATACTGCTCCAAACCGTGTCAGCAAGGCCTCGACCGGGGGAACTACGAGCCCGAGGCTGGAGAAGGGATACAATCCTCGACACCCTGGCTGATCCTGACGGCCGCACCGGTTTGCTGCTGACCGGGGTTCGTGAGTTCGGCGTGTTTACCTCGCGTCAGCGCGATGGCATCCGTCGCTTCCGGCGCACCACGCACCGCGCTTTGGTGGTCGCCATGGCCTGGGCTGCCGCTGTTTCGTGCGGCTGGGCAACCTCGGTGCTGGCGGGCGCACCGCTCCAGCCCGCCGGAGGACCGCCTGTGGGGCCGGTCGGGCTGGCGCTGGGTCTCGGCCCCATTGTCGTCGCCTTGGTCGTGGCCGTGAATGCGCTGCTCCACGAGCGCCGGGCAACGGGGAACAAACGACACCATTCGGCAACGTTCATCGTTCCCGCGGATCAGGAAGGGCGGGAAGTGGCCGCGTGGTATGCCGATCTGCCTGGTGATGTGACCCCCCACCCGGTTGCCGCGCAACCGCCTAAAACCCGGCTGCGAATCCTTCTCCAGGTGACAACGGCTTTGCTGCTGGGGTGGACCGTCGTAGCCTTCGGTCTACTTGTCCTTTCCGTCCTTATGTCTGGACGATTGGCGCGCCGTTTGGGTGGCGACACCGCCAAGGTTGCCGCCTTCCTCGAGAGCCCGGACCGTGGCGGCGCGTTGGACTCCGTTCGACGCGTGCTCGCCGCATTCGAACCGCCCCCATCCCCTCGGGGAGAAGAATCCTCTCGCAGCCTGCTTGCATTGCTTTCTGCCGATCGAGCCGGTCCCATTCCCCCCTACCTCATTGATCCGCGTCGAGCGCTGGGAAATGCGGGCTCGGAGCTCGCCCCTGCGACCCTCGTGGCCAATGCGATGCGCCGCGCCCGGGAGTTTTCCGCCGATTCGCTGAGGCTCCTTCGCGACATCGCCGGTCACCCTCGGACTTTGCTCCTTCAGAGAGCGGCGCGGGAGGGAGGCCCGGCGCTGGCGATCACGGAGGAGATGAGCATCGTGGATCTGCGCACTTCGCTCGAGGCGAACGCCGCCGGGGCGGTTCTCGCCGCTGCCGAAGGTGATCTTGCCGGGGCGCGCGCCCGCCTTGGAGAGAACGCAGTCATCGCCAAGGCAGCCCTCAAGGCCCCCGGCCGTCTGTGGCCGGAGACCGGCCTTCGAATCCTGCAAGCCCTGGTCGTGCTGCCCCTCGCGGAGGTTGCGCGCCTGGAGGGGAACACCGTTCAGGAAGGAACCCTGCGCACCTCGGCGCTGGTCCTCGCGGAGACGCTCGATCAGTTCGGCCCTACATGGCTGGTGGGATCCATTGGTCTGGCTGGCGATCCCCGGGACCTGAGCGCAGTCGAGCGATTGGTTTCCGACACCGCCCTCCCGCAAGGGTTCCGTTCCGGGGCCCTGGAATCGACCGCAGACGGTGCCTGCCTCAACCCACGCGAGTGGCTGGCCGGCCCGGATCCCAGGCGGCGAGGGGCGCTCCGCGGCCGCCTCCCGATTGCCGGCGCCTTGCGGGGGCAAGGGATAGGGTCCGTCCTCGAGCGAGTCCGGTACTGCTCCGGCCTCGGAAGACCATGATGATGCGTTTGGTCGGGCAATTCCGCTTCCCGGGCATACCCTTTCATGGAGCCTGCTCGTGTCCCGCTTTGTCCCGTCCCACCCGTTCCGGTTCCGAGGCTTGCTGCTCCTCGGCGCCATCCGGATGTTCTCGCTGGTCAACCCCGTCAATGCCAGCCCGTCGCCGGCGCTGGGAGCAACCCGGTTCGAGAACAACGGCTCGTACTCCGTCATTTATCTCACGATTGACGGCGTCCAGCAGTTCCCCCACGCACCCATGGGGATCTCCCCGGGTTCGTCCTTTGACATCATCGTGCCGGTGGGCTTTCACACCTACGAGGTGCGAACCGGCTTCTGGAATGCGGACGGCCGGTTCGAGTTGTACACCTATTCCGGGTCCTTCAATCAGGTCTCGGACTATATCGGCTCGGTGTCGATTACCAATCCGAACGTTCGACAGCTCGCCACCCGGTTCAAGTCGAGCGGCTACTGGTCCGGCGAGTACCTCGATGCGAACGGAGGTCTGCACGTTGCCGCGTTCCGGTTCTACTCGGACGGCTCCTGGAGCTTCTACGATGATGGCCGCCTGATCACGACCGGAACCTTTGGCCTGGTGAGCCGTTCTCCCTGGAGCTTCCGGATCACCTTCACGATCGGTGACTATCAGGGCGAGCTGTCCGAGACGGACCACAGCTTTACCATGTCGAATGGTCCGGCCTCGTGGCGCACGATCAAGTACACGCACCGCGGCGCCTGACGGTTGCTTGACATCGGGGATGGTGGTTGCATCCTACGGCCAGGGCGAGCCGCCGGCTTCCACGCTGGGGCTCGTCCGGCCGGTCCGAATAGATTCATGGCCACTCGAATCAGAAACGTTGAGGATGCGATGAGACCCGCTTCACCGATACTCGGAGCAATGCTGCTCGTATGCGCGGCCGGCGCGCCGGATGATTCATGGCATTCGAGCGCTCAGCAGAGCGGCGAGCGGCGCTTCACAGCCGACGAGCTGCGCGCCATGGGCAAGGTCTACATGGACAGTGTGATCCGGGTGGACGGGTTGAGCCCGAATGTGGCCCGGACTCAAGAGGTGAAAGAGATCGTCGCACAGCTTCAACGCCGGTCCGGCTACGAGCAGCCCATCACGTGTTATTTGCTCAACAAGAAAGACGATCTCAACGCCTTTGCGCTGCCCGGCGGCTATATCGGAATCTACGAGGGCACCCTGGACGTGTTTCGCCAGGTCGCGAAACAGAGCGCCCGCGGCGATACCGTCGAAGAGAACCGGCTATACCGTGGGTTCCTGGCGGCAACCCTGTCTCACGAGCTGGCCCACCACACGCTGGGGCATACCCGCGGGCGCCTTCGCATGGCGGACTCCATGGCGGAACGGCAGGCGAATCGGGAACGGGAATCCGCGGCCGACCGCGTCGGCAGTCTCTACATGCTGTGGAGCGGCTGGACCATTCAGGACGCGATGGATGCCCAGCGGCTGTTCGATGTGATGGAGCGCAACTCACCCCGGTTTTACGGGCTGAGCAACCTGAGCTACAACCGGACCCATCCCAGATCATCGTTGCGGGAAGCTGAGCTGGAAGCGTTCCGGGCCGGCCTCAAGGCAGACCAGGCCCGCTTCGATGATGCCATCACCCTGATCAGCAGCAATGTCGTGGGGGGCCAGAATCTCGCGATTGCCCTGCTCGATACCGTTCTGATGCACTTCCCCTATTTGACCGAAGCGTACCACGCCCGGGGAACCGCCTACCTTCAGAAGTTCCTGAGCTCGACTCCGCCGCAGACGCTCCAGGTTCAGATGGCCCTGCCGGTTCAAGCGGCGTATTTCCTTCCTCGGATTCGGGGCGCAGGGGCGCTTCCCGACCCGTCATCGCTCGCGGCCGCGCGCCGCGACTTCGATCGTGCCATGACGCTGGAGCTCTACCCGACCACTGTTTCCAATCTGGCGCTGGTGGACCTGCTGAGCGGCAAGCCGACCGAGGCGGAAACCGGGGCCCGATACGCGGTGCAGCTCGCCCCGACCTCCGGAGCACTGCACAACAACCTCGGCGTCGTTCTCTTCCACTCCAGGAAATACGCCGAAGCAAGAACGTCGTTTGAGCGAGCGCGAAGCCAGGACGGTTGGGAGAATCGACCCATGCTGATGTTCAATCTGGGCCGGACGCTGTTGCGCCTCGAGGATGCGAGAGGCCGGACCCTGTTGGAGCAATACGTTGCCACGGCCAGGGATGGGGAGTGGCGCCAGTTGGCCCTGGCCACACTTGGCAATTCGGGAACAGGCCCCTCGGCCCCCGTGGCCGAGTCCGGCAGCCCACCGGCCATGGCGGGGATTGCCCTCATGGCGAGCCGGGATCGCATCACTGCCACCCTGGGGATGCCGGATGTTCGGCAGGCGGGGGCCGACGGGGAGTTCTGGCGCTATGACCGTCTTGGCATCGCAGTCTTTCTCGGGCAGGATCAACGGGTGCGGATGATTGCCCTTTTTACCCGTAACGCCGGCGCCTTGCTCGGGCTTCGAGTCGGGGATCCACTCGCGAGCTCCACGACGAGGCTTGGCGCGCCGAGCGTGACGGCGAGCGGAGACTGGTACTTCCCACAAGGATCGTGGTCGGCGTTCCTCCGGCCCAACGGTGAGGTCATCGCGATGATCGGAGTCGCGGCGGGCTCGTGAGGCTCTCGATCGTTCTTCTGGCGGCCGTATGGGCCCCCGGGCCATTGGCGGCACAGCGGGCGGCTGCCGACTCTGCCAGGGCGTTGATGACCACGGCCACCAGCGTCGCCGCCCGGTCGACTCCGGAGGCCTATCGCGAGGCCATCCGGCTTCGCACCCAAGCGGCCGCGATCTTCCGCCGCATCGGCGACCGCCGCGGAGAAGGCGAAGCGCTCAGCATGACAGCCGCCGCCTGGCTTCATATCGGGGAGGCCGACTCGAGCGTCGGCCTCGCCGTTCTGGCGGTTGCCCTCCGTCTTTCGGCGGGCGACTCGGCCGGCGCGGTTCGGACCTTGTCCGGGGTGCTCGGCTATGCCCTCGAACGGCTGCAACAAGGCGATTCTGCCCTCGCCGTATATCGGAGGGCCATGGAGCTCGCCACTCGCATCGGCGATCCGAGCCTCGCTATCTGGCCGACGGTCAACACCGGTGCCTATTACTTCGATCGCTCGGAATTCCGTACCGCCCTGCCCTGGTTCCACAGGGCGGTGGACTTTGCCGGACAAGCCGGCGATCTCAAGAGTGCCGCCGAGGCGTTGGTCAACATAGCCCGGACGTATGCGCAACTCGGTAAGGCCGATTCGGCCATGTTTTTTGCCAGGCAGGCGTTCGAGACCGGGGAGCGCACTGCCCAGGACTCTGTAACAGCGCCCACTTCCCTCATGCTCGGGACGGTCCTTTCGGGTCGAGGCAGCACCGATTCGGCCCTCTATTACTACGGTCGCGCCCGCGACGCCGCGGACCGCGCCCCCCTGCCCCAGATCCAGCGCGAGGCCCGGCTGAACATCGGCATCATGCTGGTTCAGCTCGGGCAGGTGGATTCCGCCCGAGTGTACTTCACAGACGTGCTGGAACGATCTCGCGAGGTCAAGGACATTCAGACCGAGTACCGCGCCCTCAACAGCCTGGGGATCCTGTTCATCGAAGGGAAACAGCTCGACTCGGCCAGGGCCGTCTACGCCTCGATGCTCGCCAGGTTTCAGGAACTGGGCATCCCGATCGTCGTCGGCGAAGCCAGTGTGAATCTGGCCAAGGTGTTACTTCAACAAGGCACGACGGACTCTGCCTTCACCCTCCTCCGCTCGGCTTACGCGATCGCGAAGCAGCTCGAGTACCCGGCCTTGTCGAGCGTCGTGTTCAATCAGCTCACGTTCGCCTTCACTGTTCTCGGGCAGCGGGACTCGGCGATGGCGTATCTGCTGGAGGATCTCGCCTTAACCCGCAAGCTGCAGGACCCTCGAGGCGAGGGCGTGTCGCTGTTGATGATGGGGCTTCTCACCTCGCTCAACCGCGATTTCGGCACTGCGGTGGCCTACTTCGATTCGGCCGCGACGATCAAGGGCAGACTCGCGGTCCACGCCGGAGGCGATTTCAACCGGACCTCCCTGGGCGAAAAGGAATTCGATCTCTTCGACGTGTGGGTAAAAGCGTGGCTCGAACGCTCGCCCGCCGTCGGCCAGCGCGTCGCGGCGGCGGCGGCCCTGGGAGCCAGCGAGCGGGGGCGCACACAGGCATTGCTGGACCTGATGGGACGGACCGCTGATTCCGTGGACCGTGCGGACCTGTCGGGCTGGGCGGTCACGCTGGTCCGGGATGCCACCAAGGGCGGTAACTCGGTCCTGATCTACCACGCCACGCCCGATACCCTTCTGGCCTGGACCGCTGGACCTGGCTTGCCGATCGCGGCACACGTTATCCCCATTGAGAGGGACAGCCTGAGTCGTATGGTGGCCCGCTTGCGCCAATCGATGGGGTTGGGCGGCGACGACGGTCGCATGGTGCCTGAGGATGAGCAGGATCGCGGACGGCCTGGAGAAGCGGCCGGACCCTGGACCGAATCGGCTGCGTCACTGGCAAAAGTGCTCTTGCCGCCCTCGATTCAGCGGGCGCTGAGTCCCAGTCGGAACGTTCTCGTCATCCCGCACGGACCTGTCGCTCTGGTTCCCTTTACCATCCTTCCGTGGGGCGGAGCGACGCGAGTGTTCGGCGCGCGCACGGCGCTGCGCTACTCCCCGTCACTCGGCGCTGCCTTGGCGGCCGAGGCACGCCCGGTCAACCTCGCGAGGGCGTCCGCCGTCGTAGTCGGGAATCCCGAAATGCCCACGGTCGAGCTGCACACCGGCTTTCGGGTGCAACTCAACGCCCTCCCCAAAGCCGAGCTCGAGGCCCAGACGGTCGGCGCTCAGCTGGGCAGCGGAACAACAGCGCGAGGAGGCACAACAGAGACTGCGATCCGCGGAAGGCTTCCTGGAGCCGCGCTGGTGCATCTGGCAACCCATGGATTCGCTTTCTCGGCGGAGGCCAGGGCGCGCAACTCCTACCTGGCCCTCACGCCCGATTCGCTGAACGACGGCCTGCTCACCGTGGGCGAGATTCTCGACGACCCCGCTCTCACGCTGTCCGCCGATCTGGTCACGCTGAGTGCCTGCCAGACCGGGCTCGGGGATCTCAAGCGCGCTGAAGGGACGATCGGCCTGCAGCGGGCCTTCCTCGCCAGGGGAGCGCGAAGCGTCCTGGTATCACTCTGGAGCGTCTCCGACGAGGCGACTCGACTCCTCATGGAGCGCTTTTATGCCCATTGGCTCGGGGACTCGGATCACCCTGGAAAAGCGGAATCTCTGCGACGGGCCCAGGAGGACGTGCGGGTCCGGCCCGGGTTCGAGCATCCGCGCTACTGGGCTGCGTTCCAGTTGGTCGGCGCACCCTGATCAGCCATACGTTGCCAGCGCCTCACTGAACTGTCGCGCCGACCTGTAACGATCGGCCGGCTGCCGGGCCAAGGCCTTGAGAACGACCCGATCCAGCTCCTCCCCACCAGCATGCTCCCGTACGGTGCTCGGCGCGAGAATCGGCTCCGCACGAACCCGCGCGGTGTATTCCAGCAACGATTCCCCGCGAGGCTCGTGGGGAATGTGCCGGGTGAGCAGCTCGAACAGAACTACGCCGAGAGAATAGATGTCGGTCCTGGCATCGAGTGGCACTCCTTCGATCTGTTCCGGGCTCGCGTATTCCGGTGTCAGCGCGCGGGATCCGAGCGAGGTCCTGATGGCCTCCAACGCGGGCTCCTCCTGCAACAGCTTCGCGATCCCAAAATCGAGGAGCTTCACGGAGCCGTTTGCCACGAGGATGTTGGCCGGCTTGAGGTCCCGGTGAAGGATCCCCTGCCCGTGCACATGGTCGACCGCGCCGCACACCTGGCGGAACAGCGCGATCCTCTGCGCGAGTCCAAGGCCGCTCGCGTCACACCACGCGGTGATCGGCTCTCCCTCGATGTACTCCATGACCAGGAACGGCCGGCCGTCGGGGCGGACCCCGGTATCCACGAGGGTCGCAATGTTCGGGTGAGCCAGGCTGTCCAGAATCCATTGCTCCTGCCGGAACCGGCGAAGCGTCACATCACGGACCAGGCCCACCCGGATCACCTTGATGGCGACTCGGGCTCCGTCGGAGGTTCGGCGAGCCTCGAAGATGCTCGCCATCCCTCCCGTCCCGATGACCCGCACCAGGCGATAATTACCCAGCTGGTGCCCGGCCACGGGCGTCCCTCCTCCCTTGGCGGAGATGGGAGCCAGCTCCCCCGCGTTCGCAGACGACTCGAGAAGTTTTTCGACGGCGGATCGGAGGGACGGCTCGACCGAGCTCAGCCTGGCGGTTCGTTCCGCGGGAGGGAGATCCAGGACGTCATCGAACAACCCACGGATGAGCCGGAGACGCTCACCCGGATTCACTGCCACCACCGCTCCCCGCTTCCCCCAACTTTTCAGCAAGCCACGCTCTGGCGAATCGCCAGTCCCGGCTCACGGTGATCGTCGATACACCGAGCATCTCGGCGATTTCTTCCATCTCGAGGCCGCCAAAGAAGCGAAGCTCCACCACCTGAGCCCACCTGGGCTCCGCTTCCGCCAGCTGAGTCAGGGTGTCCTCGAGAATCAGAAAGTCCACCAGCCCGTCTTCCTGGCCGGCGAGCCCCTCTTCAAGGGTGACCCGCAAGCCCGAACCCCGTTTCTGGGAGTTCCTGGCCCGCGCGTGATCCACCAGGACATTCCGCATCGCCCTCGCCGCCGTGCTCAGGAAATGGGTTCGGTCCCGCCAGGAAGGAGATGCCTTCCCGCCCAGAAGCCGGAGATAGGCCTCGTTGACCAGGGCGGTGGGCTGCAGGGTATGGCCGGGGCGCTCGCCCCGCATTTCCCGGCTCGCGATCGCATGGAGCTCGGCGTACACCAGCGGAAACAGGTGATCCAACGCCTCGCGATTGCCCCCGCGGGCCTGGTCAATCAGCCGGGCGACGGTATCACGCTGGGCGGATGCATCCGACATGGAAGCAATGATAGGTCTGGGGCCGGTTTTCCGCTTCCAGGACATACCCCCCTTCAGGAGCTGTCCCGTGAAGTCGAGCACCTGGCTGTGCCCCGTTGCTTTGCTGGCCCTGGCTGCTTGCCCCGGGCCGGACCAGGGACTTCCCGTCGCCCCGCCCCCGCCCCCACCTGAAGCTCCGAGCATCGTCTTGAACACCTCGGCTGTGACTTTTGAACAGACGGTCGGAGGTGCCGAGCCGGTGCCCGTCGACGTCGGCGTTTCTCAGTCTGGCACCGGGTCCCTCGGTACGCTGGGCGTCACCGTCGCCTACGCGACCTCGGCGGACTGGCTCTCCGCAACCATGAGCGCTCCGACCGCCCCGGGTGTCCTCACCCTGAGGATCACCCCAAACCCGGGAATCGGGACCTACACCGCGACGGTCACCGTGTCTTCGAGCAATGGTGCAGTCGAAGCCAGGTCCATCACGGTCACCCTCGTCGTGAGGCAGGTCGCCGCTCCGGAGGCTCCCGTGGACCTCAGGGCTACCGCGACCTCCCCGACCAAGGTCCTGTTGACCTGGTCCAACCAATCCTCCAACGTCACCCGGTTCGAGGTCCAGCGCTGCACGGGTGCTGGTTGCACCAGCTTCGGTGCCTCGCCCTGGCCGGTTTGGGACCCGAACGCCTCCAGCTACCTGGATGCCGTCGCGCGGCAGTCCACTTCGTTCACGTATCGGGTCCGGGCGGTGAATGCAGGTGGGTACTCACCCTGGTCGAATCTGGCGTTCGTCACCACCCCCATCGCCCCACCCCAGGCACCATTGTCCCTCACCGCCACCGCGGTTTCGAGTGGGCGAATCGATTTGTCGTGGACTGTCCCCAGCGGAAATAACGAGACCGGCTATATCATCGAGCGCTGCATCGGTTCCGGATGCACCTCGTTCGCGGACCACGACCGGACCGGCGCAGGGGTGCCCGGCTATCAGGATGTTGGTTTGGACATTGGGACGACCTACACCTATCGGGTTCGGGCCGAGAACAGCGCAGGGTTCTCGGGGTATTCCGCGGTCAAGAGTGCAAAGACGTTTGCCGCGCGGGAACCGTCTGATCTCCGAGTGACCGGTCGGACCGCCAACTTGATCGAGCTGACGTGGACCGACAACTCGAGCAACGAGTCGGTGTTCCATGTCGAAGTCTGTTCCGGTACTCCCGAGGTATGCTCGATCCGAGTTGCCGGGAGCACCGCAACGTTCATCGTGACCGGGCTCAATCCGTCAACCCAATACCAGTTCCAAGTCAAGGCCATAGCGGTCACCGGCGGTGGCTCAGGCTGGTCGAATCGGATTGCCGGCATCACGCTGGATGTGCCCCCGACCGCTCCGTCCAACCTCACGGCTGCGGCGGTCTCGCCTGGCAAGATCAACCTGAGCTGGAAAGACAACTCGAGCAACGAGGGCAGGTTCTACATCGAATCGTGCGTCGCGGTGATCGTTACAGGCCTGCCCGCATGCAACAATGGCTGGCAGCAGCTCGGACAAACCGATGCGAATGTCACAACGCACGCAGCGACCGGCCTTGCGGCAGGGACAACCTACCTCTTTCGGGTGAGAGCGTGGAACTCGGCAGGTTACTCAAGCTACTCCAACACCTTCTCCGCAAGAACGCTTTCCATCATCCCGGGATCGTGATGGCCCTGGACAGGACGGCCACCGGGGGCACGCGCCCAGGTGGCCGTTGTCTGTCTACCGGAGCCAGGTGGCGGGAGCGTGTAGGAATCGAACCTACCGGAGCTGCCGAAGGCGTCTCCGTCGCGGTTTTGAAGACCGGCCGGACCACCAGGCCCGATCCGCCCCCCCCTCCCCCCACTCCCGTTGGAGCTTACGGCTTTCCGCGAACCGCCACCACCTCGATTTCGACCAGGACGTTCCTCGGCAGACCCGCCGCGGCCACGGTGCTGCGTGCCGGCCGGTGCGATCCGAACCGTCTGGAGTAGACCTCGTTCATCGCGGCAAAATTGGCCATGTCGCTCAGGAAGACCGTGGTCTTGAGCACCCGGGAGAAGTCCGACCCAGCGGCCTTCAGGACGGCTTCCAGGTTACTCAGTACCTGCTGGGTCTGCTCGGAGATGCCGCCCGTCACGATCTCCATGGTCGCAGGGTCGAGGGCGATCTGTCCCGCGGAATAAAGCAGGTCACCGTACGTGACGGCCTGGCTGTACGGCCCGATCGCCTTCGGCGCCCCGTCGGTCGCTACGAATTCGATCTCCATTAGAACAATCCCTCGATTCGGCCGTCAGGATGAACCCGGATTGCCTCGGCGGACGGCGTCTTGGAAAGTCCGGGCATGGTCATGATCTCGCCCGCCAGCGCCACCACGAACCCGGCCCCGGCCGACGGATACGCGTCGCGGATCGTGATCCGGAATCCCTCGGGGCGGCCGAGCTTCGTGGGATCGTCGCTGAAGGAGTATTGGGTCTTGGCAATACAGATGGGCGTGTTCCCGAGCCCCATCGCTTCACACTGAGCAATGGCGCGATCTGCCGGCGTCAAATAGTCCACCCCCGACGCACCGTATATCTCCGTCGCGATCGCCTCGATTTTCCGCTTGATCGGGAGGGCGCTGTCATACAGCGGTGTGAACTTCCCTTTCCCCTCGTTCAGTGCCGCGAGCAGCTCGGCGGCAACGGCCTCCCCGCCTGCCCCACCGCTGGACCAGACATCGGACAGTGCCGCGCGAACCCCCCAACGCTGGGCAGCCAACAGCACCGCGTCGAGCTCTTCCGCCGAGTCCGACACGAATCGATTGAGTGCCACGATGACCGGAACACCGAACTTCTCGAGATTCCGCACGTGGGCGGCCAGGTTGGTCATTCCCCGCTCGAGCGCCGCGACGTCCGGTGTGCCCAGGGCCTCCTTCTTGACGCCGCCATGCATCTTGAGCGCCCGGACCGTGGCCACCACCACCGCCGCCTCCGGACTGAGCCCACCCAGCCGGCACTTGATGTCGAAGAACTTTTCCGCGCCCAGGTCGGCGCCGAACCCCGCCTCGGTCAGGACCAGGTCGGCGAGGCAGAGACCCAGCCGCGTGGCCATGATGGAATTGCAGCCGTGCGCGATGTTTCCGAACGGTCCGCCGTGCACCAGCGCCGGACCCCCTTCGAGCGTCTGCACCAGATTCGGCAGGATGGCATCCCGGAGCAGCAGCGTCATCGCTCCATGAGCCCTGAGATCGGCGGCGGTCACCGGCTTTCGATCCCGGGTCAGGGCGACGATGATCCGCCCCAGCCGGGCCTCCAGGTCTTCGAGACCCGAGGCGAGGCAGAGAATCGCCATGATTTCGCTGCCCGGTACGATGACGAAGCGATCCTCGCGGGTCGGCCCCCCGCTGAGCCCACCGAGCCCCACGACAATCTGCCGGAGGGCGCGGTCGTTCATGTCGATCGTTCGGGGCCAGCTGATTCGCCGCGGATCGATCCCGAGCGGGTTCCCCTGATGCAGGTGGTTGTCGAGCATCGCGGAGAGCAGATTGTGCGCCGAGGTGATGGCATGGAAATCTCCGGTGAAATGGAGATTGATTTCGTCCATCGGGACCACCTGCGCATACCCGCCCCCTGCGGCTCCTCCCTTTACTCCGAACACTGGACCGAGCGACGGCTCCCGGATGCACAGGAGCGCGTTTTTCCCCATCCGGCGAAGCGCCTGCGTGAGCCCGACTGTGACCGTGGACTTTCCCTCTCCGGCCGGCGTCGGATTGATGCCGGTGACCAGCACCAGACGGCCCCGCGGCTTCCGGGACCTGCATGCGGCCAGGGTGATCTTGGCCTTCGTGTTGCCGTAGGGGAGGATTTCGTGGGGACCGAGCCCCAGCTCTGCGGCGACGTCCTGGATGGGACGCGGCCGGGCGGCCTGGGCGATGTCGATGTCGCTGGGAACTGGCTTCACAGCCCTCTCTGTCACCCCGGTCATGATGCCTCTCTCGTTCGCGGGCCGGCGCCGGGGGTCCCCCCTACCCGTGCGCCGAAGACGCGAACGGCGTTCTCCGTCGTAACCCGCGCGGTTTCCTCGACCGTCATCCCCAACACGATGGCCAGCCGTTTGGCCACCTCCACGACGTGGGCCGGCTCATTCCGCTTGCCCCGATACGGCACCGGCGCAAGGTAGGGCGCGTCGGTTTCCACCAGCACCCGCTCCCGTGGAATCCGCCGGATCGCGTCGTCGGACCTCCAGTTGCGGAAGGTCACCATCCCGCTGAAGGAGAAGTAGTGCCCCAACGCGAGCCCGGCCTGCAGCAATGCGTCCCCACTGCTCCACGAATGGAGAATCGCGACGGTCGCCGGGTGGTTGCGCAGGATCGCCGCGACGTCGTCGTCTGCATCGCGGGCGTGGATCACGGCCGGCTTTCCCGCCTTGGCGGCCACCGCCAACTGAGCCTCGAAGGCAACGCGTTGGCGGTCCCGCGGCGAGTTGTCGTAGTGGTAGTCGAGCCCCATCTCGCCCGCTGCCACAACTCGCGCATCGTGGACCCGCTCGGTCACCCACTCCGCCGCCGCCTCGGTCCACGTGCTCGCCACGTGGGGATGAATTCCCACAGTCGCCGAAAGCCTGGGATCCCCGGCAGCCAGCGCGATCGCCCGTTCAGCCGCGGCCTGCGATTCTCCGATCACCACGACGTGTCCCACCCCCGCCGCCTCCGCCCGATCCACCGTCTCGGCGAGGTCGCCCCGGAAGGCGGCGTCGCCGAGATGACAGTGGGTATCGACCAGCACCGCTACGCTTTGCGTCCCGCCGGAACGGGGGACCGGGAGCCACCCGGACCGCCACTCCCCTCGGCCATTGCGCGAACCCCACGGGCATGCGCCCCGGGCCACCGGGTCTCGATGTAGAGGAGCACCGGCGACGCGATGTAGATCGAGGAGAAGGTCCCGGTGAACACCCCGAAGAACATCACCAGCGCGAACGGGCGAATCACCTCGCCCCCGAAAATGGTGAGGGCCAGGAGCGTTGCCAGAGTGGTCCCGTGGGTCAGGACGCTACGGGGCAACGTCTCGTTGATGGCGCGGTTGAGGACCTGCACGAAGGTATCCTTGGGATATTTCTTGAGGTCTTCCCGCACCCGGTCGAAAATGATGATGGTGTCGTTGAGGGAATAGCCGACCATCGTGAGGATCCCGGCCACCACCACCAGGCTCACCTCGAGACGGGCCACCCCGATGAATCCGAGCGTCAGGATGATATCGTGCGCGGTGGCGGCGACGGCCGCCATTCCGAAGCGCCATTCGAACCGATAGGCCAGATAGCCGAGGACCGCGAAGAACGAGAGGAAGATCGCGAGAAAGGCGCGCTGCCGAAGCTCGGCGCCGACCTTGGGGCCGACTGCCTCGGTGCGCAGTACGGTATACGCGCCCTCCCCCAGCACGGCAGTCAGAGCGGCGCGGACCTCGGCGGACGTCGCCTGGGTGTCGTTCGGATCGGCATTCGCCGCGCGGGCGCGCACCACGTACTCATCGGGCGCACCGAATCGCTGGATTTCGGCCCCGTGCAGCCCTCGGGCTGCGAGCCCTGACCGGATAACCGCGACATCCACCCGATTCTGCGTTTTGACCTGCATCAGGGTTCCGCCGGTGAACTCAGTGCTGTAGTTGAGGCCTCGGATCAGGGTGAATGTCAGCCCGATGGCCAGCATGATCCCGGTGACCCAGTACGCATACTTGCGCAGACCGATGAAATCGTACTTCGCATCCTTGAACAGGCGGAGCTTGCCAAGACTGAGCCGCGCCTTCTCCCCTTTCCGCTTCAGCCAGAGCATGTAGAAGGTGCGGGTGACGAACACGGCCGTCACCAACGATGCGAAAATGCCGAGAATCAGCGTGACGGCGAACCCGCGGACCGGGCCGGTGCCGAACTGAAAGAGAAAAAGCGCGGTCAGCACCGTCGCGAGGTTGGAATCGATGATCGCGGGCATCGCGTGCTTGAAGCCTTCATCCACCGCGAGCCGAACCGTCTTGCCTTTCGCCACTTCTTCCCGGATGCGCTCGAAGATCAGGACGTTGGCATCGACCGCGATACCGACGGACAGGATGAGCCCTGCAATGCCGGGAAGAGTGAGCGTCGCCTCCATCAACGCGAGCCCGCCCAACGAAAAGAGCGCGTAGAACCCGAGCGCGCCGATCGCCAGGAGCCCGCCGAGCGCGTAATACCCGACCATGATCAGGATGACCAGCAGGGTTCCCACCATGCCCGCCGTGATGCCGCCCCGCACCGAGTCGGCTCCCAGCGAAGCACCGACCTGGCGCTCCTCCACGATCTTGAGCGGCACCGGCAACGCACCGGCGCGGAGGGTACGGGCCAGGTCTTCCGCCTCCACCAGGGACCGA
>Ga0187892_10003124_pt1 | contig 30938 bp, 26 predicted proteins | sample MA1701073metaG_FD_139345 | JGI IMG/M metagenome (GOLD analysis project Ga0187892, IMG submission 139345) | Bio-ooze microbial communities from a basaltic lava cave in the Kipuka Kanohina Cave System on the Island of Hawaii, USA - MA170107-3 metaG ...
CGTCGAGGACCGCGAGGAAGGCCCGGAGCACGGTCCGGCGGTCGCGCCCGCGCGCCCACTCGGTGAGCGGGACGCCCTCGAGCCACTCCATCACCAGATGGGGGACTCCCTCGATCACCTCCATCCCGTGGACGGTGACGATGCCCGGGTGGCTCAGCGCGGAGACGCTCTCCACCTCGCGCTCGAAGCGGCGGAGCGTGTCGGGCGCGGCGGCGGGGCCGAGCAGGAGGCGCTTGATCGCCACCTCGCGGTGCGTGCCGGGCTGGAGCGCGCGGTAGACCACGCCCTGCCCGCCGCGGCTCGCCTCGGCCCGGAGCTCGTACGGGCCGAGCGTGCCGAGCGCGGGCGGTCGCCCGGCCTCGCGCACGAGGCCCAGCCAGCGGTCGTCCTCCAGGCCGAACGGGGCGAGATCGCTCATGTCAACCATAGGCTTCGAGGCCGGCGGGTTGGACGCGGGTCCGGCGTCAGGGCGGGTCCTCGTCGAGGAGCTGGACCTCGATCAGCTCCTTCAGGCGGTCGCGCACCCGCTGCTTGATCTTGTGGACCGCCGCCTCGCTCAGGCCCGTCTCCCGCGCGACCTCCGCGACCGATCCCCCCTCGACCAGCCGCTCGAAGACGGCGACGCTCTGCGGCTCGAAGGTGGCGCGGACGGCGCCGAGCGCCAGCCGGTAGTGATGGAGCATCCACTCCCGGTCCCACCGCTCGTCCCGTTCTTCCCCGACGTCCGGGTCGGGGACGCGGGAGTCGAGCGGACCCGCCGGGGCGTCGGCGCGGCGGAAGTGGCGATGGATGGCGTTCCGCACCACGCGGTGGAGGTAGCCCCGGAAGCGCCCCCGCGCGCTGTCGTAGCGGAAGCCGCGGAGCCCCTGCGCGAGGTTCAGGAAGACCGACTGCCGCACGTCCTCGGCGTCGGCCTGCTGGAGACCCGAGGCGCGGCAGTAGCGGAGGATCAGGTCGCGGTAGCGCTGCTCGAAGTCGCGCCAGGCGGCCTCGTCGGCGGGGTCGCGCACGCGGGCCAGGAGCGATGGGCGGGTGATCTCGGAGGTCATTCGTGGAAGGCAGCCTATCACGGCGTCCAGATCCGGGAGGACCGCGACTATCATCCCTGGACCCCCCTTGTGGAGAGTGCCATGACCGGTCTCCTGCTCTTCGCGGTCGCGCTCGGCCAGACGCCGCCGGAATGGGTCGCCTCCCGCGCCTCCGACGGCCACGGGCTGCTCCAGGGCCAGATCGAGATCTACCGCCCGCTCACGCAGGCCTGGACCGTCCTCCTCCCCAATACCCTGTACGGACGCTGGCACGAGCCGGTGACGCACCACACCGACAACGCGATCCTGATCACCGGCCAGGTGGACCGCGTCGGCCAGAGCACCGTGACCACGGTCCTCGGCGTGGCGCCCTCGGGCGGGAGCGCCCCGATCGCCGTCTTCAGCCAGTCGGGGAGCCAGGTCCTGGAATCCATCCTCCTGGACGAGGACGGCGCGTTCGCCTGCGCGGTGCGCGACTTCGGACCGAACCCTCCGCTGCTCCACCGCGTGGACCTCGCCGGCGGGGTGACGACGCTGATCCCGGCGGTGAGCGGCCTCACCGGCGAGTGCGCGCTCGTGGACCGCGAGAGCGGGGACTACCTCGTCGCGAGCTGGAACGGGGTCACGAGCACGGTGCACCGTTTCGCCCGCCGGGGCGGCGGGGTCTCCGTCCTCGCGTCGATGCCGGGCCGCGTGGTCGGGATGGACCACGATCCGGTCCGGGGACACTGGGTCCTGGTCCGGCTCAACCAGGACGTGATCGCGGTCAACCCGGCGGGCCAGATCACCACGCTGAACGCCTCGCTCGGCTATCCCACCTGCCTGCGCGTCGATCCCTGGACGGGCGACATCGTGGTCGGGAGCCTCATGGGCTCCCTCCACTTCCTGACCAGCCTGGGGAACCCGGTCGCGACCACGACCGCCGACCAGCGGGGCGTGCGCGGCATCGAGCAGCTCGGCTCGCGCAGGGTCTCGGCCAGCGGCCCGGCCACGCCCGGGAGCACGGTGAGCGTGAAGCTCTCGTTCCCGCGCGCGCCGGGCCAGCCCTACGTCGCGGCCCTCTCGACCGGGCTCCGGCCGGGGATCTCGCTCGGGGACGGGCGCGTGCTCAGCCTCGACTGGACGAGCCCGCTGTTCGCGATCTCCGTGGGCGGGATCCCGGGCGTGACCACGGGGTTCGCGGGCACGCTCGACGGGGCGGGGCGCGCGAACGCCACGGTCCTCGTCCTGCCCGGCGTGCCCGCCGGCACGCGTCTCTTCGTCAGCGCGGTGGCGCTGGGTCCGGCGCTGCCGCTGGGCCTGGAGCTCGGGAACACCTGGGGGTTCACCACCAACTGACCGCGCGCGGAGCCGCGCCGCGCCTCGTTCTTCCCGGTTGCCGGGCCATCGCGACAGTCCCTCCTTCCTGTGGTAGAAGGGCGACCAGGCGCTCTTGCTATCCAGGCAACTCTGGGGGGGCAAGTCATGACCGAAGTGATCTTCCGGGTGGAACAGGCGCCGGGCGGTCGGTTCCTGGCCCGCGCGATGGGCGCGTCCATCTTCGCCGAGTCCGAGTCGATCGCGGAGCTCCAGGAGGAGGTCCGCGAAGCGGTGCGCTTCCACTACCACGCGGGTCGTCGGCCCGACCAGATCCGCCTCCAGTACGTGCGCGAGGAGATCATCCACCCCTGACGGGGAACGACGAAAAGGGACAGAAAATGGTGTCACTCCTCATTTCCGCCGCGGAAATGAGGAGTGACACCATTTTCTGTCCTGACCCCTTTTCGACTTTTCGTTCTTCCGGAGGAACCTCCCATGCGCGTGACCGCCGCGATCCTCGGCTCCGCCCTCCTCGCCGCCGCCGCGTCCGCCCAGAAACTCAAGGTCCACATCTCGGTCGACATGGAAGGCGTCGCCGGCGCCGTGACCGAGCAGCAGCTCGGACCCGAGGGTTTCGAATACGCGCGCTTCCGCGAGTTCATGACCGACGAGGCGCTGGCGGCGACAGAGGGGGCGCGCCTGGCCGAGGCGACCGAGATCATGGTCGCCGACTCCCACGGCAACAAGCAGAACCTGCTGATCGAGCGGTTCCCGGAGGACGTGCGGATCATCCGCGGCGGGCCGCGGCGGCTCTCGATGATGGCCGGGATCGACGAGAGCTTCGACGCGGCCGTCTTCATCGGCTACCACGCGTCCACGACGAGCTCCTCCGGCGTCCGGGCCCACACGTTCTCGAGCGCGCGGCTCACGCGCGTGGCGCTGAACGGCGCCAACGTCTCCGAGGGCACCTTCAACGCGGCGCTGGCGGGGCATTTCGGCGTCCCCGTGGTGTTCGTGTCCGGCGACGACGCCGCGGTGGCCGAGGTGCGCGCGGTCGCCGGCAACGTGCCCGCCGTGGAGACCAAGCGCGCGCTCGGCTTCCACGCGGCGAGCACGCTCACGCCCGCGGCGGCGCGCCGGGCGATCGTGCTCGGCGTGGCCGACGCGCTCCGGCGGGTGCGCGAGTTCAAGCCCTACCGGCTCGAGACGCCGGTGAAGCTGGAGGTGGGCTTCAAGAGCTACCTCCCCGCCGAGGTGCTCTGCTTCCTGCGCCCGGTGCGCCGCGTGGACTCCCATACGATCGGCTTCGAGGCCCGGGACGTGCTCGAGGCCATGGACTTCGTCAGCTTCGCCACGACCTATCGTCCCGACCTCGAGCCGTGACCACCGGCGCGGTCACGCTGCCCTCCCGAGGGGACAGCGGGTGTTCCGCCCCCCCTCGGGACGTCGCGCGGCACGGAGCGTGCTTCGTTCCTGCGGGCACCCATCAAGGAGGCAGCAGATGAAACGCGTCGGCCCGTTCATCGTGGGCGCGGCGGTGGCGATGTTCCTCGGGGTCGCGGCCTCGGACGCGCGCGCGCAGGACCAGGCCGCGCGCAAGAAGACACCCTGGTACCGCTACCCCGAGCCGGTCGTCGTCTACGAGCACAAGCCCTACTGGGCGCCCCGCTACAACGGCGACCGCATCTACTATGGGCGGAAGTCGTGGTTCTACCCGTTCGAGGAGTGCAGCGTGACCTACGGCTATGGTCCTGGCTACGGCTCCTGCGGGAAGAGCTGGATTCACTGCCGGCCACGGTAGGGGACGAAAAGGGGTCAGGACCCCAGGGGGGTCCTGACCCCGTCGGCTACTTCCGCCGCCGATAGGTCAGCGTCATGAAGGGCTCTCCGTCCGACCCCAGCCGGGGACGAGCGCGAGGCGCACCCAGGCGGGCGCGCGTCCGGGCGCGCTCGCACGCAGCACCTGCGCTTCGCCGGAGAGGCTGCGGAGCGCGAAGGCGCCGTCCGCGCCGGTCAGCAGCTGCCGCGCGCGTGCCGGAGGGGACCGCCGCCGCCTCCACCGGGAGGTCGGCTACCGGTGCGTCCGTCTCGCTGATCACCAGCGCGCCCGCGATCGGATCGCCGGTCGCGCCGTTCCGGACTACCCCGTGCACGTCGGCGCCGCGGCCGAGGACGGGCGCTACCTCGGCCGGCGGCGTGACGGCCGTCTTCCAGGTCGCGAGCCCCTCCGCCAGCACGAACACGGCGTAGGGCCCTGGTCCGAGGGACTCGATCTCGAACCGCCCGTCCGGGTCCTGGAACTCGCGGGTGACCGGCTCGACGACGCCGCGCCGCTCGCCGCTCCAGAGCACGGCGACCGTGAAGCGCTCGATCGGGCGGCGGAAGGCGGCGTCCACCACCTGGCCCCGGAGCGCGGGCCGGCGCGCGAGGGCGGGCGCGGGGGGCGACTCCGGAAACCCGGGCGCGGGGGGCCCCGCGTGGGCGGCGGGAGCCGGCACCGGGGGAGGCGGGATCTCCGCGTGCCGCTCTTCGACGAGCATGTGCTGGCCCGCGGTGTCCACGCTCCAAGGCGGGCCGGCGCTCCGGTCCAGAACGAGACGCCCCGCGTCGAGCCGCGCGAGCAGTCCCCCGGCGCCGAGGTCGCGGAGCGTCACGCGCGAGTCGGGCTGGACGAGGATCGTCCCACGCGCGGGCACGTCCACGCGCGCCGAGGCTCCCGCGGGCGTGGCCAGCTCGAGGAAGCCGCGGAGCTCGAGCGATGCGTCGGCCGGCGCGGAGCGCCAGCGGCCCTCCGGCTCTTCGCGGGCGGCCACGGTGCCACGCGCGAGCAGCGCCTCCGGCCCGTCGGCCGGCCGCGGCCGGAGCAGCACCGCGAGGGTGATCAGCGCCGCCGCCGCCGCGGCCCACGCGCCGACCCGGCGCGCCAGCCGCCCCCGCGGCTCGAGGACCACCGTCCGCGCAGGAGAGAGGCGCGCGGCGATGGCCCGTTCGAGCCGGGAGCGGAACTGCGGGCGCGCAAGGGCCGGAGCGTAGGCGCGGCGGAGCAGGCGTTCCAGGTTGCCCTCGAGGATGCCGCGGCGGGCGTTCATGCCAGCCCTCCCCGGCGGCGACGTACTGTCCTCGCCGCGGTCGGGGGTCATCAGCATCGCTCGTGCGCCTCCGGAAGAGGAGTGCGCCTCACCTGCGGTTCCCTTCGCGAAAAGGGTCAGGACCCCTTTTCGTCCCCCCTTGCGCGGCGGCGCGGGGCGTTCCAGACTCGGCGGCCATGGAGCTCGAAAGCCGGGTCCGCCAGCTGCTCGACGACGCCGCGCCGCTCGGGAGCGTCCTCGACGCGACCATCGAGGGGCTCGGGGCCGAGAGCGGCACCCTCCACCTCCTCGACGCGGCCCGCGGCCTCCTGCTGCTCCAATGCTCGCGCGGGATTCCCGAGATCGTGCTCGAGAAAACCCGCGAGATCCCGATGGGCCGCGGCATGGCGGGCCAGGCCGCGGCCACCGCCGGGGCGGTCACGACCTGCAACCTCCAGACGGACTCGGGCGGCGTGATCCGCCCGGGCGCGCGCGCGAGCGGCGTGGGAGGCGCGGTCTGCGTGCCGATCCTCGCGGGCGCACGCGTGGTCGGCACGCTCGGCGTGGGCACGCGCAACGAGCGGACCTTCACCCCCGAGGAGACCCGCCTCCTCCTCGAGATCGGGCGGCTCGTCGGCGCCCGCCACTCCGCCGGCGCGAGCGGCGGGCGCTGAGCCGTTCCGGCTACTCCACCGGCCAGAAGATCTGCGTCTTCCACTTCTCCGGGTTCGGCTCGAGGCCGGGGTCGGTCCAGTAGACCTCCCACGCGCCGCCGCGGGACTTCAGCGTCTGCTTCTTGATCCACGCCTCGAGCAGGGCGTGGGTCTCCGGGAGCTTGTCGTAGTTCCCCACGTGCCAGGTCACGGCGATCCGCCCGCCGGGGAGCTCGGAACCCTTGATCCGCCCCTCGCCCGGAACCGGCTTCGAGACCGGCATGCCCGCCTCGAGGTCCAGCTCGTCCGGCCCCATGCGGTGATAGCGGGAGAACGGCGGGCCCGTTGGCGTCACGCCGGCCTTTCCGAGGTACTTCATCACCTCGATCAGGACCCCCGAGAGCGTCTTGCTCACCTCGGTCGGTTTGATCGTGAGGCGCACGCTCGCCACCGCCTGCGGCTCCATCATCTCGATCGCGCACTCGCCCCCTTTGTCGGGCGCCGCCTTCGACCGCTTCTTCGGGTTGGCGATCGCCTCGCGCACGTCGTCGGGCGGCGCCACCCGGTCGCGCCCCACGTCGCCGTCCGCCTCGATGCCCTCGACCACGTACTCGATGGCCATCGCGGTGACCACCTGCCGGATCTTGTGCGGACGGAGCGCGCCGGCCGCGCTCTTCCAGTCGCGGAAGTGCCACTCCATCGGGATCTCGCTCCCGCCCAGGGGGTCGGGGAGCGCGAGTCCCACCATCGAGAGCAGCCCGGTCTCCTGGTCCACGAACCATGCATCGGGTTTGCCGGCGCGCGGGATCATCCGCAGCTCGTGATGCGGGCGGTCGTCGATGGAGCGCGCGCCCTTCAGCTCCGCCTTCTCGTAAACGCTCTTCCACGGCGCGCCCCGCGAGATCGCGAACAGGCGGAGCACCGGCGCCTGTTCGTCCCCCTCCTTGATCGTGATCCCCATTGCGGGGTCGGTGTTCCACGAGACCCGCCCGTCGGTCCCCCAGGTGGCCGAGCCCATCGCGCCGTAGTCGAAGTTCCAGCGGGCCCGGTCGGTCCCCAGGTAGACCTGCTCGAACTTCCCGGAGTCGAGGCCCGGCGTGCGGATCGAGCCCCGCACGACCAGGCTCTTCGGCCGCGCCCTAGGCTCCGCGCCGCCGACCTTCGCCTCGAACCGCTCCAGCACCGACTCGGCCGACGGCGCGCCCGCCTGCGCGAGCGCAAGAGCGGCCATCCAACCCATGCAGACCAGGATCTCGATCATGCTCGCCTCCAGTTCGTGCCCGCCCCGGCGGCCGCGCCGATTGGCGCGCGCGCGGGGCGGGCGTATCCTACGGGCCGTTTACGGAATCGCCGCGCGGCCTAGTCACGCCAATTCCCGCATGGACTCGATCTTCCCCGTCACCTCCTGGGGCCGGCTCCGGCCCGGCGCCGGCGACCCGGCCCACGAGGAGGCGGCGCTGGCCGCGCTCGCCGAGCGCTACTGGCGTCCGATCCACGCCTGGATCCGCGCCGCGCTGGGCCGCCGCGACGAGGAGGCGCGCGACCTCACCCAGGACTTCTTCGCCTGGGTGCTCGAGACCGGCTTCCTGCGCAAGGCCGATCCGGGCCGCGGCCGGTTCCGCTCGTTCCTGAAGACCGCGCTCCGCCACTACGTGACCGACGCGGACCGCGAGCGGCAGGCGCGGAAGCGCGGAGGCGGCCGGCGCCTCGTGCCGCTCCAGGGCGAGGGCGACGACGAGCCCGCCGATCCCCGCGCGCGCACGCCCGACGAGCTGCTCGACGCCGCCTGGCGGAGCGAACTGATCCGCACGGCGCTCGCGCGGCTCGAGGAGGAGCTGCGCCGGGAGGGCCGCGAGCGCCAGTTCCTGGTGTTCCGCGACTACTTCCTCGACCCGGGCGAGGCCACCGACTACCGCTCGGTGGCGGCGGCGCACGGCCTGACCGTGACCGACGTCTCCAACGTGCTCGCGCGGGTCAAGGAGCGCTACCGCGCCCACCTCAAGGAGGCGGTGCGCGACACGGTGGACGACCCGACCGAGCTGGCCGGCGAGATCGCCTGGCTCCTGGGGCCGACCCGCGCATGAGCGACCTGCCACCGCACGCCCTCCGGAAGCTCCTCGACGCGGCCGCGCCGCTCGGCGAGGACGCGGGCGCGACGCTGGGGCGCTGGCGGCTCGTCCGCGAGGTGGGCCGCGGCGGCATGGGCGTGGTCTACGAGGCGTGGGACCCGGAGCTCCGCCGCCGCGTGGCGCTCAAGACGTTCCCCGCCGGCGAGGCGGGCGAGCTGCGCGCGCGCCTCGCGCGCGAGGCGCTGGCGGCCGCGCGGCTCAACCATCCGAACATCGCGGCGGTCTACGAGGCCACCCCGGACTACATCGTGATGCAGTTCGTGGACGGCCCGCCGCTCTCGCAGCTCCCGCGCGGCGATCTCCGTCGCGTGGTCACGCTCGTGCGCGACGCGGCGCGGGCGGTGCACCACGCGCACGAGCAGGGGATCATCCACCGCGACCTGAAGCCGCAGAACGTGCTCGTCGAGGGGGACCGCGCGGTGGTCACCGACTTCGGGCTGGCCAAGGAGCTCTCGGCCGAGTCGAGCCTGTCGCAGCCGGGCGGCGTGGTCGGCTCTCCCGCCTGGATGCCGCCCGAACAGGCGCTCGGCCGCGCCGACGAGGTCGATGCGCGGAGCGACGTCTACGGGCTCGGCGCCACGCTCTACGACCTCCTGGCCGGACGCCCGCCGTTCGTCGAGCGCGAGGTCCTCGGCCTCCTGCGTCGCATCGTGGAGGAGCGCCCGCCCCGGCTCCGCGCCTTCCGGCCCGAGGTCCCGCGCGACCTCGAGACCGTGGTGCTCAAGTGTCTCGAGAAGGAGCGCGCGCGCCGCTTCCAGACCGCGCGCGAGCTGGCCGAGGACCTGGACCGCTGGCTGGAGGGCCGGCCCGTCGTCGCGCGACCGGCCTCCCTCGGCTATCGGATGCTGAAGCTCGCGCAGCGCCGGCGCGCGGAGGTCGGCGTCGCGGCGGCCAGCCTCGTACTGATGGGGGTCGCGGGGCTCGTTGCCTGGAACGAGCGCGCGGAGCGCCGCGCCTCGGCGGAGGCGCTCCGCCTCTCGGAGCGGATCGACAGCGCCGTCCGGGACGCCGAGCAGCACCTGAGGGTCGGCCAGAACGCGGAGGCCTGGCGGCGCCTGGACGAGGCGATCGGGTCCTGCCGCGAGTTCCTCGCCGGGAATCGCGTGGCCCACGCGCAGTTCCTGCTCGGCCGGCTGCTCCGGCTCCGCGAGCGCGACGACGAGGCGGCGCGGGCGCTCGAGGCCGCGCTCGAGCTCGACCCGGGCTTCCGGGAGGCGCGGATCGAGCGCGGGCTCCTCCAGGCCCGCCGCCTCGCGCGCGAGGCCCGTGCGCTGACGCCTCCGGTCGCGGCGGACGACGCAGCGCGCCTGCCCCCCGGGCTCCGGGCCCTTCGCGAACGGGCCCTCGAGGACCTCGGCGAGATCGGGTCCGGCGGGCTGGTGCTGGACCGGGTGAGCCTCGGGCTCGCCCGGGCCGAGCTCCACCGCCTGAGCGGGCGGCCGGCGGAGGCGCGGCGCGAGCTGGACGAGGTGCTCCGGTTCGACCCGGCGAACTCCGCGGCCCGGATCGTCCTCTCCCAGCTCGCCCTCGCCAGCGGGGACGGCGACCTCGCGTGGCACCTCGCGATGTCCGCCGTGGACCTCCATCGCGGCTTCGGTCCGGCCTACCTCGCGCGGAGCGCCGCGCACGGGGCGCTGGTCCGGGGAGGAGCGGCGGACCCGGTGGACCGCGTCGCCGCGCGGCACGAGATGACCGCGGCGGACCGCCGGATCGAGGCGGGCGACCGGTCCGCGGGAGCTTTCCTGGAGCGCGCCTCCGCGCGGCTCCGGATCGACGACGTCGAGGGCGCGCTCGCCGACTTCGGCGAGGCGCTGAAGGTGGACCCGACCGACGCTCCGGCCTACGGCAACCGCGGCCTCCTGGAGGCGCGCCGGGCGGCCGGGCTGGCCGCGGAGGGGCGCGTTCCGGAGGCGCTCGAGGCCTGGGACCGCGCGATCGCGGACGCCACGAGCGCGCTCACCGTGGACCCGGACCTGGCGGGCGCGTGGAACAACCGCGGGGTCGGCCGCTGCGAGAAGGCGCGCCTGCTGGAGGAGGCGGAGCGGCCGGCGGAGGCGGAGCGGGAGCGGGGCGCCGCGCTCCGCGACTTCGAGGCGGCGGTGACGCGCGCGCCGCGGTTCGCGCTCGCGCGGCTGAACCGGGCGATGGAGCGGCGCCGGCGCGGCGGGGCCGCCGCGGCCTCCGGACGCCTCGCCGAGGCCGAGGCGGAGGCGGCGGCTGCGCGCGGCGACGTGGACGAGGCGCTGCGTCTCCGGCCCGACGACGCGGCCGGCTGGCTCGAGCGCGCGCTCCTCTCCGACCTGGACGCGAGCGTCCGTCTGGGTCTCCGCGACCCCGCCCGGGAGGCGCATTCCGAGGCGGAGGCCCGGCAGGCCTTCGACCGCGCGGTCGAGCTGGCCCAGGACGATGCGCGACCCCGCGGGCTGCGCGCGCTCCACCGCCTCCGGCGCGGCGACGCCGCGGGAGGCCGCGAGGACCTCGAAGCCGCGCTCCGCCTGGCTCCCGACGCCCGCCTCCGCCGCCGGCTCGAAGCAGAACGAGCCGGCCGGTAGCGTTCTGACACACGGACCTCGCCTGTCTCCTTTGCCCAGTTTGGCTTGTTGTCTCCTCAGCCGTACATTTGTCCGGGGGAGGAAGGAAGGCTCACTTGAATACGAACCCCCGTGACGCCGGGTTCACGCTGGTGGAAGCCGTCGTGACCGCGCTCGTGCTCGCCGTCGGCGTGATGGGCCTGATGGGCGCCTTCGCACTCTCCGGCTCGCTCTCGGCGACCGCCCGGGAGTGGACGGTGGCCTCCGCAGCGGCCCGCGGCAAGATCGAGGAGATCCGGGGTTCCAACTACTCCTCGGTGCTCGCGTCGTACCACAACCAGACGTTCGACGTGGCCGGTCTGACGCCCGCCCGCGCGGACGAGGACGGGACGGTGGGGCTGGTCACCGTGACGGTCCCTGATCCGCCCGACGATGCCTCCCGGATGCTCGAGATCGTGGTGGAGATCCGCTGGGACGGCGTGGGACGCGACCGCGTCCTCGTCTACCGGAGCAACCTCGCGAAGCGGACGGGGTCCTGACCATGAAGACGCGCGCCTCCGCGGGGATCAGCCTGGTCGAGGCCCTGCTCGCCACCGCGATCCTGGCCGGACTGGGCACCCTGGTCTTCTCGGTGATCGGGAACTCCGGCCGGGCCTTCCAGACCCAGTCGGGCTACCTGAACGCGCTGGAGCGCTCGCGCGACCTGGCGTGCCGACTCGCGACCGAGCTCCAGGGCGCGAGCCTCGCCTCGTTGCAGGGGATCACGGGGGGCACGGCCGGCCCCATGGTCGAGAACACGGAGTACACCGGGATCGTCTTCCAGAACGCCACCGCCTACGAGGGGGAGCCGCAGCTCGGCGATCCGATCCGGATCGAGCTGGCCGAGGACCCGGCCGACCCCGTGGACGGACAGGACAACAGCGGGGAGGGGCTCGTCGACGAGCGTCTGGTGACCCGGCGGGTGGACGCGGGCGCCGCCCGCACGCTCGGCCGCAGCCTCGCCGGTCTCACCTTCCGCCTCACGGGCCGGACGCTCACCATCGTCGTGGACCAGCGGCTCCGGGCGGCCCGCGAGATCATGCCGCACCGCCACGGTGTTTCCATCCACCTGAGGAACCCATGAAGACGCTCATGACGGCCGCCCAGCGCAGAGCCGATGGACGCCAGAGGGGCACGCTCCTGGTGCCCTCGCTGCTCCTGATCGTTCCGATCGCGGCGCTCACCGGTTCGACGCTGCTCCTCTCCCACCGGGGAGTCCAGTCCGGCCTCTCGACCGCCCAGCGGGACAAGGCGCTCCTCCTGGCCGAGACGGGCGTGGACCGGCTGCTCGGAACGGTGACGCTCGGTCCGGTCACCTCGGGGACGCTCGAGGGGAGCTACGGGGGCGGGAGCTACGCGGTCACCTACACGCGGGGGGACCTGGACGAGCTGGACAACGACGGCGACGACACGACGGACGAGAGCGACGAGCAGAGCTTCTATCTCGTGCGCTCGACCGGACGGGTCTCGGGGGCGGAGGCCGCCATCGAGACCATGCTGCGCCGGAACGTCGTTCAGCTCAACGTGCAGGCCGCGATCCAGATCACGGACCCGCATCCGGAGGTGGACCTGAACGGCAATTCCTTCCGCATCGGCGGAGACGACAAGAACATCGACGGGACGGCCGGGTCGGCCGCCGCGGTGCCGGGGATCGGGACGGCCGGGACGGCGGCGGAGGTGCAGGATCAGATCAACTCCAACCGTTGGGACCAGATCACGGGAATGGGCGGGGATCCGAGCATCCACCACGTGGACCCGTTCGACCCGCACAACTTCGCCGAGCAGATCGAGCAGATCGCGAGCCTTCGCCTGACCAACCCGGGAACCTACACGGGGAGCCTGGGCGACGCCGAGGCCAGCGATTTCCGGATCACCTACGTCCAGGGGGACATCCACATCTCCGGCGGGGCCACCGGCGCCGGCGTCCTGGTCGTGAACGGCGACCTGACGATCACGGGAGGCTGGGAGTTCATCGGCTACCTGCTGGTCCTGGGAAAGGTCCGCTTCGGCGGCGGCGGCTCGGGGGTCCGGGTCTACGGCGGCGTGGTGGTGAGCGAGGAAGTGGAACAGCTCGGCGACCCCGAGGAGGAGCTGGAGCTCGCGGGGACCATCGACGTCCACTACTCGTCCCAGGGCCTGACCATGGCCCAGAACGCCTTCACGAACTACTCCATGGTCCTCTGGCGCAACGTGGGCTGGGTGGAGCCGTAGCCATGAGCAGGATCTGTTCGCGGGTGGCGCTCCTCTTCGTGCCGATGCTGGCGGCGCCGGCCGGGTCCCAGGACGTCGGCTCCCTCGTGCGCGTCACGCTCCAGGACGGCAGCGAACGCCGCGGCGTGATCGAAAGCCGGAAGCACGGCCTGATGGCGCTCCGGACCGGGCAGGGGGTGTCGATCCTCCACGAGGATCGCGTCCGCGAGGTGCGGAACGTGCAGGTCCCGCCTGCGGCGCCCCGCAGGTCCCCGCCGCCGCCGCCGCCGCCCGTCTCCGCCGAGGAGATCGCGGCGGCCGTACGCGCGCTCGGGGACCCGCGGCCGGAGCCTCGGGGGGACGCCGAGGACTTCCTCCACCTGCACCGGGTGGCGGCCCGCCCGGCGCTGATCGAGGCGTTGCGCGCGGCGCCACAGAAGGACGCGCGCTGCGCGACTGCGCGTCTCCTCGGAGGATCGATCCGCGACCCTGCCGTCCGCGACGCTCTCCGGCAGGCCCTCACGCAGGACGTCGATCCCACGGTCCGTCGGATCGCCGCGATCGGGCTCCGGCGCCAGGACCCCTCCGGGATGCGGGACGTCTACCTGGAGGCCCTGGACCACGAGCGCGACGTGGCGGCGCGAAAGTCCCTCATCGTCTCCCTGTCCGCGCTTCGCGACCCGATCGCGATCCCCGGGCTCATCCGGCTCCTCGAACACGAGGACGAGGAATACCTCCGCGCGTGTCTCGCGCAGGCGCTCCAGCGCCTCGCGGGCGGCCCGGACTTCGGCGAGGATGCCCGCGCCTGGGAGGAGTGGTGGGGCCGGAACCAGGAGCGGCTCTCCCGTTTGCCAGCGCAGGCGGCGGCGGGCACCGGGGCGGGAACCCGGTAGGCGCGGCGGACCCGGTCGGACTTTTTCTGCCTGAAGGCAGAAAAAGTTGCGACTTTTTCTGCCTGGGGGGCAGAATCCCCCCGCCATGTCCGTACGGCGCTATCTCCACGACGCGGTGGGACCCGACCTGGCCAGCAAGATGGTCTTCCTGGCCGGACCCAGGCAGGTGGGCAAGACGACCCTGGCCCAGGCGCTGCTCGAGGAACATGCACCCGGCGTCTATCTCTCTTGGGACCGACGGGAGGACCGCGAAGTCATCCGTCGGGCCGAGTGGCCGCCGGGCCCGGCGCTGATCGTGCTCGACGAGTTGCACAAGTACCACCACTGGAAGCGCTGGATCAAGGGTGAGTTCGACCGCCACCGGGAGCACCTTCGCTTCCTGGTCACGGGGAGCGCGCGTCTGGACCTCTACCGGCGCGGCGGCGACAGCCTCCAGGGCCGCTACCACCACTACCGGCTTCATCCCTTCACCTGCGGTGAGTTGAGTCATCCGGAGCGGGTCGCCGCTCCCGAGCCCCATCAGGAGCTCCTCGTCCCCAGAACCGCCGCTCGAGAAGAGGTGGATGCTCTGATCCGCTTCGGCGGATTCCCGGAACCGCTTCTGGCCCGATCGGATCGAACGCTGCGCCGCTGGCAGAAGGAACGTCTCGACCGCTTCTTCCGGGAGGACGTCCGCGACCTCGAAGCGGTCCGGGACCTCTCTTCCATCCAGCTCCTGGCCGATCTGATACCCGGGCGAATCGGCTCACCGCTGTCGCTCAACGCCCTCCGTGAAGACCTCGAGGTCAGTCATCGAGCCGTGACCCACTGGGTCGCGGTCCTCGATCGGCTCTACTACCTGTTCCTCATCCGTCCCTGGTCCAGGCGCGGCGTGCGCCCGCTCCGGAAGATGCCGAAGGCCTACCTGTGGGACTGGAGCCTGGTACCCGAGCCGGCGGCTCGATTCGAGAACATGCTGGCGCTCCACCTCCTGAAGCTCTGCCACTTCCTCGAAGACCGCGACGGCCATCGCACCGCCCTCTGGTATCTGCGCGACGTGACGGGACGCGAGGTGGACTTCCTGGTCACCTGCGAGGGGAAGCCCTGGTTCGCGGTCGAAGCAAAGTTCTCCGAAGGGCGGCCGGATCCCGCCCTGGCCTACTACCGCGAGCGACTGGGAGTGCCCTGGGTCTACCAGGTTGCGCAAGAGGCCCGGCGGGACTTCGTCGCCCAGGAGATCCGCTGCCTTCCGGCCGCTTCTTTCCTGAGCGCGCTCGTCTGAGCCCGGCGCTCAGGGAGTCACGCGGAAGGTCCCCTCGGCGCGCGCGTCGGCGGAGGAGGAGCCCACGCGGACGCGGAAGACGCCCGGCTCGACCACCGGCCGGCCCTCCGGGCCGATGAACGCGAGGTCGCGCGGGCCCAGCTCGAAGCGGACGGTCGCCCGCGCGCCGGGCGCGAGCGGCACCCGGCGGAAGCCGCGCAGCTCGCGCGCCGGACGCACCATCGTCGCGACCTCGTCCGTCAGGTAGAGCTGCACCACCTCGTCGCCGGCCCGCCCGCCGGTGTTCCGGACCTCGACGCTCACGGTCACGCGTCCGTCCGCCGCGATCCCCGCCGGCTCGATCGCGAGCTTGTCATAGGCGAAGGTCGTGTAGGAGAGGCCGTGCCCGAAGGGGAAGAGGGGCGTGCCGGGCCCGTCCACGTAGCCCCACCCGCGCCCGGTCGGACGCGGGTTGTAGACGAGCGGCGTCTGCCCCACCGAGCGCGGGAACGTGATCGGCAGCCGCCCGGCGGGATTCGCGTCGCCGAAGAGGACGTCGGCCACGGCAGCGCCCCCCTCCTGGCCCGGATACCACGCCTGGAGCACCGCGTGGGCGTCGGGGAGCCAGGGCGCCATCGTGACCGCGCTCCCGTTCAGGAGCACGACGATCACCGGCTTCCCGATCGCCGCCACCGCGCGGATCAGCCGCACCTGCGACGCCGGCAGCTCCAGGGTCGAGCGGTCCTTGAACTCGCCTTCCTCCACGCCCGCCACGACCACGGCGGCGGCGCACTCCTTCGCCGCGGTCACCGCCGCCTCCAGCTCCGCGTCGCCCTCCTGCGGGTTCCCGTCCCAGCCGAGCGTGGCCGAGGCGGTCCCGCGGTTCTGGTAGTACTCGAGCTTCAGCTCATGCGCGCCGGCGGAGAGCCGCGCCGTGCAGCGGTCGGTGGTCCGTGCGCGGTTGACCCACGAGTCGATCAGGAGTTCGCCGTCGATCCAGAGGCGCACGCCGTCCTCGGTGGTCGCGGTGATCTCGTAGACGCGCGTCGCCGGCGCGAGCAGCTTCCCGGTCCAGCGCGCCGAGAAGAAGTCGGCCGGCATCCCCTCGGCCGGACCGCCCAGGCCCCAGTCGAAGTCGACGACCGGGTCCACGCGGGTGAAGCGGGGCGTGCCCGCGAGCGTCCGGTTGTCGAAATAGGCGCCCCGGAGCCCGCGCCCGCCGCCCTCGGCCTCGAGGAACCCGGCGGCGATCGGCCGGAGCCCGCCCGGCGGCGCGGCGCCGCGCGCGTGGACCACGCGGGCGCGCGCGCGGAGCCCCTCCAGGACCGTGACCACGCGCTCCGGCTCGCCGCTGTACCCCCCGAGACGCGCCTGGTCGGCGTACGGGCCGACGACGGCGATCGGGCCCGCGTCCGGCGCCAGCGGGAGCGCGCCGCGCTCGTTCTTCAAGAGCACGATGGCAGCGCGGGCCGCGCGGCGCGCCAGCTCCCGGTGGGCGGCGGTGCCGTTCGCCCCGGCCGCGCGGTCGGGGTCCACGGTGCGGCGCTCGAAGAGGCCGGCGCGGAGCTTGAGCTCGAGCACGCGGCGGACCGCCGCGTCGAGCGCGGCCGTGCCGGCGCGCCCGGACTTTACGGCCTCGAGGAGCGGCGCGGCGTAGGTGTCGGGATCGGGGAGCTCCATGTCAAGGCCCGCCTCCAGCGCCTGCCGCGCGGCGTCCCCCTTGGTGCCGGCCGTCTGGTGCTGGGTCAGGATGCCGCCGACCGAGCCGTAGTCCGAGACCACGATGCCGCGGAAGCCCCACTCGCCGCGGAGGATTCCGGCGAGCAGCCAGCGGTTGGCCGAGCAGGGGAAGCCGTTGAGCGAGCTGTAGGCGGCCATCACCGAGCGCGCGCCGGCCTCGCGGATGCAGGCCTCGAACGGGACGAACTCATTCTCGCGGAGCCACCGCTCGGAGACGTCGATGGCCATGCTGTCCCGCCCGCCGGCGCCGACGTTCACCGCGAAGTGCTTGGGGGTGGTGATGAGCCCGGCGGACTCGAAGGCCCGGCAGAAGGCCACGCCCATGCGGGCGCTCAGGTGCGGGTCCTCGCCGTAAGTCTCCTCGACGCGTCCCCAGCGGACGTCGAGCGCGAGGTTCACGACGGGCGAGAGGACCTGGTGGACGCCGCGCGGCGCGGTCTCGCGCGCGATCGCGGCGGCGACGTCGGTCATGAGGCCCGTGTCGAAGGTCGCGGCGAGCGCGATCGCCTGCGGGAACGAGGTGGCGCCCTTGCCCATGATTCCGTGGAGGGCCTCGTCGTGGACGAGGATGGGGATCTTGAGGCGGGTCTTCTCGAGCGCGAGCCGCTGCACGCGGTTGGCCTTCTCGGCCGCCGCGCGCGCGCCGAGCCCGCGGAGGAACACGCCGAGCCCGCCGATCCCGTCGGCGCGGACGATCTCCCGTTCCTCGGGGTCGCCGATGCTGCACTGGAGCTGGGCGACCTTCTCCTCGACCGTCATGCGGCCGAGGAGGTCGGCGAGCCGCTCCTCGACCGGGCGGGCCGGGTCGAGGTAGGGGGGCTCCTGGGCGAGGGCGAGGAGAGTGAGCAGGCTGACGCCGATGTTCGCCACTGGTTTCGCCCTCAGCTTCCCTTGAAGAGCAGCACGCCCGCCTTCCGGCCAGCTGCCCTGAGTGCATCGTCATTCGTGGCCAGCGGGTGACCCTCTCGCATGGCGAGAGCCAGGTAGGCGGCATCATAGGCCGTGAGGCCGAATCTCTCCCCCACCTCCACGAGTCCCGGGAGGACGGTGTCGGGAGGATCCGAGACCACCTCCAGTCGGAGTGAAAGCAGCATCGAAAGGGCCTGCGCGACCTCGGCGGCCGTGATACGGCCTCGGCGGCGCCCGGTGAGCAGGCCATTCGAGACCTCGGTCAGCCAGAGCGCGGGTACCGTCGCCCCCTCCTCGAGCACATGGTCGAGGACCTTGTTGGCATATCGGCTCTGCTCGGATCGGAAACACCAGTCGAGGGCCACAGAGGCGTCGACGACGATCGTCACCGTCTGCGACCCTCGACCACGAGGTCCCGCGTGGTCAGCCCCTCGAGGGGATGGGCTTCCTGAAAGCGCAGAAACTGCGCGCGGAGGTCTTCCGCGTCACGGGCCCGGCCCTCTCTCGTCGGGACCGGCCCCAGCCGCGCAATGGCGACGCCATGTCGGGTAATGGTGATTACTTCCCCTCTCCGGACCCGGTCGAGGAGACTGGTCAGATGGGTCTTCGCCTCGTAGACGCCCACCACGCCCGATCTGGCGGCCTTCGTTCGTTTCATGGTACGAGACACAACTAGTCAGAGACTAGTCTACGCTGGGATGGTGCGCTCGGCAACCGAGCAGGCGGTCACGATCCCGCCGCATCGAAGGGGGTTGGGAAGGTCAACGCGGAAGCCTCGCGCGCCAGACGGCGACGCGCGCGCTCTCGCGAGCGGCGAGGTCGCGGGTCTCGTCCGGGTCGGCCTCGACGTCGAAGAGGCGGGCGCGCCCCGTGCCCCGGTCCACGATCAGCTTCCACCGGCCGTCGCGGAGCCCGACCAGCGGCTGCGAGTAGTCGGTGGCGAAGAAGGCCATCCGCGGCGCCGGCTCCAGCAGCGAGCCGGGCGCGCCGGCGTGGCCGAGGAGGTCGAGCACCGTCGGCCCCACGTCCACGAGGCTCGCCACCCGACCGGCGCGCCCGCCCGGGCGGCCCGCGCCGGGCATCCAGAAGACCAGCGGCACCCGCACGTTCTCCTCGTAGAGGAAGAGCGTGTGGCCGAAGTTCCCCTCGTGCTCGCCGAACGCCTCGCCGTGGTCGCCGTACACCGCCCAGACCGTCCGCTCGAGCAGCCCCCGCTCCCGGAGGCCGTCCGCCAGCGCCCGCACCGCCCGGTCCGCCTCGTGGAGCGCGTTCCGGTGGCGGGACCGCTCGTCGCTCCCGCTCCACGGGCCGGGCGCCGACGTCTCGTAGGGGTGGTGCCCGGCGATCGGGAGGTAGGTCAGGAAGAAGCGCGCGCCCCGCGGCAGGCCGTCCACCCAGCGGAGCATCGCCCGCACCGTGGCCGGCTCCTCCACGCCGAAGCTCGACTCCCGACCGCCGCCCACGTCCCCCGCGTCCGCCCGCTTCTCGAAGCCCGCCGCCCGCACGACCTCGTCCATCCCCAGGTAGTCGAACCGCCCCGAGTGGAAGAGCGCCGTGCGCGCGCCCGCCGCGCCGAGCGAGCGCGCCAGCGACGTGCCCAGCACCGCGCCCAGGCACCGGATGCTCTCGGGCGTCGGGGTGTACGCGTTCTCGAAGACGAGGCCCTCGCCCGCGAGCCGCGTCACGAAGGGCATCGGGTCCTCGGCCGCGCCCCAGGGGCGCAGCGCCCGTGCGGGCGTGGACTCGAGCGCCACCAGCACCACGCTCCGACCCTCCGCCGCGCCCCGCCACGCGCGCAGGTCCTCGCCGGCGGGCGCGGGGAACGGGCTCTCTCGCGCCGCCAGCCATCCCGCCGCCTCGGCCCTCGGGAAGAGGCCCCGGAGCGCGGCCAGCGGCGCGCTCCGGTGGAGCCCGAGCGTCTCGACCCGCGCGAGCGCAACCGGCCCGGACGCCGCGAGCGCCGCTCCCGCGAGTGCCACGCGCCAGCCCGGCCGCGGCGCCCGGCGCAGCGCGAACGGGAGCAGCAGGGCGACGGCCACCACGATCGCGGCCGGCGCCAGGCCCGCCACGGTCGCGTGGTGCGCCACCGAGTCGAGGAGCGCCCCGCGCGCGGCGCGCAGCATCGGCGCGGTGAGAGGCGTCGAGAGGAGCCGCCCGACCGGCACGTTCACCGCCGCCCAGAGCGCGAGCGCGCCGTAGAGCGCCCAGCCGAGCCGGGGCCGCCCGAGTGCCCGGTCCAGCGCGGCGAAGGCCAGCGCGACCAGCGCGTCCTCCGCGAAGCAGGCCGGCAACAGCCACGGCGAAGGCGCCAGCGCGCCCGCCGCCAGCATGGCCGCCTTGGCGACCGCCAGCACGAGGAAGAGCGCCAGCGCCCTCATGCCGCCACCAGGTTCAGCCGCTTGAGCAGCAGACCCGACACCACCGCGCCCGCGCCACGGCGCCGCCAGAGCCAGTCGTGGACGATGAGCGCCGGCGCCGGCGGCCTCCGGTAGAGCGCCTCGCGGTCGCCGCGATAGGCCAGCGGGACCACCACGAGATCGAACCCCGCGTGCCGCTCCGGATCGAAGGCGCCGTGCACCCACTCGACCGCCCCGTCGAGCCAGGGACGCGCCTCCTCGAGGTGCGCCGCCGAGCGGTCGATCACCGTGAGCCGCGCCCCGGGGAGGAGCCGGCGGAGCACGAGCGCGGTCCGCGGGAACAGGCCGCCTCCCACGATCGCCACCCGGCGCGGCGGGGCACCGAGCCGCGCGAGCAGCGCGCGGAAGGCCCGCTCGTGGGAGCGGACCAGGAACCGCCGGAGCCGCCCGGAACGCGCGGCGCGCCGCTCGAGCGACTCCAGCGTGAGCAGATCCAGCCAGCGGAGCACGGCGGGCCAGCGGCTGGCGCGCGCCCCGCGGGCGCGCCGTCCGGGGAGCGCGCGCCAGTGGAGCCCCGGGAACGCGTGGTGCTCCACGTGGTAGCCGTCGTTGAAGAAGAGGAGGTTGTAGAGCCCGCCGTAGTGACTGACCGTGCCGCGGTGGTGCTCGAAGTGCCCCTGGAGCCAGCAGAGCGCGAGCCCGCCGAGCCAGCCTGGGAGCCAGACCCCGACCAGGAACGCCGGCGGGAGCGCGGCCCAGAGCCCGAGCACCAGCGCGGTCTCGAGGAGGAGCGGCGCGGAGAGGCGCGGCGTCCAGCGCGCGCCCGCGTGGTGGGAGAGGTGGCGCTCACGCCAGAGCGTCTGCGGCATCCCGACCACCACGCTCAGCCACGCCGAGAAGAGCCGGTTCGCCCAGGGCGCCGCGAAGAACGGGCGGTGGATGAAGAGGTGGCCGATCGTGTTCGAGCCCCACCAGACCGAGAGCGCCACCAGCGGCGCCGACGGCCACGCGAGGAGCGCCGCCCCGAGGACCCCCGAGAGGGCCACCGGGACGGCGTCCCAGGGCGCGTGGAGCACGCGGGCGTGGATCACTGCGCGTTCTTCACCGTGAAGCGGCACGTCGCGACCGGTCCCTTCCAGTCCCCGTGCGCGGCCCAGACGCGCCACGTGTAGGAGCCGCCCTCCGCCACCGCCATCTTCGGGATCCAGCGGGCCTCCCCCTCGTCGGGACCGACCTCGCCGCTCGTCTCCTTCTTTCCCGAGCCGTCTTCGATCTCGAACACGTAGCCGGCGCCACGGTGCTTCTCCGACGGGACCGCGCCGGCGACCAGCGTGACCTGCCCGGGGACCACCGCGGCGCCATCGACCGGCGCCGTGGGCCTGGGCAGCTCGTAGAGGCGCGCGACCGGAGCGTAGCCGGTGTCGGGTCGCATCCGGAAGAGCCCCTCGTGGAGCGGATAGACGTCCGGCTCCTCGGGCTTGTCGCCCGCGCGGCGCACCCGCGCCGTCAGCTCCCACCGGAAGCCGAACCCGACGCAGTCCTTGCTGCCGGCGGCCTTCTTCACGTCGGCCCACTCGCGCCGGCAGAGGTCCTCCTGCTTCGGCTTCAGCTTGAAATAGAGGTAGCCGCGCGCGGGGAGCTCGTACCGGTCGTCCTCCGGCCTGAACCGCTTCTTCCCCATCGAGAAGGTCCCCCAGACCTGGATGCGCTCGGGGCTCTTCTCGTCGGGCTCCAGGACCACGCGGTCCACGAGCGCGTAGACGGCCACCGGATCGCTCGCCTCGGCCACCGGGACGGCCAGCGCCACGAGCGCGGCCAGGACCAACGACTGTCTCATGTTGCACCTCCGTTTCCCGCCTGGACGCCTGGAGGCCGCCGGCCGTTAGCAGGTTGCGTCACGCCCGCCCCCCGCCTAAGCTTCCGGCCGGACAGAGTTACGAGGGACGACGGCTTCAAGGAGAGACATCGAATGCCCCGCCCATCCTCCATCATCTGCGCGCTGCTCCTCATCCCCCTGCCCGCGCCGGCCCAACCCTTCGACAACTCGGTGCTCTGGGACATGGCGAGCGCGCCCACGGGCCAGAAGAACGTCTACAACTGGAAGGCGAACGGCGGCTCCTACGGGATGCCGCTCCTGGTCGGCGACTGGAACGGAGACGGCCGCGGCGACCTCGCCACCACCGCGATGCGCGTGTCCTCGGCGGGCCGCTCGGAGGCGGGCGAGATCTACGTCTACTTCGGGGACGGCAACATCTCCGGGATCATCAACGGCGCGAGCCCGGCGCCCGGGACGCAGCTCATCATCCAGGGCCCGCAGTCGTTCGCGCACCTCGGCAGCTATCTCCAGACGGCCGACTTCAACGGCGACGGGATCGAGGACCTGCTGCTCGGCGCGCAGAACGGCGACGGACCCGGCGGGCGGAACAACTGCGGCTCCGCCTGGATCATCTTCGGCTCCACGTCGCTGGTGGCCGGGACCATCGATCTCGCGGCGCCGCCGGCGGGCGTGACCGGGATCTTCGGCCGCGACGTCAACGACCGGCTGGGCATCTGGGTGGACCGCGGCGACCTCAACGGCGACAACATCGCCGACGCGCTGCTCGCGGCCGACCAGGGGGACGGGCCAACCAACGGCACCCTCAACTGCGGAGAGGTCTGGGTCCTCTTCGGCCAGACGACCTGGCCCGCGACCATCGACCTCCAGGCCCCGCCGCCGAACGCGACCGTCGTCTACGGGATCGACAGCGGCGATCACATGGGCGCCTCGGTCTACGGCGCCGACCTGGACAACGACGGCAAGGACGAGCTTCTGCTCGGCGCGGGGCTCAACCGCCTCTCGGCGGGCCTCATGGGTCAGGCGACCGGCGGCGGCAACGGGCCCGGCGAGTCGCGGCCCGACTGCGGCGAGATCTACGTGGTCTGGGGCGCCGCCTCGTTCCCGGCCGCGATCGACCTCCGGAGCGCGCCTCCCGCGGACCTGACCACGATCTACGGCGAGAACGGCGGCGACTGCTTCGGCGAGGAGATCGACGCGGGGGACCTGGACGGGGACGGCAACCAGGACCTGCTCGGAGGCGCGCTCACCGCGGGGCCCTTCGGGCGGAGCTTCGGCGGCGCGGTCTACGTGATCTACGGCGGCCCCTCGCTCCGCGGGCAGTTCATCGACCTCCGCACCGCCCCCGGCGTCGCCAAGGTCTACGGCGCCGCGTCGTCGGACATCAACGGCGACACGCTGACCGCCTGCGACCTCAACCGCGACGGGCTCGACGACCTCGTGAACGCCTCCCCGGGGTCCAGCCCGCTCTCGCGCTTCGGCGCCGGCAACGTGGACGTGTTCTACGGGAGCAAGGTCCGCCTGTCGGGGGTGATCGACCTCCTGACCGTGCCGGACACGGTACCACGCCGTTTCCTGGTGGGGGTCGATCCGGGCGACACGGCGGCCTACTCGATGGCGAGCGGGAACGCCGACAACGACCTCTTCGTCGATCTCTTCATCAATGCGATGACCGGCGACGGCTTCCAGAACGGCTCCAACGACGCCGGTGACGGCTACTGCGTCTCCGGCCGCGTGCTCTCGCGCGGCTCGACCGGGGTGACCAGCCTCCCCCGGATCGGGACCACTCTGACGCTCGCGATCCGCGTGGAGCCGAACGCGGTCTACCTCGCCGCCTGCTCGCTCTCGCGCGCGCCCGGCCTCCAGCTCCCGGGTGGCGGCACGATCCACCTGGCGCCGGACGCGCTCTTCGCGCTCTCGGTGAGCCCGGGAGGCGCCGGCGTCTTCAACAACTTCAACAGCGTCGCCGACGGGCTGGGCCGCGGCCAGCCGGACATCGCGATCCCGGGTGTCGCGACGCTCGTCGGGGTGAAGGTCTATTTCGGCTACGTCGGGATCACGGGCTCCACCATCACCACGATCTCCCAGTCGCTCGGGATCGTGCTCTTGCCCTGAGCGAGAGGGCCCGAAAAGGGGTCAGGCACCTTTTGCGCGGCGGAAAAGGTGCCTGACCCCTTTTCGGGCCGCCCATTGACGGTTTCGTCCAGACCCGCCTAAGCTCTCTCCTGCAACTGCTGGCAAGGGACAGCCTTCTTCGTTGAGGTTCGACCATGCGCCGTAGCCGATCCGCCCTCCTGCTGTTCGCGCTCGCCACCGCCGCCTCGGCCCAGCCCTTCGACAACTCGGTCCTCTGGGACCTCGCAAACCCGCCGTCCAGCGGCCAGAAGAACGTCTACAACTGGAAACCCAACGGCGCGTCCTACGGGATGCCGCTCCTGGTCGGCGACTGGAACGGCGACGGCCGCGGGGACCTCGCGGTCACCGCGATGCGCGCCGGCCCGGGCGGGCGGCCCGACTCGGGCGAGGTCTACGTCTACTTCGGCGACGGGAACATCACCGGGTTCATCAACGGCGCGAGCCCGGCGCCCGGCACCCAGCTCATCATCGTCGGCCCCCACGCCGGCGCCCACCTCGGGAGCTATCTCCAGACCGCCGACTTCAACGGCGACGGAATCGCGGACCTCCTGCTCGGCGCACAGAACGCGAACGGGCCGGGGGGGCGCACGAACTGCGGCGCCGCCTGGATCGTCTTCGGATCGCTGACGCTCGGCGCCGGCACGCTCGACCTCGCGTCCCCGCCGGCCGGCGTGACCACGATCCACGGCCGCGACAACAACGACCGGTTGGGCATCTGGGTGGACCGCGGCGACGTCAACGGCGACAACCTCGGCGACGCGATCCTGGCGGCCGACCAGGGGGATGGTCCGGCGAACAACCGCTCGAACGCCGGCGAGGTCTGGGTCCTCCTCGGGCGCATGAGCTGGCCCGCCACCATCGACCTCGCGGGCGCGGCGCCGGCCGGCTCGCTGGTGGTCCATGGCATCGACCCGGGCGACCACCTGGGGGCGTCGGTCTACGCGGCCGACCTGGACAACGACGGCAAGGACGACCTGCTGCTCGGCGCCGGGCTCAACCGCCTCTCGGCCATTCTGGGCGGCGAGGGCACCGGCGGCGGCGACGGGCCGGGGGAGACGCGAGGGGACTGCGGCGAGGTCTACGTGGTCTGGGGCTCCGCGACGCTCCCGGCATCGATCGACCTCCGCACGCCGCCCGCCGATCTGACCACGATCTACGGCGAGAACGGAGGCGACTGCTTCGGCGAGGAGATCGACGGGGGCGACCTCGACGGCGACGGCAACCAGGACCTCCTGGGGGGCGCCCTCACCGCCGGTCCCCTGGGTCGGAACTGGGCCGGCGCCGGCTACGTCGTCTACGGCGCGGCTTCGCTGCGCGGCCGGACCATCGATCTCCGGAGCCCGGGTCCGGGCGTGGTCAAGGTCTACGGCGCCTCCGCGGGGGACATCAACGCCGACACGCTCACCGCCTGCGACTTGAACCGCGACGGGCTGGACGACCTCGTGACGTCCGCCCCCTACGGCAACCCGTTCAACCGGTTCGGCGCCGCTCAGATCGAGGTCTTCTACGGCAGCAAGGTCCGGCTCCCCGCGGTCCTCGACCTCGCGAACGTCCCGGACACGCTGGCGCGGCGCTTCCTGCCGGGGATCGACCCGGGCGATACCGCGGCCTACTCCATGGCGAGCGGGCACGCGGATAACGACCTCTTCGCCGACCTCTTCATCAATGCCATGACCGCGGACGGGTTCCAGAACAACTTCCCGGACGCCGGGGAGGGCTACTGCGTCTCCGGGCGGGTGCTCTCGCGCGGCTCGACCGGGGTCCTCACCCTGCCCCGGATCGGGACCACGCTGAACCTCGCGATCCGCGTGGAGCCGAACGCGATCTACCAGGCGGCGTGCTCGCTCGCGCGCGCGCCGGGCATCCCGCTCCCGGGCGGGGCCACGCTGAACCTGACGCCGGACCTCCTCTTCGGTCTCTCGGTCAGCCCGGGAGGAGCGGGCATCTTCCTCAACTTCACAGGCGTGGGCGATTCCCTGGGCCGCGGCCAGTCCAGCATCGCGTTCCCGAACGTCGGGGCGCTCGTCGGCCTCAAGATCTACTTCGGCTACGTCGGCCTCACGGGCTCCACGATCACCACGGTCTCGCAGTCGCTGGGGATCGTCATCCAATCGTGACGGGAACGAAAAGGGGTCAGGACCCGCGGCGGGTCCTGACCCCTTTGTGCTTTCTCACCGCCCTCGCCTGGGCGCAGCTCCCGGTCGCGGACGACCCGCTGATCCGGATGCCCGGCACGCAGCCCTACCAGTTCGTCGCGCTCGAGCCGGCCACGAACTGCGAGAACTGCCACGCCTACTACTCCCCCGACGTCGAGCCGGTCTCGTGGTGGAAGGGGAGCATGATGGCCCAGGCGGCCCGCGACCCGCTCTTCTGGGCCTGCCTGACCTCGTCGGCCCAGGACTCGATGTACGCGATCGGCCGTCCCAACGCGGTGGACCTCTGCCTGCGCTGCCACACGCCCGGCGGCTGGCTCGCGCGCCGCTCGAGCCCGGTGAACGGCTCGGGGCTCGTCAACCACGACTTCGACGGCGTCACCTGCGACCTCTGCCACCGCATGTACGACCCGTTCTACCGCGACACTTTCGAAGGGACGCGCGAGGAACGCGGGCCCGCCTACTGGGACGAGACCAACGCGAGCGCCACTCCCTCCTGGCCCGCGGCCGCCCGGACCCGCGAACGGGATGCGCTCCAGGCCAGCAACATCCTGCTCTTCAACGGCAACTTCTTCTTCGCCGGCGACCGGCCCGTGAGCCCGCGCTGGGACGAGAACGGCTCGGGCCAGTACTTCGTGGACCAGAACCCGATCAAGCGCGCCGGCTTCGCCGACGCGCGGCCGGGGCTCCACGGCGCCCTCTACAGCCGCTACCACAAGAGCCGCTGGTTCTGCGGCACCTGCCATGACGTCTCGAACACGGCGCTGGCCAACCTCGCCTTCGAGGGGACGCCTCCGGGGAACGGCGTCACCGTGCTCCCGAGCGAGGAGCTGCCGGCCCACGCCTGGGCGCCGGTGGAACGCACGTTCTCCGAGTTCCTGCTCTCCGACTTCGGCCGGCCGGGGGGCGCGCCCGGGACCGGGAGCTGGGCGCCAGGCCGTTTCGTCACCTCGCGGCCGGGGAGCCGCATCGCCACCTGCCAGGACTGTCACCTCTCCGATGCTCCCGGGCAGGGATGCCGGGACCTGACGGTCCCGCGCCGCCCCGAGGAGAGCCTCGAGCATCCCCGGAGCGGCGTGCCGCGCCACGACCTGACCGGCGGGAACGCCTGGGTCCCTTGGCTCCTCGCGAGCGCCGTCCCCGGGTCGCCCAACTTCGACGCGGTGAACCACGCGCTGCTCGCGCAGGGCCCGGAAGTGCTGACGCTCGACCTCTCCGCGGGCGCCGGCCTCGACCCGAACGCGCTGATCGCCGGTTCGCTCCGCGCGGAGCTGACGCTGGCCCGCGCGGCCACGATCGAGGAGCTGGTCTACGTTCCCGCGGCCGGAGCCTTCTCGTTCCGCCTCAGGAACCACACCGGCCACAAGCTCCCGACCGGCTTCCCCGAGGGGCGGCGGATGTGGCTCAACGTGCGCGCGTTCCGCGACGGGCGCCTCCTCCACGAGGTGAACCCCTACGACCGGGGCGCCTCGACGCTCCGGGGCCTCGACTGCCGCTACTCGCCCGGCAGTCCGCCACTCGGTCCCGAAGAATCCCACGACGACCGGCTCGTCTACGAGGCCCACATGAGCAGCGGGCTCACGGGGGAGAGCGTGAGTTTCCACTTCCTGCTCGCGACCGGGCGGTTCAAGGACAACCGCGTCCCGCCGCGCGGCTTCCGCGTCGCCGAGGCGCCGGCGCGCGGGTGCGAGCCGGTCTGGGCGGGCGCCTCGGCGCCCGGGTGGTTCACGGCGGCCGAATACGCCGGCGGCCACGACGACCTGACGATCGCCCTGCCGCCGGGTGCGGACCTGGTGGAGGTCGCGCTCTGGTACCAGACGACCAGCCGCGAGTACGTCGAGTTCCTGCGAGACGAGATCACCGGGCAGGGGCGGCGCACGCTCCCGCCGTGGGCCTACGTGATCCAGAGCGATCCCTTCTTCGCGCGGCTCCGGGCCTGGGGACCGACGATCTGGCAGCTCTGGGACCACAACCGTCACGTCCCGGGCGCCGCGCCGGTCCTGATGACGCGCGCTGCCTGGTCCACGGCCAGGACGCCGCTGGCGCCTTCGCTGCCGCCGTAGCGAAAGGGTCGGGACCCTCTTCCGCGGCGGAAAAGGGTCCTGACCCCTTTTCGTCGGGCGGCGGACCGCTTTCAATGGGATCGGCCACAAGGGACATCCAGGACAGGAGGAGGCACCCATGCTGAGCAGGACACTCGTCGTTCTCGGACTGTCGGTTCCCGCATTCGCGTCGGGGGTCACCTCGGTGCTGACCCCCGGAGGTGCCGCGCCCAACACGGGAGGCGCCAACTCCATCCCCTTCAGCACGAGCTTCCAGACCGAGATCCGCTACCAGCTCGTCATCCCCCAGCCGCTGCTCCTGTCGCGTCCCGCCCTGCTCACCGACGTGGCGTTCGCGCCGAACGCCAGCGGGTCGATCACGATGGGCGAGCTGATCTTCAGCATCGGTCACGCCACGTCGGCCGTCCCGACCTGCAACCTCGCGGCGAACTCCAACGACCTGACCATCCAGCACTCGGGTCCCCACACCTATACGTTCACGGGGGGGACCTGGAGCCCGTTCGGCATCCCCTGCTCCTTCGCGTACGACGGCGTGAGCCCGCTGCTCATCGAGATCCGCTGGCGCAACGGGAGCGGCGGGGGCGCCGCCTTCAACACGGCCGACTCGGGGACCGTGCAGCGCGTCTACAACCGCCTGGCTGGTGGGTTCAACGCCACGCAGTGCTCGCACATGGCGTCCGCGGGGATCAAGGTCCAGCTCACCTTCACCCAACCGACGGTCAAGCTGGGCGGGAACCCGGTCCCGGGCCAGCTCCTGCCGCTGACCTTCTGCTCGCCGACCGACCCGGGCCGCACCTACTACGCCGCGGCCTCGCTCGGGACGACGCCCTCCATCGGACTACCGGCTCCCGACCTCAGGACCATCGAGCTCACGCTGGACACGCTCCTCCTGCTCTCGCTGGTGGACGGGTTCACGTTCCGCAACTTCTCCGGCATCCTCGACGGATTCGGCAACGCGACGGGGGGGGTGCTGCTCCCCACCGGCCTCCCCCCGGGGCTCAGCTTCCATGTCGCCTTCCTCACGGTCGAAGCGGGCTTCCCGAGCGGGATCCGAGCGATCTCGCTGACCCGCGCCGTGACCCTCCCGTGAGGAGGGGCTGGAAACGGGAGGCGGACCCATGCTGAGATCGGCCGTACTGTTCCTCGGGATCGCGGCTCCGGCGCTCGCGTCCGGGATCACCGCGGTCCTCACACCCGGGGGCGCCGCGCCCAACACGGGGATCCCCAGCTCCATCCCCTTCAGTACGAGCTTTCAGAGCGAGATCCGCTACCAGCTCGTGATCCCGGCGCCGCTCCTGCTGCCGCGCCCCGCGCTGCTCACCGACATCGCCTTCGCGCCCTCGGTGAGCGGATCGATCAACCTAGGGGAGGTGGTCTACAGCATCGGGCACGCCACCGGCGCGCCGACCTGCAACCTGGAGGGGAACTCGAACGACCTCGCGATCCAGCACCGCGGGCAGTACACGTACAACTTCACGGCCGACACCTGGAGCCCGTTCGGCATCCCCAGCGCCTTCGCGTGGGACGGGGTCCGCGCGCTCGTCATCGAGCTCCGATGGCGCAACGCGACCGGAGCCGGAGGCGCCTTCCGCACGGCCGACCCCGGGACCGTGCAGTGTTTCTACAACCGGCTGGCCGGCGGGTACAACGCCACCCAGTGCTCGCACGGGCCCTCCGACGGGATCAAGGTGCAGCTCGTGTTCGCGCAGGCGACCGTGAAGCTGGGCGGGAACCCGACGCCGGGCCAGCTCCTGCCGATGACCTTCTGCTCGCCGACCGATCCCGACCGTTCCTACTACGCCGCCGCCTCGCTCACGACCACGCCGTCGCTCGGGCTGCCGGCCCCCGACCTGAGGACGATCGAGCTCACGTTGGACACGCTCCTCCGGCTGTCGCTGATCGACCGCGTCACGTTCCCCGGCTTCTCGGGCACCCTCGACGGCCGCGGCAACGCGACCGGAGGGGTGCTGCTGCCGGCGGGGCTGCCCCCGGGGCTGCGCTTCCACGTCGCGTTCCTGACAATCGATGCGCTCTTCCCGAGCGGGGTCCGGTCGATCTCGCTCACGCGCACCGTGACGATCCCTTGACGGCGCGTCGAAGGCGGCAGCCGGCCGGGCGGGAGGTATAGAATCCGCCGCGCCCATGGGCAACACGTTCGGGCATCTCTTCCGCGTCACGACCTTCGGCGAGTCGCACGGCGGCGCCGTCGGCGTGGTCGTGGACAACTGCCCGCCCCGGCTCCCGCTCGACGAGGCCGACGTGCAGCGCGACCTCGACCGGCGGCGTCCGGGCCAGAGCGCGCTCACGACCTCGCGCGCCGAGACCGACCGGGCGCGCATCGTCTCGGGCGTGTTCGAGGGGCGGACGCTCGGCACCCCGATCGCGGTCCTCGTCTGGAACGAGGACGCGCGGCCCGAGGCGTACCGGCCGCTCCGGCACGTCTACCGCCCCTCGCACGCCGACTTCACCTACGAGGCGAAGTACGGCATCCGGACTTGGCAGGGGGGCGGGCGGGCCAGCGCGCGCGAGACCGTCGGCCGCGTCGCCGCGGGCGCGATCGCGCGCAAGCTGCTCCGCGAGCGGCTCGGCGTGGAGGTCGTTGCGTGGGTGCGGCGGGTCCACGAGATCGAGGTCGCGATCGACCCGTCGCGCGTGAAGGCGCGCGACGTGGAGAAG
>Ga0187892_10003126_pt1 | contig 30931 bp, 21 predicted proteins | sample MA1701073metaG_FD_139345 | JGI IMG/M metagenome (GOLD analysis project Ga0187892, IMG submission 139345) | Bio-ooze microbial communities from a basaltic lava cave in the Kipuka Kanohina Cave System on the Island of Hawaii, USA - MA170107-3 metaG ...
ACGCCCAGGACCGCCAGGCCGGCAAACAACAAAACGTACGCGCCGAAAATCGCCGCCACCGGCCGCTTCAGGTCGAGCGCCTGCCGCGAACTCAGCGAGTGCGCCAGGTGCGCCGCAAGGACCCCGAGGCACAAGCCCAGCACGCACGAGACGCGCGCCGGCACGCGGAACAGCGACACGCCCGGCAAGACGTGATAGAGCACCGTGTACAGGCCCCCGAATTTCCCGAGCATGAACCACGCGGCGCACAGTGCGGCGCAAAGGAAAAACGCGACCTCGCGTCGCTGCGCGATTCGCTTCAGATTGAAGACGAGGATGCACACCGCGGCGAGCGCGACCTGGCCGGCATAGGCAGCCCAGAGCCAGTATTGTTGGCTGGCCGTGCGCGTCCGCTGAAAGTCCAGCGTGTTCTCATTGAATCCCCAGAAGCCCGACGTGCGCGTCACGGGATCGACGGTGCCGAAGAAGTTCGGGACGAGGAACTGCACCAGGTAGTAGGCCGGCATCGATTGGTCGGCCTTCTCCGCGAAGCCAAGCCCGAGCCGTTGCGAATGGTACCAGTTCTCCGCGCCCGGCAGCAGAAAGACCGCGCCGAGAAGCAGCACCGTCCCGAAGACGGCGACGATCCGTGCCAGGGCGAGGGACATCCGGCGAAGGGGAGCTTGTTCCGTCCGATTCGTCCAGGAGCAATAGAACCAGTACGCGAGCACGAGATAGGACGTGTAGAGCGTGATCTGCGGCGATCCCGGCAGAAACGAAAGCAGGATCGCCGCGATCAGCCCGAGATGATCCAGCGGCCGTCCGCGCGTGACCGCCCGTTTCACGAACAGCAGTTCGAGCGGCAGCCAGATCACCACGCCCACCATCGGAAAATCCACGACGTGCATGGTGATGAAACCCGAGAAGCCGAACACCAACGCCCCGAGCACGCACGCCGGCCGGTGGAGTCGTTCCTCGCGCAGGAAGAGGTACAGGAAGATCATGCCGAGCACGACGTGGAGCGTGTGATGCCATTGGTAGGCGAGCACCGGCAGTCGTCCCGAGCCGGCGAACGGCACGAGCAGCCAGTTCAACGGATAGAAGATGCCGACCTGCACGTCGCTGTAGAACGGCATCCCGCCGCAAATGCCTGAGATCCAGAGCGGGAATCGTCCGTCGAGAATGGACTTCGCGAGGTAGTTCTGCTGCGGGTAGAACTGAAACAGCGCGTCCTGCCAGACGAACGCCTGGCCGAGCAGGAACTTGTGGTAGAACAGCAGCGGCAACGCGACGAGCGCCAGCGCGCAGACCCAGCGTCCGGCGCGCGACGATTCCGTGGGCAGGTGATCTTCGCTCGGCACGCGAAGAAGCTAAGGCGACCCGAAGGCGGGATGTCAAAGCGTTTCGCAAGGCGGGCTGCCATTCCTGCCGGCCAAGGTCAACGCTCGATCCGCGTCACCTGGAGTTGCCGTCCCTGCGCGCGCTTCAGCTTGATTCCGATCACGCGCTGCCAGTCTCCGTTGGCGTAGCGCGCCTGGATTTGCAGGTGGACCTCCTCCTGGTTCGGCAACGGCATTTGCGGTGTCCGCGCTTCGGTCCACGGACCACCGTCGAAACGATAGCGATACTGGGCCTCTGCCGCCGCACCCTCCGCCCGCACGAGCAGGTCCTCGAAGGCAATGCTGCCGTCGTGCTCGCGAATTCTCCGCAACGGCGAGTAGCGGCGGAACCACCAGCGCACGATCTTGTCGCGGCGCGCGATCAGCGTTTTCAACACGTATCGCTCTGCCGCCGGATCGCTGTACTTCGCTTCGTGCATGATCGCAGCCAGGTGGTCGTCCGAGAAGCAAGAGACAATTTTTGCCGCCCAGAAGCCATCGCGCCCGGTGAAATACAGGAACGGCGCGACCGGCCGCCAGGGATGCCAGTGGCGTCCGTCGAACGCCTCCGACTCGAAGTTGCCGACCGAGCGATACGGCGACGGCTTGGCGCGTTCCGATGCCCGGTCGCGCAGACCGAAGGTCAGATGCGACCAGCCGATGGCTTTGAAGTCCACGTAGTACTCGTGCCCGCCCCAGAGTTCCTTCACCCCGAAGGACCCGGCGCCGAGCGATTGATTGAAGTCGATCAGATGGTGCTTCACGTAGCCGCGCTTGCCTTCGGAGACGAACATGTCGAGCGTGTTGATCTCCTTCCAATCGGTGTTGTTGATCAGCGCGAAAAACACCGTCAAGCCACGCAGTTCCCGCCGGTGACGATGGTCGATCACGTCGTTCGGATCGTCCGCGCGTGTGCCCGCGAACAGGTATGGCCCTTTGGGTTTGCCGGGCAGGAAACGGCTCGCCACGGCGCGCAGCCGGCCATCGGGCGCGCGTGCCGCACGGCCGAGCAACTCGGACAGCTCCGCGGGCGTCATTCGCATCTTCTCGCCGAGTTGCAAAGTGCCCTCGTCGAACCAAACCAGGAAATTTTCCGGCGTATGGTAGCCGGCTGCCCAGATGATCCGCGTGCCGATGATCTCCGCCGCGGTCCAGAGTTCGGGGTGCTCGACGCGGTCGAGCTTGAGGAAATACCGGTCACCGAGCGAATCCTGGATCAGCAAACCGGGCGTCACGCCCTCCGTTTTCGCAGACAACACCGTCCACGGTCCGCGGGTGTCGGGGCCGCTCCTCCGGTTCGGGCCGCGGGCGACCTGCGCCGGCGACAGATCGTGGCGCTCGATGCGGTTGACGAACCATTCCGAGTCGGGCACTTCGTCGAACGCGTTGACGTTCATCGCCTCGCGTCCGTAGTCGGCGACGTTGACCGCGCGAAAGAGACCGTCGCACAACGTCCCTTGCACGTGCATCCCGATGTCGCTGAGCTTTTGTTCGCGCGGCTCGGGGAACAACTCGACGCGATACGGCTCACCGGCGGGCTGGACGAGTTCGCCGGCGTGCGCAGAGCACGCGAACAAGAGAACCGGCCACGGGATCGTTCTCTGCCGATTCAGTCGGCGGCACTTTGCGGTTGCGAAGCAGATTCCGACTGAAGTCGGTACACCGAACGCCTTTACCCCCGAACGAGAATGAAAACAGAAGTTTGCAGGTTTCATCGCGTTATGCATTCAGAATCGCCTCGTCATCAATACGACTGGCTGCACGCCTTCCTCGCTGAACCCGATGCGCACGCGCAGAATGAACTTCGAGGGCATCTCCGCCTCGCCGCCCAAGCCGGCCGCCCAGCGCCACTGGCGCAGCGTGAATTCGTCGCCATCGTCGAACACGCGCCCGAGGTCGCAGAACACCAGGCCGTCCGCCGTGGCCCACGCGGGGAACCGATACTCGAAGTTCGCGACCGCTGCCTCATCATCGACGAAGCGCCCACGAGCGAAGCCTCCCAGCCCGGCGTTCTCGCCGAGCGTGGGCAGAAACACGAAAGGGACCTGGTCGCCGCTGTCCGCATCGGTCGCTTCCAGCCGGAGCCGCGCGCGCAACTCGCGGCGCGGTTTGCCGAGTTGGAGCCGCGTTCCGACCGCGACCCAGTACTTCCAGAAATCGAAGTCGCCGCCCGAGAGCGTTTGAAAGCGGCTGCCGCCGATCGTTTCGGAAAACGACACGGCGAAGAGTGAATCCGCCGGCAGCCAGCCGGACTCGTATCCAAGCTCGGCGCGCAACTCGACGAGATCGGGGTCGTCTTGAAATGCCGGTATGGTCGCCAGAGCGAAGTTCTTGTCCAGACGCGGCGGTTCGCTTCCCCCGTCGGAGTCGAACGTCAACGCGTGCAAGACCACCGCCGGGCGCACACGGAACCCGGCAAACGCCGGCGTCTGCCAGGCCAGCCAGCCGCGTACCGCGATTGCCTCGTAGTCGGCCCGGCGCTCCCGACGCGATGCATTGCCGAAGCCGAAAAACTCCGTGTTCGCGTCCCGGTCGAACGACGCGCCAAGCCCCAGTCTGCCCGACCAGAGGGGCGACGCGAACTCGGCTTGGACGCGTTGCGCATCCTCGGTCGCCGCCTCGGCTTCGAGGCGCAGGAGAAAGGGGCGCCCCAGCCACTTCTCGTCGAAGTAACCCAGTCCGCCGAAGCCGCCCTGGGCCGGGTTGTAACCGAGAATCGGATAGACGCCCCATGTGGCACTGTGGGGAGAGAGCGGGCTGGTGCCCCAACCGCCGACCCGGCCGTGGTCCACCGCGCGCGGGACCCATTGCAGCGGTTCGAACAGCAGTCGCAGCACATACTCGGGGATGCGCTCCGGCCCATAGGGCAGCCAGCGTGACGGCTTGGCCGGGCGATTCGTCGGCGCGGCGTATTCGTACTCGGCGGCCGGTTCGTTCGTCTGGCCCGAACAGCGAAGCCAACATCCGATCCAGAGCGCGCACAGGATTCCAGCCGCTTTCACGCGGCCTGCCTAAACGAATCCCGCTCAAAAAGACAGCCCGGAGTATGACCGGACTTCCAGCGGGGTGCATCTCACTTTTTGAGCGGTCAACGATGCATGGTGGCGCAAGCGTCTCGCTTGTCGCGCCCGGCTGGCTTTTGAAGTGCGAACAAGCGGGACGCTCGCGCCGCCATGCAAAAACTGGAAAAACGTGGGAAATCAAACCGATCAAAAACTGGGAAGCGCTCTTCCAGTCGCCTACGCCGTCTGCAATTCGTCCTTTTCTTCCGAGTCGTCTTCGGGGGAATCGATGCCCAGCTTGCTCATCTTGTACTTCAACACACGCCGGGTGATGCCCAGTTTGGCGGCCGCGTCGGTCAGAATACCGTGGTACTCGGCCAAGGCAGCCAGGATCGCCTGGCGTTCGAGGTCATTCACCAAATCGTCCAGCGTCTTGCCCGGTTCGAGAATGGCCGGTTTCGCAGGCGAGCCGACTTGCGGGACAGAGGAGGCTTCGCCGGCGCCCCTTCCAAGGATCGGCTGGAGATGCTGCGGCTGAATTTTGTCGGCGTCGAGGATGACCATGATCCGCTCGATGCAATGCTGGAGTTCGCGGACGTTGCCGGGCCAGGGGTAGTTCCCCAACACATCGAGCGCCGCCGCCGTGAACTTCTTCGGCGGCTTCTGCAGTTCTCGCGCGAACCGCTCGGTGAAATGACTGACGAGCAGCGCGATGTCCTCCTTGCGCTCGCGCAACGGCGGCAGGCGGATCGGCACGACGTTGATCCGATAAAACAGGTCCTCGCGGAAGCGTTGCTCCCTCACTTCCTTTTCGAGGTTGCGGTTCGTGGCGCAGATGATGCGAACATCGATCTTCACGGTGGAATTGCCGCCGACGCGCCGGATTTCGCGCTCCTGGATGGCGCGCAGCAACTTCGCTTGCAAACCCAGTTCCATCTCGCCGATTTCGTCCAGGAACAACGTCCCGGCGTCGGCGGCCTCGAACATGCCCACGCGCTGCGTCATCGCGCCGGTGAACGAACCTTTCTCGTGGCCGAACAACTCGCTTTCGAGCAACTCCTTGGCAATGGCGGCGCAATGGACCGGCATGTACGGCCCTTTTGACCGGGGACTGTGGTCGTGGACCGCCCGGGCCACCAGCTCCTTGCCGGTCCCGCTTTCGCCGTGGAGGAGCACGGTGGCGTCGGACTTGGAGACGTGTTCGATCGTGTCGAACAATTGTCTCATCGCCTTGCTGCTGCCGACGAGGCGTCCGAACGTGTACGCTTCGAGTCCTTCGATCTGGCGGTGGAGACGGACGTTCTCGTCTTCCTTGTGCTTTTCCTCGACCTGCTGCTGGACGGCGAGGCGGACCTGATCGACGTCGAACGGCTTGACGATGAAATGGTTCACGCCGCGTTTGTGGGCCTCCTTGAAAATCTCGCTCGACATGTCGGCGGTGATCATGATGACGCGAACCGACGGCCATTCCTGGCGGATCCGGCTCAGGACTTCGAGTCCGTCCATGTCCGGCAATCGTTTGTCGAGCGTCACCAGGTCGAACGGCTTCGATCCCAGGGCGCGCATCGCTTTCTGCGCGTTTTCGGCCACGGCGATTTCGTAATCGGGTTTGAGGATCATCCGCAGCGATTCGCGCGGACCGCTTTCGTCGTCGATGATGAGTACGTGGGGCTTCAAAGTAACCAATATTTCAGGTGCGCGCGGCCATTTCTCTGGGCCGAGGCGCGTTCTTGGCCGGCGGCGCAGCCGGCGTTTCCTCTTGCGGGGAGGGAGTTTCGTCGGGGGCGGGCGAAGCGGTGATCGGCAGCGTGACAATCATGGAGGTACCCTTGCCGAGCTTGCTCTCGATCGCGATGTGGCCGCCGTGTCTCTGAATGATCTTCTGGGAAATGGTCAGGCCGAGGCCGACGCCGACGTTGCGGGTGGTAAAGAACGGCTGGAAGACCTGCTCGATGTGGGCCAGCGAGATGCCTTCGCCGGTATCGACCACGGAAATTTGCACGCGCGGCTCGGCATGGCCGTTCGGCTTGGCGTCGTCGGTGAGCAACGAGAGCCGTCCGCCGCTGGGCATGGATTGGATGGCGTTGAACATCATGTTGTGGATCGCCAACGAAAGCCGGCGTGGGTCGCACGCGACTTTTTTCGCCGAATGCCCGAAGCGCTTGTTGACGATGATCGGCTGGCCCATCGTCGAGGTGATCGTCGGCTGGCCGCCCGTGGTGGAAACGACCGCGCTGCCATGCTGGCGCTTGAACTCGTCCACCACGCGCGTCACGGTGTTGTCGAGCAACTCGCCAAGATCGACCTCCTCGTAGCGGAGGACCAACGGGTGCGCGAAGAAGGTGAGGTTTTCCACGAGCAGGTCCACGCGCGTGACTTCGTGGGCGACGATCTTGAAGAATTCGTCCCGGAACTCCTTGCGGTCGTACTGCTGCGGCAGGAGTTGGGCGAACGTGTTGATCGAGACGAGCGAGTTTTTCAGTTCGTGCGAGAGCCGGGAGGCCAGTTGCAGGACGAACTCCTGCTGTTCGAGCTGCCGGGCCTGGGCGTGCTGCTGTTTGAGTTGCGTGATGTCCTCGATCACCGCCACGGAGAACGTGCTCGACTCGCCGCGCGATTCGTCCGCCCGCGCATGGAACTGCGACGTGCTGACGCTCAGCACCCGGCCCGACTGCGGCAGCGCGACCTCTCTCTGCTGGTGCATCTGGCCGGAATGACACGTCTGGAACAGCAGATCGCCCACCTGCGACGGCAACCAGCTCAGGTCGGCGCCGATCGCGCTGGTCTGGCTCAGGCCCAGCAATTCCGCGGCGCGGCGGTTGAGCGCGGAGATTTTGCGGCGGGAATCCGCCACGACGACGCCGCTCTGAATGTGCGTGAGCAAGTCTTGCAAGAACGATTGTTGGCCGGAGACGTCCTGATGCAGCCAGATGTTCGTGATCATCATCCCGAGCTGGTTCATCAGGTTGAACACCAGTTCGAGTTCCTTGTTCGTGAACGGCTCGCCCGTCACCTTGCCGTCGAACGTCAACACCCCGAGCGTTGTGTCGCGATCCAGGACCGGCACGGCGAACTCGGTGCCCAGAATCTGAAATTCCTTGGCGATGTGCGGGTCGAAGCGGTCGACCGGCTCGGCGTACATCGCGTCGCGCCGCACGATGCGCGCCTGGGTCGCAGCCTGCCGGCCGATGCCGCCTTCGAGCGACAGGCTGAAGTTCCTGAGCAGGTCCCGGGAAATGCCGACGCCGGCCATCAGGACGCAACGTCCGCTCGGCAAGCCCGACGCGGTGGTCTTGACCAGCCCGACGTCTTTCTCGCGCACGAAGATCGCGAGCCGGCCGATGCCGAACATCTCGCGAAGCAACGAGACCACCTGTTCGGTCAGGCTGCGAACGTCGTAACTCGTCCCGAGCAGACGAGTCAGGTTGACGAACGCGTCGCGGAAAGTCGTGTTCGGCGAAGCTTCACCGGCAGGGGGCCACGCCGGGCGCGCCGCGGTCGCCGGCGAGCGCCGGTTGACTGCTTCGCGGAGGAACTGGACCTCTTGCGCCATGTGACGGTGCGAGAGATAGGTGTTGATAATTTGCCGGACGCGTTCGATCGGGTCGTTCTGGAAGACGAACGTCCAGTCGGGCGACAGTTCCGCCTGAACCAATTGATCGCTGTGGAGCCGAACGATGACCGGCAACTCCGGCTGGTGCGTGCGCAGCCAGGCGAGGACCCATTTGCCCACGATCTGCAAGGACGAGAGGTCCACCAACGCGCTGTCGGCCAACCGCACGTGGGTGGGCAGGATTTGCACCAGTTGATCTTCGCTCTTGCAGTCCAGGAGAGGCAGCACGCGGAAGGTAAACTCGGGACTGGCGGCGCGGGCGAGGAAGGCATCGAGCCTTGGATCGCTATGAAGGGCCAGCACCGATTGCATGGCTGAGGCTAGGGGCTTGGTTGTAGCGTTTCAAGACAATAACGGTGTTTCGTCCGCCAAAACTGAAGGAGTTCGAGAGCGCGATGTTGACCCGGCGCGCCCGGGCGCGGTTCGGAACGTAATCGAGGTCGCAGGCCGGGTCGGGGTATTCGTAGTTGGTCGTCGGGGGAATCACATCGTCGCGCATCGCCAACAGGCACACGGCAATTTCCAAGGCCCCGGTGGCGCCCTGCATGTGGCCGGTCATCGACTTGATCGAACTGGTCGGGATCCGGTAGGCGAGATCCCCAAAGGCCCTTTTCATCACCACCGTCTCGGTGGCGTCGCCAATCGGCGTCGAAGTGCCGTGCATGTTGATGTAATCGACCTGATGCTTGGCCACGCCGGCGTCCCACATCGCCAGCTCCACCGCCCGGGTCGCCTCGACGCCGTCCGGGGCCGGGCTGGTCATATGATACGCGTCGCAACTCGAAGCGGCGCCCAGGATTTCGCCGTAAATCCGGGCGCCCCGCTCGATGGCGTGATTCAACTCCTCGAGGACGAGCACGCACGACCCTTCCGCCATCACGAAGCCGTCGCGCTCGCGGTCGTACGGACGCGACGCCCGCTCCGGCTCGTCGTTGCGATCGCTCAACGCAAACACGCACCCGAAGGAGGCAATAATGATCGGGTGGACCGTCGCCTCCGAGCCGCCCGTGATCATCACGTCGGCCTCGCCCTTGCGAATCAGTTCGGTCCCATGCGCCACGGCGGCGGTCGCGCAATCGCAGCCCGTGGAGATGGTCATGCTCGGCGCTTTCAGGCCGAGGTACCGGGAGATTTGCGCCCCGCAGGATCCGGTGAAGATGGAAATGCCGAGGTACGGACTGATCGCGCCGAAACCGCGTTCTTTGAACACGTCGTATTGGCGCGCGCCGAAGAGGAAGCCGGCCATCGCTGTCCCCATCGAACACCCCATGCGTTCGGGGTTCTCCTTGTCCAACTCCAGCTTCGCGTCCTCGATGGCCCAGTGCGCCGCCACGAGACCGAGCTGGGTGAACCGGTCCATGTGGCGCGATTCCTTCTTGCCGAGGTATTTCTCCGGCTCGAACCCCTTGACTTCGCCGGCGATTTTCCAGGGACAGTCGGTGGGATCGAACGAGGTGATGCGGCGGATGCCTGACTTCCCCGCAACCAGATTGGCCCAGGATTCCTCGATCCCGATGCCCACAGGCGTCAACGCACCCATTCCCGTCACGACGACCCGGCGGCGTTCCGGAACAGTCCGATTCTGATTAGGCACTTAGGTTTTTTGGGCGACCAACTGGGCGCACTATCTAACGCGTCAAAAGGGTTGTCAAGCGGCGTCCGTGCAGTCGGGTGCAGTCGGACCATTTGGCCTGCGCGGACCGCGAAACTCCTTGCCAGAAATCGAATCTAAGTTAGTACTTGTGACCGATGTTCTGGAAACCAGCATGAACGTGGCCACGGGTCGCACCGACGACGCGGAGCTGGTCGACCGGCTCAAAGCCCGCGACCGCAGCGCAATGGAAGACCTCGTGCGCGTCCACGGCGCCAAGCTGTACGGCCTCGCCCTGCAGATCATGCGCAACGAAGACAACGCGCGAGAGGTCATGCAGGACGCCCTGGTCGCCATCTGGAACAAAATCGGCATGTTCGAGGGGCGCTCGGCGTTCTCCTCGTGGATGTACCGGGTGACCGCCAACGCCGCCTTGATGCGCCTGCGGAAGGAAAAGAAATTCGCCCAGAACGTCGCACTCGACGAAACCGGGTCCGACACCGACCTGCCGTTGATCCAGTTGCCCGATCCGCACGAAGGCCCCGACGCTGCGGCGCAACGGGTCGAACTCGGCGAACGCGTCCGCGGCGCGATCGATGCTCTCCCCGAACCGTACCGTTCGACGGTGTTGTTGTCGGACGTCGATGGCCTGTCGCTGGCCGAAATCGCCGAGGCGACCGAAGCGAGCGTCGCGGCTGTCAAAAGCCGGCTCCACCGCGGCCGGCTGGCGTTGCGCAAAGTCCTCGAACCGTACTTGAAGGAAACCAAACGATGAGCGTGTTCGACAAATTCCTGCACAAACTCCAGGGACTCGTGAAGTGCCCGTGCAAGGAGGTGCAACAGTTGCTGTTCGACTACGCCCAGGGCAATCTCGACGCGGACACCGCGCGCAAGCTCGAGAAGCACATCGGCGACTGTCCGCCTTGTCTCGAATACGTCGAGTCCTATCGCAAGACCATCCACGCCTGCCGCGAGCACTGCAAGTCTCCCGCCCGGGACATGCCACCGGAATTGAAACAGAAGCTCACGGATTTCATCTCCCGGGAATTGAAGTAGGCGGAAGCACGGGCAACAACGCTACGGGTCCTCCAGGGCGTTCAATCGCTTCTCGAACGAATCGAGCGCCTGGCTCAGGTCCGCGACCGCGCCTTCGGCTGCTTTGGAATCGGGCGCCTCGGCATACTTCCCTGTCGCGTCCTTGAGGCTGCGGATTTCCGCTTTCAGGAACACGGCCTTGGTGCCGGCTTTCCCTCCGGCTGCCTGGAGTTTGGCAACCTCGACTTCCATCGCGTCCAACGTCGCGCCGATCTTGCGGATCACGCTGGTCGCCGTGTCCTGCCCCCCGGGCGAACTGGAAGTTTGCAGCGATGACGCTCCCTTGCCCGCGGGCAAAGCGGTCGAACTGTCACCAGCCCCGCTGGGCAATTGCACCTTGATCCGCCCGAGCTTGTCCGCCGATTCCGTGCGATTGCCGTGGATGGTAATCGTTTCGTTGTTCCCGACCGTATCCGGCGCGGGCGAAGGGACGGCGTTCTCCTTGATCGTGCTGCCCTTGAGCGTCATGTCGCCCGCCTTGGACTGTGCTTCGCCCCATTGGTAGGAGTCGATTTGGATCCACTTCTCGTGCCCGGCAGGGGGTGCCGCGTCCACCTTGCCGAAATTCAGCGAGAGCGACTCGACCGGTCGGTTGCCGTCCTTTCCTTGCTGCGTGGGGGCGCTCGCTTGAAGCGACAACGCGGGAGGCTCTCCCGGCGGCTTGGGGGTCGCGCCCGTCTTCGAAGGGGGCATGGCGTCTCGCACATTCTGCACGGCGGGAACGAGCATTCCGATCTGCGATTGAGGCGTGCTCGCCTTCAGGTCGCCCACCTGTTTTTTGAGGTCCTGCACGTGGACTTGCAATGCTTGAACGGAACTGGCAGCCCCCGCCGGCCGTGCTGGCGACGGCGAGCCGGCAGTAGCGGACACAATCGGCGCGCTGATGGCCAACGCCAAGCAAGCCCGAACGAGACGCGCGGTGTTCGATGTTTTCATAAGACCTTCCCCATTCCCCTGGTTGCTACTTTTGATCTGCCAACTCCAGTCGTTTCTCCATCGCCGCGATTGCCTTGTGGACGTCGGGCAACGCGGCTTGTTCCGACTCGGGTTTTTCCGATACCAACAGTTTGCCCACCGCCGTCTTCAAGCTTTCGAAGTCCTTTCGGATGTAAACGATCCGCGCCTAGCGTCAGAATCAACCACATCGTGAGAACAATCGTCGGTGCGAAGGAATGACTGGACCGATTCATGGCAATTTCCTCGTTGGTGGGATGACCGATTGCAAGATCCCGGGGTTTGCGCGGCGTTCGCGCGCGGAAGATTGATCAGGCAGGCTCATCATCAGCGCCTCCGTTCGATGGTTCCCGGCTCGACCGGTAGAGTAGTCCTCCGCCGGCCCGGGCGCAACAGGGAATATTTGTTTGCCTCGGCATGGCGCCAAGACTAACCTGCCCTCACTGGGAGCTTGCAGTTCGGAGAAATCGAACCCATGACCAACCTGGATTTGCGCCTCGCGCCGTATCTTCTGCTGGTGGTTGTTCTCGGGCTCGTTCCTTCATCCGTCCGCGCCGACGAGGCGGCGCCCTGGCAAAAGGCCGGGGAACTGATGAAGGCCGCCGAGTATGTCGCCGGGCTGGAGGAAGCCGACCGCGCGTTGGCGGAGCATCCCGACGACCTCGTGCTGCTGCGCATCAAGGGAGTCTGCCTGATGGAACTCGGGCGCGAGGACGAAGCGGTCGCCGTGCTTCGCCGCGCGGTCGAGAAGGACCCGAGCAGCATCGCATCGTGGTACTACCTCGCGCAGGCGCTGGCGTATCGCGGCAGCGTCGTCGAGGCCGTGGAAATCTTGCGCACGATTTGCAAGAAGGCCCCGGACTCGGACTATGCGCAGTTGGCCAGACAAGTCTTGCCCGACCTGGAGAAACTCGTGACCGTGACTCAGACGGTGCAAGACAAACGCCGCTGGAACGTCACGCTCCGGCTCGGCGGCGAGTTCGACGACAACGTTCCCGCCCGGACCAAGAACGCTCCCGCCTCTCCGCCCATCGAATCGTTCCGGCTCGTCACCTCGGCGTATCTGGAGGCGCGACCGCTCGACCAGAACATTGACTCGCTTCCGTTGACCTTGGGCGGGGGTTATTCGATTTACCAGAGCTTCCACGAGCGCGACTCGCTCAGTGATTTCGATCTGACCAGCCAGAGCGTCCGGCTCTTCGCGCGTCACGCGGGCCGCTGCGGGCCGGTGCCGTACGGCGTGGAAGTGCACGGCGAATTTTCCGATGCGCAACTCGGCGGCGATTCCTTCAGCACCGCGTGGGGCACGGGTGTGAACCTCGACGCGCAGTGGCTCGAATGGACCGTGACGACGCTCCAGTACAAGGTCCTGTGGAGCGACTTCGCCAAGGACGGTCTCGCGGCCAGGCTGGTGTCGCGCGACGGCATGGACCAGACCGTGGAGATCACGCAGACATTTTACGCATTGAGCAACCAACTGGTCATGGCCGCCGGCTACATGTTTCGCCACAGTGCCACGGAAGGCGCGACCTTCGAGTTGGACTCGCATGGCGCCAACGCGTCGGTGCAGGTGGCGCTGCCGTGGAAACTGCGGTTCGCCACGCAGTTCCATTATCAGAGCGACGATTACACGGATTTCACGCCCGCACCGACGCGGCTGGACGACGTGTTCACGGTAAGCGTCGCGCTCTCGCGGCCGCTTTGGCGCGAGAACCTGTTCGCCGAAGCCACGTTTGCGCACACGACGGCGGATTCGACCCAGAGTTTCGCCGAGTTGGAGCGGAATGTCTTTGGCCTGGCGATCACGTACGCGTATTGAGGAGGAACACATGAAACGATCCCATCTCATCTGCATCGCGGCGATGGCGCTGCTGTGTGCGACTGGCTTCTGGTCAGAAGCGGAAGAACTGCGTTACGTGAAGGACCAGGCCATCGACCGGCAACTCGGTCTGCTGGACCGCTCGTGGAGGATCAACCGTGTGCGCCTCAATACGCGTGGCAAGCAACCGCCGCAGGTCCATCCGGCGTTCCCGCCTTATTCGCAGCAACCCGAGGACGCGCAGACCGCGCCGATTCCTTCACCGATGTAGTTTTGTTTTGCCCAGCGCGCTCTTTGCTTTCGTTTGTAGTTCAAGCTTCAGCTTGCTTGCGGGATTGCACGCCAGACAAGCTAAAGCTTGAACGGCAAACGCAAGCGTCTTCGGCGTGCAACTCGATCACGCGAACAGACGAACGTCCACCTCTGTCCCTACCTTTACCACCGTGTCCGGCGCGACATCCACCAGGCAGTTGGCGCGCACCATCGAACCTAACACGTGCGATTCCTGCCTGCCTGCCGATGCAACTTCGAGCCGCCCGGCTTTCTCCGTCAGCACGCCGCGCATGAAATGACGCCGCCCGCCGTGGTTGCGGAACTCGGTCGTGGCCACCGCGCTTCGCCGCGGCAGATCGAGATCGCGACGGCCCGCCATCTTCAGCAGCGCGGGACGCACGAAGAGCAGGAACGTCACCATCGTCGAGACGGGATTGCCGGGCAGACCGAAGACCAGACAGGACTTTGACCGGCTGAACACAAACGGTTTGCCCGGCTTGACCGAAACCTTCCAGAACTTCACCGCGCAGCCGAGTTCTTCGAGCACGGACTTGACCAGATCGTGTTCGCCGACGGAAACGCCGCCGGAGGTGATCAGCGCGTCGTACTTCAATCCTTCGCTCAGTTTTGCGCGGAGGTCAGCCCGGTCATCCCGCGCGATGCCCAGCCGGACCGGCTCGGCGCCAAGCTGCCGCACGAACGCCGCGAGCAAGTGGCTGTTCCCTTCGCGGAGTTTTCCCGGGGAGAGCGGCTGATCGACGGCGACCAGTTCTTCGCCCGTCGCGAGGACCGCTACGCGCGGCGGACGGACCACGCGGACGCGCGCCCGGCCCAGCGTGGCGAGCAGACTCAGATGAGTGGGCGCAACCACGGCGCCGGCGGGGAGCACCGTCTCGCCCCGGCGAATGTCTTCCCCGGCGCGGCGGATGTTTTCGCCCGGCTTCACACCGTCGAAAACGGAAACCGTTTCCGCGCCCTGGTCGGTGTCCTCCTGCATCACGATGGCATCGGCGCCGGCGGGCACGGGAGCACCCGTGAAAATGCGGGCGGCGCTGCCGGCGGGGATGGCCTTCTTCGGAGTGTCGCCCGCGCCGATGTGCTCGACGACACGCAGCCGGATGGGGTGCTCGCGGGTCGCATTCGCCACGTCGGCGGATCGGACGGCGTACCCGTCCATGGCGGAGTTGTCCCAGAGCGGGAGACCGAGGTCGGAGACGACGTCTTCGGCGAGAACGTGGCCGAGGCTCGCATCGAGCGGGCATTCCCGCGCATCAAGAGGGGATACCTCGGCGAGGATCCGCTGTTGCGCTTCGTGAACTTCGAGCATCGAGATCGTTGCTCGTCATTGGCTACTCGTTACTCGTGCTGTGCGCACGCGGGCGCGAACCACGAATAGCCAATCGCCGATGACCGATAACGCAGCCTACTGTGTGACCGTGTCTTCCTTCTCGGGCGTGCCTTCGACGAGCGTGGCGACGCCGAGCGGCCAATGGTTGCTCTTGGGATCAGGCGGCGGATCGAGCCGGGCGCGGCCCACGAGTTTGCCTTTGCGCCAGATTTGCAGTTCGGTGCCGGCGGGCAATTCCTTTTCGCTCTCGAACTCGATGACGATGAACTTGTATTCGTTGTTCACCTGGCGAACCATGCCGAGGCCCTGGCCGGACTTCGCCAGCGCGACCTCCTTGGGCTTCTGGATTTCCTTCGGCGCGGCAGCAGGCTTCGGCGTGGGGGCGGGTTTGACCGTTTCCTTCTTGGCCGTTGGCGCCGCTTCCTTCATGACCGGCGCAGGCTCGGGTGCCTTGGTGAGGTTGACCGCGACCGTGCCCGTCTTGGTTTCTCCGCTCTTCGAAGAATGAGGGCTCGCTTCCATGGCGGAGACCTCGGACTCTTCCGCCGGTTTCGCCGGCTTGGGCGGGGCCACTGGTTTCGGAGCGGGGGCGGGCTTGGCTGCAACCTCCTTCTTCGGGGCTTCTTTCTTCGGCGCGACCGGCGCGGGTTTCGGCTCGGCCTTGACTGCTTCCTTCTTTGGCGCCGGCGCGGGTTTCGGTTCCGTCTTCACGACCTCCTTCTTCGGAGGCGGAGGTGCGGCAGCGGGTTTCGGAGCGGGTTTCGCCGCCGCTCGTTTGGAAAGATCCACCTTCACCGTGTCGGCCGACGCACCGCTGCCCTTGGACGAGTGGGCGCTCGATTCCATTTGCGCGGACGCCTGGCCGGGCTTTTGGCCTACGGAGGCGTCTTGGTCCGTGGTGCTGCAACCTTGCACGAGCGCGAACGCGAACACGGCTGACAATAGGATACCAATCCGACGCATGTTTTGTCCTTTCTGTTAAGTCTGCCGCACGCTAGCAACTAATGCCGGTCGGGTCAATACCCGCTTGAGGACGGGAAAAGGCCGGGTTGGAAGGCTGGAAGGATGGAAGAGATGGAAGATGGGAAGATGGGATGGCGCTTGCGCGGCAATGATTCCCGGCTACACTCGACGGCCATGAAGCATTTCGCTTTGGCTCTGAGTCTGGTCATCGCGGGCACCGGCTGGCTCCGCGCGGAGGAAAACCAACCCATGAATTCCATTTACGACATCCCGTTGAAGGACATCAAAGGACAACCGGCCTCGCTCGCAACGTACAAGGGACAAGTCCTGGTGTTGGTGAACGTTGCCTCGAAGTGCGGTTACACGCCGCAGTACACGGGACTCGAAGCGCTCCACCAAAGCTACAAGGACAAGGGCGTGCGCCTGCTCGGCTTCCCGTGCAACGACTACGGCGGACAAGAGCCGGGCACCAACGAGGAAATCGTCCAGTTCTGTTCGACCAAGTACAACGTGACGTTCCCGCTGTTCGACAAGTTGCACTGTAAAGGCGCGGAGCAGCATCCGCTCTATCAGTCGCTCACGGGAAAGAGTTCGCCGTTCCCCGGCGACGTGGCGTGGAATTTCGAAAAGTTCGTCATCGCCAAGGACGGCACGATCGCCGCGCGGTTCAAATCGGGGGTGAAGCCCGACGCGCCGGAGCTGGTCGCGGCGATCGAGAAGGAGTTGGCGAAGTGATTCGCCAGCAATTGATCTGGTTGAAGCAGGATCGGCAGAAGCGCTGAATCAATTGCATGAGTTGGCAAGCTCTTCGGTCGCATACCGCAACCCCCACACGACATCCGCCATGGTCGTGTAATCCAGCTTCTCGGCGGTGTCGCTGAGTTCATGGTAGTGGTCATGGCGCAGGAAGGCCGTGTCGGTTACCGAAAAGGCCGGGATGCCTTCGTGCCAGAACGACCAGTCGTCTGACCATCCCACCAGACTGCCGAGTCTTGGCAAGGCCAGTGTTCGCACGGTGAGTGGCGCATGGCGTTGGAATTTGGCCGCGCACTTCCGCGCAAAGTGCCTCGAACGGCAATCGCTCAAGAAGGCCACGTAGTCAGGGTTCGCCGGGAGGCCGAAGAAGTCGGCGAACCAGAATCGCTTGTGGTGAGGTTGGGCGGAGTAACAGCCCATTGTCTCCAGTGAGATCATGCCGATCACCGTTTCGTTGGTGGCGGCGCGACATTGCCGGGCATAGACACGACTGCCCATGGTGTCGGTCTTGAAGAAGGGCGGTTCCTCGTTCACGAACGCGACGAACCGAATCGTGCGTTGCGTGGGTTGGTCGGCAAACCAGCGGGCCAGCGTTAACATTGCCGCGACACCGCTGGCATTGTCATCCGCGCCCGGTGTCCCCCGGGCGTCCTTGATCGGCGATCCAAAGCCAAGCCAACTGGGCGTCGCGACTTTGGTGTCGTAATGAGCGCCGATCACGATCACCTCGTTCGGGCGGGTTGTGCCGCGCCTTTCCGCTTCGATGTTCCAGACGGTCATCGCCCTGCAGTCGAACGGCGGCCCCTCGGGCACCGTCACGGGCAGGCGGCGCGGCGTGAGCCCAGCCTCGGCCAATTGCCGCTCGATCCACGTTGCCGCCTGTTCGAGCGCGTTGGTGCGGTAACAGTTCCGCTCGCCGATGTCCGTGGCGAGTTTCTCGACCGAAGCTCGCAATTCGTTGGACAACCCGGCGGGCGCCGGCTGGAAACCAGCCGGCAACGTCGGGACGTGTACCGTCGAACAACCTGTCAACATAGCCAGAGAAACGACGAGAAGAGCTTGTGATCGAATGCTCATATTGGCCATGCCGTCGAATCCTACTGCATGATGGTGGTGCGCGCCAAACTCAACTGGTTTCGCGAGAGCATTCGCGTTGCCAGCGAATTGCCTTTCTCGTACCTTCCGCGTGTGAAGCTTCTGCTGCGCATCGGGAGGATCGCCTTCCGCATTTTCCGCATCGCGGTGTTGTTGCTCGTGCTGGTGGCAATCGTCGCGCTGGCGTGGGTGCGGTTGTTTGGGTTCCCCGACGCGTTCGGGCAACGGCTCTCCGACGAACTGTCCAAGAAAGGCGTGCCGGCGAAATTCGGCCGCATCTACTTCGACCCGTTCCAGGGGTTCGTCGCGACGCACGTTGCCTTCCTGAACCCGAAGGAACCTTCCCAGCAACTGGTCGGCATCAGCGAAATCGGGCTGCAACTGAACTGGAAGAAACTCCTGCGACGGCATCAAGCGCTCGAAGATTTGCGGATCGAGGATGCCACGCTCTCCGTTCCGCTCGATCTGAAGAAACCGCAGGAGTCGATGGTCACCGGCCGGGGCGTCTTTGCCAGGGTGCGCGTGCAGGAGAACGGCGTCGTGGCGATCGACAATTGCAGCGGCACGTTCAACGGCGTGGGCCTGGCGTTGTCGGGGACGGTGGCGTTCCGCAGCACCCGCACCGGGGGGATCGACCTGAGCGGCCTGGAAAACCCGGCGGACAAGCCCGGCCAGATCAATCTGCTGGCGCGGTTGTTCCGGGAATTCGAGAACGTCCAATTCTCCGTGCCGCCGGAAATCTCCGGGCAATTCCACGTGGACCTGGTCGATCCGGCGCTGACCACCGCCCGCGTGCAGTTCAAAAGCAAATCGTTCACCCATGCCAAGCTCAAGGTCGATTCATTCGTCGCGCGGGTAACGGCGGAGCAGCGCGTCGTCCGGTTGCAGGAATTCGAGGCGGCGCTGTACGGAGGAAAAATCACCCTGACCGGCGAGTACGATTGGTCCACCGGCACTGCCAAGCTCGACCTGCGCTCGGACGTGAACGTCAAACCGCTGGTCGAAGCGGTGGGACGGAAGGCGTCTTCGTTCTTCCGCGATTACGATTTCAAGCAGAACCCGGCGCTCACCTGCCATTTGGAAGTGCAGCCGCGCGAGTTGGGGCTGATGATCGCCAGCGGGCTGATGGAGGCAAACCAGTTCACCTTTCGCGGCATCCCCGTGCAGTCGTTCCGGTCGAAGTTCACGTTGCGCGACGGGTTGTTTCGCCTGACGAACTTCGAGGGCCGCCGCGCGGAGGGGACGTTCCAGGGCAACTACGAGTGCCGGCTTCCTACGGAGGATTTCACGCTCGACATGATCACTTCGCTGCACCCGGCGCCATGCCGGGCGGTGTTCCCGAGGAACCGGGCGGAATTCCTGGCGCGATTCCGTTTTGATGCGCCGCCCCACATCACGTTCCGCTGGGTCGGGAACTGGAAGAAACCGGAGGAGACAGAGATCAAAGGCCACGTTCATGCCGACCGGTTCACGGTCGATGGCGTGCCGATGGAATCGCTCGATGGCGACGCAGACGTGCGCGGAGAATGGTTCGCCGTGACCAACCTCGTGCTCAAGCGGCAGGAAGGCGAAGTCACCGGCTTCGTGTCGTACGATCCCGCCACGGGACGGCTCGAAGGCAACGTCCACAGCACCGCGAACCCCTACGAGATCGCCAAGCTCATCGGGACCAACGCCCTCGCCGTGATCAAGCCATATGAGTTCATCCAGCCGCCCACTCTCGACCTGCGGGGACGGTTGAACTTCAAGGACGACTCGGAGACGCACGTCGAGGGACACATCGAAGGCCGGCGGTTCTACTGGTGGCGCTTGCATGCCGACACGGCGGCCACGGACATCACGATCCGCAAGGATTTGGTCTCGCTCACGAACTTCACCGCCAGGATATACGGCGGAAGGTTGACCGGGGATGCCGACTTTATCACCAGCGAGGGGAAAACGCAGTACCACATCACGGCGCTGCTGGAGAATGCCGACTTGCAACCGCTCGTCGAATCGATCACCACCAAAAAGCAGAAATCGACAGGGCTGCTGTCGGGCCGGGTGAATCTGACCGGCGTTGCCGGTGAAATGCGAAGCTTGGAAGGCGCCGGCAACATCGCCATCGAGAAAGGCGTCCTCTGGGAACATCCGGTCTTCGGCCAGTTGCTCTCCGGAGTTCTCAACGCAATGTTGCCCGGCCGAATCGCGACCAGCACCGCCACCGACGCGCGCGGGGAGTTCGTCATCAATCGCGGCGTGGCCGAGTTCAGCCGCCTCGAGGTGGATGCCGGCCTCGCGTCGATCGTCGCCAAGGGCCGCTACAAGCTCTGGTCCGGCGGGCTGGATTTCGAGGTCGAAGGCAAACCCTACAACGCAGTCGAGTGGACCAAGCTGTTCACCTGGATCACGACGCCGTTCACCAAGCTGTTCACCTTGCACCTCGGCGGCTCCTGGAAGGAGCCCGAATGGCGGACGGTTTATTTGCCGAAGGAACTCTTCGGGTCCTCGAAGCCCGGCTCTTCGGACAAGCCGAAAGAGGAAAACAAGGAGCCGGCGCCCGCGCCGCACATGCCGAACCCGTCGGGCAGCAAGAACCAATGACCCCGCTCCTCGGAGCGCACCTCTCGATCGCGGGCGGCGTCGATAAGGCCATCGAACGCGCCCGGGCCCTGCGTTGCACGACGCTGCAGATTTTCACCGCGAACAACATGCAGTGGGCCTGCCGGCCGCTGGCGACGGACGAGATCGAACGGTTTCTTCAGGTGCGCAGGGAAGCCGGCATCGAGCCGATCTTCTCCCACGCCGGCTACCTCATCAATCTCGGCGCGATCAAACCGAGCTTTTACCAGCAATCGATTCGCGCGCTCGCGGACGAATTGGGCCGCGCGGCGGCGTTGCGTCTCCCGTTCGTCGTCCTGCATCCCGGCAGCCACATGGGGAGGGGCGAGGAAGCCGGTATGAAGCAGATTGCCTCCGCGCTGAATGCCGTTTTCACGAATCACGAATCGCGAACCACGAGTCACGCTCCTCCCCGGATCGCCCTCGAAGTGACTGCCGGCCAAGGCAACTCTCTCGGCCACCGTTTCGAGCACCTCGCTCGCATCTACGAGTTGGTGAAGCGTCCCGAGCGGCTCGCCATTTGCCTCGACACCTGCCATCTGTTCGCCGCGGGCTACGACATTCGCGCGAAACAGGGCTACGAACAGACGATGCGCGAACTCGACCGCGTCCTTGGCATCGAGCAGGTCGTCGCCATCCACGTGAACGACTCGAAGATGCCGCTTGGCTCGCGCTTGGACCGGCACGCGCATATCGGCAAGGGCCATCTCGGCGTCGAGCTGTTCCGGTTCCTCATGAACGATCCGCGCTTCCGCAACGTTCCGAAAGTCCTCGAGACGCCGAAAGGCGCGGAGGTCCGCGGCGTGGGTCGGATGGACCGGGTCAATCTTGCCACGTTGCGCCGGCTGGTGAGACGTTAAATTTCCATTTACAATCGACCGCAGCTTTCTATATTCGCGCCCACCAAACGAAAGAGTGAGGAAAACGAGACCATGCATTTTGTTCCATCGAAGATGTTCCTGACGAAGGGCGTCGGGGTCCACAAACAGGAGTTGCGTTCGTTCGAGATCGCGTTGCGCGATGCCGGCATCGAGAAATGCAACCTGGTGATGGTCTCCAGCATCCTGCCGCCGCGCTGCAAGATCATCCCGCGCAAACAGGGACAGCAAATGCTGCAGCCCGGCCAGATCACGTTCGCGGTCATGGCCCGCACCAGCACCGCCGAGCCGCACCGGCTCATCGCCGCCTCGATCGGCGTCGCCGTGCCCGCCGACGAAAATGCCTACGGCTACCTCAGCGAGTTGCACGCCTACGGCATGAACGACGACACCGCCGGCGACACCGCCGAGGACATGGCCGCCGCGATGCTCGCCTCCACGCTGGGCGTCGAGTTCAACGAAGACGCCGCCTGGGACGAGAAGAAGGAGGTCTTCCGCATCAGCGACAAGATCGTCAAGACGACGAACATCACGCAAACCGCCGTCGGTCATCCGCAGGGCCTGTACACGACAGTCATCACCGCCGCGATTTGCATTTTTTAGGAATTGACCCGTCATCTTCCGCGAACGTAGCTAATCACAGCGAGGCGCGCAGAAGGTGGAACCGCGCTTGTGTCCAGCGCGAGAGATTTTGCCCCAATCATCGGCTCGTCACGAAAATTTTACATAGCGGCTCCCCGGAAAAAACCGTTGACAAAGTGACGGAGCCGAAAAATCGTTACAGTATTCGGGAACGGATGGAATTCCGTGGCGACGCGAATCGGGATTTCGGGCTTGGACGCGCGCGGAAATTTTGCGCGCGGGAAAATTCTTCTTGCAATCGAATTCCCGGGCGCTCATTTTCCCCGCGCTCGCTCGCGCTGTGTTTGACGCGATCCAGCGACCGATGATCCGATTGCGACAGGCGGCGTTCGACAGGGTACCTATCTTCCTCCGGCGACGGACGGACGGACGAACCGCTCCTCACCTTGCAGTAGCTCTCGGACCGCTCGCAAGCAATCTTTTCTCTCAGTTTTTCGCTACACTCGTTCCACGGCGGCTCATCCAGCACGGCATGGTCCGTAGCCGAAGGCGAAGTGAGTGGACTCAACTGAATGCTCGAGAATGAGACCTTAAATCACCGACCGAAAGGCAGGGAAATGCTGATGAAACGGAATCTCTTGCTTGTTACAATGGGTTTGTTCTTCTTCGTTACCAATCACTCTCCAGGTTGTGACATCTCGGATTTCACGGCCAGCACAACCAATTCACGGATTAATGTTTCTTGGGGCTACACAGGGAGTGATTGCACTAATCAGACCATGTACCTCAACGCCAACTTCGAATGGTTTGAGCCACATTACGCTGACGTTCCTGTCACAAACGGTTTCTACCAGTTCACAGCCATGCGAGGCGGTAGTTATTCTATTTCGTGGGGACTGGAGACACCCGACGATAACTGGGGCGCGGATGTATATCTGGGCGGGCCGAGTTTGACGAATGCTTGGTGGACGGGAACCGTCGACGCACCGACGCTGCACCTGCAATATGACCAGTATCGTGTTATCGATGATGGCGGCGAGGTACACGGCCCCGGGTGGGCGATGTCTGGATTTCCTTGGACTGGGGGTAATCAAGTGGCGTTCGAACCGTCGGGTTGGTATGACCAATGGGTCGGTTCGCCTCCAGCACCCCTACCAATGCCGGATGGCAATTTCACTTTGTACGACACGTTTAGTTCTAATCGCGGCTACGAGTACATGTGGGGATTCGATGTAGAGGGTGGAAACTTTGGTCAAATAGGTAATTTTCCAGGATCTCCGTCAACGAACGCCCCGGAAAAACTAGTTGGCCATTGGAAATTCAATGCAGGGATCGGGACCAATGCTTTGGATTCCACGACCAACAACCTCGATGGTGTGCTGATAGGAAGTCCCTTGCCGACCTGGACAAGCGGTGTCTTTTCGAATGCGTTGTACTTTGATGGCGCCCAGAGTCGGGTCTCAGTGCCAGACGCAACGATACTCACCCCAAGAGATGAGTTCACAATCATGACTTGGATCAGGCCCGCTGCGATTACCTGAATTTTGCACGCCAAGGGGTGTTTTGACGCCCTCGCTCGGTTGAATCATCGCTTCCTTGTCATCGTTACTCCTTTGCATCCTCACGTGCAAAAACTTTTTTGCACGCAGCCTCGTTGCGCTCCCAGCCGTTACGCCGCCGCCTTGCGCCGCCGATCCAGATACTTCAGAAAATCAATCAACCCGGCTGCCCGCTGCTCGTGTTCCGAGTAGCGCACCTCGTCACGGTTGCTGTGCACCACGATCTTCGCCGCCACGTACAGCATCTTCAACCGCGCGATCCGTAGCGTGTGATTCGGCATCGTAATCCATTGCTGCTCCTCCACGGGTTCGCCCCGTCGTGCCTGCGCTTCCGCATGCCCGGCCAGCCATTTCATCCATCGCCAGAGGTTGTAGGCCAGCATCACAATCTGGAAAAACGCATGGTGCGCCGCAAACTGCTTCGACGGAATCGCCAACACCCCCTCCCGTTGCGCTTCGCCGATCAACGGCTCGACGGCCGCCCGCTGGTCGTACGCGGCGATCACCCGGTGCGGGCGTCCTTTCGCGTTGGTCACAAACACCCGATAGACATACTCTTCGCTCTCCAGCAGCTTCAATTGCCGCTCGCCCCGCTGCTCCTCGCGGATGCGCATGACCACAAACCGACACGGCTTCGCCCAACCCTGCGGCTGATACTCGCACTCGTTGTAGTCGTGCCCGCCGTGCCGATACCATCCCCGTTTCGGAAACGGCGGCGCACACCGCTTGTTGCCGAAGATGAACGTGAAACCCTCATCCTGACAGGCTTCCACGCTCTCCCCGCCGATGAATTCCCCGTCGCCGCACACCGTCACCTGCTGCACACAGGCGGGCAACAGCCGACGAAATTGGCGAATCTGGTGCGCCACCTCCTCGTTGTTCATCGTCTCTCCTCGCCGCTGCGTCCCACACAAATACTCGCGCGTCTCGTGCACGAAACAAAGCACCGGCCGCAGCCCCTTCTTGCCGCGATGCTTCGGGTTGTGTCCTTTGCGCGCCCCTTCGATTGCGCCGTAGACCGTGCTCACCGTCGTGTCAATATTCACCCGCACGCGGCTCGGCGCGTAGGCGCACAACTCCCACACCCGCGCTCGCAGCGCCGCGCCCAGCCGCAACAGCGACTGCGATTGGATGATCCCCATCGCGCGCAGGTAGCGCCAGAACGTGCTCACCGCCGGCAACACGGCCACGCGCAAGATGCCGCAGAGCATGGCGTCGTGACGCAAGTAGGTGAAATGCCCGAGCCGTTGAAAACCGATGAACAACAACATCAAAATGCCGCAGACCATGCCGCAGTGACCGAGCTTGGTCTCCCGTTTGGGCGCTGTGTAATGCTCGGCGAACCGCGCTGGGAAGCCGACCAGATCGAGGAACTTGACCAGTGCGAGCAGGCCGCCGAAGGCGGTGAGCCGTTCCGAGCATTCGGCGTACGGGGTATCGGGCGTGATGTGGAGGATGCGAGTGGAAGGCTCCTGCGGGAGCGGTTTTGCTGCTTGTTTGTGAGGGGAATTTGGCTTACGCGATGACTTAACCATTGGGGTGACTCCTGATGGGATTGGGTTTGGGTTACGAATTTCCCGATCCTACAGGGGTTCCCAATGGTTTTAGCAACTCGATTTCTGCCGCATAATGCAAAAGTCAGGGATTAACAAAACGTCCCCTGTTGCGAAATGGGGCACGAACGGACCGGGCGGAAGTTACCGGCTGGGGATCACCTCAACCAATGTGCAGTTCGAGGTTTATCTGAACGGCAACGTGATCACGGTGGCCGGGACCAGAGCGCTATCAGCCGCGACCTGGCATCATGTGGCCGGTGTGTATACCGGAACCAATCTCAATTTGTATGTGGACGGTGTGCTGGATCGCAGCGTGTCGGGCGCAGGCACAGTTGACCTCATCACTGCCCCGCTGGTAATGGGTGACGTCAAGGGGGTATTGGATGAAGTGCGGCTTTTCAACTTCGCTCTCGACTCACAAATCATGTGGTATGTCTATCATGTGGATCGAGACGTGGATCAGATGCCGGACGTGTGGGAAATCAACCATGGTCTCAACCCGTTCACCGGGAGCGACAATTGGCAAGACTCCGACAACGACGGATGGATGAATCTCGAGGAGTACTGGTATGGAACTCATCCGAACAATTCCGACACAGATGGTGACGGAATTGCGGACGCCAGCGATTCGCATCCGACGGACTATTACAACGGCGTGCAGCCCGGACTTCTGATCATCAGCGGCGATGGCCAGAATGGCGAGGCGGGTACCCTGCTGTCCGCGCCGCTCTTGGTACAGGTCAGGGACGGGAACGAGCAGCCCCTCGTCAATGCGCCCGTGACCTTCACCGTGACGCAGGGTGAGGGACAATTAGCTCTTGCAACGAATGACACGAACTTCTCCTCGGTGCTGGCGTTGCGTACCGACGGCGAGGGTCAGGCAGCCGTCTTTGTTTTGCTCCCAGACGAGGCTGGCACGAATCTGGTGAGGGCCACTGCGGTGAGTGGGAGCAACAGCACGAACGTGACATTCACAGCGGTTGCCGTGGCGCCTCCGGCCGCAAACGTGCCGCCCGAACTCATCGCCCACTATGCCTTCGACGAGGGCACCGGCTTGACGGCCTTCGATTCGACCACGAATGATCTCGATGCTGTTTTGTTCGGCGACCCGCTGCCGACCTGGACGAGCGGCGTGTTCTCCAACGCGCTGCAATTCGACGGCGTGCAGAACCAGGTCTCCGTCGCCGATGCGCCCAAGCTGTCGCCGCGCGACGGGATCACCGTGTCCGCATGGGTCAAACCGGTTTCTACGAATGAGAACTTCACCGTCGCCAAGTGGGGCACAAACGGATTGAGCGGGAGCTATCTGCTGTGGGTCACTTCGAGCAACGCGGAGTTTCACCTCTTCCTCGACGGCAGTCAGACCACGGTAGTGGGCACGAACACGTTGTCGCTCACCAACTGGCACAACGTGACCGGGACCTACGATGGAACCAACCTGAACGTGTATGTGGATGGCGCGCTGAACAACAGCGTGCTCGCATCCGGGGCCATTGATTCCGTCCCAGCACCCTTGCAGATGGGCGGCGTGGCCGGTAGTCTGGACGACGTGCGCCTGTACAACTATGCCCTCGCCAGTACGAACATCCTCGCGATTTACCAGACGGATACGGACTCCGACGGCCTGCCCGATGTGTTCGAGATCAACCATTTCGGCGATCTCTCCCAAACGGGCGGTGGCGATTTCGACGGCGACGGCGCGAGCAATCTCGCCGAGTACCAGGCCGGCACGGACCCAAGCGACTATTACAACGGCGTCGTGCCGACGTTGGAGATTATTAGCGGCAACACCCAGTGGGGAATGGATGCGTTTGCGTCCGAGCCGCTCGTCGTCAAGGTCACGAACGGAAGCGGCGCTCCTTTGCAAAATGCACCCGTGATCTTCAAAATCACCCAAGGCGATGCAAAATTGGCAGCGGCGACCAACGAGGCGCCGCTTTCGGCTTCATTGATCGTTCGGACCGGAGCCGACGGTCAATGTGCCGCCTATCTGCGGCTAGGCACGACTGTCGGAGCGGGCGGCGGCAGCATCAACCCCTACGGCCCGGGGTATGACCCCCCTTTCGGCTTTTTCATCGGGGATTCATGCATCGAGGAAGCGATGCGCGCGGTACAGGAGCGGTACCAGTTGGCAACCGGCAATACGCTTCCCCCTTGGCCGCCTCGCACCCACGCATATACACAGAGCGGGACTGTTCAAGCGATAGATCCCCAAGACCCCGGCGATTACCCGGAGGACGGCTTTTATTGTGCCGATATCGAGGCGGAAGGAAAACCTCGGATGATCACCTTGATCCAGTCCATCGCGGAAGCGCTGGACGACGACGCCTTTTTGAACAAGTTCGTCGCGGCACCGGTCGACGGACAGCCGAAGATCACCGTACATAGCCGCTACCCGGATGAGGACGAGCGGTTCATCTATTTGGGCGATATGCCGCCCGTGAGTGATTTCGACTGCGATACGGCAGTAAGCATGGCAGAGTTGACAGGTTATATCGGCAGACTTAATTCGTTCATGGCGGCGACTGGCTACACCAACACGCTGTGCGACGCGAATGCGCCGCTGTGTGAAGGGGGCCTGGGCGAAGAGCAACCGGTGGGCTTTGGTGTGTTCTGGGATCCCTCGCAAATGGAGAGTTGCGAGGCTGCTCGTGGCACGGTGTTCAGTTGGTGGAATCCATCGTTCTGGGGAGTTTTCGCCTTTTCCTACGGGAATGGGGCCTCTCCCGAGGTACTCCTGCGATTGCTGGGAGTGCAGGACGGCGGGGATGAGGCATGGGATGCAGGCATCTATGTGCTGCGGAATCAATTCTACAGCGACCTGAGAGGTCTCAGCGGGTATGGAGGCAGTGCGCAGTCCTACCTGCGTGTGGAGCCGCAAGCCGATGGGCTGGCTGACGCAGCAAGTTGTCCTGTGACGGTGGATTCCCTGTGGCACCCGTTCGAGTCGGCCGGTTTGGGTGCGGAGTGGATCTCATCGTTCCTGCCCAGCGATTCCGGGAACAACACCTACACGCCGGCCCAGCCAGATTGCCCGTCGATCGATCCGGTTTTGGGCTGGGTTATTCAGGACGTGGGCTGGCAGGTGGCGGACCACACAATCGTCGTCACCCCAACCTGGCAGCACACGATCTCCGGTTTTTGCCAGGACTGCGGCAACGACGCGCTGTTCCGCATCGAGGGCGAGGACAAGGTCTGTGTCGGTACGACGACCACGTTGCAGGCAGTGAATGGTGCGTCGCCCTACCAGTGGGATTCCAGTGCTGCCAGCGAAGCCACGGTTGATGCATCGGGCAATCCAGTAACTGTAACGGGGATCGAGCCAAGCATGTCCATTGGCGATGTCACGATAATCGTTATCGATGCACTCGGCTGCGAAGCGACATGGCCGATAACGGTCGTGGGAGTTGCCTCGCTGCTTCCTGATCGGGGCACGGAAATTGATGACGGCGACGGGGATCCCGACACAAAGACTTTTGTCGTTGCCGTTACAAACTCCGGAGTAGTAACGGTGACGGCACAGTCCCAGCCGTCACTTACGGAGCCGGAGTTGCCATCGTGCTGGAGTTTGCAGGATGGCACGGGTTCAAGTGAATTGACGCGAACTGTAAGCATGACATCGATCGGTTCGACAACAATCACGGCGACGGCGGGGAGCTCTTCTAAATCCACGACCATCATCGTTGTGGGCGTGGACAAGATCATCGAAAGCGGTTCGAACCCTGAGAATGAAGGACCAGTTTGCGTCCTCGTGGGCAATTCGGTTTCCCTGACAGCGAAGCCGACTCCTTCAAGCGCGGTGTTCCCGCCAGGCACGCCTGCTTGGTCCATTACCAGTCAGCCTACGGGTTCGGCAACAGTCACATCTCCCACGACCGGAACAACGACCAGCATTACGCCAGACTTGCCAGGCGGGTACATTGTGAAGGCGCAGTGCGGAACATCGTCGAAGACTTTCGTGGTCATCGCATATCGCATAGAGTTCGAGCGAGATAACACTACACATGCAACCATGGAGGGAGGTATTCAAGGCACGCCGGGTTTACTCGAAGACCCCTTTGGGTTTCCCATCAATTTCGTAGGCTCCTACGGAGACGTCCAAGAGAGCGCGACCATATTCGCTTCTTCGATCCACCTGTTCTTTCGCATGACCGCAGACACGATTACTTTCGCCAACGACTACAACGTGCCGTACGGCACTGCTTACCAGACGATTCTCCAGCCGAGTGGTGAGATCAGGTATTTTGTCTTTTTGAACTTAGGTGCCGCGACTGAAGTTGTGAACGTGACTGCGAATTGGTACGCAGCTGGATTCGTTTCACCCGTGTCGCCGCTGATCAAAAACGGCGCAGGTTCCGCGCATGTGGATATAGAGGGAACGGCTATTGACGGTTACTTTGATTCCCTTGTTTGCAGTAACGGATTGAGTCTCTGTAACAAAGTACGACCCAACCCATTTCCGTTGCCTGGTTTCGTGCCCGTCTCATTTTCTGGGACAGTAACCGGAAGACAACGCGTCGCCATAATCACGTGCGGTGTAGACTATCAGAACGCAGGCACGGTTTCAGATGTTTCCTGCGAGCTCGGCGTGAGCTTCGACGTGAACACGATGCATTGACTCTACTTTCGACCGGCAAGTTATGCAAAAATCAAAGATAAGGAAGCGAATACACTTCACGTGTCTTATTGTTAGTACGTTTCTTTTATCAACTTGCGTAGCAGATCACTCGGACAAAGAGTGGCAGGACAACTCGAGGAAAAATCTCAAGTCGATCGGCATTGCTCTTCGTGTCGTCGGACAGCCGATCGACCAGTTTCTAGACTGCCACACGACTAATGGCGCTCACGTTGTCTCTGCCGAGAAGGTGTTCGATAGGCTGCTACGGAACCAACAGATACCGGAGCATGTGTTTGTCTCTGCTATCTACAAGAAGAGAGTCCCACCCGACAATCCGAAAGGCAACTCGTTGATCGCGAAATGGGGATCGAGCTATAATACGTGGTGTATGCCCTCTGAGAAATGGAGATTGGCCTTAGAGTTTGAGCCGTTCGCTTGGGCGGGAAAAGCAGACTACTCGCCCTCAGGCTTTCCAATCGTGTGGGACAAAAGGCCGGACCTATATGGTGACGTTGTGGTCGTCCTCACGATTGGAGGCAGTTGCTATTCGGTCCCTGCAAAGCCATTTCAATCGTATCTACAGGCGGCGTGGAATTGGGTGAATCCTGACCGGGTTGACATGGCTGCGTTGCTTGAGATGACGAAGTCACTTTCGCCGAAGACCCGTGCCGCCGGAGTACGCCTCTTGGGGCTGAGGAAGGATCCTGCGCAGATAACCGAGATTGGAAAACACCTGAAAGATGAAAACTATGATGTACGAGTAGCGGCAGCATGGGCTCTGGGTAGGCTAAGCAATCCAGTTGCGATATCCTTGCTTGAGGGCGCGATGCAAGATAAAGAGGGCGTTCGCGTGGAGGTAGCGAAGGCGCTTGGTAACATAGCCGGGGAGGCTACGGTAGCACCCCTTGTTCATTTGCTAAAGGACAAGAGCGAGTTGGTTAGGCGAGAAGCAGCTAAAGCATTGGGTGACTCGAAGTCACAGGAGGCCATCGTGCCGCTCCAGGAAGCACTCGACGACCCAGATCCGCAGACAAGATACGCGGTCCTCGATTCGCTTACTCGCCTCGGTTGGAGCCCCAAAAAGGACGGGGAATAACCGGGACTGAGGCACCGGGGTCGTGTTTTCACTATTGGTTCCACGGTGTGAGGGTCACCCATTAACCCGGATATTTCACACTCCGGTTTGATAGTGGTCTGGTCTGGCTCTTGATCACGCACCGGCGACGCCAACACCCTCCTGCGGTGGCCCTTGGAGAATAAACCGAAGCCT
>Ga0187892_10003127_pt1 | contig 30928 bp, 40 predicted proteins | sample MA1701073metaG_FD_139345 | JGI IMG/M metagenome (GOLD analysis project Ga0187892, IMG submission 139345) | Bio-ooze microbial communities from a basaltic lava cave in the Kipuka Kanohina Cave System on the Island of Hawaii, USA - MA170107-3 metaG ...
ATTCCCGCTTGCTGAAGATCGTCTCCGCGCATTGGTTTTCTTTCTCCTGGTTGCGAGGTTGTACTACTCGCTACTATTACGTTGGACCATGCGCTAAAGTTACTTTTTCAGCAGCCTGCTAGACTTCCTTAAACGTCCAGCCTGTCTTCATAGGGGACAACCTCTCCAAACTCGACGTAACGCTTCAGAAGTCGGAGATACATTGCCCAGCAGTAGCATGAAATTCGATAATGATCATTGTCCTCGGGCCATCCAGAATGGTAGAACTCCACTTCGGTGAGACTGTCCTTTTCGTTGAGTAGAAACCCGACTCGCGTGCCGCGCCAATCGTCGTCGGCCGTGGTTAATTGCATCTCAAATTCTTCGGGCGGAAGATATTTTGAGATCTGCGCGCGCCACTTGGACTCAGGTCCAAAACCTAGCTCATATTCTTCTCCGGGCCCGGGTTCTCCCAGCGACTCATTTGTCCACCATTGGTCCAGGCCGAGAGGAGTGGAAAGCGCCGCAAAGACTTTTTGACGTGATGCCTTGATTGGAAAATGGTGGACTATGTCAGCCATGGTCGTCGTCTCTCAAAAGAAATGAGCTGCCGTCCGTGATGCACAGCTGCCTCTAATTCAGGTGCGTTTCTATCATACGAGGCGGTCTCAATGAAATCGAATCAGAGGCTGAATAGTGCCCTAATTTGGGTAATGCCATACTTGACTCACTTCGTTCATTAATCAGACGATCCACGAAATTACACGAACCAACACAAAGAAATCATTTTCGTATTGCTGCTTCGTGTAATTTCGTGGACCGTTTGGTCTTCCAAACTAACGTACCGAAGCCTGCAAAGTGAGTCATGTATATGAATGCCCTAATTTGCCTTTGCGCCTTGAGCATTTCCTTTGCGTCTTTGCGCGAAATGCATCTTGCGCAGTTAACTTTTCACGCAAAGGCGCCAAGACAATCCGCAAGGCGCAAAGAAATCTAGAATTAGAGCACTACCAGATATAATGGCTCCTAACAGTTCCGGACAATCAACTATAACCAATGCCGAATATCAAACCGCTAAAGAAACTGGTGAAGAAAGCGCGTGACTTGCGCGACAGACATGACGAGCGACATCGGCCTTCTGGTTTCGGCTTTGCACTGGCCGACAGCGTTGATTATCTCGACGGCGCCCGTTGGGGCGAGTTAACCCGCGACTCTCTTTTCCTGTCGCGCAAATACCTACGAGTGCTCGAATCAGCCGGTCCGGAGAATTTGCGCCAACGTTACGCGCTTGTCTTTCGCGGGCGCGAGGCAGTTGCAGCAGTAGCAGCACAAGCCGTAACCGTGTCACTGGCGCGGTTGAAGAAGTCGACCAAACTGCGGAAAGCGACGGCGCCACTTGAGCGTCTGGAAGAGAAACTGTTTGTCTGCGGCAATCTTCTTTCCTGGGGCATGCACGGAATCGCTTTCGCTCCGAACGAGGATTCTGACGCACTCTGGCCCGCGGTTGCCGAAGCGATTTATCGCCTGCGCCGGGCTGACAAGCTTTTTGGCGATACCGCATTCGTTATGGTTAAGGACATTCCCGACGCCTACGCAAAAGGAGCATCAGCGCTCGCTCGCTTTTCTTACCGAGAATTGGAGACTGAGCCGAACATGGTTCTGGACATTGCTCCCGCGTGGAGAACCTACGACGACTATCTGGCGAGTCTCACTTCGCGTTACCGCAAAGCCGCCAGGCAGATTGACAAGGATGTAGTGGCTGCCGGCTGTCAGGTCGAACGGATGACAAATCCTGCCGACGTTGCACGTCATGGCGAATCGCTTCACGAGCTTTATCTACAAACCCATCGAAACGCGCGATTGCGACTGGTTACCCTTAATCCAGCATTCCTTCCGACCCTGGCTGCCGAGCTCGGCGACGATATGCTAACAACCATCGTCAGGCGCGATGACCAATTGTTGGGTTTTGTCACAACTGTTCGCGATGGCGAAACAGCTGTCGGCTACTACATCGGCTTTGACAGAACGGCCAACGCAGAGGTCCCGATATACTTTCGTTTACTGCAAACAGTGGTCGACGATGCCATAAGACTCGGTTGCCGCAGATTATCTCTGGGACGAACCGCACTCGAACCCAAGGCTCGGCTGGGGGCCCGACCTGACCCTTTTCGAGTTTGGATACGTCACCGCATTCCGATGTTGAATGTGCTGGTGAGGGGCCTGCTTCACACGATCGATCACCATGATGAAGCACCGGAGCGAAATCCGTTCAAGTAACTCTAAACCGGAAAATCCACGCAAAGGCGCAGAAGATGCAGGTTGCAGCACGGAAAATCCCCCTTGGCGGCTTGGCCTTCTTGCGTGCTTTGCGTGAAACTCCCCGTTCCTCTTGGTTGGTTGACTAGCATCTCCGCTTCCGAACCGCAATCGAATCGTAACATCCGGACAATGTTGCCGATGCTATAGTGTCGATAACTTGAGGAATTCTTCCTTTCTCCCTGATTCGAAGGGGGCGTAGGCGGCGACGCGAAATTCCATGCGCCACCTCAATCTTCAACAAGAGAATAGAAAGAGGCACGAAGTGAGTAGTCACGCAGTTGCACGCAGCGAAGAACGGACCTCACGAACCAACGGAGTTAAAGACAATTGGTTGGGCTTCGTAGGAGATGTGTTGAAGTTTACCGGCGAAGTCAGCTTCAAATCGATGTTGCGTATCGATGGCAACTTTTCAGGACAAGTTACCTCGTCAGATGGCACGCTCATTGTCAGCAACGGCGCTCAAGTTACCGAGGCAGTGATAAACGTTGCGGTCGCAAAAATAAATGGGATGGTTGAAGGGGATATTAACGCCAGCAAGGAGCTCGTGCTTGGCCGGACGGCGAGCGTCACCGGCAACGTAAAGGCCGCTGAGCTGATCGTTGAAGAAGGAGCTCGCTTCAACGGGATCTGCCGCAAGATTTGAGGGTTGCATAAAAAACAAGCTAAGAGACTCGCAGTCAGGAAGATCCACCTTTCCTGACTGCGAGTTTTTCACATTAAAGTGCTCCTGAATCACTTCTTGCCGATTGCGAACAAGCTATTTGACGAGCGCACATACATCACACCGTCTGACAAAGCCGGCGTTGCCATCAGCAACTCGCCCATCGAGTTAGTCGCAATGTGTTCGAACTTGTTTCCCGCCGCGATTACCAATATTTCTCCATCTTCGTTTGCGAGATAGATCTTGCCGTCTGACGCTACCGGCGAAGCGCTGAAGCCGCTGCCGACTAGCGGCAATCTCTGGCGGTAAACCTCTTCACCAGTCTTTAAGTTGTAGGCATCGAACAAGCCGTTATTTGAGAGCACGTACAGAATGCCGTTGTAGACCAGGGGAGTAGGCATGTATGACCCGCGGCCGGTGCGACTCCAAACAACCGCTTCGCTGCTCGTTTTACCTTCCGGCAACGTGAGATCGCCGCGCGCGTCAGGTCGAACGACGAATATCGGCCGCTCAGGCCCTCGACCGCTGGCTACCACCAACAGTCCGTCGGCATAGATTGGTGTCGGCGCGGTAATCTTCGAGCTCCGCCCAAGTCGCCACAGTTCCTTCCCGGTACGCGGGTCATAGCCTCGAATGAAATTCGATGCGTTAGTGACCAGCTCCGAGCCTGAAGATGTATTCACGATGGTCGGCGTGCCCCACGAGGGAATTTCTTCTCGGCCTGTTTTCCAAACGGTCCTTCCGGACGAGCGGTCAAGAGCCAGGAGGAAGGAATCGGCTTGCGTATCGCACTGAATGATAACCAGATCGTTCCAAATGATTGGCGAACTAGCTGGTCCCCATTCGTAGGTCGGAATATCGTAAGCTCCCATGTCGACCCGACCAAGGTTCACCTTCCAGAGAAAACGCCCGTTCAGGTCGTAGGCGTGAACGCCCTGCGACCCAAACCAGACAACGACGATACGCCCGTCAGTAGCAGGTGTTGCGTTTGCATAGGTCGACTTGATGTGACGTTTCTCGAGTGGCGCGCTCTGATGCGCCACTCGCTCCCAGAGAATCTTCCCCGTGAGTTTGTCGAGCGCGTAAATAACCCAACGGTGAACCGATTGATCCTTCGACGCGTCGCCGTCGCCATACAGTCCAGGCCGAAACGTGGCTTTCGGATCGCTGCTGACGGCGCTGGTAACGAAAATGCGATTTCCCCAAACGATTGGGCTTGAATGTGCAAGCCCGGGAATTGATGTCTTCCAAAGAATGTTCTCGCCCGCGGCCGCGTTCCAGCGATCAGGAAGATGTTGCCCGTCAGCTGTGCCGGAAGCCTGCGGTCCTCGAAACGATGGCCAGCTTCCCTTCGCATCGGAACTGGCCTTCGCTGGTGCACGCGCTCCCGCGGTTCGCTCAATTCGCCGCACGGGTATGATCTTCGGCTCGTCGGCGGGCGCCCAAGTGCTGTGGTCGACAATTATTCGACGTACCATGCAATCATCCGCCAGCAAATCAAAGCTGACCCGTTTCTCGGCAATTCCCACGCGATACCTTCCGGGCCCGTCACACCCGCCGGGTCCGCCCGACATTCGCAGTTCGATTTCGCCGCCCGCAGTCTTCCAGGTGCCATTCAAAGCCGGCCAACCCTGACCTTGCAGCGTAAACGTGCCGCCCGTGTCGAAACGGAGAACAAAAGCACCAAACTTTAGTGGATAGGTTGGAAGCGTTGTGGGCGATTGCATACCAACCGCCGGCGTTGAGTGCAGAGTCGCAATCAGCACAAACAAACCAGGCAGGCCCAGCACCAATCGCTGTATTAGAGTTGCGCGGTCCGATAGTTTCATGTCCAGATCCTTTGCTCCATCAGTGGTTCTTGTCAGCTCTTCTCCGCGTAATTCTTACCGACTCTGCGTCTCGGCGGTGAAACGTGTTGATCGACCATTTCACCGCGGAGACGCAAAGAACGCGAAGATTTCGCAGAGAAATTCAAATCGAGATGTGACGACTTTCCGATTTCGACGTTAGAAGATCGCCGCCTGAAATTCTGACAAGTCAAAAAACTCTTTGAGGATGCTTACCGCCTTGTCTGAGTCAAACTCCCCGCAGGTGTAGATGATGGTCGACAAAAACTTCGGCGGCAGCCATACGCTGATGTAAATACCCGAATCAATCAACGGCACGAAACCATCAAACCCTTGATTGATATCCTTACCCTGTCCGCTCGTTTGATGGATGATTGGCTCTCCGTAAGTCCGGAGTCCCAGTCCGCTGGTAATACGTGAAAAATAGCCCTTCACGGTTTCCGCCGTCATCTCCGTGCGAAAGTAGCCTTCAACCAGAAGCCGTTTCCTGAAGACCTCCGGCGCTATATTCGTCAACGGTGTTGTGTTCATTTTCGTTAACTTACTTGTATCCGAGTTATTTGTATCTCGTTCCGTGCTTGATAACGAGATCCACATCCTGTAACAAATTGATGTGGCGCAAAACGTCACCGCGAACCGCAATTACATCGGCATACTTCCCTTCGCTCACAGTACCGACTTGATCGGAAACCTTCATCATCACCGATGGCCAATAAGTCGCCGCGCGTATCGCCACCATCGGGTCAATTTTGAATTCATTGACCCAGGCATCCAGTTCACGCCAGGTGGTCTGACTGTGAAAGCTTGTCGGAATACCGCTGTCGGTTCCGATAAGTAAGACGACGCCCGACTCGGAAAGCTGCTGAATCTTTCGGTTCAGGGTCGGCCGGCGGTTTGGCGTGATTTGATAATATCCCAGTCGATCGGGGCGTCTTAGAGAAGCCTTGATATCGTCAATGATTGTTTTTGGCAGGCCGACTTGCCAGGAGGGATCATCCAGCTGCTCGGGATTATCGCGAACGTATTCGTAGTTGAGTAGACCCTGCACGGTGGGAGTCCAGAACAGAGGGCCCAAACTCATCTTTGCGGTACGCTCTCTGATCATGGCGATGATATCGGGCGGATACTCAGGCGCCGTCGCCAGGCCTGTGTGCTCAAAGCAATCCACGCCCACTTGTAGCCCGCGCCTGATCTCCTCCGGACGATGGGAATGAGCTACGACAGTGAGCTTATGTTTGTGTGCTTCATCTACAACGGCCTCAACTTCCTCCATCGTCATCTGATCCTGATCGATCAGCTTAATCACGTCGACACGCGCCTCAGCCAGACTCCGCACTTTGGCCCGCGCATCGTCAGCGCCCTTCACGCCCCAACGGACATACTCTGTACCGGGGTAGGGTTCGTGCTGAATGAATGGTCCGGACACGTAGAGCGTGGGACCCGGTATCTCGCCTTTGTTAATCCGATCGCGTACCGCGACGATCGGTTTCAAAGGCGCACCCAAATCACGCGCGCTGGTGACACCGGCGAGGAGCAATTGTCGAGCTGAAGCCGGCATGATCACGCCTTCCATCTGAGGTGGATAGGTCTTGTCCCAGTGAGCATAGTCACTGTGGCCGTTGATCATCAGATGAACGTGCATATCCCAAAGGCCGGGTAGAACAGTCATTCCCTCCGTGGAAATCACTTCCGCGCCCGCTGGGACGCCGAGAGATCCCACTTGACCCACGGCCTTGATACGTTCCCCTTCAATGATCACGACGCTGTTGCGAATTGGCGTGCTGCCAAAGCCGTCGATCAATGTTCCGCCGACCAGAGCTTTCACGTTTCTTGATTGCTGCTGGCCGGAAACGGTTGCGCCCGCGACTATGCAAACTGACAGGAACAGACCGACGAATGTGGCTAACGGGGAGTGTAGTGGTTTCTTCATTTGATCCTCAGCAGGTGCAGAGTGCTACTGAACGGGCGGTAATTCTCTCTTCAGCATGTTCATCCAAAATTGAAAATAGGTCTCGTAGCGAGACTTGAAATGCGAGTCGAGGTAACCAAAACCAAGTGTTTCTTCAATCGATGCCTGGACGATTACACCATTTTCATTTGGCGCTAAATGAACTCGGGCGTTTTTAGGAAAGTCTCGCGGATCAACGAACCAACCTCCCAGAAAGCGGGTGATGAATTGAGATCCTTGCGTTACTTCGACGGTGTCGTCATCGGCCTGCACGATGGTCATCGAGTGTTGTTGAAACAACAGCCCGAGTTTCTGCCTCGCCTGATCAATCGGAACGTTGGTCTTCCAGGAATCCTGGAGTTGTGCTCGCGACACTCTGCCTCCTCCATGAGTCGCTTTGCACGAAAGTTTCAATCCCACTAACGGTAGTTGGTGGCTTTGCACAAAAACTCTTGTTTCGTGTTCTTTCGTGTGATTTCGTGGATCGTATGGTGCCCAATCCTAAGCACACGATCCACGAAATTACACGAAGCAGTGCTGATCTTAGCCGTTCTTAGCCGTTCTCAGCGGTCCCTTCAGAGTGTCATCGCCTACGACGTAGCACTAAATGAACGACCCCTGAAGGTCCCACCACCGATCCAGTGTCGACCTCGAGTCCAGAGCCGCGTCCAGAAGCCGGGTTGAAATGGAGTAGATCGATCGGGAGGGGTGTTACCTTCCATCATCCGGCTGGCGATTGCGACACACTCATCACAGATGTAGACCCGGGATCCGGCAACCAGCCTTGAAACCTGCGTTTCGTTTTTTCGACAGAACGAGCAATGAAGTTTTCTAAATCTCATCTCCACTTACCTCTTAACCCTTCGTCACTGCGGTCAGGTTCATCGTAACTAGAGCACCCGACTTGGGAACATCAGTTACCTCGATCACCGTCCGCGCTGGTAAATGATCTCCCATTACCTCAGCATAAGCTCGATTCAACTCTTCGAAGTCACTCATTTCTTTAAGAAACACGTTCACGTGGACAATGCAGTCCAAGCCAGACTCTACGGAAGCGAGCATCACTCGGAAAGACTCCAGGATCTGTTTAGCCTGAGGGTAAACATCCGCGCCGGCGAGTTCCCCTGTAGCCGGATTGACACCGGCAGTAGCGGAGATGGCGATGAAAGATCCGGCTTTGGCAATGTGGCTATACGGCCCGAGGGGAATGGGCGTATTGGGCGGTGTTGATGTTTCGACAGTTGGCATGTCAAATAGCCGCTCCTATGCGCGGCGCCTTTCCATAGCCACCTCTGAGTCTTCAAATCCGACTTTCTTCCAAAAGTCGTTACTGTCATGGCCGGCGCGGAGTACCCAGGTAATATCGGGATCGTCCTTCATGAGCCGTCGAATGAGCTCGCGACCAATTCCCCCATGGCGTCGATCCGGAGCAACTGCGACCATTGAAATGTAGCCGTTGCAGACTTCGTCGCAAAGTGCTCGCGCAAACCCAACAATCTTCGATCCGTCAATCGCAACGACGGTCCGGTTGCTGTTCAGAATCATTCGCTTGAACTTCTCTGCATCAGCAGTCCGTTTCTCCCAGCCGGCATCAGATAAAAATCGTCGCACAGCTTCGTAGTCTGACGGTGCAATTGATCGGAATTCCATTGGTCACAAATTCCGGCGTGGAACAGCAAAGGCGACGACGCTACTTGACGCTACTTAACGAGTCCAACCAACGCCGTAGCAAACTGCAACCACGCATCAGTTCCAGCCAGCAGCAAACGCAAAGGCTGCGAGAGCACGATCAGAAGCGTGCCCCATAGAAAGGTCGGATGGAGCCGTCGATTCTTGATGGTGTCAAATACAACACATACCAGCAGACATAAGTCGGTCAAACCAAAAAACACCAATGGCCCGCCGGTTTCGATGAATTGCAGTGGAATTCTGGCGATGGCTGGTGTCAACAGATTGACCGCTGCCATGAGCATTAGTCGTTTATGGACTTGCAACCGCTTCCGGTAATAAAGAGCGGTTCCAATTAGGATCGCAAAGACCACCATATCACCCAGTGGTATCACGAGGAACCGAAACGCAGGAATTCCTGGTGGAGCCGCGTCGCGCGCCGCAGCGAATAGGCCCGTAAGCACACCTACGACAAATACCAACCCGGCTAAGAACGCGCCCAGCACGCCTAAACGTTGATGCACCTTCGTGCGACGAGTCGCTACCAATCCCACCTGGACGACAAACAGAACCACCCAGGAGGTCATCACGATCCCGTGAAAATGCACGAAGAGTCCGGGCAGGGCCGGCGTGTCGAAGAGACCTTTTAGGTAGTACGTACGGGCAAATCCAGCGAGCACAATTACCGGGACGAAAATCGCCGCCAACAGATACAAGCGCCTGTCTGCGCCGCGTTGATGAATGATCGGGTTAATCGCCATACGTCGTCTCCATATTGGGGGTCACAATGAGCGTGACGTTTTCAACGACTAGAGTGAAGCTTGAATCGTTATTCCGCTGCTCTCAATCGACGGATCACTTAGCTCGAAGCTCTCCAGCAGCTTCGCCACTATCCAACGCCGGCGAGGAACTTTTCAACTTCGGCATCGGAACTCAGGCGAATAGTTTTTCGGCCGCTGTTGTTCACTCTTTCAATCACACGCAATCTCGACCTGCTGGGGTAATCCCAAATCCATTTCAGAAATCTTACATCAAATCGCTCCCGGCACCCCGGGGCCATGTCTACCCTGCCCCCGCGTCGATCACCGTGTCGCAAGCCTCCAGTCTCTGCTCCAGAGTGCCCGAAAAATTCCCATCCATGATCCAGGATTCTCTTTGAACCAAGCCCAAAACGATCTCTCGCCACTCAGGTTTCGGCGTCTCAACCCAGCCTGGACGCCAGTAGAAAGTATCAAGATGAATGACGTCAATCTGTAGGATATCGCCGAGACGGCGTGCGAAGGTCGATTTTCCAGCCCCTCCAGAGCCGATTACCAAGACCCTTCTCATTGAGCCTGAGAACACTTCTTTTGCATTGAACCGTTGGACTTCGATTTACCTAGCAACGATCGAGATAGCTAAATGTTCCCTTCTCCATGACCTCACGGGCGGCATCGGCTAAGCCAGTCATCGCTGCCCGATAAAGTGAGGTCGCAAGACTGATGCGTTTTACGCCTGCTGCCTCGAGATCCGAGACTGTAAACGACTTGCCTTTGATTCCCACCATAAAGTTCACAGGCTTCGACACCGCCTCGCAAACCGCGCGGACTGATTCCAGATTCGGCAGTCCCGGGGCAAACAGCACGTCAGCTCCGGCTTTTTCAAACGATTGTAATCGTCGAATCGTATCGTCGAGGCCATCCTTGCCGCTGAAAAAATTCTCCGCGCGGGCCGTCAACGTAAACGGAAAAGAAAGGGAGTGTGCTGCTTCCACAGCTGCAGCGACGCGCTCAGTCGCGTGACCGATGTCGTAGAGAGGCTTGTCGGGATCTCCGGTGGCATCTTCAATCGAACCGCCAACGAGTCCCACTTGAGCCGCAAGCCTTATTGTTTCGGCCACAACTGACGGCGCATCACCAAATCCCTTTTCCAGGTCCGCTGACACCGGGAGATCTGTTGCGGCCACAATGCCGCGCGCTTGCTGAAGACACTCATCTCTTTCCACCTCCCCGTCGCGACGACCCAGAATGCCGGCCGACGCTGCGCTCGACGTCGCCAGCGCGCTAAAGCCCAAACCAGTCACCAGGCGAGCCGACCCTGCGTCCCAAATATTTGCGATCACGAAAGCGCCCGGCTTGTCGTGAAGTTCCCTAAAGCGCCTGGCTTTTTCATCTTGAGTTACAGCCATTTTGCTCCTCTGTTCTCCGCGTCCCCGAAGGTAGCTCCTGGATCCTCATTTTTGTGGTGACCTAAGCTCAGCTAATTCTCTTCTCAGTGCACTCTGTGTCTCCGTGGTGATAATGATTTTTACGAGCGAATTCATCACAGAGACACGGAGACCACTGAGAGAATTTGCAAATTGGACATTACTCCTCATTTTCTGAACTTGATCGACTGAAAAATCTCACGCGCAATTTTCTGCGTATTGTCAGACTTGCCCTCCACGTAAAAGGTCAGCTTTGTATCACTATCCCACAGCGCCGGAAAGTGAACCGCCGAGATGTAGGATTTCTCATACCGACAAGTCACCACGTAAGCCTTCTGACAGTTTATTAACACCCATTCGGAGTCATGGTTTGGCTGGCTAGCCAGGGACTTAAGATCGTTGGAGTACATCCCGTAGTCGATCGCCAGCCGCAAACAGTCGTTGCGATAATCCCAGACCGCTGAATCTATCCCGCGTACCTTCTGGTCCTTCATGTCACCTGGCAGGTAGAACTGAAAGTCGACAAGGTTGATCTTCTTCCAATCATCTCGCACCGTGCTTCCCATCGAGTAGTCTTTCAGCTTTCCGTCCTTCGTCTTTTCCTGGGAGCCTGCATTGCTACTTGTCAGCATCAAGCTGACTGCAAGCCCACACGTCAGCAGCAATCCGACTGCAAGGCGAAATGTTCCAACGATACTCTTCACAATGCCTAACCTAAGACCTCCGATCATAGTAGAGTGCGTTCCCACGCTCCAGAACAACCTCGGTTGCGCCATCAGTGATCGTCACGTATTGGAGCCAGAACGCTTCGGTTTCTTTCCCTTGTTTGTAACCCATCAGCCAGTAAGGTCCTCTTTTGAGGTTGTCTACCCGGGAACTTCCGTCTCTGTCTGACTGCACCGATCTAACGACATGCGATTCCCACAAGGGCCTTGATTGATCCAGAAAAACGAACACGTCAGGCCCGAGTGAGTAAGCTCCGAACCTTCTCGCATTCAGCTTTCCTGCCAACACTCTTAGTTTTGGATTCGCCTGATGCACTTGCGTTGCCTGTTGATCTGTTGGGACTTTGTTCATCGCAAGGTAGATCGGATCCTCATCAAGCAGAAAGAGAGCCACTTGCCCGTCAGACACTGAATCTCCCATCGTAGGTTCTGGTTTCACGCTGAGCCTGAGAGAGGGACGACTTTTGTACGAGCAGTCGACACTGATCAGAACGAAGCAGATTCCGAGTGAAAGAATTCGATAGCGCGTGGGATTTCTCATGCTGATCAGTTCCACAGACTCCGAACGCCTTTGCTAGCACAGGTTGTATCGCGATCACCGAGGCCGATCACCGTCAACCACATCACTTCTTCATAGTCTTTGAATATCTGACAAACGTGAAATACCTGCCGGTGCGGGCGCAGTAATCCTTAAATGGTTGGCCGTAAAGTCCGATTAAGAACTTTTCCTCCCGAAGGATTTGATAATGCAAATGGCCGATTGCTAACAATGCGAAGATCAAAAATATGAGAGTTCCGTGAATCAGAAAGGTGCCCACAAACCAGAGAATCAAGAACACATAAATTGGATTGCGTGTGCGCGCGAAAATCCCGGTCGTGACCAACTCGCCCGGCGTCTTCAAATCCATCCCAACCCGCCATGAACGGCCAAACGAAATGAAGGCCCAAATCAGGATTATCAATCCAAACGTCAACACCACCACGCCCACAACTCTAACCGCCGTTCCGTCAATCAGGCGGATGTCCAGTGGCGCCGGGAAGATGTGGGGCTTGTGAAGAGAATACAAGATGCCTTCAATCATCCAAACGGCCAGTCCAGCAAAAGCATAAAGTTCCAAGGCAAGATGAAACCCCTTCTTACCACGGCCGATTACAATCGCATTGATGTTCTGGGTAAGACGCAGGTATACGGCCTTCGTGGAGATTACTAAAAGGAAGATTACAACGCTGGTGATGTGAAAGTAATCAAAGAAACTCATGGAATTGCAGGGGTGTCTCAACGTGGGCGCCCCTTCACGCGGAACAAACGATATCAACTGTCCGCTTTGCCTCAAAAGTCAGCGCTCAGCTTGGATTCGGCTATGGCGTCTGATGTGAGATACAAGGCGGTGGCTTTGCCCCGCCGTTGCGTCCCTTTTGATTTTTGGGGCTATGCCCCTTTTCATTCTGCTCAGTAAAATCGAGGCGGGAAGTGTTGGGGCGTAGCCCCTGGCCCACCACCTTGGCGCCTGCGGCGGGGCAAAGCCACCACCTCACATCAGACGGCATAGCCGAGCCTTCGTCAAAACAAGTGCTCATGACCTGAAGCTCTCCAGCCGCTCAACATACCATTCGGGAAAACTGAAGTCCCTGGCGGCCTTCAGTATTCGATCGACGTAGTCACTAGCCGCCGGCTTTGGTTCCATCGAAGGTGCGATGTAACACAGGGCAGGTCTCCAGCTTCCATTCGTTGTTTCGGCAAATACTGCTTCAGGCAGATACGTCTCGCCAAGGACGCCTTTGGCGTGAGCGTAGAGCCGATCCAATTCAGAATGCGTGGGAGTTGCTACGATGCCGTAAACCGAGTGTCGATTAGATCGAATCATATTAGCTCGTGGTTGAATCACGATATCGAAGCCGCTGACTCTTGCCACTTCCCACCGCTCCGGGACGATTCCAACTTCTTTGAGCACATCGAAATTCATGTACGAGCCGTAGAAGAAGACCCACACTCTCGATTCCGGCATCAATCACTCCTTCCGTTTTCTGATACGACTCGCTCCTGCTGGTCTACAAAACTGCAGACCAACTGCCACTTAATGCGCGTGTGGGCGATGCGAAACCCCTGACGCTCGGCATTGCGTTGCGATGCGGTACCAGGCAGTGCGCATCATGGCGATGTCAGTGTCCCAGAGAATTTCTTCCGGTGGGCATTTCATTGTTTAGGCGACGCGGCTTTGTTGCCAGGCTCCATGCCCTGTGACTGGATCACCCGAATCGCGACACCGCTATTAAGAAACTTTATCAACTGCTTCGACGCTTCAGGAACTTTTGAATTGGTGCCGACGCCTGCGGCGAAGACGACGTAGGATTGTATCTCCGGCGGAAGTGGGCCGACCAATTCAACTCCGGGCGACGTAAGGATCTGAGTCACTACAACGATGCCGAGTTCAACGTCGCCCTTGCCAACGAGCTCGCAAACAATGTCGCGTTCCGGGCGGGTGACTTTGGGCCTGACGACTTCGTTAATTCCAAAGCGCTTGAACAAGGCGTTTACATAGATACCGCTTCCGACTTTAAGATAAGCGATGGATTTCGCATCAAGCACTGCTCGCTTGAACGCTTGAACGGAACTGATGTCAGGTTTGGTCGTTCCGGCTCTTACCGCCACGCCGATACCTGAGCGCGCAATGTCGGTACGCGTCTCCGCGATGATCCTGCCTGCCTTGATCCACTCCTCGATGGGAGCTAGCCCAGTGATCAGCACATCGAACTGCTCGCCCGCTTTCAATCGGCGAGCGAAAGCGTCAGGGAGGTCGCTGGAGACGACCAGTTTGTGGCCGGTTGTGCGTTCGAATTCAGGACCGATCTCAACAAGCACGGTCGCGATCGCCCGTGCTGTCCAAACTCTGATCTCGTCCGCTTTGGTGAGAACCGGCTGTACAAAACCAAATGCAATGGCAGCAGCTGCTGCAGTGATTATTCGATTCATTTTCCCATTTCGAATCATCAGAACACCTAACGTCTAATCAGAGTGGTTCCCGAGCTTTTTCTGCCCGCGCCGCTTTGAATCAGCAAACCAACCAGCGCAGATGCCAGTTTATCGTTAGCAACCACCAACAAAGGCGGTGGCAGGACCCTGGAATCCAGCAGCAGGACCTTTGCTCCAGCTGCTTCTGCAATTGCGCCGGCAGCTGCAATGTCCCACGCGCCGAGACCGCATTCGTAAAACGCATCCAGATTTCCCGAAGCGACGTGGCAAATGTCCAGCGATGGACAACCGCTGCGACGCACGTCTCTAACACGTGGCAATACTTCGCGCAACAATTCTGCCTGTGATCGGCGTACGTCCGCATCAGGAAGAAAGCCCGTCGCGACCAGAGCTTGCTCCAAACGGCTTTCATTTCGCACCGTTATGGCAATTCCATCGCAGCTTGCACCGACACCAACGATGCCCGCGTATACACGATCGCTGAACGTGTCGTGGACTACACCGATCTTTCGTCGTCCGCCGATTTCTATGCCGACTGCTACCGAGTATGCCGGGTATTGGTGAACGAAGTTGGTTGTGCCATCAAGCGGGTCAAGAATCCAGCGAACCCCGGACGTACCGCTAACGTTTGTGCCTTCCTCTCCGACAATCTCATCGTCGGGACGGACAGCACGAATAACCCTGACCAACTCTTGTTCAGCTGCGCGGTCAACCTCAGTCACGAGATCCGACCTGGTTCTTTTTGTTGCAATTGTGAAATCGCTGAGCTGCACCGCGTCGCGGTGGATCTTGGCAGCCGCGATCGCGGCATGCATGGCGATTTCGAGTAGCGCGGCTGGATCTACTTTCACTGGAAACCAATTCCCAGACCGCGGCGCCACTCCACTGCGCCAGCTTGCGTCATCCGGGTTATTTGATTCTTAGAGCGATCGGTAATTTAGCTTTCGTGCGGAGTGCAACGTTCTCAATGGTTAGACTGCAGGTGCCTCGCAGCCGACCAGGAATCCTCGCTGATATTTGCTGCGACGAATTCTCATACCACGGTTTGATATTCAGTTGTCGATGTCGACGTCCGCAAACAAGCTCGATCCCCAGCTCCGCCGGATTCTGAGTGTTGAAGTCGGCCTCGACTACCAACACCTCACCAGGAAGCATCTGCACAGTTTGAGTTCTTCCAGGCAAGGGGAAAATCCAGTCGTCCGAGTCGGTCATATTCAGCACGCCATCAACTGAACCGAGAGGGCAGCAACTATAACCTGTTGACGGACCCTTAAAGAGGCGTCCGGCGCGCCGAAAACGTCGCTCGACAGTGATACTGCCCGGTTTGAGATTGCCTGGTACTCTTATTCGAGGCAACCCGTCTAATATGATCGGCACAGTGGCGACCACCTTGCCATCCTGCACGAACACGGCCTCGGCTTTCTTCGGCCATCGCTGAATATTGTGAATCGATGGGGGCGCGGGACGATCCCCTACCTGATATGAGACAGGATCAGACCATTCCGATGCGATTGAATCGCGCCATGTCCGGTTTCGAATTTCCATTCTGCCGGAAGTGATTTCGTAAGGTATTTCAAAGCGCAGGTTTTTGAGATCTTTGACAAAAACAGATCGAGACGATCCAGCTTGTGTGAGCTCTACTTCCACAGCGGTCGCCTGTGAAAGTGCTTTGTTGCCGTAGGCACTCATAAGGAGACTCTGGCCGGGCGCGAGTGGCTGCCTCGGGCGAAATAGTAGTTCGAGCGGTACAGGGCCATGCGAGATGATGAGACCCAGACCGTTGCTGCGTTGTTTCCTCCCGCTTCTGTGTTCAACCATTCTCAGTGCGGCTGCGCCGTCACTCACACTATTTGGCAACGGAAAGTGTGCGGTCTCCGCCGACTTACTGCCCTCGATTTCATGTACCTGACCTGTGGAATCGGTAAGCTCAAACTTATCTGACCCGCTGAATCCTAAACCTCGAATCAACACGCCCTCACCCGGGCGCACCCATTTTGGGTGAAGAGATGTAACAACTGGCGGCGTGAATGCCGATGATATCTCGAGGTTAAACGGCTCGCTCCGTCTACCTTTTACTTCCAACACAAGTTGACACGTCCCTTCCCGTAGCTTGTCAGGAACGCGGGCATCAAGAAACTGCAAACCGTTCGGATCCGCATCAACGGCGCCCGCTCCCGGGGCTTCCTCAGAATGTGTCACTCCTCCCTGGATAAAAAGGATGAGCACTTCAGAGCCCTCGTGCGCGCCAAGCCACTGGCCTTCGATACCGATGTAAACGGCCGGTGATACTTTGCTCGGATTCACCGCGGTTATCCTGGGGCGTGGTGTCTTTGCCCAGGGCTTTACCCAAAACACGCGAACGCTGCGCTGCTCATCGTTTTTGGGCTTTCCGGCGATGTGGGATTTATCGGGGTCAAGGTGCTTTGCCCTAAAAGTCATTTCCCCAGCAGCCTCGTTAGGCGCGCCAAGAACAAAATTCAAGCAATGATGAATCGCTCAACCTACGGAACCGCTTGCGGTAGCCAGCGGATGCTCAGTTCAAGACTAATGGTTAAGGTCAATTAATTAAACATTTGTACAGCACATAGGCGTTGATTGAGCGTAGCATCCGCTGGCTACCGCAAGCGGTTCTGTGAGTTGATTGGTTTCTAAGAACCTGCGCTAAACGACAATCCAGGCATCGGCATCAGCACTTTGAGGCAAAGCCGGTCACGGGCTCCGCTGAAAAATTGGATGCACACAGAGAGCAGGCGAGTGTCCCGACAGAGACGCGCGAGCAGACTATTCTTTCAACGGTTCGAGCGCCGCAGCACGAGCCAGGCCCAGATGCATAACGCTACCGAGGCAACGGTGAAGAGAAGGAACACCGGTTCCCTGGCTAGGTGCGTTTCCCCAGCGACGATTCGCCAGATATGCGCCACGGTCAGCAATCCAAAGATCGCGCCAGTCGTGATCACGTAAGCTCTCATTGGTCTCCTCAAGCGCGGTTTAAGACTGTGCGCAGCCAGTCTGGGTCTTCAGATTCGAGCCCTCTTCTTTCTGACGAGTATCACGATTACACCAATTATCGTGAGGACGAAAGAGCCCATAAGGATTACCGCGCCCGGAATGATCCCCAGCAGCGCCTCTTCCCAACTTGTGCGTCCGTCGGTCAAAACCGGCAGCAGTATAGAGATCAGAAAAACCGCGCCTCCGAGCAGTATTCCGATGATCCCCAGAATCAACGCGACTTTACCCATATCGATTCTCCTTTTGAAAGGAAGGTCACCTGTATCCGGTCGCATCAGCTGGGTTACCGGCATCCTGGACTTCAACAACATAACGCCAGGCATCAGGCTGCGACCCATCCAGATCAGTGAAGCCGTACTCCTGATTCAAAAGTTCAACCCTCCCAGATCGTTTCTCGATAGCGATTTAACCCCTACCTGCGTCTGAGCAGGCTGAACCGCAGCATTTTGACCAGCGGATCAAACCGATTCACTGACGAGCTGTTTGTTTTATTGAATGTCGGCCTCACCTGCCGTGAACAGGTTGGGCCAGTAGGTAGATTAACGCCTATCGACGAACAATGCTAAGGACTGAGTAGCGGTCTAACTCGAGATCTCTTGCGCCTTAAGTCTTATCTTGGCGCCTTTGCGTGAAATTACTGTGTCCGAATGGTGTTTCACGCAAAGGCGCAGAGTAAATAAGTAAGGCGCAAATGCATCCTTTTGGCAGGGAACCTTAAGAGGCCTTATCTGTGCGACCTTTCACTGCGGGATGCGTCTCATCTCCGAAGCAAGAACCTGCCAACGCCCATTTCGCTTGACGTAGGTGTCGGTGTATCGCGCCTGCCTCAACCATGACCGGCCGGCTGACGAGTGAGGTTATTCCGTCGAAACGGCCCAGGACGTGAAACTGGTTTGGCGCGAGCTTCGAATGAACCTTTTGATTTGATCATCCTCGACGTAATGTTGCCTCGTCGCGGTGGTTTCGTGGGTCGATGGTCGCGTTAGTTGGTGTTATTTTGTGGATCGTTGCCTTTGTGAACGGCTGCGAACGATCCACGAAGTAACACGAAATGACACGAAAGGTGATGGACGATTGAATCAAAGACTCGAATATACGTTTGACGATCAAGGAAATGAGACCAGGCTTTTACTCAAGGAAAGCACTACCGGAGATAAGATAACGTATAAATATCTTGAGTTTGATGCGCAGGGAAACTGGACGAAACGCGTTATGACGAAAGGCTCAAAGGTCTGGACGAACGCGTTTTTACTGATCCAAAGCCATGGAGCGTTGAATACCGAACGCTTACCTATCACTGAAGCGAGACCCGTTCAAAGTGAGTCTTCGGCTTGATTCGTGTCATTTAGTGGATCGTCTTTTTTAATGAACAACCCGGATCCGATCCACGAATCTACACGAACAGACACCAAAAGCCCGTGGGCGACTCACAAAAGCGTCTCCGACCCTCAGCGCCTGGTCGCGACAACCTCGAGGTATTCACCTTCAACATCGGTGGTCACCCTGGGCTGGAATTTGCGAACTCCTTCGGAGTAATGGGTGTTCCTCGCTGCCGTGCCCATAACGTAACCGCAGCGGAAGTCCACCCCTACATCGCTTTCGACCGTAAGCGTACCCGCACGCAACCTGCGGGATTATTTAGTGCCTATCTTTCTCACGTCTCGCTCAGTCCAGTTTGTGTATCCGATTCTACGTTCAGACGTAGAGATCATCTGCGCTATGCCACTCATGCGCCACATTCCTCATGAGTAGCGCGTGATCAAATCGAATGGAGTCTTTTGGGAATATCTCCTCGTTGGAGAAATAGCTTGAATACACTTTGCGAACCTGAAGCGGCTCGACCCGCCATTCCTTCGTTTGCAATTTCAGTCCGTCCAGCCGACCGCTCTCTTCTGTAACTGAATAGCCAAGCGATCCTTTTTCAAAAAAGGACGAAGCTTGCTCCAACGATGAGAAGATCGAGGTAGGTGTCAACTCAGCAGCCACGTTAGCCTCGATTTCGACTCTCACCGCAGCATCCGTCGACTCCATATTCAGCTTTATTTCCGAGTCTGATTCAGCAACGGTGAATGATGCCTGATGGTGTTCTCCCGGGAAAATGCGCCCGCCAAGCAGATGATTGAGCTGGGAGTTTGTATCCCTGCGTGAGATAAAGACTCCTTCTCTGGTAACGCCATCCTCGTCCCACAACACCGCGACGCGATGCGCGGCGTTTTCGCTACTAAGTCCGACGATGCCAGGCACCAGCCTGGGACGGATTTGTTCCAGGCGAATTAAACAAATACCGGCAACAGCAGATCCGTCGTGCAACTTGGGCGTGAAACGTGAGGGTAGTTGGCGCTGCATTACCGCCGGATCAACGCGGAAGTTGGCGAGGATTCGCCGCCGTATGATTCCCTGGATTATTGGTAATCTCATGGCATATGCACTCGCCAGGTGTTAATCGACCAACGCGGCCAGGCTAATCGGCTTGCCGTTCACCCAACCAATAACAGAGTCCGTCCGGAGCGACGACGTAGAATACTCTCCAGGACTTATCGTCATGTTTCTCGATATCGAACGCAGGTGTCTCCTTTTCCAGGCCGTTTGCTTTCAACTCAGCGAAGGCAGATTCCACACTATCAACTTCAAAAGCACAACCGTCCTGCGTTGGGTCGCCACCGTTTTCGGCCAAACCGATTTGGATACCATCCCTCGCAAGTACTGCCGACTTATGCGGCGAATCGCTCAGTGACACAACCTGAAAACCCATTACCGTCTCGTAAAACGGGATGGCGGCTTCCAGACTCGCGACCGGAAGCTCCATGTTGTTTCCCTGATATCCCCAGGCAGTTTTGAACACTGCTTTCATTGAAGTCTCCTTAAACGTCGGGTTTCTCCACGACGTAGGCAATTCTCGACAGTCGCTTTTCACTCGTAAGACGGTGTACGGCCTCAAAGAAACCCTGCAGACCTGCAAACCGTTCTTCGCCCTCGATCCTGAGCAACTCATCCTTATGAGTTTCTCGCGCACGATGCCACCGCCCGGCAACCAAAGCAGCGTTGTCAGTCACATCTTCCTGACGGAGGAGTCGAAAGCCGGCTTGCTCCAGGAGCCTCTCATTAATTCCCGGCGGCACGAAGAGAAATAAACCAATCGAACTGCGCAGGGCTAACTCGTCATTAGTGACCGGACCGGTGATCACGACCGGATCAGTGAACAGCGCACGACTACGCGGACGAAGGACGCGGTGCCATTCGCGGAACACGTCGAGCCGATTGGGAAAGTGGTTCATCGAATCAATACACAAAAGCGCGTCAAATGAGTCGGTATCAAACGGCAATTCGGCGTCGGCATTCGCGACGCTGAATCTAACGCGCTGCCCTACCCCGGAGCTATCCGCCATCTTTGAAGCCGTGGCGACCCCGCTGGCATTTGCGTCGATTCCCGTTACGCGACATCCAATTGTGCGAGCCAGGTAGAGCGCCGGACCTCCTGACCCACTGGCTACTTCAAGTACGTGACTGTCAACCGCAAGATTGAGCCAGGGGAGAAGGCGCTCATATTCGTCAACGGTCAACCAGCTATTTTGGCCGATGTCAGTTCCGAACGTCTCCTTCCGAATCGCATCCAACACGCGGTCGGTGAAGTGACTGTAGGTACTGTCAAAAAGATCGACACGTTCCGGCATCAGGTTCTCCGTTAATCACCAGCTAGCACGACCACCTGCGCTGCGAAATTGATCTACACACTCTCGAAGAATTTCCGAAGTCGTTGGTTGAAGCCTGCGGCATCATCCCAGAACGGCGCGTGTCCCGCGTTCGCCATCTTCTCAACTTGAGCGTGAGTTACGTCGCCGAGCTGCCTATCAATCACGTCCAGTTTGACAACGGCGTCTTCAAGGCCATGAACGATCAGCATCGGCTTGCGGATCGTCGGAAGCAGATCGTCATTATCAAACAAGCGAGAAAAGAGGGCCTGGCGTACAGACGAAGGTACTGACACATTGTAACCAAGCATGAAGTCGCGATCTTCGGACGATAACTCGTGGGCGAAGCACATTCGCAACAACGATTTTAGACCCCCGGCGCTCTCCTCGGCATCGGCACTAAACAAAGCCGGCGCGAGGCCCAGAAACTCCGGGGTTATTACCGACATCGCTTCATCACTACCAAGCTTTGTAATGCCGCCAACAAAGATTAGACCTCCGATGCGCTCCTCGCGGTAATGCCGAATGTAGTCGAGGATTACGAGTGGCCCATACGACCAACCACAGAGAATTACACCATCAAGGCCCAGCTGCTGAATCACCGCATTGACGTCGTCAGCCCACAGTGTCGAGTCATCGTAGCCCGCTTGCGGTTTGTCTGACAGGCCATGGCCACGCATATCCATTGCGAGGAGTCGGTAATTGTCCGCGAGGTCAGAGTTAAGTTGCCGATTCCACGCCAGCGAGCACTGCGAGAAACCATGGATGAATAGAATTGGCCGCCCATTTGGCTTACCTGTTTCTACGACGTTGAGACGTGCGCCTCCACCGCCTGTGACTGTATGACTCTTCATAACGTTCCTCCTGAAACAACATCATCGCGATTTAGCTTGGCGGATTGAATCACCGGAAGATGCTATTGGTCAAAAGACCGACGATGCAGCCAAGGAACCCAGCCATGATTCCTTTGAGTGTTCTGTGACTGCGAGCCGTGCTGGCAATCATCGTTTTCTCAGGCGCTTTCCTAAGCCAAAGAAAGTAGCGCCGAGTTGTTCACACTGTCAGGTCGGCCATAGAGATACGGGCTGAGGTCCGGATAGTACATACAGGCTTCACTAACTTGTAGAAGAGATCTAACCAGACTCTCGCTTTCTTCTCGGCGTAACCTCCGCGTTCCTCAGCGACTCGGCGGTTCAGTCGTGGGAAAGCCCACGCCGCAGAGACGCCGAGCGCGCTGAGACTACGCAGAGAACCTATGGCCCCGGTTCAGCAGCCTTAGACCTACGCAACATCCAGGAGTACAACCAGACAATCGCGCCCACGAACCCAATCGGTCCGAGTCATGGGCCGAGTGCAAAGTCTTCGGCTACGAGCGCGATGGGCGCGTCGTTTGACAAGCTGACGATCAGGCCCGCGTTGATCACGCCTTAGAGACTCTCACCCACAATCAATCCCGAAGCCACGAGCGTGCCCAGTCGCTCAGCGCGCTCAAGGATTCGGCAACGAGCGGGCCACGCCACTTGATCAGAGCTTCCTTTGCTCCTACTGATCGTTAGTCTTAAAAGCCATTAAGGTGCCCTGAAACGTTTCAAAGTCTTGAGCAATCAGCACTGCGTCCTCTTGCGCCATCACGATAAACGGAACTCGATAGATGGGAAAGGGCTCTGAATCACTCACTTTGAAGGCCAACAACTCACCGCCGCCATTACTGCCAAAACCAAAAAAGCCTGGAATATTTTGAGCGACTTCGTAGCTTCTGTTCAACTCCACCACTTCTTCCGCCTTCCAAAAAGAAACCCAATAGGGTTCAATCGAAAGGTCTCCCTCTCCCCCATTACTGCAACGAAGGTGATTCAGATAAGCGGCCGGCAAAGCAATACCGCTATTACTCAAGAGTTGTTGAATAGCAACCTCGGAAGCAGGGGACTCACCTCGCCAAACGGCTGATTCCACTTTTACTCCAGCAGATTTCCAGGACTTAGCTGCTCTCGTCGACTTTAAGTCGAAGGCGTTTTACTTACGGCGTCGGACGCGGCACGTCACCTTGAGCCGAGGGTCTCTTCATTCAAGCCTTTTCATTCGACCGCTTCAACGTGTTTCGTGCCATTTGCGCAGTAACTCTTGTTCTCTGTCTCTGTCGATACCAGCTTTCAACTCCTCGTTCAAGTGATTCGCTTCGTGCCAGGCGAGGGTATCGCTAATTGTGTCACTTAAAGGGCGAAAGTTAAGGCCCGCACTAACAGCCCTTTCACAACTGATGAACATAAATCTTCTCAAATGAGGCGCGGCTTCTTCCGGCAGCCAAAGTGGCATTTCCGTCCATGCCGCGACTTTCTCCTGCAGCAGAAACTCTTCACTGACCCACGTGAAAGAAGCATCACTACCGCTCACCACTTTGCACTCATCGAGCACTCTTTCCAACGTCAGGACGTCAGGCAAACCAATAGCGTTGTAGATACCTGTCGCTTCGCTTTCGACCATTCTCACAATCCATTGCGCCAGGTCGCGTACATCAATAAACTGAACATAATAGTTGGACTGACCCGGAGCTAACACTTCCCCGCCCCGAGCGATACGCACAACCCAGTAAGTAAACCGATCGGTGTAGTCATCCGGGCCGACGATTAAGCCAGGACGGATGATCAGTGCTCGATCGGACAACACTTCTTCAATCTCCCGCTCACACAGCGCTTTTAAGCCGCCGTACATTTTTCCATAAGTCACCGCAGAGGTTTGCCCTGATGAGTCGATTTTGTTTGCCTCTTCAAGTTGTGCACTCGTGAGTGTTGCAAGAGGCGCAGTTTCATCCACACCTGTAACGCTAACGTCGGCATAGACTGAGAGACTTGAAATAAAAACGTAAGCGCCTACAGAATCAGCCAGGACTTCTGCTGAAGCCCTTACGCAACGCGGCAGATATCCGCAAGTATCGACGACTGCATCCCAACTGCGACCCTGAAGCTTAGACAGATCCTTGTTTCGATCTCCCTGAATCGTTTCGACATCCGGCGAAATCGCAGTTGAGTGCTTCCCGCGATTGAACAGCGTGACTTCATGGTTACCGGCCAGGGCCGCGGTAACTAAGTGACGACCAACGAATCTTGTCCCGCCAATGATCAGCAGTTTCATCGATTTACTCTGATCACAGTCCCAATGTCATCCTGCGGCATCAACCGCGTGCGGTTGTTGCCTGGCTCTGTGATGAGGAAGCTCTGAACGGCTGGACCTTCCAATAGGTGAGACTTCGCCATAACCATTCCGCGGGACCAAATCGAAATCGACTAAGCCACGCTCGCGCACACACGACTTGCGCCAGGTACAACACAACGCAGAGAGCGGCCAAAGCTGCAGGGGCCACCTTGCCCATGAGTGCCGGGCCAGGCGCGAAGCCGTAGAACATCCAGATGCCAAATACCGTCTGGAGCAAGTACCATGTGAGAGCCATCTGGCCAACCGGTGCAAGCCTGCGAATCGCTGATCTCCCGCGTGAGGTAAGAAATACCAGCGCCAATCCCGAAGCATATGCCAATGTCAGGCCAAGCTGACCACTTTCCACAACGAAACGTCGAATGAAAGATATCAGAGGACTTTTGGTAGCCGCGAGAAGATCGGCAGCGAAGATGCTGCTCCCGATCACTCCAGCCAGCGCTCCGACGAGCAATACCCTTTTTAGCAACGTGCGATGCGTGTCCAGATTGCCAAGATCGAAAGTTCGAGCGACATAGAGCCCCAACAGAAGTCGTCCGAAAACCGCCACTTGGTACGAGATCTGACCAATAGAATTGGTTAAGTACCAGTCGTACTTCCAGTTCGCAAATAGAACTTCTCGGTAGGTCCCGTTTGAGAATGCCGCTAACGCCATGGCATCAAAGTCGGTCGTTGGCGCGCCCGACGTCATCAACCAAACTCTCACTCCTGACACGAGGGCCGGCACAAGAATGCTGCAGATCAACGCGACCAAAAGCAGTCGCCTCGGAACGACATTCACAAATAGAGGGAGTAGGACGGCCCAGAGCGCATAAAAACGCAGAATGTCGAAGCACCACAAGAGCCAGCCGTGGATCAATCCGATCACGAAGAGCCAGAAGATCCTTCGGTAGAAGAGCTTTGTCGATGAACCACCTCGGGAACCGATGCGGGTAAGGAACAACCAGAAGCTGATGCCAAAGAGAAACGAGAAGAGTCCCATGAACTTGTTCTCGATGAAAAATCGTTCAAAAGAGTAAGCGAGCAAGTCGAAGCGTGAGGTAAACAACGAAGCCTTCTGCTCATCTGTCATGTAGCCGATTCCCGAAAAAATCAGCAAGTTTGCCCAGAAAACGCCGAGTAGAGCGAAGCCACGGAGCGAGTCGATGAAATCGAAACGTCCAGCCGCCGAAGTCGGACCTGCAAGATCTCTCATCCGTTTCGTCTAAGTTAAGTGGTTATAGAAAGTCACGCGTGGGCAGTCACGCGGGACCAGGTAGTTGCGAAGGCGAGCGTCGTCGATGGCCCACACGACTGGTTTGCCACCACCCTCCAAGGCTCTGGGTTCAAATCTTTTGATACCGGATTCTTCGCTGACGTGGAACAGCATGGATTGAGCTGAGATCTGCTTTGCTCAAGAGGTGCCGCGCTAGCTTGCCGAGTCTGCAACAATCGGCTTTGCCCAAGAGTCCTTTGCGGCAACCTGTGTAACGCAGATAGGAGAGTAACTCGCTTACAGAACCGCTTGCGGTAGCCCAGCGGATCCTAAGCTCAGTCAACGTCTCGTCAATGGTTTTTGCGCAGCGCAACTGCTTACTTGACTGAGCTTAATAACTCACTTGAGCGTAGCATCCGCTGGCTACCGCAAGCGGTTCTGCGAGTTGCAGTGGCTCCTTAATATCTTGAGCTTTCCTCCGACAACAAAGCCCTAGTACTCGAGTTGAATGACTTTTGAATAAAGTCATCAGCTTCATTGTTTCTGCGAACTATTGTGCCGTACTGTTCATACGCTTGCTGACTTGCAACACCTTGAAGATGCATCTGATAAAACTCTCAAAAGGCTCAATTGTTCCGTCCGCATCAACGCTTTCATCAGCAACTCGCTTTACGGGATCACCTCATAAAGTACATCCTCTTCGATTCTCATCAGCCGCTCTGGATTCAGTTCTGGCAACCTCAGCTTCTCTCTGCGCCGAATCTTTATGCGTTCACTCTCAATACTCGTTTGGTACGAATGCAATAAAAATCCTAACCGTTGTGTGAGACCAGGCCTTAGCAAATCGTTAATGACACCAAGCCAGCGATCCAATTCAGCTGTGCTTCCCTCGGCGCGAGATTCATCTTCACGCAAGTGGCGCTCTCTGGTTTGCTCTTTTTGCGCCAGCCATCTTTCAATTTTCGCTTCGCTCCAACCTTGCCTGCGAAATTTCTTCAACTCACGTTCATAGCTCACGACCGTTCCGGCTCCCTTATAGTTGAGCGAACCCAACGCAGTGCCACAATCACAATGCTTTCTGGTGGTGAGGATGTACCAGTCGCCAGGATCAATTTGATCCGAAACATGAGGATTTGAAATCAACTTAAAGCCGAGCTTGTGCGATTCGAAAATGGGAGCTACTGCCTCGAGCCCGACAGCATTAGGTAAGGTGGCCGTTATGTAATGACACATGGAGATTGGACCGGTTAGAGACTTGATGACACTCTCTCCGCGGCTTCACTGGATTTCATGACCGCGTAGACCTCGAACTCGACAAGATCTTCCCAATTTGCAATCCATTCGTCGAGAGCTTCGCGACTCTCCGCCTCCATTAGCTGAAAGCACCGCTCGAGCTTTTCATCAACCCAGCTCGATACGTATCTCACTCCTTCCGGAGCGAGACGCCCGCGATCCCTGAAGCGGCGATACACCGGCACGGGATCGCGATTCTTAAAGTGCTCAATAACGAAGTAGAGCAATTCCCTTCCTCACAACAACTAATCTTATTGTTCAGCTCTCTAAGAGCCGGACCGCCTGCTTGTGGTTTACGCATACGATCCACTAAGTCACACGAAGCGACACGAAATAGGGACTTCTTTCGTGATGGTTCGTGTGGTTTCGTGGATCGTGGTTTTCTCGCGAAGGAATCTCAGTCTTGATTGAAAAATAACCATCATCGGTTATTCCTAACGCGTCGAATCTCATCCTCCAATGCCATGAACAAACTTCCGTTTGCGCGTTCGATCTCGTATCCGATGAACTCTCCGGAATCGAAGCCCTGACGGACGCGGCCCCTGCCCCGTTTAGCGACAACCCGCTCACCCTTCTTGAATTTGAAGACGGAAGCAGAGTCAGGATCGTCCAGTGTCTTTAGACTATCCCGCCAGGTGTTCCCGGCCCGCCAGTGAATGTGAAACGGTCCGACACCGTGGACCTGAACAATTGCCGCCTCAGGAGTGTAGCCGAACATCGTGCTTCCTTTCGGGATGAACGCGTAACTCCCAGCCTTCAGTTCCTTCATCGCCGAGCGGTCGAACTTCTCGCCTACCCCGAAGTAAAGCGTTCCCTGCAACACAGTGATGTGCTCGTCAACGGGATGCTTATGAGGTGGGATGACCCCTCCGGCGAGTTCCCGAATCCTCATCACGAACGGTTCTCCCACCGCCTCGGGATTGCCGTAGAGAACCTCGACGTCTTGCGACATCGGCCGGATCGGGACGATGCGGTGTGGGCCTGCGGCTGTGGATTGGGCTAAACCGGCGATCGTGGAAAGGAGAATCACTAGTGAGGCGAGCGCCGGCGTCATCATAGTTTTCACTAACATTATTGTCACCTCCGACCAGATACGGTCACGGATGCAGGTAGAACACCTTGCTTATGATCTTCCACTCCCCGTCGACCTTGAGCAGGGTGAACATGTCGGTGAATCGATGACCCGTCCAGTTCTCGAGTTCAAGTCGCACGGTGGCTATCGTGCCCTCAATGTCGATGCCGGCAATTCGAGATTGAAGCTCTGTCGCGGGCCCATTCTGATCATTCCAATCAAAAAGCTTCTGGATTGGCCCAGCAAACAAGTCGGGTCCGATATAACCGAAAATCGTAGCGTCGGGATGGAAGGCGGGCTGCATGTCGGCGCCGCGGCCAGATTTGCCGCCGTTGACATAGCGCTGGATCGTCCTGGCAATTGCATCCTGCTCACTGACAGGCGTAGGGGATGTGCTCACTTGTTCTTCTCCTTTTGAATTTGCAGTGTTTCATTAAAGAACAATTCCTGGATTCGCATTTCAGTTATCACAGCTGGCGTTCAGCGACTTCAGCAATCGCCCGAAGCAACTCGCCCTCAGACATGGTTTGCCATCCAGGGATTTGATCAACTCTGACTTTGATACCTCGATCTATGAATGGCACCTTGATGGTTCTTCCAGGGGGAAAGACCCCAAGCAACTTGCCCAAACGGAAAACAACCAGGCGCTCACCCTCTTTCGTGGTCACGATCGACTTCGCGGCAATCACGAACAAGACGAGGCCTATGAATGCTATGAAGAATAATTTTGATGCCATTGGCTTTGCCCCAAAAGTCCTTTGCAGCAACCTGTGTAACGGAGATAGAAGAGTAACTCAACTCACAGAACCGCTTGCGGTAGCCAGCGGATGCAAAGCTCAAGTGAGTTTAACCTCGGTCAGTAAGCAGTTGCGCTGCGCAAAAACCATTGACGAGACGTTGATTGAGCTTAGCATCCGCTGGCTACCGCAAGCGGTTCTGTGAGTTGCAGTGGTTCCTTAACATCGAGCTTCCTCCAACAACAAAGCCGAAGTACTCGAGTTGAATGACTTTTCCCATTCCGGCTCAAGACCGATCGATTCAATAGACGTCCAGGTCTCGCCCGACAACCATATCCCCTGAATAGCGCGTCATCATTTCGTTCAGCAACACTTCAGGCCTCGAAACGCGTTGGAAGGATTGTTACACATCTAAGACGTCACTCAACCGAAAGTCTTCGGCTTACAAAGTTCGTGGCAAACCAATACACAGAGTAAGAACGGGGAAACCACAACAGCCGGAATCAGGAAGACTACAGCCTGCGGTAGATCAAGAATCGTGAACCGCCGCGAGATTGACTCCTTAATAGTCTTCCCATCCGGTCGCTCGCGGACAATAATCGGAGTCGGCGGGAAGAAACGCAGAATAGCTGCGTAACTAAGCACGCCCACTACCAACCAAGCTAGGGTGATGATCAGCCAACGGTTCATGGCATGTGTCGAATCGCGAGCCACCTGGCGCCGGAGTTACGCCAACATCCTTTTCGCCGGTCATCCTTCGCGTCGATAGATCTGTTTTTGAAAACTCCTGCCGAGAGCTTCTACGGTGGCCACCAACGCGATGCTGTTCCAACCGAACAAGAAACCAAATCCCGCGATATAGTATCGCAACGCGCTTACTTCAGTATGAGTGCCGTGGCTTACGAGGACGTAACGTTCTCGGTGGGCTACGAGCGGAAGGTTGTCAGTAACGCATACACCTGGCTGACTGAATACCGCGACCAGTGAGACGATGAAGAGAATTCCCAGAATTGGCAACATGAGGCGAGTGGCGACACGTAAACGTCTGAGCAGGTCGACCGATATTTTCGTTTCGCCATTCCGTCCATCGAAAACGCCTGGCTTGAGCAGCAGCGTGAACCAGGTAATGAAGAATGCTGTCATGCTGAGAATCCAACCCGAGTGGGAGATGAAAATAATGACGACCAGGCCACCGACATACAGCAGAAGAAGGCCGAATAGAAACACTCGTGTCATGTCAGCAATTGGCGAAGAACGGCGTCATCGGCTTCGCATCTGCTTTTATTTCTTGTCATCCTCCAGGCAATGCCATTTGCCATCATCTCGCTTCACGAAAACAAAACCGTAACCCTTACCACTCTGGACGAAGCCGCTTCCAACCACGTGTGTTGCGCGAATGACTCCGCCTTTCAGGTGCGCATTCTCCACGTCTTTTTGAAACACTTCCCAGATTTCATCAACCTCCTTGCGAAGGGAGGTCTTATCGTCGATCGAAAGGTCAGTCAGGTAGTTCAGAACCAGAGCTGGATCGCTGTTAGGAAACTCCATCTTAGCCATGCTAGTGACTTTAACTTCCTTTCCCGAAGGCAGTTTGAACGATCTGAAATTCTGAGGGTTACGAATACAACCTTGAGCGAGAATTAGAAGGATTAACGAGACGACGAAAATATTGTATCGCATGAATGCCTCGGAAGAAGGACGCCGACCTCTCGGGTCGCTCTTTCTCAAAACCACTGGCTGCGTTACCTAATGACCCGAGCAAGCACTCCCTCAGGCGCGGCAAACCTCTTGAGATCATCGTAAGGCACCGTCACCAGCTCCGCACATGCCTCGATTACGTGCGGCCATGCCGGCTGCACTTTAAGCCCACGCCTTGAGAAGTTGAATGCTAGTGGCGTTACCTCATCTATCTGGCGGTTGACCCGGCGCATCACTTCCCTGTTTCGGAAGCGCGTCAGCCGAGGGAACCGAATTCCAGTCCGACGAACCGGCACTCTTGCATACCCGACTCCGCCACTCGTCGCCTTGCTCTGAACCGAATCGATATGGCGCCCACTACCCGTGAAGGGCAACACAAACATGACCAGGAGAAGTGCCGGAAGGAAATGAAGATTCATATCAGTCTCGTTGAATTATCTCAGTCGATGCGTTTTTCGCATTTCTATTGTAGTGATGACACGGGTGAGATCATGCACTCTGTGAGATTTGTGAGCGGTCGGATAATAACACCGAACCGCTGCTTCGACATCGGTTTCATGGATCTAATACAATTAGCCACCAGATATGTGATCTAATACGTAGTTGAACTAAGCGCTGCGGCGCAGTGGGCGCACTGCTTTGAGGTCTCAGTAGATTTCCTCATCATCACTCCAAGTTCTTACCTATACTTCCTTTTGCTTTAACCATTTCGCAAACGCGTGTTA
>Ga0187892_10003128_pt1 | contig 30917 bp, 33 predicted proteins | sample MA1701073metaG_FD_139345 | JGI IMG/M metagenome (GOLD analysis project Ga0187892, IMG submission 139345) | Bio-ooze microbial communities from a basaltic lava cave in the Kipuka Kanohina Cave System on the Island of Hawaii, USA - MA170107-3 metaG ...
GCGCCACCACCCGATTCGCGATAGAGGACGCCGTCTCGGGACACTACGTCCAGCCGGACGGCACCCTCGCCCCCGCCCCCTCCTTCCGGACCGTGACCGCATGGGGGGAGGGGAAGCGCATCACGCTCACCCCCAACTCCACCTACCGGTTCCGGGTGATCGCGAGGATCCTGCCATAATGTTGACCTAAGGGCGGAAGTGTGGTATAGTCTTGGTCAAGGTCAAAGATCCCAAAAGCGGAGTTTCCATTCGTTTGTAAGGTCGTAGGCCTCAAAGGTCGTCAAAAACAAGAGAATTAACGTACACTATGACCTTCAACGACATGGGCGGTGGCGGCGGTTTCGCCCCTCGCCAGATGGTCGATGTGACCGCCATGAACCTCAAGTGCTCGGAGTGCGGCGCTCCTATCACGGAGCTCCCGTTCCAGCCTGATCCGGCGCGCACTTCGACCCTGAAGTGCCGAGACTGCATGCGCAAGTTCAAGCAGTCGCACGGCCCTCGCCGCTTCTAAAGCAGCGAACATAAAAGACCCCCTTTTGGGGGTCTTTTATTAACCACGTTTTTCGGGACAGGTTGACCGGCCCGGGAGGTGATGGCTACCTTAGACTGTAGGGGGATCCAAAGACGGTATGCGAGACGCTCGAGACCCACAATCACTCGAGCATCCGCCCGAGGATGAGCGCGCGCGCCGTGCGTGAGCGAGAGAGGTCGGCTTCGATCTCGCCGCGGACGGTGGGAGCGAGCTTCTGCTCCAGTCGATCAAGCAGGTGCGCGATGTGCGTTTCGGTGGAGGTGAGCCCGGCCTCAAGGTCGCCCTTCACGAATTCGGTTATCTGTGTGCGCCACTCCTCCGCACGCTCCTTGACGTCATCAAAGTTCCGGTTCGCGGTGAGCTCGGCGACTTCAGAGTCCCGCTCGCGTTCGAGCGTACGGCCGACCTCGAGCGGATCGAAGCGCATACCCCACGCCGTGCCCAGTTCGAGGTCGATGGCGTGCACCATCCCGCGCACCTCGTGAACCGATCCGGCTCGGGCGCTCGCGCGTTCGAAATAGGGGAGGAGCCCCGCAAGCCCGTTTCGTTCATAGTCCGCGTATGCGCGTTCCCAGCCCTCATCGCCCGCGCGTCGAAGCGCGTAATGAGCGATTTCCGTCTCGCTCGGGCCCGGTCGAAGGTGATCGGGGGTGGCGGCGAACCCCTCGGCGTTTCTCATCGGTGCGTCTCACGCGAGACCCAGTGCTCATCCACCTCGACGGTGAGGTCGAGGTACACCTTTGCCTGGAGCGCGGTCTCAAGTTCACGCCGCGCCGAGGCGCCCATCTGTTTCACCTGCGCACCACGCGCGCCGATGAGCATCTTTTTATGGCGCTCATCGCTCGTGAGTATGCGCGCGGTGATAGAGACCATCCCATCCTCACGTTTTTCAAGTTGGTCGACCACCACCGTGGTCGAGTAGGGGATTTCGTCATGCATCTGGATGAACACTTTCTCGCGGATGAGCTCCTCGATCCAGTGTTTGGTCTCGATGTCGGTGAGCTGAAACTCGGGGTAGTAGGGCTCCCCCTCGGGGAGGAGCTCGAAGATCGTGTCCAAGAGCGGCTTCAGGTTACGCGTCCGGAGCGCGGAGATTGCGACGACCGCGCGGAATTTATCTGCAAGACGCTCGAACTCGTAGACAAACGGCCGCTCGCGCTCGGGGAGGTCGGACTTGTTCACCGCGAGCACGGTGGGGACCTTGGCCGCCTGCACGAGGTTCATGATGCGGTGCTCTTCCGGACCCACGGCGCGAGTGGGGTCCACCACATAGACGATGGCGTCGATCCCCTCTATCGAACCGCGCACCTCCCGGTTCAGCGCTTCGGTGAGCGGATCGCGGGTACGGTCAAACACCCCCGGGGTGTCCACGAACACGATCTGCCCCCGCGGGTCGTTCACGATCCCGCGGATCGCGTGCCGGGTGGTTTGTGGTTTGGGGCTCACGATCGCCACCTTGGTCCCCACGAGCGCGTTTAAGAGCGTGGATTTCCCCACGTTCGAGCGCCCCACGAGCGCCACGAATCCCGTTTTTCTCATGTTTTCGCCTGTTGCCTTCGGCATGGTGACAAATACGTTATTTTCTGATAGGTTGGGAGACAGTATGGATGCGCAAAATCCGCTCCTCACCGTCATCATACCAACGTTAAATGAGGAGCGATACCTGCCGATACTCCTCGATTCCATCGCGAAGCAGACGTTTCGCGATTTTGAGATTATCGTCGCCGATTCCCCGAAGACCACTGACCGGACCCGCGAGATCGCGCTCGCGCACGGCGCGCGGGTGGTGGAGGGCGGACGCCCCTCGGCCGGGCGGAACGCGGGCGCCGCGGCGGCGCGAGGCAGGGTCTTTCTCTTCTTCGATGCCGACGTCGTGCTTCCCAATGAGCGGTTCCTTGAGGACACGGTGCGCGAATTCGTCGCGCGGGGGTTGGACGTCGCCACGTGCCGGGTGAGCGCGCTCTCGGAGCGGTTCGACGACAAGCTGTTCTACAATTTTTACAATGTCTATTCGCTCGCGCTTGAGCGGGTGCTCCCGCACGCGCAGGGGTTTTGCATCTACGCGAAGCGCTCGCTTCACGAGGCGATCAATGGATTCGATCAGGAAATACGGCTCGCCGAGGATCACGAGTACGCGCGGCGCGGCGCACATATCGGGTCGTTCGGGTTCCTCAAAAGCCAGTACATCCCGGTCTCCATGCGCCGGTTCGAGCGCGACGGTCGTTTGAAGACGGTCACCAAGTATGTGCTCGCCGAGGCGTATATGCTCGCCATGGGACCGATCAAGAGCGACATCTTCAACTACCAGTGGGGCCACGGCAAAGACCGCGAGAACTGACATGATAGCCCGATTCTGGAACGGGGAGTCTAAGACGATCACCTCCGCCGCCCTCATCATGGGCGGCGCCGCGCTTCTCTCGCGGCTCCTCGGCATGATCCGCGACCGCGTGCTCGCCGGCACCTTTGGGGCGGGGGATACCCTCGACGCCTACTACGCCGCCTTCCGCCTCCCGGACTTCCTCTACGGGCTCCTCGTCTTCGGCGCGCTCTCGGCCGGCTTTGTCCCGGTCTTCACCGAACACCTGCTTAAGAAGAACGGGGAACGGGACGCCTGGCGGCTCGTGAACGAAGTGCTCGGCGTGCTCGCCATCGCGCTCTCGATCGGTACCGTGCTTCTCATCATCCTTGCCCCGCTCCTCGTACCGCTCGTGGCTCCCGGCTACCGCGGACCCAAGCTCGAGCTCACGGTGCTCCTCTCGCGCATCATGTTCCTTTCACCGCTCCTCCTGGGCTTCTCGGCGGTGCTCGGCGGGGTGCTGCAATCCACCAAGCGGTTCTTCGCCTTTGCGGTCGCCCCGCTCTTCTACAACATCGGCATCATCGTGGGCGCCGTGGTCTTCTACCGCTCCTGGGGTCCGGTCGGGCTCGCGATAGGGGTGGCGTTCGGTTCTTCGCTCCATCTCCTCTCCCAATACCTCCCCGTGGCCCGACTAGGCTTTAGGATCGCGCCGGTGGCGCGCCGCGCGGGCGACGGGGTCGCGGAGATCATGCGGCTCTCGCTCCCGCGCATCGCTTCGCTCGCCGTCTTTCAGGTGGACCTCACGGTCGCCACCATCGTCGCCTCAACCCTTGCCGTGGGTTCGGTCACCGTGCTGAACCTCGCGAACAACCTGCAGATGGTCCCGGTCGCCTTCATCGGGATCTCCTACGCGGTCGCCTCGTTCCCCGCGCTCTCGCGCCTCGCCGCGAAGCGCGAGAAGGACGAGTTCATCCGGAGCGTTTCCGGGGTCACCCGGGAGATCCTTTTCTTCGTGGTGCCGTTCTCCATCGTCTTCATGCTACTGCGCGCGCAGATCGTCCGTGTGGTGCTCGGGTCGGGGAGCTTTGACTGGAGCGACACCATCCGCACTGCGGACACCCTCGCGTTCTTCGCGCTCAGTATGGCGGCACAGGCGGTGGTCCCGCTCCTCATGCGCGCGTTCTTCGCGCTCAAGGATTCCACCACTCCCATGCTCATCGCGCTCGTCACGGTGGGCGTGGACGTGATCGGCATGCTCACGCTTCCCGGGCTCCGCACCGCGAGCGGGACCTTGGGCGTCTCGGGCCTCGCGCTCGCCTTCACGTTCGCCTCCTTCGTGCAGGTCTCGCTCCTCTACGTCACGCTCCGGGTGCGGCTCGGCGCGCTCTCGGATGAGCACCTCATCCGCTCGCTCATGAAGATCGCCACCGCGGCGGTCCCCATGGGGCTGGTCATCCAGCTCGTCAAGAACTTCCTTGGGACCCGCTTGGACCTCCAGTCGTTCCTCGGTATCTTTCTGCAGGGGGCGATCGCCGGGTTGCTCGGGCTCGCCGTCTACCTCGCGGTCGCGCTGCTCCTCCGGTCCGAGGAGGCGCTCTCCTTCGCCGCGACGATGCGGCGGCGCGTGCGGGTGCAGCAGCTGCCCGTAGTGGCGGCCGACGAAGCGGTCGAGAAGACCTGAAACTTGAAACCTGAAGCGTGGATCACGAAGCGTTCCCTAAGGAATGTCTTATGTTTCATGCTTCATGTCTCAAGACAAGATCCGCAATTTCGTCATCACCGCGCACATCGATCATGGCAAGTCCACCCTCGCGGACCGGTTGCTTGAGCGCACGGGGACCGTCTCCGCGCGCGAGATGAAGGCCCAGTTACTGGACGCCATGGAGCTCGAGCGCGAGCGCGGGATCACCATCAAGCTCGCGCCCGCCCGGATGGAGTGGAAGGGGCACATATTAAACCTCATCGACACCCCGGGCCACGTGGATTTCACCTACGAGGTGTCCCGCTCGCTCTCCTCGGTCGAGGGGGCGGTGCTCCTCGTGGACGCCACGCAGGGGGTGCAGGCCCAGACGATCGCGAACCTCTACCTCGCGATCGAAGAGGGACTCGTCATCATCCCGGTGGTGAACAAGATCGACCTCCCCGCCGCGCGGCCCGAGGAGACCCGTGACGAGCTCGTCGCGCTCCTCGGGTGTCGGAGAGAGGAAGTGCTCTTCGCCTCGGGAAAGTCCGGCGAAGGCGTGGAGGCGGTGTTGGATGCGATCGTTGCACGGGTCCCACCCCCCCGAGGGGAGCCCGGTACTCCGCTCCGCGCGCTTATCTTTGATTCGTTCTACGACGACTACAAGGGCGTGGTCGCCTATCTGCGAGTCACCGACGGGCGCTTGCCCCGCGGCGCGGCGGTCCGCTTCATGGCCACCGGCGTCTCGGGGCAGGCGCTTGAGGTCGGGTTCATGCGCCCCTCGCTCGTCAAAACCGAGGCGGTTGAGTCGGGGGAGATCGGGTATCTCGTGACCGGACAAAAGGACATTGGCGCGGTGCGGGTGGGAGACACGGTGACCGTCGCGGGAGCGGATCCCGAGCCGCTCCCCGGCTACCGCGAGGTGAAGCCGATGGTGTTTGCCGGCATTTTCACCCGCGACGGCGGGAGCTTCGAAAAGCTCCGCGATGCGATGCTCAAGCTGAAGCTCTCGGATTCGGCGCTCTCGTTCGAGCCGGAGCGGTCCACCGCGCTCGGGTTCGGGTTCCGCGTGGGGCTGTTGGGACTCCTGCACCTTGAGATCGTCCAGGAGCGACTCCGTCGCGAGCACAAGCTCGACCTCATCGTGACCGCCCCCTCGGTCGCCTATCAGGTCACCAAAACCGACGGCGCGGAGCTTATCGTCAAATCCCCGCAGGACCTGCCGGACCCCACGTACCTTCGCGAAATCCGCGAGCCGTGGGTGTCGGTGAAGGTGATCTGCCGCGAAGAGGACATCGGCGGCATCCTCCAGCTCATCGCCGACAAGCGCGGAACGTACCGGACCACCGAATTCCTTGGCGAACGCCAAAAACGGGTGTTGATCGGCGCCGAGCTTCCGCTTGGGGCGATAGTGGTGGACTTCTATGACAAGCTCAAGGGGGTAAGCTCGGGGTACGCCTCGCTCTCGTACGAGTTCCTCGACTACCGTGTCGCGGAGGTGGTGCGGATGAACATTTTGGTCGCCGAGGAGCCGGTAGAGGCGCTCGCCACCCTGGTCTACCGTGACGAAGCCCAGCGGGTGGGGTGTCGGATCGTAGAGACGCTCAAGGAATCCATCCCACGCCAGATGTTTGAGGTGAAGATTCAGGCGGCGATCGGCGGCAAGGTGATCGCGGCCGAACGCATCTCCGCGATGCGCAAGGACATGCTTGCGAAATTAAGCGGCGGCGACGTCACCCGCAAGATGAAGCTTTTGAAGAAACAGAAGGAGGGGAAGAAGCGGATGATGGCCACCGGTCGCGTCGAGATCCCCGCTGAAACGTACCTCGCGGTCTTGAAACGCTAGTACGGGGTGGACGCGCGGCGGGTGCGCGTATATCATTCCGTCTTAAGACGTAGCGAGCCCGTCGAGCTATGAAGATCCGGCGACGCACGATCGTGAAGGCCGTCTGGACCGTCATCGTGGTGATGGTGCTCTTCTCCATGCTCGCCTTCACGGTCTCGATCGGCGCGTAGGTATGGAGAAGCGCTGGTCAGTGCGCGAGCGGTTCCCGGACGAGTTCGGGAAGCGCGGTGCCGGACTGCCGCCGCCCGTTCTCCAGATCCTCTGGAACCGCGGGATCACCGAGCCCGATGCGATAGACGCGTTCCTGCATCCCGACTACGAGCGGCACCTCCACGACCCGTTCCTGTTTGGGCATATGCGCCGGGCGGTCGACCGGTTGCTTGCCGCCATCGACAGGGGCGAGCGCATCTACATTTTCGCCGACTACGACGCCGATGGCGTCTCGGCCGGCACGATCCTCTCGAACGCGATCGGTGCCTATGGGACGGTTCCCGGCATCTACATCCCGCACCGCGAGACCGAGGGTTACGGAATGAGCATGCAGGCGGTCGAATTCATGGCGAAGGAGGGCGCCAAGGTCGTCATCACCTGCGACTGCGGCATCTCGAGCCGTGCGGAGATCGCCGCCGCGGCCGAGCGGGGGATGGACGTGATCGTCACCGATCACCACATGCAACCCGCCGAGCTCCCGGACCGCGCGTTCGCGCTCATCCACCCCAAGCTCGAGGGGGAGACCTACCCCTGGAAAGGCCTTTCGGGCGGCGGGGTCGCGTTTAAGCTCGCCCAGGGGCTTCTCGCGACCCGGGCCCCCGCCGGGATCGGGAACCTCGAGGCGTTCGAAAAACGGTTGACCGAGCTCGCCGCCATCTCGTCGGTCGCTGACATGGTCCCGCTCCTCGGGGAATCGCGCACGCTCGTCTCCTTCGGGCTTAAGGTGCTCCGCAAGACCACGCGTGTGGGGCTTCGCAAGCTCTACGAGACCGCGGGTATCCGCCCCGACCGCATCGATACGGGCACCATCGCGTTCCAGATCGCGCCGCGCGTGAACGCCGCCGGACGCATGGACCACGCGAACACCGCCTTCGCGCTCCTCTCCGCGACCGACGAGTCCGAGGCCGCGCGCCTCTCGATCGCGTTAAACGGCACCAACGTCGAGCGGCAGAAGATGACCGAGATCATCGCCCGGGAGGCGCGTGAGCAGACGGCGGCGACCGGCCAGGCCGAGGCACCCCTCATCATCGTGCGCGATGATCGTTGGGCCGCCGGGTTGATCGGGCTGGTCGCCGGGAAGCTCGTCGAGGAGTTCAACCGTCCGGCGTTTGTCTTCACGCGGAAATCGGACACCGAGCTCGTGGGGAGCGGCCGATCGATCCCCGCGATGAATATCATCGCGGCGATGCAGTCGATGCCCGAGCTCCTCTCGCGCTTCGGCGGCCATCCACAGGCCGCGGGCATGAGCATCACCCCCGAACGGTTCGACGAGTTCCGCGCGCGCATCCGGGAAGCGGCCGCGGCCGCGCTCAAGGACCGCGACCTCACCCCGACGCTCTCGATCGATGCCGAGCTTCCGCTCACCGCGCTCTCGTGGGAGCTCCAGGCCGCGATCGAGGAGTTCGCTCCTTTTGGGATGGGCAATCCTACCCCCCGGTTCCTCGCGCGCGGTGTCCGGGTGGTGCAGGCCTCCGCGATGGGCGTGGGGGGCAAACACCTGCGCCTCTCCGTTTGCGAGGGGGACGGGCCCGCCCAGCGATGTGTGGCGTGGCGCGCGGGGGGGTGGGCGGAGCGTCTCTCCCCAGGTGATAGAATAGACGTGGTCTACGAGCTCGAGGTGAACGAGTGGAACGGGAGGCGCGTTCTCCAGCTCCACGTCGTGGACCTCACCGTAGCGTAACTGTGCACACGAAGCTCATCACCTACACTGACGGCGGCGCGCGGGGGAATCCTGGCCCCGCGGGGATCGGCGTCGTCCTCATGCGCGGGGACGAGGTGATAGAGGCGTTCGGGCGCTACCTAGGGGAGACCACCAATAACCAGGCGGAATACCGCGCGCTCATCGCCGCGCTCGAGCGGGCTTCCGAACTGGGGGCCAAAGAGGTAGAATGTCGGATGGACTCCGAGTTGGTGGTCAAACAGATGCGCCGTGAGTACCGGGTGCGCGATGCCGACCTCCAACCGCTCTTCCTCAAGGTGTGGAACCTGGCCGCGGGAATAGGGCGGGTCACGTTCACCCACGTGCGCCGCGAAGCGAACGCGCTCGCCGACGCCGAGGTGAACGCCGCCATAGACCGGCACCTCCATCGCGGCACTTGAAACGTGAACATTGAGACACGGATCATGAAATCACCGACCCGCTTCAGGACCGCGCTCACGAGCGCGCTTATCGCCCTCACCCTGCTCCTGCCCGCCACGGGACGGGCGTCGGTGAGCGATATCTTCAAGGGCTGGGGATGGAACAGCGTCAACACTGGCTGGATCTCGTTAAACGCCACCAACACCTCGGGCTCTGTGGACTACGGGGTCACCATCGACGCCGGGAAGAACGTGTTCGGCTGGGCGTGGTCGTCGGGGCTTGGCTGGATCTGTTTCGGTTCAACCTGCTCTGGCAACCCGCCCGGCGCTCCGGCCACCGGGTGGGCCCTCTTCGACGACACGGTGAACCCGCCCCAGCTCCGGGGGTGGGCGCGCATCCAGTCGCTCCCCGGAGACCAGGGGTGGATCTCTCTTAACTGCTCCAACCTCGCCTCCTGCGGCGGATCCAATTACTACGTGTGGGCATCGCTCTCCGACGGCAAGTTCCATGGGTGGGGCTGGAACCGGACCACCGTGGGGGGATCCTATTTCGGCGGAGTGGGCTGGGTGCGTTTCGATCCCATCTTCGGCGGCGGACCGCTCGAGGAGGGTGCGGAGGGAGGCGCGCCCTGGCTCCAAGTGCTCTACGGCGACCTCTATACCAAGGGGAACATCTCCACCCCAAGCCCCTTTACCGGCATCTTCCAGCAGGCGAACGTCACCTACTGCCTCGACAAGGGCGCGACCTCGACGATCTCCAACTTTCAGCAGGGCTCGTGTCCGTTCCCGCTCTCGACCAACTTGAACATCCCGACCGGTGAGACCGGGTACGCGACGAGCCTCGGGCGGATCGATCTCACGGGCATGGCGGCGGGCCGCTACGGGCCTCGGCTCGTGGTCTCCAACCTCTCCACCGGCGTCCCGAGCCTCTTGAACGGGACCATCTATGAGACGACGGGTTTTGGGAATTACACCCTGAACGGCCGCACGTTCAATAACGCGACCGGGAGTGCGAGCGGCGCCGGGCTCATCATCGTGCGGGGTAACCTCAACATCACCGGCAACCTCCTCTATCAGGTTTCCGCCATCACCCGTTTGAAGCAGCTCGCGAGCGTGGGGATCCTCGTCTTGGACGATGGCACGGGGACCCGCGGGAACGTCACCATCGATCCGTCGGTGGGCACGATCTCCGCGAACATCTATGCCGAGGGGACCGTCTCCACCGGTTCGTACCCTGATCAGCAGACCGACCCCGACGTCCCGCTCACGATAAACGGGGTGATCGTCGCCAAGCAGATTCGGTTCCAGCGCCTCTTCCCCGGAACGGTCACCGAACCGTCCGAGCGCGTGGTCTACGACGGCCGCATCGTGGCCAACACCCCGCCGGGGATGAACGATTTCGTCCGAAGTTTGCCCACAATTTCGAATTAGTCGGCCATGGTATACTTGTTCATTATGGACGCATCCTCATGGCGCTATTCGGGATAGGTAAAACCAAGGCATACCTGGGCATCGACATCGGCACCGCGGGCATCAAGCTCGCGCAGTTTCAGGAAGAGAAGGGGAGGGCCAAGCTCCACACCTACGCCTACACCGAGCGAGGACCCGCCGATCTCTCGGCGAGCCTGCTTGACGCGACGGAGCCGACCGCGAAGACGATCCAGGCGATGATGAAGAAGGCGAAAGTGACCGCGACCCGCGCGAACGCGGGGATCCCGACCACCTCGGTGTTCTCGTCGGTCATCAGCGTGCCCCGCCTCGCCGAAAAGGAACAGCGCGGCGCCATCGAGCTCCAGGCACGCAAGCTTATCTCCTCCCCGCTCGAGGACATGGTGCTCGACGCAAAAAATCTCTCGACCCCCGAGGAAGAAAAGCTCCCTCCTGCGCAACGCCCCAAATACATCCGCGTGCTCCTCACGGCCGCGCCCAAGCCGCTGGTGAAGAAGTACCTCGACATCTTCAAGGTCGCCGGGCTGGAGGTGGGGTCGGTGGAGCCCGAGACCTTCGCGCTCATCCGGTCGCTCGTCGGGAAGGACAAATCCACGCTCATGCTCGTGGACGTGGGGGCGGTCCGCACCTCTGTGCTTGTGGTCTCCGGCGGGATCCCGTACCTCACCCGCTCGATCGACGTCGGCGGACTCAAGTTCACCAAGGCCGCCGCAGCCGCGCTCGGCGTGCCCGAGTCCGAGGCCGAGAGCATGAAAGCGGATTTCAGGTCGTTCGGCGCGCTCCCTCCGGGGAGCATCCCGGCGGTCTTCGAACCGGTGGTCGCCCAGATCGTGAACGAGATCGCGTTTTCGCTCAAGCTCTTCACCGGGCTCGAGGAGCAGGCGATCGCCGGCGGTGCACCGGCGAAGATGGTGGAGAAGATCATCCTCACGGGCGGGGGGGCACAGCTTCCCAACCTCGACGCGTATCTCTCCGCAAAGCTCAACATGCGCGTCTTCCGGGGGGACCCGTGGGCGCGGGTGCTCTACCCCGAGGATTCCCGTCCGCTTTTGGACGATGTCGGCCCCCGGTTCTCGGTGGCGGTGGGCCTCGCCATGCGCGATTTTGAATCCTGATATGCCCAACGGATCCTCCGGCCCCGTCAAACCACGCACCCCGCCCAAGAACCCGCCTCGTCCGGCCACCGGGGTGGGGTTGCGCGTCTCCCTCATTCCCGCAGAGGAGCCGAAGAAGGCGGACCCCAAGAAAGGTTTCCGCATCTGGCTGGTTTCGGTCGGCGTCGGACTCCTCGCGCTCGTCATCCTCTCCGTCTCGCTCTGGGTGAACGTGCTTGTCGCACGTCGTCAGGTTGCGGCGATCAATACCGAGATCGAGCGCGTGTCGAAGGCGGAGCGCGACCTGGGCGAGAGCCTCACCGGGGCTCGGCTCATCCAAAGCCAACTCAAGGGCGCCGCCGCGGTCCTCAAGAATCACCGGCACGGGAGCACGGTCTTCAGGTTCTTTGAGCGGTACACCCTGCCCACGGTCTCCTTCTCGAATGCGACGGTCGCGGAGTCGGGCATGGTGACGCTCACCGCGCAGGCCACCGATTACGACGCGTTCGTCGCCCAGGTGAACGAAATCCGCCGCGCGCCGCTCGTTCGCTCGGTGACCATTTCGGGCATCTCGGCCGAGTATGACCAGTTCGGGGTGCTCGTCACCGTGCGTTTCACCCTCACTGTGAACTTCGATACCGCCATCTTCCTCGTGCAGGCGCCGGAACCGGCGACCCCGTAGCTATGGCCACCGAACCTGAAACACAGGAGCAACAGCCAAATCCCTGGGCCGCCCGCATCGGGTCGCATCCGGGCATCTACACGTTCTTAACCATCATGGCGCTCGCGGCGGCGTTCCTGTTTCTCGCGATCGCTCCCGCGGTGCGGGCGCTCCAGGCGGGCGGGGGGGCCTCGGTGGCAGACGCGCGCGCACGGCTGGAGGTCGCGCAGGAGGTGTTTGGCTCGCAGGCGGCCCTCGTTGACGGCGCGGTCAGCATCTCGGCAGAGAACCGGGAGCGGCTCGGGTACCTCGTCCCCGCCGAGGCGGACGTCCCGGGCATGGTTGCACAGATCGGCGCCATCTCCCGTTCGGCCGGGGTGACCCTCCAGGGGATAGATCTCACCTCCCCCACCGTGGAGCTTCCGCCTGAATATCCTGCGAATTTCAGGGTGCTCGATATCGCGCTGAACCTCGGGAGCGCGAGCTACGAACGGCTCAAGCTCTTTGTGGCCGCGATCGAATCGAACCTGCGGCTCATCGACGTGCGGAGCTTCACCATCGCGCCGCTCTCGGGCGCCGCGAACATGGAACTGCGCGCCTATTACGCCGTCCCCGCCGCGCTATGAGGCCTACCCGCACCACCTACGCATTCATCGTGCTCGCCGTGGCGGTGAGCGCCGCGGCGGGATATTTCGTCTTCGCCTTCCTCGCCCCTTCCGGATCCGTGCCGCCGCTCCGCCGCCCGGTTTCCACCGAGCTCCGTTCGGACGTATTCTCGGACGCGCGGTTCCGTTCGCTCCAGCGCTACGTCACGCTTCCCATCACGGCCCCCACGGTCGGCTGGCCCAATCCGTTCCAGCCGCTCGAGGAGCGCTAAGCCATGCCCGTCACCACCATCGAACAACAGCTCGTGGACACCCTCCGCGCGGACGGGGCGATCTCCGCCGATCAGGCCGCGCGTGTGCTCCACGAGGCGGAGAAGTCCGGTACCTCGCCGGAGGACCTCATCCGCCGCGAGCGGCTCGCGAACGATGAGGCGATCGCGACCGCGAAGGGGAAGATTCTGAACATCCCGTTCTTCGATCTCGCCGGCAAATCGGTCCCCGCCGCCGCCGCGCAGGCGATACCGCGCCAGACGGCGGAGACCTTTGAGCTCATCCCGCTCGCGCTTGAGGACAAGGTACTTCAGGTGGGGCTCGTGAATCCTGCGGACTACCGCGCGATCGAGGCGGTCGACTTCAACGTCTCCCAGCAGGGGCTCAAAGCCGAGTACCGCATTATCACGCCCGGTGCGTGGCGCACCGCGATGCGCGCCTACGAAGCGGTCGGGAAAGAGGTGGAACAGGCGCTCGAGCAGGCGAAGGAGAAGTTCGCGCCGGAGGAGGAACACGCCGAGGAGGGGCCGATCCAGGAGGTGGTCCGCGGCGCGCCGGTCTCGCGCATCGTGAGCGTGATACTGAAGTCCGCAGTGGACCAGAACGCATCCGACATCCACCTCGAGCCCTACGGCAACATCTCGCGCGTCCGTTTCCGCGTGGACGGGGTGCTCCGCACCACGGTGACGCTCCCGCTCTTCATGCACCCGGCGGTGGTCTCGCGCGTCAAGGTGCTCGCAAATCTCAAGCTCGACGAGACCCGCATCCCGCAGGACGGCCGCATCAGGCAGACGGTTTCGGGACGCGCCATCGACTTCCGGATCTCCACGCTCCCCGTGGTCGACCACGAGAAGGTGGTGATGCGTATCCTTGCGGCGGAGGCCACGGCCCCCGCGTTGGACGCGCTCGGGTTCCGCTCGGAGCACGTGGAGCTCATGAAGGCGCAGATCAAGCGACCGCACGGGCTCTTCCTCGTCACCGGTCCCACGGGCTCGGGGAAGTCCACCACCCTCTACACGGTGCTCTCCATGCGCAATGAGGAGGGGCTGAACATCATCGCGCTCGAGGATCCGATCGAGTACTACATCAAGGGGGTGAACCAGTCGCAGATACGGCCCGAGATCAACTACAGCTTTGCCACCGGCCTCCGCGCCATCCTCCGCCAAGACCCGAACGTCATCATGGTGGGCGAGATCCGCGACCGCGAGACCGCGGAACTGGTGGTGCACGCGGCGCTCACCGGACACCTCATCTTCTCCACCCTCCACACGAACGACTCATTCGGGGTGGTCCCGCGGCTCCTTGACATGGGGGTCGAGCCGTTCCTCATCGCGGCGACGTTGAACATCGCGGTGGCCCAGCGCCTCGCGCGGAAGGCGTGCCCCCACTGCCGCGCGGAGATCGAGCTCGCGGCGGACGTGCGCGACATGATCGTCGCGGAGCTGGGGCGTATCCCCAAGAAGTACCTGGGCGATCGTGAGAAGAAGATCGCCATCTACCGCGGCAAGGGGTGTGCACGGTGCAACAACTCCGGCTACATCGGGCGCATCGCCATCGGCGAGATCCTCCTCGTGACCGACCAGCTCCGCAAGATCATAGAGTCGGGATTTCCCCTTGAGGAGGTCAAGCAGGAAGCGGCGCGTCAGGAGATGCTGAACCTTAAGCAGGACGGGATTTTGAAGGCGTTAGACGGGCTCACCACCATCGAGGAGGTCATGCGCATCACCCGCGAGTAGCATGCCCGAATTTCTCTACAAGGCGCGCGACGAGAACGGCATCGTGGTCGAGGGCGTGGTCGAGGCGGACAGCATGGGGGACGCCTCCACCACCCTCTCGGACCGCTCGCTCTCGGTCATCTCGCTCCTCTCCCGGGAGAAACAGAAGGGCTACGAGCTCCCGCTCGCGTACTTCGGTGGTATCAAAAATCGCGACGTGGTCATCTTCTCGCGACAGCTCTCGGTCTTGGTTTCCGCGAACGTCCCCATCGTGCAGTCGTTGCGCACCGTCCAGCGTCAGACCGCGAACCCCAAGCTCCGCGCCACGGTGGGGGAGGTGGCGAACGACCTGGAATCCGGTTCCCGTCTTTCGGTGGCGCTCGGCCGGCACCCCAAGGCGTTCTCGCCCTTCTACGTGAACATGCTCCGCTCGGGCGAGACCTCGGGCCGCATCGACGAGGTGCTCTCGTATCTTGCCGACCAGCTCGAGAAGGACTTTGACCTCAGCTCGAAGGTGAAGGGGTCCATGTATTACCCGGCGTTCATCATCGTCGGCATGCTCATCGCCGGGTTCGTCATGATGTCGTTCGTGGTGCCGCGACTCACCACGGTGTTGACCGAGTCCGGGGCAGAACTTCCGCTCACCACCAAAATCCTCATCGCGGTCTCCGATTTCTTCGCCTTGTGGTGGTGGGCCGTGGCGATCGCGTTCGTGGGTGTGGTCGCCGGGGTGCTCTGGTACGTGCGTACCGAGGAAGGGGCGCGGGTGTGGGGCGCGGCGAGCATCCGGATCCCCATATTCGGCGGGATCTTCCAGCGTCTCGCGGTGGTGCGCATAGTGCGGAGCATGCGTACGCTCCTCGAGGGCGGGGTGGACGCGGTCACCGCGCTCGAGGTCTCCGCCGACGTCGCGGGGAACGCGACGTTCCGCTCCCTCATGCTCCGCGCCGCGAAGGAAGTACGCGACGGGAGGCCTATGTCCGCGGTGTTCGGTTCGGAACCGAAGATCATGCCGGTCATGGTCGCGCAGATGGTGTCGGTGGGCGAGGAGACGGGAAAGCTCACCGAGATCCTCGACCGTCTCGGGCAGTTCTACTCCCGCGAGATCGACAACCTGATCAGCGGGCTCGTCTCGCTTATTGAGCCCATCATCATCGTCATCATCGGCATTGCGGTGGGGGTGATGGTCTCGGCGATCATCCTCCCCATGTACAATCTCTCGCAGTCGTTCTAGTGTTCGCCGGACGCTCGGAGCCGCAGCGAGCACGGTGGGGGTGCGGCGCGGCAGGACCCGAGCGTTCCCCCTCAAACGCGGCGTGATGCGCGCACATCGACCGTTCTCGGGACCCGGCTCGCTCGTTCGCGAACTGCACGACCGCACGAGGTAGCGCTCACTTCGCAATCCGGCTCCCTTCGAACGGCCGAGCGTATGCTTGCCCGTAGCGTATATGTTCGGGTGACGTGCGGCGGGGGGCCCCCGCTTCGCGCCACCCGTACGCCCGGGAATAGCGCCAAGCGACAGACGCGTGAGAGCGGCGGGAAGCGGGATGTGCTATACTTTCTGTGGATAAATGAGAGGGCGCTTCTGACGCCCGGTTCGAGTCTTCCAGCTGGAAACTTGAGGCGGCGAAGGTGGCGCATGCATTTAGGAAAGGAGGTGTCTGCATGAACAAGAAAAAAGGATTTACGCTCGTTGAGCTCCTCGTGGTCATCGCGATCATCGGGTTGCTCGCGACCGTGGCGGTGGTCGCGCTCGGGAGTGCCCGCGCCAAGGCGCGCGACGCGAAGCGCATCGCGGACGTCCGCAACATCCAGTCGGCGCTCGAGCAGTACTACTCGGACCTCGGCGGGTACCCGCTGGAGACCAACACCACGCTCGGTGCGTCGACCGACAACTCGATCTGCTCGACCTCGGGCATCTCGGGTGCCTGCACCGGAACCACGTACATGGGGCTCATCCCGGCCTACCCGATCCCCGCACCGACAGGTGCGAACGACTGCACCACCGCAGGGCCGGACGACCGCTACTGCTACACCGGCACGGCGACCAGCTACAACATCACCTTTTCCTTGGAGACCCCCACCGCGGGCTTCTCGGATGGCGGGGACGCCGATACGATCCTGGACTGCACCGCTTCGGAAAATGGGCTGATCTGCGACTAGTATGCGCAGGGGGTTCTCGCTCATCGAGCTCGTCGTGACCATCGGGGTAACCGGTCTGCTCGCGACCATCGCGATAGTGTCGTTAAATACCGCGCGCATTCGCGCCCGGGACGCAAAGCGCATCGCGGACGTCAAGCAGATGGTGACCGCCCTCGAACGGTATTTTGCCGACAGCGGCGCATACCCCATCGAGGGGGCAACGGTCACCCTCGGCTCCGCGAGCGAGACGTGCCTAAGCTCGGGCGGGGGCTTTGCCGCCACCTGCACGGGTACCACCTACATGAACAACATCCCGGCTTCGCCGACCCCGGCGCCCGCAGGGGCAGGGGTCTGCAGTGGAGCGGCGCCGCATGCGGGGTATTGCTACCTCGCCGCCGCGCCCGGCGCGTCATTCGCCATCACCTTCTCGCTCGAGGGGGCGTTCGGCGGGATGACCGACACCGGGGATGCCGACTCCGTGGTGGATTGCACCGCAACGTTAAATAGCATCATCTGCGATTAGTCCCCGGGGCGCCCGGAACGTCGCTGTAAGGGCGGAAAACGCCGTGGTATCATGAGGTCATGATCACGGCGTTTTTCGTTTTCGCGCTGGGCGCGATGTTTGGGAGCTTTGCGTCGGCCATTCTTCACCGCACTCGCTACGGCGGCTCGGTGCTTCGCGGCCGTTCCCGCTGCGTGAGCTGTACCCGGGAGCTCTCCGCCGTGGACCTCGTCCCGGTGGTGAGCTGGATCGTCCGGAAGGGCCGTTGCCGCATGTGCGCGGTGCCGGTCTCCTGGCAGTACCTGGCGCTTGAAGTGGGCATGGGGGGCGTCTTCCTCGCGGCGTATGCGAGCGCGTGCGGGGTGCGGCTCCATGACGGACTGCCGGGCCCCTGCACGGCTGACTTCACCCGGCTCGCGGCGTTCCTCTTCGTGCTCGCGCTCGTGTTCGTCTACGACGCGCGCCATGGGGAGATCCCGGATTCGTTCTCCGTTTCTGGCATCATTCTTGGGCTCACGGTGAACCTCGTCCGCGCGCCGGAGGAGTGGTGGCGGCTACTTCTTGCCGTCGCGGCGGGCGCCGCGTTCTTCGGCGCGCAGCACCTCCTGGGTCGCGGCCGCTGGATAGGCACCGGCGACATACTGGTGGGCGCGATGATGGGGGCGCTCGTCGGCTGGCCGGGGGTGCTCACCGCGCTCTTCGCGGGGTATCTCATCGGGTTCGCGTTCGTCATCGCCCTCCTCGTGACCGGAAAGAAGAAGATGAAGGACCGCATACCGCTCGGGCCGTTCTTGACCGCGGGCACCGCGCTCGTGCTCCTCTTCCCCCAGCTGTCCATTCGGTATGCGTTCTGGTAGGGTGGCGAGGAAAGGGTTTACCGTCGTGGAGCTCGTGGTGATGGTCATCGTCTTCGCCGCGCTCTCCGGGGCGGTGCTCGTGAACTTTTCCGCGAACCGTGCCTCCACCAACCTGCGTTCAGCCGCGAACCAGCTGGTCGAGGACATCCGTCGCGCGCAGGCGCTCACCCTCGCGAACCAGAAGCAGTCCATCTGCATCGCCGATAGCCTCGTGTGCGGTTCCGGCTCGGGCTGCGACCCGGCGCTCCCCGGGGGCTGTGCGGACACCTACGTCCCGTCCTACGGGGTAAAGCTCGACGAGGACGGGAACGGCAACCGCTATGCGATTTTTGCCGATTACGACGAGGACGGCGCGTATGAGACCGGCGAGGCGATCCCTAACGGCATCCGCATGCTCCCCAACCGCATCGTGATACAGTCCATCACCCCACCGGGGAACGATCCGGTCGTCTACTCCTCACAAGAGCTGAACGCCTCGCCCTTCCTCGCGTGCGCGGCCGATTGCGTCACCACCGTGGTCTTGGAGAGCACGGTTACCGGCATGACGCGGACGGTGACGGTGCGGAAGGAGACCGGGGCGGTGAGCGTGGAATAAGATGAAAAAACTTTTTCTTCAAAAATTGAGGAATAGGCCGGGCCAGGGCTTGCTCGAGACCGTGGTCGCGTTCTCCATCCTCATCACCGGGGCGGTCTCGCTCCTGGTTCTGGTGGTGGCGTCCTCCACCGCGCGCGGGCTCGCCGAGAACCAGACGGTCGCGTCTAACTTCGCACGCGAGGGGATCGAGGTGGTGCGGAACGTCCGCGACACCAACTGGCTCGAGGGCGATGCGTTCGACGACGGGCTCACCGCGCCGGTCAACGACTACACCTTTGCCCCGCGCTTTGACCCGACCACCAACCTCTGGTCGCTCATTCCGGACCCCGATGCGATAAGCGACGTGGCCGGGGTCGTGTACCGCTTCGACTCGGGGCCGCACGCAGGCGTTTTCACCCAGACCGATTCCGGCCTTCCGGCGGGTGCGGTGGCCACCCCGTATCGCCGCCTCCTGACGCTCGACGAGATCTGCGAATCCGGCGCCTTCGCCGTTTCCGGCACGAGTTGCGCGGGGATGAGCGAATTGAAGATAGGGATCCGCGTGGTATCTGACGTCGAGTGGGTCGAGCGGGGGAGGACGCACCGGGTGAGCATAGAAGAACGCATCTATGACTGGCATTAAAAGTTTTCTGGGCGCCACTAAAAAGCGTAAAGGGTTCACGCTCATGGAGACGATCGTCGTCATGGCGATTTTCGTCATGCTCATCACCTCATTCTCCGAGATTTTCATCCGTACCTCGCGCGGCGCCCAGCAGGTAGCGCTCCGCGCCCGTCTCCAGGCGGATACCCGCCTGGCGGCCGAGGCGATCGCGCGCGCGCTCCGCGTCTCGAACATCGATTACGCCGCGTACGGCGGGACCCTGCCGGCCATGCCCACCGACGAGCTTCGCTTGTCGAATCCGGACGCCGGTACCGCGGTGCGTGTCCGGCACGAGCCCGACGACGCCGACTGTTACGGCGATGCGGACAGCTTCCCCTGCATGGTGGTCTCCACCGACGGAGGCGCGAGTTGGGCGCCGCTCACCCCCAAGGGCACGCGCCTTGAGTACCTGAATTTCTACGCCGCCCCCGACGAGGACCCGTTCCTGTTTGACCCGGGCACCGGCACCTACCCCAACGATGAGGCGCCGCGGGTGACCATGGCGTTCGGGCTCCGCGGCCTCGCCGACCGGCCTACGGACGAATGGGTCTACCAGGTGCAGACCACCGTGACCCCGCGTTTTTACAAGCGCTAGTATGCGATCGCCCATGACAGTAGCAAAACGACCGGGAAGCACCCTCCTCCTCTCGCTCCTCGTGCTCTCCACCGTGCTGATCGTGAGCGTGTCGGTCTCGGAAGTGGCGCGCACCGAGATCCTCATCGGCCGGAGCACTGACCACACCTCGATCGCCACCTACGCCGCCGAGAGCGCGCTAGAGGAGGGGGCGTACCAGGCGCGCAAGAATCCGGACTCCACCGTTCTACAGCTCCAGGGCACCACGCGCACACTCTCGAACGGCGCGAGCTTCACGCGGCAGGCGGACAACAAGACCGGCCAGCTCTCGCTCGCGCGGCTTCCTAAGGATGCGGCGGTCGGGTTCGACCTGTATGACCCGGACACCGGGCTCGCCTCGGGCAAGGAATCGATCCGCGTGGTGGTGGACTCCTGCGCGGGGAACGAGGTGATCGAGCTCGGGTTCACCGCGTGGGATCCGGCGACCGGTAGCTTTAACCCGAACTTCCAAAAATTCCGGTACTCCTGCCCGGCGGGGAGCGGGTACCAGATACTGAATAACGACATCATATCCTCGCGCACCTACCGCCTCTACGTGCGCTCGCTCACCGCGAACGTGGGGAGTCTCCGGGTGTGGGCGTGCTCCTCGAACGACGGCGCCGGGGTGTGCGACATGCCCGGGCGGCTGAACCTCACCGTAACCGGGGAGTTTAATAGGAGTCGGCGCGTGCTGGGCCTTGACATGCCGCGGCTACCGGCCGTCTCCGGAATCTACAGCTACACCGTCTTCACCGAGTGTCAGATCATCAAGGACCCCAACGACCCGAACCCGCCGTGTTGAAAATTTTTCGATCCCGCGACCGACTGGCGTTCGGAACACGCGTCGCTCTGCGCGTTTCCCGGGCGTACGGGTGGCGCGAAGCGGGGGCCCCCCGCCGCACGGAGCCGCAGCGAGTACGGTGGGGGTGCGGCGCGACAGGACCCGTAGCCCGGGATCATCATTCACATGACCACACAGGAAGCCAAGGAACGGATAGAAAAACTGAAGAAAGAGGTGGAGCGGCATCGCTACCTCTACCATGTCGAGGACCGCATCGAGATCTCCGATGCGGCGCTTGATTCATTGAAGCACGAGCTCTACCGCCTCGAGCAGGAGTTCCCCGATCTCATCACGCCGGATTCGCCCACCCAGCGGGTGGGGGGCAAGGCGCTCCCGGAGTTCCGCAAGGTCACCCATCGCATGCCGATGCTCTCAATGGAAGACGTTTTTAATCCCGAGGAGGTCGCCGCCTGGCACGAGCGAAACCGCAAGCTCATGCCCACGCTCCCCGAGGAGTTCTTTGCGGAAGTGAAGATGGACGGGATCGCGGTGTCGCTCCTGTACCGCGACGGGGTGTTCGTGCGCGGAGCCACCCGCGGGGACGGCAGGGTGGGCGAGGACGTGACCGCGAATCTCAAGACGATCGAGGCGATCCCGCTCCGGCTCCGCGAGGCCCGCTTCAAGGGGAAGCCCATCCCGCTCCACGGCGAGATCGAGATCCGCGGGGAGGTGTACATGCGGCGCAAGGTGTTTGAGGCGTTAAATCGCGCGCTTAGGGAGAAGGGCGCGGAACCGTTCGCCAACCCTCGGAACGCCTCTGCGGGCGCGGTACGCCAACTCGACCCCACGGTGACCGCGGCGCGCAAGCTTTCCTACTACGGCTACGCCCTCATCACTCCGCTCCGCGACGAAACGCACGAGGATTCGCACGAGATCATCAGACTCCTCGGCGTGCCGGTGAACCCGATAGCCGCGCGGTGCACCTCTCTTTCGGAGGTGGACCGTTTCCACGAGAAGGTGCAGAAGGCGCGGGAGTCGCTCGACTACTGGACGGACGGGATCGTCGTGGTGGTGAACGGGAACGAGCGGTTCGAGCGGCTCGGCACGGTGGGGAAGACGCGGCGCGGGCAGATCGCCTACAAGTTCCCGGCCGAGCAGGTGACCACCACGCTCCTCGCGGTGCTCTGGAGCGTCGGCCGCCTCGGCACGGTGACCCCGGTGGCGGTAGTGAAACCCGTCTTCGTCGCCGGCACTACCGTGACCCACGCCACGCTCCATAACTTGGACGAGATAGCGCGCCTCGGGGTCAAACTCGGGGATACCGTCATCCTTGAGAAGGCGGGAGACGTGATCCCCAAGATAGTGAAAACGCTCCCGCGCCTCCGCACGGGTAAAGAGCGTCCCATCCTTGCGCCCAAGAAATGCCCCCTGTGCGGGAGCGCGCTCGAGCGCAGGGCGGACGAGGTCGCCCTCCTCTGTCCCAATACGGGATGCTTTGCGCGGAACGCGGCCACCCTGCGCCATTACGTGGCCCGGAACGCGCTTGACATCGACGGGCTCGGGGAGAAGACGATCGAACAGCTCATGAACGCAGGGCTCGTGCGCGATCCTGCAGACCTCTACGATTTGACCGAGGGCGACCTCCTCCCGCTCGAGCGGTTCGCCGAGACCTCGGCCGCGAACCTCCGCAAGGCGATTGAGGCCGCGAAGAGCGCTCCGCTCGCGCGGTTCCTTTTTGCGATCGGGATCGAACACGTGGGCGAAGAGACCGCACAGGACATCGCCGGACACTTCCGCACCATTGAACGGGTCCGCGAGGCATCGGTCGAGGCGCTCGAGGAGGTGCCGGGGATAGGCGAGGTGGTGGCTCGGAGCGTCCATGGGTGGATGCGCGACCCCGCGCACCGAAAGATGCTCGACCGCCTGCTCACCCACGTGCGCGTCGAACCGGCGAAGAAACGCCCAGAGGGCCCGCTCACCGGCAAGACCTTTGTCTTTACCGGCGAGCTCGCAGGGCTCACCCGCGATGAGGCGAAGGAGAGGGTCCGGGCGCTGGGGGGAAAATCGAGCGAATCGGTGGGCAAGAAGACCGACTACGTGGTGGTCGGTTCGGAGCCCGGGGACAAGTTCGCTACCGCGAAAAAACTGGGTGTACGCATCTTGAACGAGAAGGAGTTCCTCGCTATCATCGGGACGTAAGTATGGCGATCATCTCCCCCGACGACATCCGCAAGCTTGCGGCGCTTGCGCGACTCCCCCTCGATGAGGCGCAGATACTCTCCTACGGTGAGGATATCGAGGAGATCCTCGAGTACGTGGCCAAGCTCTCGCGCGTGGACACTTCCGCGGTCCCGCCGGTGCATGGAGGGGGGAGCGGGACCAACGCCTTCCGCACGGATGAACCGGTCCCTCCGCCCGACGCGCGCACTAAGGCGCTCGTCGCCGCGTTCCCGAGCGCCGGCGGCGGGATGGCCAAGGTGCCGCCCATCATCGGCAGGAAATAACATGCTCCTTGCCACCCCCGCCACCTTGGGCGACGCGATCGCCGCCTACCGCAAGCGCCAGTCCACCCCCTCGGAATCCGCCGAGGCGCTCCTCGCCTACGTGAACGACAAGAATCCCGAACTGCGGGCGTACCTGCACGTCCACGATGATGCGGTCATGCAGGCCGCGCGCGAGGCGGACCTCGCCTACGCGCGCGAGAACGCGCGGCCGCTTGAGGGCGCGCTCATCGCGGTCAAGGACAACCTGCTCGTTTCCGGTTCGGTCACGTCCGCCGGCTCCAACATGCTCGCGCGGTATGTCGCCCCGTTCACGGCGACCGCGGTGGAACGGCTTACCGACGCGGGCGCGATCGTCATCGGAAAAACGAACCTCGACGAATTCGCGATGGGATCCTCCACCGAAAATTCCGCGTTTGACGCCACGCGCAACCCGGCAGACCCCACCAAGGTCCCCGGGGGGTCATCGGGAGGGTCGGCCGCGGCGGTCGCGGCGAATATGTGCCATGCGGCGCTCGGCTCCGACACCGGTGGCTCCATCCGTCAGCCGGCCGCGCTCTGCGGCTGTGTGGGCTTTAAGCCGTCGTATGGCGCGGTCTCGCGCTATGGGCTTGTCGCCATGGCCTCCTCATTGGATGTCATCGGTCCGTTCGCCGCGAACGTGAACGATGTGCGCACCGTGTTCGATGCGATGCGCGGGAGCGATCCCCGGGACGCGACCTCCTGGGACCTCACGAGCCGGAAGCGCCTGGGGAACGGCGGGTCGCTTCGCGGGGTGCGCGTGGGCGTTCCGCGCGAGTACTTCCTCCCCGGGCTCGACAACGCGGTGGAAGTGACGGTCCAGGAGGGGCTCGCCCGGCTCCGCGCGCTCGGCGCGGAGCTCGTGGATATCTCGCTCCCGCACGCCGAGTACGGCCTCGCCACCTATTACGTCATCATGCCCGCCGAGGCCTCCACCAACCTCTCGCGCTACGACGGGATCCGGTACGGCACCGCGGAGACCGGGGCCCCGACGCTCGCCGAACGCTACGTGCGGAGCCGTGAACACTTCGGCGCCGAGGTTCAGCGCCGGATACTGATAGGGACCTACGTGCTCTCCGCCGGCTATTACGATGCGTACTACCGCCAGGCGCAGAAGACCCGCGCGCTCATCACTCGCGACTTCACCGAAGCGTGGCGCGGGGTGGATCTCATCGTCTCGCCGACCTCTCCCACCCTCGCCTGGCCGGTGGGGGAGAAGGTGGACGATCCGCTCTCCATGTATCTTTCGGATATCTTCACGGTCACCGCCAACCTCGCGGGCATCCCGGCCATCTCGGTCCCGTGCGGGGAGGTCGACGGCCTCCCCGTCGGGATGCAGCTCTTCGCCCCGCGCGGCGAGGATCAGTTTCTCCTGGACGCCGCGGAGTCTTTTGAGCGAAGTTTTTAGGATATGGGAAAGATGTTCATTCGGCCCACGGGGATCCGCAAAGGCAAGGAGCTTCGCCGCGCTCCGGCCGCGCGCGGGAACGCGCTCGGCAGAAGCCTGAACGTCCAGCCGCGCGTGCCGCACTGGTGGTCGCGGGAGGTGCGCGCGACCGCGGCGGTCGCCGTGTGCCCGCGTTGCCACGCCATCTACTACGATAAGCACTGGCACACGTGGTCCAACCCGGCCCTCCGGCTCCCTACGACCCACCCGGTGCGTGAGACGCTCTGTCGGGCGTGCGAGAGCGAGGAGACAAAGGGCGGTAAGCGCGGCGCGTTCGGCTATGAGGGCGAACTGATGCTCTCGGGGCTCTCCGAGGGTCCGCGGAAGACCGAGCTCCTCCGGCTCGTGCGGAACGCGGGTACGCGCGCGACGCGACGGGATCCCGAGGACCGGATCATCAAGGTGGAGGACAAGGGGGCCACGGTCCGCATCACTACCTCCGTTAACCAGCTCGCGGTTTCGCTCGGCAAGCAGGTTGCCGCGGCGGCAAAGGGCGGTACGCTCACGATCCGCTGGTCGGAGCAGGACCTCCCCGTGCGGGTGAGCTGGAAGAGCGGCCGCTAATGGTACGATAGGGGTATGAAGTTGAACATCACCGCGCTCGGGATCGCATGGGGGGCGACCACCGCAACGGCGCTCATCATCTACTCGGCCATCGCGTACTTCACCGGCGTCGGCATCGAGCTTGAGCTCGCATTCGAATCGCTCTACCCGGGATACTCATTAACGCTCCCCGGGACGATCGTGGGGGCGATTTGGCAGTTCTCGGCGGGCTTCGCCGCCGCGGCGCTCTTGGGGTGGCTCTATAACGCGCTCCTCGACCGAAAGTCATGAAGAGCTACGACACCATCATCATCGGGAGCGGCGCCGCGGGTGCGGCGGCGGCCATCTATGCGCGGCGCTATGAGATGACCACCGTCCTCATCATGGGTGCGCCGGGCGGCGAAACCGCGATCGCCGGGTACATCGAGAACTACCCCGGCTTCCTCAAGGTCGAGGGGTACGACCTCATGGAGCGGATGCTCGAGCAGGCTAAGGCGCTCGGCACCGAGACGGTGGAGGGCGAGGCCGAGCTCATCAATAATCGCGCCCACTGCTTCACCGTGCAGGTCGGCGGAAAGAGCTATCAGGGGAAAACGCTCATCCTCGCGATGGGGATGGAGCGTCGCACGCTGGGTCTGCAGGGCGAAGCAGCGCTCAAGGGAAAAGGCGTGCAATACTGCGTCACCTGCGACGGCCCCCTCTTTAAGGGAAAAACGGTGGCCGTGGTGGGGGGAGGGGACAGCGCGGTCAAAGGGGCCTACCAGCTCGTGGACATGGGCGCCAATCATGTGTACCTCATCGTGCGGGAGGAGGACATCGACCGCGCCGAGGCGGTGAACCGCACCCGTCTCACGTCAAAAGGAAAGAAGGTGGACGTGCTCTTCGGCACGGAGGTTGCCGCACTCACGGGCAAGACGAAACTAGCGTCGGTGACCCTCTCCAAGGAATGGAACGGGTCAAAGACCCTACCGGTCGAGGGGCTGTTCGTGGAGATCGGGGCGGTGCCGCGGAGCGAACTCCCTAAGGAGCTTGGGGTGCGGTTTGACACGCGCGGCCAGGTGGATGTCGACCCGCGGACGATGCAGACCAGCGTCCCCGGCGTCTTTGCCGCCGGGGATATCACCAACGCCTCCGGGCGATTTAAGCAGATAGTGACCGGTGCGGCGCAGGGATCTATCGCCGCGACCGGCGCCTACGACGAGGTCCAGGAGCACCCGAACGTCTGCGAACTCCACGCGGTCCCGGTCGGCAAAAAAGGATCCGTTTGACAATACGTCATCGCTAGTGGAGAATAATCAGCCTATGTACCACGACACCCCCACCCCTCAACCACCCGAACCCCCGCGCACCGGATTTTTCGGCGCGCTCCCTTCGAAGACCGCGTTCTTCGCCGGGTTTGCGGGCGGCATAATGACCTTCTCGACGCTCGGGTTTGTCCTCATGCTCGCGGGCGGCATAAACCTGGATGCCGCCAAAAGCAAGTCCACCGTGTGGGGCGCGAACCCGCCGGCGGCCCCCTCGCCGTCGCCGACCCCGGCGGTCCCGCCGCAGGGCGCGGTGGGCACCGTGGAGCCCGTAACCGACGCCGATCACGTGCGCGGCGACCTGAACAAGGCCGACATCGTGCTCATCGAGTACTCGGACTTCGAGTGTCCGTTCTGCCAGCGGTTCCACCCCACCATGCAGCAGGTGAAGGACACCTACGGCGACCGGGTCGCGTGGGTGTATCGCCACTTCCCGCTCTCGTTCCACGCGAACGCCCAGCCGTCGGCCGAGGCCGCGGAGTGCGCCGGCGAGCAGGGCAAGTTTTGGGAGTATGCTGACAAGCTCTTCGAGATGTCCCCGACGCTCGATACCGCGAGCCTCCTCTCCTACGCCAAGGCGGTGGGGTTGAACGAGTCGCTATTCAAGACGTGCGTCGATTCGAAGAAGCACGCGGTCAAGGTGACCGCGCAAATGTCCGGCGGCGAGATCGCCGGGATCTCGGGCACCCCGGGGACCATCCTCCTCACCAAAGACGGGCGCTCCACCATCATCTCCGGCGCCCAGGAGTTTGCCACGGTCAAGGCGACGATCGATTCGTACCTCCCGTAGCAGTTTTTCGATCGTTCTCGGGAGCCGTCTCGCTCGTTCGCGAACTGCACGACCGCACGAGGTTGGGGTGTGAGAGCTGGATGAAAACGATGAAATCCTGTACCAATGAAGGGTCCCTGAATTGGGACCCTTTTCGCGCACGGTGCGGTGAGGTGGCCGAGCGGTCTAAGGCGCACGCTTGGAAAGCGTGTGATCCGCAAGGATCCGTGGGTTCGAATCCCACCCTCACCGCAGCGTGCGTGACCCCTACCCAATGAAGATAGTGCTCACCGGACTCAACGATTCTCCCCGGAACCTCATCCGGCGCGCCGGGTATGGCGAGCACCTCGACCGCCGGTCGGGAGAGACGAGCTACTCCAAGCGGCTCGGTCCGGGTATTTTTCCAAAATTTCACGCCTATCTCGCCGAACGCGCGGGAGGCGTTGAGGTGAGTCTCCACCTCGACCAAAAGAAGCCGACCTACGGGATGGAGACCGTCCACTCGGGCGAATATGAGGGGCCGCTCGTGGAGCGCGAGCTTGCGCGTATCCGCGAGGTGTTCGAAAAGGGCGAACCCGAAGACGCGGATTAGGTACCTATGCGCGACGCGACGGTCGACGAGATCAAACAGCGGGTGAGCATGGTGGAGACGGTGCAAGGGTACCTTCCCTTGAAGAAAGCTGGGACCAACTGGAAGGGGCTCTGCCCGTTCCACTCGGAGAAGACCCCCTCCTTCATGGTCTCCGACGACCGGCAGATGTTCCACTGTTTCGGCTGTGGCGAGGGGGGCGACGTGTTCTCCTTCCTGCAGAAGATGGAGGGGTACGACTTCCCCGAGGTGCTCCGGTTGCTCGCCGACCGCGCGGGCGTGACGCTCCCCAAGCGCGACCCGCGCCTCACCCACGAGCGTAACATGCTCGCCGAGATCCTCGATCTCGCCGCGCGCTTTTTTCGCAAGGTCCTCACCGATTCCACAAGCGCCGCGTCGGCGCGCGAGTACCTTAACGGCCGCGGGCTTTCTCCCGCCGCCATGCAGACCTTTGGTCTGGGATATGCGCCCGAGGGATGGGAGACGCTCGCCGGGTTCCTCGCGAAGCGCGGCTACAAAGAAGAGGACGTCATCCGCGCGGGCCTCGCGCTCCGCTCAATGAACGGCCGCGGGCTCTATGACCGGTTCCGCAAGCGCATTATGTTCCCCATACGAAACGCGCACGGCCAGGTGATAGGCTTTACCGGCCGGCTCCTCCCCGAGGACGAGAAAAAACCGGAAGCGGGAGGGAAGTACGTGAATACCCCGGAGGGGCCGCTCTATCACAAGGGAGAGGTGCTCTTTGGGTTGGACCTCGCAAAGCAGGAGGTGAAGCGCGCCGACCTCGCGGTCTTGGTCGAGGGGAACATGGACGTGATCTCCTCGCACCAGGCCGGGGTGACGAACGTGGTGGCCGCTTCGGGTACCGCGCTTACCGACTCCCAGCTCCGTCTCCTTGGCCGCTATACGCACCGGGTAGCGGTCGCCTTCGATGCCGACGCGGCGGGCGATGCGGCGGCCCGGAAGGGGATACTCGCCGCGCTCCGGAACGGCTTTCTGGTGAAGGTGATCGTCATCCCGGCGGAGGCGGGGAAGGACCCCGACGACTGCATCCGGAAGGACCCGGAACTGTGGCGCACGGCCATCGCGCGATCGGTGGACGTGTTCGACTATCTCCTCGCTCGCGTGAAGGCGACCTTTGACCTGCGCACCGTGGAGGGAAAGAAATCGTCGCTTGAGGGGATCGCGCCCATCTTGGCCGAGGTCGCCGATCCGGTCGCCCAGGCGCACTACCGTAAGACCGTCGCGGAGGCGATCGGTATCCCCGAAGAGGTCGTGCGCTCCTCCCTTCCCAAACCAGCCGCCGCTCTCCTCGCGGCCCCCGAACATCGCGTACCGGACACTCGGCGACTCTCCCGCGGCAGGATGCTCTCCGAGCGGCTCCTCGCGCTTTTTCTCACGCTCCCCGCGGTGCGCCCGGTGGTGCAGGATACCCTGCGCTCCGAGTGGCTCGAGGGGGACGATCTCCGGGACTTGTACGCCTTGGCCGTTTCGGCGTATGCTAGGGGGGTCACACCGTCTGGCATTCCCCAGACCGAGCGGACCGCAGAACTCTCTGCCGTGCTCCCGCTCATGCTTGATGCGATGCCGGCCGACGCGCCGGAACAGGAGACGATCGAACTACTCACAGGACTTAGGGGCCTCCGCCGCAGAGCGGAACGCGAGGCGCTCGAGTCCGACATGCGGGAAGCTGAACGCGCGGGAGACGCCGCGCGGGTCGCCGAGCTCACCCGGCTCTTTGCGGAACTGTAGGAGGGGATGCGGCAGAGGGATTTTTGATTTTTGTATCGCTATGGCAAAGGTGAAGGCCAGACCGGCAAAAAAGCGCGCCGCCAAGGTGAAGGCGGTAAAGGGGAAGAAGGTCCGTGCCGTGCGGGCGCCCAAGGCCCAGCCGCCCGCGGAGGAGGATGTTGCAGGACTCCTCCGGAAGGGGCGCATACGCGGGTTTATGACCGAGGCCGAGATCCTCCAGACCTTTCCCGAGGTGGAGGATTATCTTGACGTCTACAACGCGTTCCTCGATCTCGTGGAACGCGCCGGTCTCCAGATCGTGGAGACGCGCGAGGGATATTTGGGGAAGCGCACCGAACACGCGGATCTTTTAAAGAAGATAGGTGCCGGCGGAAAGGGCGCCACCGACAAGAAGGGCAAAGAGAAGACGATAACCGTTGCCTACGACACGTTGACCGAGGACTCCATCCAAATGTACCTGCGCGAGATAGGCAAGATCCCGCTCCTCACCCCTGAAGAAGAGGTGGAGCTCGCGAAGCGCAAGGAGCGGAACGACAAGGAGGCGGACAAGAAGCTGATCGAGGCGAACCTGCGGCTCGTGGTCTCCATCGCCAAAAAGTTCGTGGGCAAATCGCTCTCGCTCTTGGACCTCATCCAAGAGGGGAACATCGGCCTCTTCCGCGCGGTCAAAAAGTTCGAGTACCGCAAAGGGTATAAGTTCTCCACCTACGCCACCTGGTGGATCCGTCAGGCGATCACCCGCGCGCTCGCGGACCAAAGCCGCACCATCCGCATCCCGGTCCACATGGTGGAGACGATCAACAAGTTCCAGCAGGTGGAGCGCCAGCTCATCCAGGACCTCGGCCGGGAGCCGCTTCCCGAGGAGATCGCGGCGGAGATGGGGCTGGAGCTGGAGAAGGTGAACCACATCATCAAGATCAGCCAGGACACCGTTTCCTTGGAGACCTCGGTGGGGGAGGATGACGAGGACAGCACCCTCGAGGACTTTATCGAGGACGTGAAGAACGTGACCCCGGACCGCGCCGCCGCGCTCCAGCTCCTCCGTGACTACGTGCGTGAAGTGGTAAAAGATCTTTCGCCGCGCGAGCAGAAGATTTTGGAGATGCGATTTGGGTTGCTCGACGGGGTGACCCACACGCTTGAAGAAGTGGGGAAGGAATTTGACGTCACACGCGAGCGTATCCGTCAGATCGAGGCCAAGTCCTTGGAACGCATTAAGGCGCACTCATTGATCGAGAAACTCCGGGATTACTAGTCCGTTCGATCCCAACAAAAAAATCCCACAAGGGGATTTTTTTGGCTCCGAGGGTGGGGATCCCCTCGCTCCGACTCGGGCCTGGGCGCTGCGCACCGGACTGCCCCCGGCAGTCCTCTCGCGCCCTTCGATCCCCTTCATCTTCAGAATCATAAAAACGCATCC
>Ga0187892_10003129_pt1 | contig 30911 bp, 30 predicted proteins | sample MA1701073metaG_FD_139345 | JGI IMG/M metagenome (GOLD analysis project Ga0187892, IMG submission 139345) | Bio-ooze microbial communities from a basaltic lava cave in the Kipuka Kanohina Cave System on the Island of Hawaii, USA - MA170107-3 metaG ...
CAGCGCCGCCCGGGCCGCGTCCCGCTGGCGGAGCGCGATGGAGCGGGGAAGCTGGCCCACGAGCGAACGGATCCGGATGGCCCGGGCGGCGGGGCTCCGCGCGAGCAGCTCGACCGGGAACCGATCGGGCGAAGGCTCGACCCGGACCTCGGCGTCGCCGCCTCCCCGGGGGTAGAAGCCGGCGCGGCGGCGCGAGAGCGCGATCCGGTAGCCCGCCCGGCGGACCGCGGGAACCCAGACCGCGTCCAGCCAGTCATGGCTGGGTGCGGAAGGGACGTGGGTCCCCCCCACCACGCGGACGGTCGATGGACGCCCGGCCAGCGCCAGCGGCAGCGCCACGGTCTGAAGCACCAGCGAGGTGGAGCCGGCCGTCCCCACGTCCAGGACCCAGTCCCCGCCCTGGACGGGCCCGGGCTCGAACTCGAGGGTCCGGGAGCCCACCTCGTCGCCGCGGACCCGCGCTCCGCAGATCCGGGCGGCGGCCAGGACGGCGGTCCGATGCTGCGCCTTGAGGCCGGGCTCGGGGCGGCCCGCCCGGATGCCCTCCAGGCGGAAGGCCCGCCCGGTGACGGCGGACAAGGTCAAGGCGGTCCTGAGGATCTGACCGCCTCCCTCGCCCTGCGAGCCGTCGATGGAAATCACTGAAAAACCTGTAGCCGATTCCATCCCTCCCTCGAAGCACTGCGCGACCACAGTCGCGAGGGTGCGGCGGATCTGGCGATCCGCCCGCGAGGTGAGGGAACACCCCTGCCCCGATCGTTCCAAGGGCATGCCGAGGGCAGGAGGCAAGACCGGCCGTGGTATCCCATGACGCCCCCCTCCAGGACGTCCTCGATCAACTGACCATCATCATCAAGATCATGCGAGACGCGAAGGACCGGCACCAGGTGTTGGAGGACCGCGAGGCCCTGGACCGGCAGATGCAGGCATTGAGCCGCTATTGGTCGAAGCTCGAGGAGCTGGGCACCCGCGCGCGGACGCCCGAGGTGACCGAGACGGCGGCGTCGCTCGGGAGCATCGCGGCGACGCTGGCCCAGGAGCGCGAGCGGCTCGAGACGACCGCCGCGTTCCTCCACCAGGCCGCCGAGGCCTTGGGGCTGGTCGAGCGGCTGGCGCGGAAGCTGACGGACGTGTAGGAGCCGTCTCCGGCTCAGTCGGTGAGCGTCCCCTCGAAGACCGTCACCGCCGGACCCTCCTTGGTGACGCTCCCCCCCGGCGTCCACCGGATCGTGAGGTCGCCGCCGTTCACGCGGACGGTTACGGGGCTCTCCACGAGCCCGCGGCGGATGCCCGCGACCGCGGCCGCGCAGGCGCCGGTCCCGCAGGCCATCGTCTCTCCGGCGCCCCGCTCCCAGGTGCGCAGGCGGAGTTCGTGTCGGCTCCGCACCTCCACGAACTCCACGTTGGTCCTCCGCGGGAACAGGGGATGGTTCTCGATCCGCGGACCCTGGCGGGCCACGGGGAAAGCTTCCACCCCCTCGACCTGGATCACCGCGTGCGGGTTCCCCATCGAGAGGCAGCTCATCCGGAACCCGGCATCTCCGACCGCGAGCGGGACGTCGATGGCCTCCTCGCCCGGCAGGTCCACCGGGACCTCCTCGGGACGGAAGCGCGGCATGCCCATGTCGATCCGCACCCGCGGCACCCTCCCGCCCTCGACCGTGAGATGGAGCCTCAGGATCCCGGCGCCGGTCTCGACCCGGAGGTCCTCGCGGCGCGCGAGCCCCGACTCGTAGAGGAGCTTCCCCACGCAGCGGAGCCCGTTGCCGCACATCTCCGACTCGCTCCCGTCGGCGTTCCACATCCGCATCCGGGCGTCGGCGCCCGGGACCGAGGGAGGCAGGACCGCGATCAGCCCGTCGCTGCCGATCCCGAAGTGACGGTCCGAGACCCGGCGCGCCAGCGCGGGGAGGTCCGCGGGGAGCTTGTCGCGGAAGCCGTCCAGATAGACGTAGTCGTTGCCGCAGCCCTGCATCTTCACGAAATGCATCGATGGTTCTCAAACGCTCGCTGGTCAGTGGCGAGCGGGAAGCGGTCGAAAGCTGAAAGTTGGAAGTCGAGAGTGGGAGCCAAGGGCCCGCCTCCTCTCGGACTCTCGACTTTCAACTTTCGACTCTCAACCCATGGTTGGCCCCATCATAGCCGTGTCACGAGGTCCAACCGCACCAGCACCAGCAGGATCGTCGCGAAGACCAGGACCCCCGACCAGAGCCGCTCCCGGAGCGTGATGAAGATGAGGAGCGCCAGGACCCCCATCGCGCCCGCCAGCAGGATCCGCGTGTCCGCCTTGGACCACGGCCAGGAGAAGCCGTGGACGCGGTCCAGAAAGAGTGTGAACGCCCCGAGCGCGATCTCGGCCACGGCCAGGAACTGCGGCAGGCGCGACTCCTGGCTCCGGAAGAGGAGGAGCAGCGAGAGCCCGAGGATCACGACCAGGAGGAGCGTCGTGAGGCTCATGCCACCTCCGCCAGCTCCCCCCGTGCGGGGATGCGCGCGTCCGTGAAGCCCTGGAGCCGCAGGTGGTCGCCGAAGGACTCGGCGGCGTCGGGCTCCCCGTGGACGAGGAAGACCGTGCGCGCGCGCCGGAGCGCCGGGAGCAGCCAGCGGGTGAGCCCCGACCGGTCGGCATGCGCCGAGAGTCCGGCCAAGGACTCGATCCGCGCCCCCACCCGCACGTCGTCGCCCAGCACGCTCACCAGGGGCGGACGTCCGAGCAGCCGGCGGCCCAGCGTGTGCTCCGCCTGGAAGCCGGGCATGAGCACGAGGTTCCTCGGGTCGGGGAGCTGGTGCTTCAGGTGGTGCAGGATCCGGCCGGACTCGCACATGCCCGAGGCGGCGACGATCACGCACGACCCCCGCCACGAGTTCAGCGACCGGGACTCCTCCGGGGTGCGGAGGTAGCGCACCCGGGCCTCGTCGAACGGGTCGTCCCCGCGCGCCAGCATCGCGCGCATCGCGTCGTCGAAGCACTCGGGATGCCGGCGCGAGACCTCGGTGGCGCTCATCGCGAGCGGGCTGTCGACGAACACGGGCACCGGCGGGAGCGCGCCGGCCCGGCGGAGCTCATTGAGCAGGTAGAGGATCATCTGGGTGCGCCCGAGGCTGAAGGCCGGGACGATCACCTTGCCCCCGCGCTCCACCGTCTCGCCGATCAGCGAGCGGAAGCGCCCGCGGGTGTCCTCGGTCTCGTGCGAGCGCGCGCCGTAGGTGCACTCGGAGATCACCACGTCCACCGGCTCGATCGGCTCGGGGTCGCGCAGGATCGGCGCGGGGTGGTGGCCGAGGTCGCCCGTGAAGCAGAGACGCCGCGTGGCCGCGCCCGCGCCCATCCGGAGCACGGTGACGGCCGAGCCCAGGATGTGGCCCGCGTCGTTGAAGCGCGCCTCCATGCCCGGGGCGGGCTGGAACGCGCGGTGGTAGTCGCAGGTGCGTACCAGCCGCAGCACCGGCTCCACGTCGGCAGGGACGTAGAGCGGCTCGACGTGGGAGCCGGTCCGACGGCTCACGCCCTCCGCGTCGCGCTTCTGGATGTGCGCCGCGTCGAGCAGCATCACCCGGACGAGGTCGGCCGTGGCGGGCGTGCACCAGATGGTGCCGCCGAACCCGGCGCGGACCAGCGTCGGGAGGTTCCCGCAATGGTCGATGTGCGCGTGGGAGAGGAGGAGCGCGTGCACGTCCCGGGGCGGGAAGAGGAACTCGCGGTTGATCCGGCGCGCCTCCTCGCGGCGCCCCTGGTAGAGGCCGCAGTCCAGGAGCACCCGGGTGTCGCCCGCCTCCACGAGGTGCATGGAGCCCGTGACCGTGCGGGCGGCGCCACAGAACCTGAGCCGGATCATAGGCGCGGGAGTCTACCGGCCGCGCCGCCAGGCCGGTATCCGCGTAAACGGGCGCGTGAATCGATTTCGGGGGACGCCTCCGGCAGAATGCGCGGATGCGTCTCCGCTCGCGCGGGCCGGCCGTCGTGTTGGGGCTCGCCCTGGCCGTCCAGGTCTTCGCGACCTTCCACCAGTTTCCCCCGCGCGAGATCGTCTCCCCCTGGCCTGTCTTCCGCGGCGACTTCAACCAGCACTTCTACTACGCTCACCAGTCCGCCGATTTCTTCCGGCGGACGGGCCGGCTCTGGGGCTACGACACGAACTTCATGGCCGGCGTTCCCGGGCCGACGATCGTGGACGACAACAAGCTCCTCGCTCTCCTGTTCGTCGCGCTGCCGTTCGTGCGGGAGGCGCTCGTCTTCAAGCTGTTCATCGTCCTCTCCATGCTCGCGCCCCCCCTCCTCGTCTGGCTCGGCGCGCGCGGCCTCCAGGCGTCCCCCGGCGCCGCGGCGGCGGCCGCGGCGCTCGCCACGCTCTACTGGGTGCTCGACGGCTTCGTCGGCTTCTTCCGCGAGATCGGGCTCTTCCCGTTCAACCTCGCGAGCGCGCTCCTCCCCGCCGCGGCCGGCCTGGCCCACGCCTTCCTCCGCACCGGAGCGCGGAAGCTGCTCGTGGTGATGGTCTCGGCCTCGCCGCTGGTCCTGGTCCACTACCTGATGCCGCTCCTGCTCGCGCCCGTCTTCGGCGTGCTTCTCCTGGTCCACTGCCGGCGGACGCGCCGCGCGCTGGCCTTCCTCGGCTGGGGCGCGCTGCTCCTCGCCTGGGTCTCGCTCTGGCTGATCCCCTTCTTCCGCACGGCGGCGATGAAGACCCCCTCCGGGACCTTCTGGGTCTTCCCCTTCACCTGGCTCCTGCGCGAGCTGTTCACGGAGCACGAGAACACGTTCAACACGATCACGTGGTCCTCTCTCGTGGCCCGGAACCTGATCTGGTTCCTCGGGGTGTGGGGGATCGTGCGCCTGGCCCGCGGCGGGGGCGCCGGGCGGGCCGCCGCTCTGGCCGCCGGCGCGCTGGTCTTCCTGCTGATGGCCTACGGGGGACTGTGGTGGTCCGCCATTGCTTCGCTCCAGCCGTATCGCTTCGTGATCCCGCTCACGTTCCTGCTGGCGGTGCCGGCCGGCAGCGCGCTCGCGGCGCTGGTCCGCGAGGCGGCCGCGGCGCCGGCGCCGCTCCGGCCGGTCCTGGCGCTCGCGCCCCTGCTCCTGGTCCCGACCCTCTGGACCGACTTCGGCGTCTACCACCGGAACGTGCGCGAGACCACGGGCCCGCTCCAGGCCTCGATGCAGGAGGCCGAGCTGAAGTTCATCGACTTCCTGAAGGAGCGGACGGACGAATCGGGGCGCATCCTGTTCGAGAACCACTTCATCTTCAAGTTCCCCTGCCACCTCCCGCTGCTCCTCCGGCGCCAGCTCATCGGCGGGCCCTATCCGCATTCCTTCATCCTGCACAACCACGCCAACTTCAACTCGCAGCGGCAGGTCCTCTTCGGCCGGAAGTACGTCGAGTGGGACGAGCCGGGGCTCCGCCGGATGCTCGACCTCTACAACGTCCGCTGGCTGGTGACGCTCGCGCCCCCCTGCCCCGAGCCAGCGCTCGACTGGGCCCGGTCGCGCCCGGCCCTCTTCCGCGAGGTCCAGGACTTCGGGTCCGTCGTCTTCTTCGACGTCCTGCGCGCGGGGGACTGGTTCCTCGAAGGGGGCGGGCGGGTCGAGGCGGAGCCGGGGCGCATCCGGCTGCGCGGGCTCACGGCTCCCGTGACCGCGATCAAGTACCACTGGTTCGACGGGCTCCGGGCCGAGCCCGAGGCATTGCTCGAGCGGGTCGCCCACCCGGACGACCCGGTGGGCTTTCTCCGGGTGCGGAACGGGAGCGTGCGCGATCTCGACCTGGTCCTCCGGTAGCTCTTCTCCCCGCCTTTCGGAATTGCCGATAGGGAGGGCGAGGACGACGACCATGGACCAGAAGAAGCCAAGCAAGCCACGTCTCGCGCCTCCGCCCGCGCCGTCCCGCAACCTCCCGCCGGCGGTCCTGGCCCGCAAGGCCCGCGACTTCCTCCGTCTGACCCGCGAGGTCCGCGAGGCCGCCGCGGCGCTCCACACGGCGACGCGGAGCGTCGGCCATCCCGCCGCGATCTACTTCGACGACCTGTTCCCGCGGCTCCGCGGCCTGCTCCTCTGCGCCGCCCGCGTGCGCCGGGGCATGGGCGCGCGGCGCCCGGCCATCGGCCCGGACGGGCTCGATTACGTGCTCACCGTGGCCGGGAGCCTGCTCCACCAGGTGGAGCTCTCCAGGCTGGCGACCGCGATCGACTCGGGACGGCGCCGCACGCACGCCTCGGCCTTCGGGCTCGGCGCGTTCCTGCGGGAGGCGGCGGTGGAGGGCCCGTTCCGCGGGGTCTCGCCGGTCCGCCTCAGGCTCCCCGGCGCGCTCGCGTCCCGGCGCGTGCGCGGGGACCGGGCCTGCCTGAAACGCCTCCTCCTCTACCTCCTGGGCCGGGCCGCTTCGGACGGCGTCCGGCGCCCGGTCGAGCTGGTGGCAGGGCTCGCGGACGCGGACGCCCTCCTCTCGATCGAGTACCACGTGGAGGGCGCTCTCGTCCAGAACGGCGCGCTCGACGCGGGCTACGCGGCGGCCGCGCACCTCGCGCGGCTGCTCCGCTGCGAAGTGCGCGTGGCGCGGCGGGGGCGGCGGCGCCTCCTCACGCTCCGCCTCCCGGCGGCGGCGTAGCCCCGCTCTCCACGAAGTCTCCCAGCGCGGGGTAGAGGCGCTCGAGCCCCGGCGGGGAGGCGACCCGTCTTCCCTCGAGCCGCGCCCGGAGCATGAGCGCGTTCGCGACCCCCTTTCCCTGGAAGTGGTTGTTGGTCACCACGAAGACCTGGCGCGCCTCGCCCGCGAGCGCGCGCGTCCGCTCGACCCAGGGCTCCAGCTCGGCCGCGCCGTAGAGGTAGTCGTAGCGCTCGGCCGCGCCCGCGTCGCGGCGGAACCAGTTCGCGGCGTTCCGGCCGTGGAGCCGCACGTAGCCCACCGGCGAGGTGAGCCGGGCCGCCGGGCGGAGCGAGTCGTGGCCGCGCGGCTGGTCGATGTTGCAGAAGCCGATCCCGAGCGCGCGGAGGAACTCCTCCGACTCGGGCTCGGACCAGGTCGCGTGCCGCGCCTCCAGCACCAGCGGGAGGTCGCGGAACCGGTTCCAGAGCTCCTCCACCAGCGCCCGCGCGGGCGGCCCGTAGCGGAAGCTCCAGGGGAACTGGAGGAGGAGCGCGCCGAGGCGCCCGGCCTCGACGATCGGCCCGATCCCCTCCAGGAAGGCCCCCGCCGGGACCGGAGGCGCGGGCCCGGTCTCGCGGCCGCCGGGCGCGTGCGTGAACCCCTGGTAGAGCTTCGCGGTGAACGTGAAGCGCGGGTTCGCCTCCACGCGGCTCACCCAGGTGCGCGCCGACTTCGCGGACGGGGGCCGGTAGAAGCTGCTGTTGATCTCGACCACGTCGAAGAAGCGGGCCAGGAACCGGAGCGGGTCGAACCCGCGCGGGGCCGGATGGGGATAGACCCGTCCCTTCCAGTCCTCATAGGACCAGCCGGCGGGCCCGACGAGCACGTCACCCACAGCGCGAGCGCGCCTCCTCCGTCGCCCGCGCCATCTCCTCCTCGAGGCGCGCCCGCCAGTGCTCGATCCCGTCGTCGCGGAGATCCGCCGGCACCTCGAGCGCGGGGCGGTAGACGATCGCGACCCGCGTGAAGGGCTTCGGGATCGTGAACTCGTCCCACGAGCCGAGCCGCCATGCGCGGGCCGGCTCGATCCCGCACGGGACGACGGGAAGGCCGGTGCGGGACGCGAGGAAGATCACGCCGGGCTGCACGCGGTAGCGCGGGCCCTTGGGGCCGTCGGGGGTCACCGCGAGGTCGAACCGATCGGCGCGACCTCCCGACACCATGCTCCGTAGCGCCACCGCGCCTCCCGTCGTGGTCGAGCCGCGGATCGTGTGGAAGCCGAGCCGCTCCACGATGCGGCTGATGTACTCGCCGTCCCCGTGCCGGCTGACCATGATGCGGATGCCGCGCCGGCGATGGGTCCACGCCGGGATCAGCATCCGGCCGTGCCAGAAGGCGAAGATCACCGGGCGGCCGGCCTCGGACTCGGGAGGCGGGAGGCCCGGACCGGGATGGAAGCGGACTCGCGTGGTGGCGTTGACGATCCCGACCACGATCGGGCCGAGGAGGCCGGCGAGGAGGAAGGACGATCGTCGTCGTCGGGCCATCAGCGCCAGAGGGCGACCTCCGCGAGGCCCTTCCGGACGAGGTCTGGGACCTCGCAGTCGGGAGCCGCGAAGCCGACCGGGAACAGGATGAACGGGCGCTCGTTCGACGGGCGGCCCAGGATGCGCGAGAGGAAGCGCATCGGGCTCGGCGTGTGGGTGAGCGTCGCGAGCCCCATGTGGTGGAGCGCGGTGATGAAGAGGCCGCAGGCGATCCCGACGCTCTCCTGGACGTAGAAGTTGCGGCGCGCGGAGCCGTCCGGGTGGACGCCGTGCGTCTCCTCGAACACCACGACCAGCCAGGGCGCGATCTCCAGGAAGGGCTTGCGCCAGTCGGTCCCGAGCGGGCGGAGCGCCTCGAGCCACTCGTCGGACATGCGGTTCTCGTAGCTCTCGCGCTCCTCGGCCTCGGCGGCGACGCGGATCTCGCGCTTCACCGCGGGATCGGAGACGGCCACGAACCGCCACGGTTGGCGGTGCGCGCCGGAGGGCGCGGTCGAGGCCGTGCGGATGGCCAGCTCGATCAGCTCGCGCGGGACCGGGTCGGCGCTGAACGCACGGACGCTGCGGCGGCGCTCCATTGCGGCGTGGAAGTCGCGGGCGCGACGGAGCATCTCGTCGGCGCGCAAGCGCTCGGGGCGGTACGGGATGAGTCGGACGCTCATGGCGGCCACCATAGCTCCGGTTACCCTGCCGTTACAGCCGCTCGCCACCGCGTGCGCTTGACTGGACCGGGTGCGCTCCGGTCGGCGCACGTCGTCCTCGGTCCCCACGGGTCCTTCTGGATCGCCACGGACCCCGAGCGTCTCGGGCTGGTCGAGGCGATCGCGCGCCGCGAGCCGGTCTCGGAGCAGCGCGAGGCGGTGGACCTGGAGGACCTGCTCCGAGCCAACGTCGAGACGGGCGGGACCGAGGTGGCGATCCCGCGCGGCTCGATCCAGCGCCTGAGGACGGTCGAGGGTCCTCTGAACACGAGGGTCGCGCGCTCGCGCGAGGCCTCCCGGCTCCGCCTCCGGTTCGAGCGGCGCGGGGACGGAGCTTCACCGGTGGTCGTGTCGTACCTCGCGCGCGGGACCTCGTGGCGCCCTCCTACGTCGTGGACATCGGGGAGGCGGGACGGGCGCGCATCGCCGCGAAGACCGAGGTCTTCCGCGAGGCGGAGGACCTGACGGACACCACGCTCTACTTCGTGACCGGCTTCCCGAACCTGAAGTTCCGCGACCCCATCTCGCCGATGGCGCTCAGGGGGACGCTCGCCGACTTCCTGGCCGCGCTGAACCGCGGGAGCCAGGGCCAGCCGGACCAGAGCCAGGTGATGCGTCAGGTGCTCAGCAACGCCGCCGTCCCCTTCGAGCACGTCTACGAGTGGCGGCTCGGACACGCCGGCCTCGGAGGAGAAGCCCGAGGTCGTCTGGCACTCCGTACGGCTCACCAACGACTCGGGCTCTCCTTGGACGACCGCGCCTGCGATGACCGTGAAGAACGACCGCGTGCTCGGCCAGGACGTGCTCCACTACACGGCCCCCGGGGCCAGGACGGTCCTCCGGATCACGCAGGCGCTGGACCTCCACGCCCGCGCCGAGGAGGTGGAACGCGAACGCGCGCGGAACGCCGCCACGTTCCACCGCGTCTCCTATGACCTCGTGACCGTCCAGGGCGAGTGGAAGATCGACAACCACAAGAACGAGCCGGTGACGGTGGAGGCCCGGAGGACGTTCCTGGGCGAGGTGATCGAGGCGCCTGAGGGCGCGGTCACGACCGTGCTGGCGGAGGGTCTCCAACAGGTGAACCCGCGCATGCGGCTGGAGGTCCGGATCCAGGTCCCGGCGAGGGAGACGGCGACGGTCCGCTTCGTCTTCCGCGTCTACGTCCAGGGGTAGAGCTCACCCCCGGGAGCGGCTCGCCGCGTTGGCCAGGAACCGGAAGGCGCCGGGCACCGCCGCGCGGAGCTGCCGGTACCAGGCGAGCGACGTGTAGGTCCATGTGCCGCGGCCGTACCTCGCGGCGAGGATCCCCCCGCGCAGCAGTCGTGTCCCGCGGTCGCCACAGGCGAGGAGCTCCTCGTACTCCGCGCCGTAGCGGTCGGGGAAGTAGAGCCCCCGCTCCTGCACCCACCCCTCGAAATCCGCCGGACCGATCCGGTTGGGTCGCGAGAGCAGCGGGTGGTCCGGCTTCAGGATCGTGATCGGCGCGTCCTCCTCCGTGACGCGGCGCTCGGTGATGCGGAAGGGATAGGGCGCGAACTCGGGGGACCACTCGCCGGTCTTGTTGTACATCGCGACGAGGTGGCCTCCGTCGTGGACGAACCGGAGCAGCCGGTCGGATGCGGCACGGACGTCGTCCCGGGCGAGCCAGGCGCGGATGTCGAGGAGGATCGTCGAGTAGACCGACAGGTCGCCCCGCTGGACCTCGTCCGGCGTCAGCAGGTCGAAGCGGACCCCTAGGAGCCGCAGCGCGTCCGCCAGCGTGTCGTCGTAGGTGCGGACCAGGCCGACGCGCAGAGACGACCCCCGTCCGACGCGGACGTCCAGATCGAGCACCGGAACCCGCGTCTCGGTCGAGCCGTCGGCCCAGCGGGTCACTACGGTGAGCGCGCGCGCTTTCGGGGGTATCGGGAGCTCGCAGGTGCGCGTCCGCCGCGAGCGCGTGAAGGCGACGACCTGCTCCTCGCCCACGGGCGCGCCGTCCGCGAGGAGCCGCACGCGCGCCTCCCGGAGCGCCTGCGAGCGCGCCTCGAGCAGGATGGGGACCCGTCCACCCTCCCAGCCTCCGGAGCGGAGGAGGAAGGGGAAGACGCCCGGCAGCCGGGCTTCGAGCGCCTCGCCCACCTCGCAGGCGACCGGGCTCCGCACGGTGAGCTCCACGCCGAGCGCGCGCACGCGGGCGCGCGCCTCGAGCAGCGGCGGCGGCGCGGTGTCGAGCGCGAGCAGGCGGGTGGCGGGAAGCGTGCGCGGAGCGTTCTCCCCCGCCTCGACGACGAACACCCCTGGTCCCGTGGCCGCGCGCGTGACCTCGAGGCCGGGGACGGCCGTGAGGTCGAGGGCCGGCGGCTCCAGCGTCTCGGGCGCGCGCAGGCGGAGACGGAGCGACACGCGGTCCCCGGGCGCGAGCCGGCGGGTGGCCGGGATCGCCTCCAGCCGGAGGCCGAGGCTCGTCTGGAGGGCGCGCATGAGCCGCTCCCGCCGCTCCTCGGCGTAGGGCCCGGGCGGGGCCTGGCCGAGGAGGCGCGCCAGGTCGGCGGGCTCGCGCGCCGCCGCGCCGGCGGCGGCCCACTCCGCCGCTTCGGCAGGCGCCTCCAGGAGCGGCAGCCCCTCCACCAGGCCGGGGACCTTGCCCCCTCCCATGAGCCGGTAGTGGCGGACCAGCGGGCCGCCGCCGGGACCAGCGCCCCAACGCCCCTGCGAGCGGTGCTTGCGGAGCGCGTGGTGGGCGATCTGCGCGTACGAGAGGCCGTAGAAGGGATCGAGGTCGCCGATGGGGACCGTGACCGTGGCGTCCCGCCTCTGGCAGCGCACGAAGAGCCGCTCGACCTTCCACGGCGGCGTGCCGGGGAAGCGGGCCGGGTCGGCGGCGGCGCCGACGGCCTCGGGGAGCAGGACGCCGATCGCGCGATGGTGGCCATGCCCCTCGGTCGTGTTGTGGTTCGTGATCACCACGTGAGGGCGGAGCCGCCGGAGCATCTCCACGAGGAGCCGGAGCGTCTCGTCGCGGCCCCAGACCCGGAAGGTCTCGTCCGAGGAGCGGGAATAGCCGAACTCGGGCCGGTTGAGATGGAAGACCCTCGATCCCGTGACCGCGGCGGCCTCCTCCATTTCGACCGTGCGGATCGCGGCCAGCTCGGGGCCGAGCTCCGACCCGATCTCGTTCTGGCCCCCCTCTCCGCGCGTTGCCAGGAGGACGTAGGTCGCGCACCCGAGCGTCCGGCGGCACCAGGCGAGGGTGGCGCCGTCCTCGTCGTCCGGATGGGCCGCGACGCAGAGAACGCGCAGGTCCGTGCGGAGGTCCATCCACGCCTGGCGGCGCTCGGCCTCGAGCGTCCGGTGGGCCTCCTCCGCCCGGGCGGCCGCCGCGAAGAGGAGGAGCGCGAGGAGGATCGGCCGCGGGGACATCGCGCGGGATTCTACCGGTCGCGCGCGGCGAGGCAGAGCACGGAGGTCCCTATCGGCAGAGGGGCGCGGACGATCCACCACCGCTCGACCGCGGTGAGCCCGAGCAGCGCGCGGTTCACGGCCGGCCGGATGCGGAGCTCCCGTTCGAGGTCCACGCGGCCGCCCCGGAGCCGCTGCAGGAGGCGCACGAGGAGCAGCGGGGGGAAGAGGAAGCCGAAGGCGTAGGTGATCCGGACCACGCGGAGGCCGGCCTCGCGGACGCGATCGCGCAGCTCCGGCAGGCGGTAGCGCCGCCGGTGGTGGTTCAGGTCGTCCTTGGCGCTCCAGAGGAAGCGGAAGGCCGGCACGTTCAGCACCGCGACTCCGCCGGGGCGGAGCACGCGGTGGACCTCGCGAAGCGCGGCGCGATCGTCGTCCAGGTGCTCGAGGACGTCGAGCGCCGTGACCAGATCGAAGCTGGCGTCCGCGAACGGGAGGCACTGCCCGTCGGCGCGCGCGAGGCGCCGGAGGCCCCGGCGCCCTGAGAGCTCGAGGGCGCAGAGCGCGAAGTCGACGCCGAACGCCGGTCCAAGGCGGCCGAGCTCCACGAGGAATCCTCCCGTGCCGCACCCGAGATCCAGGACGCGCGCGGGAGACGGGAGTCGCGCCCGCGCCCGCAGCAGGCCGAGGACCATGCGGCGCAGGCCGACCGTCCACCAGAAGGTGTCCTCGATGGCGAAGAAGGTCTCGTAGAGGGACGGGTCCAAGGTTCAGGGCTCTCAGTCGCGGCTCGCGCGCAGGTGGAGGTAGGGCCCCTGGCGCCGGTAGAGGCGGCCGAGCTCGGGACGCCGCGAAAGGAGCTCCGCGGGCTGATCCTCGACGAGGACCAGCGCGCCCGGGGCGCGCGCCACCACCTCGTCGGCGATCCGCCGCCACTGGGCGTCGCTGTAGTACCCGTTCTGTCGCGGCGGGAGATACGTGAACGACACCGCCGAGGGTCTCACGAACATGTAGTAGAAGCCGCCGTACGAGCCGACCACGATGCGCTCGCCGGCCGCGAGGTTCCGTTCCATCCACCCGGCATCCGGCAGCCTGAGGAATTGATGCTCCCAGTCCCCCATCGCGCGCGACGGCTTCCAGGACCGGACGACCTTGCTCGCATAGTTGATGAAGGCGACGCAGGCCGCCGCGAGAAGCAGCGCGCGGACGAACGCGCCGGCGCGCGCCGGGAGGGTGCCGGCCAGGACTCCGGCGCCGGCGAGGCCGAGGCTCCCCAGGAAGGCCACATGGGTGATGTCCCGCCGGGTCGGCCCGATCCAGATCGGGAGAACGGCCGCGAACGCGACGATCGCGATCCTCGCGGCGGCGCGGCCCTCGGGGGTGCGGCGGACGACCGCGACGCTTCCGGCCACGAGGGCGGCCATCCCGGCGACGAACGGGAGGCACGGGATCAGCCACAGGCTGAGCGCGCCGGCCGACCGCCAGGGTTCGGAGAGGCCCGAGTGCGTTCGGACGAAGTCTCCCGTGTACGCGGCGTAGGCCGGCGCGTCCGCCTGGCCCGCTGCATAGTGGCGCGCCGGCCAGATCACGGTGAGGTCCAGGAAGGCGACGAGCGCCCCCTGGAAGGCGAAGACCACGAGGACCGGGACCAGCACCGCCAGCGCGCCCGCGATCAGCCACGCCGCTTCGCGGAGGCGGCCTCCGGCGGCGCCGCCGACCGCCCGTCTGCCGAGCGCGGACGCGGCAACCGCCGCCACGAGCATCGGGAGCCCCAGCGACTGGATCGTCGCGGACGCGAGGCCCAGGAGCGCGCCGGCGGCGGATCGGGCCGCGCAGCCGGGCTCGTCGCGCGAGAGCAGGAGCAACGCGCCCAGCCCGAACGCTTCCGCCAGCCACTGCGGGTAGGCGTGAGGCCACATCGGCGCGAGCAGGAGCGCGTGGAGGGCCGCAGCCGCCACTCCGGCGCCCAGACCCGCGAACCGGGCGACGAGCAGCGCAAGGAGCGCAGCGCCGACCGAGGAGGTGAGGTTGTGGAGCACGCGCGCGGCCGGCATCGACGGCCCGCCCTGTATGGCGAAGAGCGCGGCGTAGAGGTGATAGAAGACCGGGCCGTGGAACTGGAAGAAGTCGCGGTACATGACCTCCCCGCGGCTGATCCGGAGGGAGTCGTAGAGGACCGTCCCCTCATCGGTGGCGAGCGTGAGCGCCTCCGGAGCGCGGACCGACGGACCGCCGGGCCGGAGGAACGGGAGATGGAGCGCAAAGCCCGCCGCGGCGACGGCCAGGGCGGCGCGGCCGCTCCCGGTCATGCGGGGCGTCAGCGCGCCGCCGCCCTGCGGAGCGCGGCGACCGGCTCGCGAGGATCGGACCGGTCGAGGGTGTCCGCGGATCGACGCGCCTGGATGATCCGCCCGTCCTGACCGATCACGAAGTGGGCGGGGCGCGCGGCGTCCCTTCCCTGGAAGGCCCGGGGATGCAGGAGCCCGTAGTCCCGGATGGCGCTCAGTTCCCGATCGCTCAGGAGTCGGACCGCCTCACCCAGCTTCTCCTGCCAGGGCCCGAGCGCCGCCGGCTCATCGGCGCTGATGGCGAGGATTGAGGACCGCGGCAGTCCCTGAGCGACCGCCTCCGCCCCAAGACCTTGGAGCTCCGCGCGGCAGACCATTCCCCAGGTGCCGCGAAAGAAGACCAGGAGCTTCGGCCCGCTCTGCAGGAGGTCTCCCAGGGACACAGGGTCTCCCTGGCTGTCCCGGAGTGCGAAGCGCGGGGCAGTCTCTCCCACTGCGGGGGAGCGCCCGGTGTCGGGGATGCGGGCCAGCAGGCCAACGGCCACGTAGAAGAGCCCGGCGATCAGCGCGGTGACTGCGGCATTGGCCCAGGCGGCCACGCCACGACGCGCGCGCGCGTGCATGAAGGCGCCCGCGACGGCGGCGCAGGTGAGGCCGAAGGGGAGGAAGGGGTGCAGGCGGATGAAAGGCCGGCTCACCCCCACGATCAGGAGCGCGGGTCCCGCGAGCGCGAGAAGAAGGGTCAGCGGCGCCAGCCAGGTGGGACGGAACACCGGCCCCCCCTACTCCTGGAGCTCCACGTTCCAGTACTGCTCGCTGATGAATCGGTCCCAGGCGTGCTTCCGGTACCCGAGCGTGAGGGTCAGGTAGGGGGCCCAACGGGGCTTGTGCGGCTGGCGGATCAGGCTCATGTCGGCCTCATCGAGAGTGCGGTTGCCCTTCCGGATGTTGCACTCGAGGCATGCGAGCACGCAGTTGGCCCAGGTGCTCTTCCCCCCCCGCGAGCGAGGGATCACGTGGTCCACGGAGAGATCCTCGGTGGCGAAGCGCTTCCCGCAGTACTGGCACATGAAGTTGTCGCGCCGATAGATGTTCCGGCGCGAGAACGGGACTTCCTTGCGCGGGACCGCGTCGTAGGCGATCAGCATGATCACCTCGGGCACGCGGATGTTGAAGGAGACCGCCCGGATGAAGCGCTCGCCGCGCGCCACGCCGAGCTCCCTCCAGGATTCGAAGTCGTGGGACTCGAAGGTCTCGGGGGCGATGATCTTCGCGACCCGCTGGTAGACGAGGGAGATCGCGCGGCGGACGGTCGTGACGTGGATCGCGCGCCAGGAGCGGTTCAGGACCAGCGTCTTCTCGTCGAGAGCACAGATGCCGTCGATCATCACCGCCGATCAGGCCGACCGTCATGGTCGGCTCTCCTTCTCCCAGCCTCTTCGTTGTCGAGCTTCGAGACGATCGCTTCGTAGGCCGTCCGGATCAGAATGAAGGCTCGGTGCGCCTTTCGCTGAGACTCCTCGTCCCGATGGGCGAAGCGGTCTGGATGACAGCGCTTCGCCCGCTCACGAAAGGCATGTTCCACAGCCTCCCTGTCTGCGTCCACAGGGAGGCCCAGTATACCGTAAGCCTTCTGGGCCGGGCCTGAGGGCCGGGCCGGTGGAGGGGACGGTGCGCGCGTGCTCGAGTCCGGTGGCTCCTGCCTGACGTGGACCACCGAGAAGGGCCTCCTGAGGAAGCCGATCGGATCGCGATGGACGCTGGGGCCGAGCTCGGGGGAAGCGACCAGGCGGAAAAGGGGGTCATTCTCGAGCTTCACGCGCTCACGGCACCGGGGGCATTCCGCTACGTAGAAGGGACCACCATCCCGCGATCGGCGGCTCCGGAGCACTGCCGTGCGAGAGATCGCCTGGAGATCGACCTCCGCCCGGCAGCTCCAGCATCGGAAGACGCCCTGGAGAATCATGGGATCGGGAGGATTCTTGAATGCGGAATGGAGGGGGTCAACAGGGCCCTCGAGTCCGCTGTTTGTCTCAGGAGTGTCGGCTGTGTTGCACGACGATGTCTGTTTTCTCCCCGCTCGACTGCGAGACGTTGGCATAACATGCTGTACATTAAGATGATATGGATTTAACGGATATGGACCATCGATTGCGAGATTCCGTCGTCCCTTGACAGGGGACACGGAACCGAGCCCTGAACGTGGAGGGTCCTGCCATGATCTCAGGAATGAACCTCTACTGCTCGACCTGCCGTCAGACCCGCCGGTTCTCGGATCGCGACACCTACTTCGAATGCGAGAACTGCAAGAAGCGGATGATCAAGGTCCATCCTCCGGAGGGTCGACGGGATCGCTTCTTCCCGTAGTCGGCGCCAGGCGCTTCGCGCCCGCTGATTCCGCCCTTCGCAGCCGTCTGCCGCACCCCTTGCACCCCTTCTCGGCCTACCTATAATCTGCCCTTCACTTGAGGGCTGGGTCTCCCTCCCGGGAGGGTCCATTCACGTCCAACGGGCACTTCGAGGGCCAAGCGGTGAAGCGACTGTTGATAGCGGGTCTGCTGTCTCTGTCGGTCGGCTGCGAATCCGCGAAGAATGCGGTGGTGAAGGCTGGCGGATGGGATGTCCCTTCTCCGGTCTATGGCGAAGCCAAGGAGGTTCAACCTCCGGACATCCCGGCCCCCTCGGGATTCAAGCTCCAGACCAGCGGCAAGGAATCCTATTACCTGATCGTCGACCGCTACCGGGATGCTCAGCTCGTCTATTCAGGGGATGCCATCCTGGACGACGTGGTGATGTTCTATCGCAGCCAGATGCCGCTCCCCATCAACGGGTGGAAGGAAGACGGCCTGGAGAAGACCAGCAAGGGGGTATTGCTCCGTTTCGTGAAAGGGGACAAGGGAGAGTACCGTTGCTCGGTCGAAGTGAGCCGACCCTATGACCAATCCCCTCTCCGGGTGGATGTGAGACTGAAAACCTACCTGTAGTGCGGGCATCGCGCTGCTTCCCGGCAACGAGCGATTCCACCTCTCGGCCCGGACCGGGGCGCCGGCCTGCTCACCAGGCCAGGGACTCTGGCGCTCTCCAGCGGGCGCCCACGAGGATGAATGATGGCCACCAAAGTGTCTCCTGATGTCCAGACTGCCGACAGCGGGGAACTCACCGCTGAAGCGCTCAAGCGCTACGGCAAGGTCGCCGTCCTGCTCGTTTCGATCGCAGCGGTCGGAGGTGGGGGCTATGCCTATTGGCGCCACACCACGGACAGGCGCAACACGGATGGTTGGAACTATTATGCCAGTGTCATGAAAACCATCCCATTTGGTGGCGCGCCGACAGATTATACAAAACAAATAAACGATATCGAATCGAGCGTTTCGCGATATTCGGGATCGACCGCCGAGCCCTATGTGATGAATGTCCTGGGGAACCTCTATTTCAAGAGCGGCAACGTCGACAAGGCCGAAGAGTTCTTCAAGACCCTCCAACAGCGATTCCCAAACCACTATCTGGTCAATCAGAAGGCTGTCCCTCCCAAGGAGGGAAAGACCCAGGTCGAGCTGGCCCTGGCCGAGATCCAGAGTGAACGGAACTGGAGGCAGCAACACCCCCCCAAGGTGAAGAGCCGGCCCAAGGCGGCGCCAGAGATCAAAGCGACACTCGAGACTTCTGAAGGCAACATCACGCTTGGTTTCTTCAAGGAGCAGGCGCCGCAACATGTCGAGAACTTTCTCAAGCACTGTCGAGAGAGGTTCTACGACGGCACGACGTTCCATCAGGTGATCCCTGGGCAGAAGATTCAGGGGGGGGATCCCAATTCAAAGGATGACCAGCCTGGGAACGATGGGCTTGGCGGGTTCGAGGTGACGCTGGCGTTCGAGAAGACCGATGCTCACATGACGAGCGGAACACTGGCAATGGCCACTGCGCCTGGTGGCAACAGCAGCTCCAACGCTCAGTTCTTCATTTGCGTCGAGGACCAGTTGACTCTGGACGGAAAGGCCGTGGCCTTTGGTGAGGTCCTCGAGGGGATGGACATCGTAAAGAAGATCTCATCGGTTCCAACGACGGGACCGAACGACAAGGGCATTCCTGCCGATCGACCGACGACGAATGTCGTCATCAAGAAGGTGCTGGTCGTCGAGACACCTCCCGGCAAGTAACTCCCGGTCCCCACCCCCCTACCGCGTCAGCATCCCGAAGAGCCGCTCGAAGTTCTCGGGTGTCTGAAAATAAATGCTGATCCTTCCCCTGCCCTTGCGCTCGTGGATGCGGACGCGCGCCTGCAATCGAGCCTCGAGTTTCTCCTCCAGATCGCGAAGGTGGGCTGGCTTGGAGGGCTTGTGGTGAATCCCTGCCTTGGGAATCGGCTGGCCAGGTTCCTGGCTGACGAGATCCTCGGTGTCTCGAACGCTCAGGTTCTCGTCGGTCACGCGCTTGAAGAATCGCTCGCGAAGCCCAGGCTCGCGAAGGCTCAGAAGGGCTTTCGCGTGTCCCATGGTGACCCTTCCCCGAGCCAGCGCCTCCTGCATCTCAGCCGGCAGCTCCAGGAGCCGAAGCGTATTCGCCACAGCAGATCTGCTTCGGTGGATCCGGTCTGCGACCTCGTTCTGTGTCAGCCCTAGCCGAGACATCATCTCCTTCAGGGCCACGGCAAGCTCAACAGGGTTCAGGTCCTCGCGCTGAATGTTCTCGATAAGGGCGTACTCGAGCAGCTTCCCTTCTGGAACATCCCTGATGATGGCGGGAATGCCCGAGTATCCGAGCTTCTGGTACGCTCGCCATCTTCTCTCGCCGGCTACGATCTCGTAGCCGTCATCGATCCTCCGGACCACGATGGGCTGGAGAAGCCCATGTTTGCGGATCGACTCCTCGAGATCGGCGAGCGGCTCGGGCTGGAAATCCCGACGCGGCTGCTGCCGATTCGGCTTGATTCGCTCAACTGGAACCGAGACCACCTCGTCCTCAGTGGTGAGGCTCCCCTTTGAAATGAGGAAGTCCAAACCACGACCGAGCTTCTTGTCGCCCTCGCCCATGGGCACCCTCCCAGGTAACCGCCTCTGATGGAGACGTCAACGAAGCGGCTACTTTAGTGACACCGCACTTCCCGATCAATACCCCGCCCATTGTTCCACGTGGAACATCCACCCTGGCGCCTGTTGGAGTGTTCCACGTGGAACAACCTCCCGGAGCTTGAACCTGATAGATGGTCAGGAGAGAATCCGGCCACTGGCGAGGGAAACAGGCTTGCAGACCCCTTTGACGGCCTTCCACGTATGGTTCACCGGCCGCGTTCAAGGGGTGGGTTTCCGGCATACGACCCAGCATATCTGTGACCAATTCGGAGTGGTGGGCTGGGTTCGGAATCTCCCTGACGGTCGCGTTGAAGCCCTTCTGCAAGGTTCACCCGATGCCACCAGGGAAGCTCTCAAGCGCCTGAACGAGCACTTCACTGGCCGGATCACCGATCAAAGAGTTGAACCGAGCAAGCCCGACACTACCCATTCCGCATTCGTCATCAGAGCATAGGTGCAGCTTTGTGGTTTGCCGTCCTCCGGTGGCATTTTCGAGACTGGCCAGCGTTGGCACTCCTGAGCGCTTCCCTCCTCTCCGCCATTCTTGCATCCGGCTTCAACTACTTCACTTTCGGTCACGAGGAGGGAATCACTCTTCGGAACATGCAGGCAACGTTCCGAGGATTCGCAATACTGGCCCCTTTGTTGACGCTGCCCCGTTTGGCGATGGCGATCTTCAGCAACGGCGGGCTTGCATTGGAGACCATTCCCCGATCACAATTACGCCAGCTCGGTGAGATCGTGCTCGTTCACCTCTCGTTTGTGGCAGTAGGCTTGCTCGTCCTGGCGGGTGGGGCTTTGGTGACCTTGGGACTGAAGTCGGGAGGGAAGAGCACTGCGCTCCCTGAGCTGGCCTCTTCGATCACGCAAGCCCTTCTGCTCGGCACCCTGCTGACGCCGATCTCGCTTTTCTGGTCTTCGCTGACCCGAGGAGCCGCTGTCTACATGATCAACTTGACGTTCTTCACGGTGGCCACTCTCAAGACAAAGATGCCCATCCCTGGAGTCGTTCGGGACTACGTACTCGCTCCCATTCCCGACGTCAGTTGGATCAATCCAGAGCTTTCAAGGACATATCTATCTATAGCTAAAGAAGTTATTTACTGTGTGGTGATCGGATTGGGATATCTTGGGGCTGCATCCTGGCTTCTCACCCGACGCCCGAGTCGAGGTGAATCTTGAGGCTCGCCATCTTTGGAGACATCCACGCAAACCTCGAGGCTTTGCAGGCGTGCCTGCGCGAAATGGAGAGAGATCGCGTGGACCGTTATCTGTGCATTGGCGACCTCGTGGGCTACGGGGCAGATCCCAAGGAGTGCCTTCGGCTCACCCGCGAAGTTGCCAATCTCACGGTGGTTGGAAACCACGAGCACGCGGTGAGCGAAATGTTAGACATTGAATTCTTCAATGTCTATGCACGTGAAGCCATCTACTGGACCCGGCGGCAGCTCACCCCAGCGGAGATCCAGTATCTGGGTTCGCTCCCGCTCGTGGAAACAACGGGAGAGATCACCTTGGTGCACAGCTCTCCCGTGCAACCCGAACGATTCGACTACGTCCAGACTCTCAATGACGCCGAGGAGGCCTTCCGGCGCCTGACGACCCGCCTTTGCTTCATCGGCCACTCCCACGTGCCGATCACGTTCCTCAAGAAGGGGACCATCCAGGTCTCACAAGCAAGAGAGGTCCACCTCGACGATCACGAAGCGGCGATCATCAACGTAGGGAGCGTGGGCCAACCGCGCGACCGCGACCCTCGCGCGTGCTATGTCCTCTACGACAGTGATCGAGCGGTCATCCTGTTCCGCCGCGTGGAGTACGACGTGGAGAGTGCGGTGGACAAGATCCTCAGCGCGGGCCTGCCGCAGATCCTCGGGGAGCGGCTGCGGGTGGGAATGTGAGGTTGGAGCCGAGCCCTCAAACGAGGAGGATCATCTCCTCGTGGAAGCTGCGTCCGGAGGACTCATAGCACCAGCCGGTGAGCCGGGGGAGCCCCGACACTCCCCGGTAGACCACGACCCAGGACAGATCGGCGACTGCGTCGCCGCCGAGGCGCTCGTACAGCCGGTCCAGTCCCTCGGCCTCCGAGACGACCACACCCAACAGCGTGGCGTCACCACCTGCAGAGCGCGCCACTTCCTTGGGCGGGGGATCTCCAGGGGGCCACGGAACGAACCCATCGGCCCTACGCTCGCTCGTCGCCTTCCCCACCAGCACTCCCAGAACATCGCCGTGGCCTCCGCTCTGATATCGCTGGAGAATCGGCTCGAGCAGGTGCATCGGAATGGTAATCAGGCGCCGTCACTCCCGGGCCGAAGCATGGAACCGCTGGCCGCTCTCAGATGCCGAACTGCTTCAGGTAGTCAAGGGCCGAGGGCAGCTTCTCCAGTCCCTGCTCTCCGAGACCGGACTCGAAGAGGAGCCTCAGGTCCTTGAGTGGCTTCTCGTCTCCATGGAAGGTGACTTGCCGGGCCTTGCTGTTCTGACCCGCAAGCATCAACACCTGGATGATCGAATTCGCATCACAGCGCGCCTCGCCCATCTGCATGGTCACGGGCGTGCCGAAATGGTTGATGACGGCGACGATCAGCGAAGCCGGGCGGGCGTGGAGATAGATCCCCTCGGGCAGGTCCAGATCCGCCCGGATGACCTGGGTGTACTGCTTCACGACAGCCTCGGCGATCGAGCGTCCCCTCGCGAGATACCGTCGAGCCTGTGCGAAGGCGAACCGCAGCGTCACCTGGAGCAGCGTCCGCTTGTCGACCTTCCGAGCGATCTTGAGCTTGGTGTCCTCGAAGCGGATGTCATTCTCATGTCGCTCATAGAAGTGCACGAGGAACGTCGTAACCTCGAGGAGATGGAGTGCCATGGAGACGTGCCCTCGAAAGGTCTTGAGCTCCTCGTGACGGGTCTCCAAGACGGTGTTCTTGACGTAGGTGTCATACTTCGACTGGATGCTGTGGATCTGCGCCTGGCGGGCGCGCGCCAGTTCCTCGGTCACGTAGCGGGCCACGAAGTCCTTCAGGCTCTCGTAGTCATCCGAAGGGTTCGCGGGAATCCGAGCCATCTCCTCTGCGACCCGAACGTATTTCGATGCCAGCTCGGCGATCCGCTGGTCCTCATCCGATACGACCCCCTCGTCCACGTTGTGGGGGAGGTAGCGCTTGGGGATCCGGTCCGTGAACCAGTTCTCGTCCACCACCGTGTCGGCTTCGATCCGCACGCCCAGCGTCGAGCATTCGCGATACGCCTCCTCGAAGAGGGCCTTCACCGAGGCCGAGCAGAAGCTCAGCGCATCCCGCGCCCCGTTCTGGAAGGCGGCGAGCTGCGCCACGTCGTCTCCGAGGTGGTACTTGAAATAGCGGTTCAGGATGTGACGCAGCGTGTGCGCCGCGAGCGTCAGATTCCGGATCGAGGCCACCAGCTCGGTCAGGTAGGAGTACGTGCGGTTGTTGCGCGCGTTGTAATCGTCCAGGAAGCTCTCGAGCTCGTGGGCCTCCTCGAGGAGATGGGACCAGGACCGCTTGCTGATCTCGTCCACTCCTTTGTCCCGGAGGAAGTGATAGATCCGGAAGAACTTCTGCACGTTGTTCTCGAGGATGCGAACGAAATCGCGCTCCTTGATGACCTCCTCGAGCGAAGCGTATTCCGTTGTCATCGCATCCAGACTGAAGACGTCCGTAGTCCGTGTCTTCCTGGCAGGCAGCCGCGGGAAAAGGGCCGTATTATAGCCCTCACTCACAGGCCGGACCAGGAAACGGCCCAGCGACGGGGCACCGCCGCATGATCGCAAGACGAGCAACTTTCGTCCTCCTGCTCCAGATTCTCTGCGACGCCTGCGCCACCTCGTTGGCGTTGCTCCTGGCCTGGCTGGTCCGCTTCCATTGGAAGTTCCTCCCTGTCACGAAGGGCATGCCCGACTTCCAGGACTACCTCCAGGTCTTCCTCCCGGCGCTGGGCCTCTGCATCGCGGCGTATCACGCGGTCGGCCTCTACGGCGATCGCGCCTCCGCGCTCGCCGGCCGCGACGCGGGGGGCGCGCTCCGAGGCTCGCTCGCCGCCGGCCTCCTGCTCGCGGCCGCCACGTTCTTCTATCGCGGCTACGAGTTCTCGCGCGCCTACCTGCTCTTCTTCATCCCGCTCGACGGCGCGCTCCTCCTCTGCTCGCGCGCCGGCCTGCGCCACGTGCTGGGCGCCCTCCGCCGCAGGGGCCGCCTCCGCAGCCCGGCGGTCGTCGCCGGCGCGGGCCGGCTGGGTCAGATGCTCGTCGACCTGGTCCGCCGACATCCCTGGACCGGCTTCGACTTCGCCGGCTTCGTCGATCCCCGACCGTCGCGGGCGGACCGCACGATCCGCGGCCTTCCCGTCCTCGGCGATCTCTCGAGGCTCCCCTCCCTGGCCGCGGAGCGGCCGGGCCTCACGGTCTTCCTCGCGCTCCCGTATGACAGCTATTCCCGCATCCGCGACATCCTCCGCAGCCTCTCGCAGGAGGTCGTGGAGGTCTTCGTGGTCCCCGACGAGCTCGGCATGCTGGCGCTCCGGACCCGCGCCTTCGAGCTGGGAGGAGTACCCATCCTCTCGCTCTTCGACACGCCCCTATCGGGCTTCAACACGGTTCTCAAGCGCGTGCTGGACCTGCTCATCGCGCTGACCGGCCTCCTCGTCCTCTCCCCGCTCCTCGTGCTGATCGCCATCCTGATCCGGCTCGACTCCCCGGGCCCGGTCTTCTACACGCAGGAGCGGGTCGGTCTCGACGGCCGGATCTTCCGCATGCTCAAGTTCCGCTCGATGCGGGTGGGAGCGGAGCAGGAGACCGGCGCCGTCTGGGCGGAACCCGCCGACCCGCGCCGGACCCGCATCGGCGGCTGGCTGCGCAGGCTCAGCCTGGACGAGCTGCCCCAGCTCGTGAACGTGCTCGCTGGCGAGATGAGTCTCGTCGGTCCGCGGCCGGAACGGCCGGTATTCATCCGCGAGTTCCGCGACCGGATGCCCCGCTACATGCTCCGCCACCGGATCAAAGCCGGCATGACCGGCTACGCCCAGGTCCACGGCTGGAGGGGCCGGACCTCGCTCAAGAAGAGACTCCAGTACGACCTCTACTACATCCGCAACTGGTCGTTGATCCTGGACCTGCAGATCATCTTCCTCACCCTGTTCCGCGGTCCCGGGAACCGGAACGCCTATTGACCCTTGACGGCGCTTCCGGGCGGGTCTAGTCTTCCGCTTGAAACACGCGTTTCATACACATGCTCGATTCGCGCACAGGCTCCGAACGGACCCGCCAGCGCCTGCTGGAGGCGGCCGGGCAGGTCTTCGCCGAGAAGGGGTTCCGGAGCGCCACCATCCGCGAGATCTGCGCCCGCGCCCGCGCGAACGTCGCGGCGGTGAACTACCACTTCAAGGACAAGCACGCCCTCTACCTGGCGGTCCTCCAGGACGCCCACGCGCGAGCCCTGGAGAAGTACCCGCCCACGCTCGGCACCCGTCCCGGGGACACGCCCGAGGCGCGCCTGAACGCCTTCATCCGGGCGTTCCTCCTCCGCCTCCTCGACGACGGCCGTCCCGCCTGGCAGGGGAGGCTCATGGCGCGCGAGATCGCCGAACCCACGGCCGCGCTCGACGTGATCGTGCAGCGTTCGATCCGGCCGCATTTCATGCTCCTCTCGTCCATCGTGCGCGAGTTGCTCGGCGCCTCGGCGTCCCCCGCGCGCGTCCTCCTCTCGACCCGCAGCGTGGTGGCGCAGTGCCTCTTCTACTTCCACTCCCGATCCGTGATCGCGCGCCTCCAGCCCCGCGAGCGGCTGGGCCCGGCCGCCGTCGAGCGGCTGACCGCGCACATCAGCCGGTTCTCGCTGGCGGCCCTGAAAGCGGGAGCATCCCGGCCATGAACTTCATCGCGTTGAAGATGCTGCTCGGCGACCGCGCCAAGTACCTCGGGATCATCATGGGTCTCACGTTCGCGTCGCTGCTGATCACGCAGCAGTCGGCGATCTTCCTGGGCCTGATGACCCGGACCTTCGGCCCGATCACCGACCTCGGACTCCCCGACATCTGGGTGATGGACCCCAAGGTCCGGTTCATCGACGACATCAAGCCGCTCCAGGACACCGTCCTCCAGCGGGTCCGGGGCGTGGAGGGCGTGGCCTGGGCGGTTCCCCTCTACAAGGGCCTCCTCAAGGCCCGCCTTCCCGACGGCACGTTCCAGACGTGCAATGTGCTGGGCCTGGACGACCCCATGCTCTTGGGCGGACCGCCGCGGATGGTCCAGGGCCGTCTGGAGGACCTGCGGCAGACCGATGCCGTCATCGTGGACGAGGCCGGGGCCGCCGGAAAGCTGGCCCGGCCGCCCGAGCACCCCGGCGGTCCGCGCCGGCCGCTCCGGCCGGGAGACACGCTCGAGCTTAACGACCATCGCGCCTACGTCGTCGGGCTCTGCAGCGTGTCGCGCACCTTCCAGTCACAGCCCGTGATCTACACCACCTACTCCCGGGCCACGCTCTACGCCCCGCGGGAGCGGAAGCTCCTCTCGTTCGTCCTCGTGAAGGCGTCGGTCGGCACCGACCACCGGGAGCTGTGCGATCGCATCACGCAGGGCACCGGCCTCGCAGCCTGGACCAAGAGGGACTTCGAGAAGCTCACCGTCCGCTATTTCATGAAATACACGGGTATCCCGATCAATTTCGGGATCGCGGTGCTGCTCGGCTTCGTGATCGGGACGGCCATCGCCGGCCAGACCTTCTACAACTTCACTCTGGACAACCTGCGGCACTTCGGCGCGCTCAAGGCCATGGGCTCGTCGAACGCGCAGCTCCTCGGGATGATCCTGCTCCAGTCCCTGGTGGTGGGGCTGCTCGGCTACGGTCTGGGCGTCGGCGGCGCGGCGCTCTTCGGGAGCCTGACCCGGAGCACCGAGGTCGCCTTCCGCCTGCCGGCGCCGCTCCTGGCGCTCACCGCCGCCGCCATCACCAGCATCTGCCTCTTCTCCGCGTTCCTGAGCATCCGCAAGGTGATGCGCCTCGAGCCGGCCATCGTGTTCAAGTCATGACCACCGAGCCGCTCGCCGTCCACTGCCGGGGCGTCACGAGACGGGTCGGGCGAAGCCGCGTTGACCGCGCTGCGCGGCGTGGACCTCGAAGTCCGTCGCGGCGAGCTGCTCATGCTCATGGGACCGTCCGGGTGCGGCAAGACGACGCTGATCTCGGTGATCGCGGGCATCCTGGACCACGACGCCGGCGATTGCCGCGTCTTCGACCAGGACCTCCAGGGCCTCTCCGGTGCGGCTCGCACCAGTTTTCGCGGGCACAACGTCGGCTTCGTCTTCCAGGCCTTCAACCTGATCCCGACGCTATCTGCGGTCGAGAACGTGGCGGTCCCGCTCCTGATCAACCAGCAGTCACGACGGGAGGCGCTCAAGCGCGCCGCCGTCTCCCTGGACCGGGTGGGACTGGGCACCCGGCTCCACTCGCTCCCGTCGCAGCTCTCGGGCGGCCAGCAGCAGCGCGTCGCGATCGCGCGCGCTCTCGTGCACGGCCCGCGACTCGTGGTCTGCGACGAGCCCACCAGCTCGCTCGACAACGAGACCGGCCAGTCCGTGATGAAGGTGCTGCGCGACGTGGCCCTGGGCCCCGACCGCGCGCTGGTCCTGGTCACCCACGACAGCCGCATCCTCTCCTACGCCGACCGCGTCGCCCGCATGGAGGAGCGCGGTGTCTACTGCGGAGGCGCACCTGCTCGAGAACCAGGCCCAGCTCGACCAGCTCAAGGCCGGCGCCTGGAGACCTGAGCTGGCGGTCGCTCAGGCCGAGGTCGAGGCCGGGCGCGTCGAGATCGAGCGGCGGATCGTCCGCGCGTCGCTCGACGGCGAGGTGCTCCAGATGAAGGTGCGCGCGGGGGAGTACGCCCCCTCGGGGATCACCGCGACGCCCATGGTCCTCATGGGTCGCACCCGCCCGCTCCACGTCCGCGTGGACGTGGACGAGAACGACGCCTGGCGCGTGCGGGCGGGCGCCCGGGCCGCGGCCTTCCTCCGCGGCAACCGCGCGATCCGCGCCGACCTCACCTTCGTCCGCTTCGAGCCCTACGTGATCCCGAAGCGCTCGTTGACCGGGGACGCGACCGAGCGCGTGGACACCCGCGTGCTCCAGGTGCTGTTCTCGTTCGACCGCGGCGATCTCCCGATCCACACGGGGCAGCTCATGGACGTGTTCATCGAAGCGCCCTCCGGTGGAGCCCGTTGAGGCATGCGCCGCAAGGCGCTCGGCGGGGGGTGGGAGGGCTGATGGCCCGCCTGCGTGACCGCCTTCCGGGGAACGCGCCGGGCGACTTCTACGTGGACCGCTCGTGCATCGACTGCGGCACCTGTGCCGGGGTTGCGCCGGAGGTCTTCGCCGCGGGGGACGGCCACCACCTCGTGCGCCGCCAGCCCGAGGATGCCGCCGCCGAACGCCGCGCCGAGATGGCGGTCGTGGCCTGTCCCACTGCCTCGATCGGCTCCACGCGCAAGCGGGACCTCCGGCCCGCCGCGGCCGCCTTCCCCGAGCCGCTGGAGGGCGGCGTGTGGTTCCTGGGCTACACCGCGCGCGCGTCCTTCGGCGGCTGGAGCTGGCTGATCCGCCGCCCGGAGGGCAACGTGATGGTCGATTCCCCGCGCGCGGCCGGGCCGCTGCTCTCGCGGATCGAGGCCCTGGGCGGAGTCGCGCTCCTGGTCCTCACGCATCGCGACGACGTGGCCGATCACGAGGCGATCGCCCGCCGCCTCCGCTGCCCGCGCGTGATGCACGAGGCCGACGTGGACCGGGACACGCGCAGGGTCGAGCGCCAGGTGGGGGGGACCGACCCGATCCCCCTCGCGCACGACCTCCTGCTGATCCCGACGCCCGGGCACACCCCCGGACACTGCGTGCTCCTCAAGGGCGACCGCTTCCTCTTCGCCGGCGACCATCTTTCCGCTTCCGAGGATGGAGCCGAGCTCGAAGCCTCGCGTGAGTACTGCTGGCACGACTGGTCCGAGCAGGTCCGCTCGACCGAGCGCCTGCTCGACCACCGCTTCTCCTGGGTGCTGCCGGGACACGGCCGGATCTACCGCGGCTCGTCACCCGCGTCCGCCCGCGCCGCCCTCGAGCGCTGCCTCGCCCGGATGCGAGGCACGCGCTAGCGGACACCGAAGACGGCCGCGGGACCAGAGCCCCGGTGCGATCCCTTAAGGGGCCGGCCACGCGGTTCGCTGGATGCCCTCGAAAGACCGGGGAAGGGTCGCCTCTTCTCCGAGCGCCGGCCGGGGTGAGAGCCCCGATCCGCCCCTCGGTTCAGGCCCGGAGGCCCTTTTCCCGATAGGTATCCCCATAGGGCACGGGACGGCGCGGGCCGCTCCGGCCGTGGAGGATTGGTGGCATGACGAGGGGCATCCCCGCTTGAAGCGACGTACGCAGGTCCCGCGCGAAGCCGCGCTGGAGACGTATCTCACCGAGATCAACGAGGTGCCCCTCCTCAAGGCCGAGGAGGAGCGCGAGCTGGCCCGGCGCATCAAGAAGGGCGACGTGGCGGCCCGCGAGCGGATGATCCGGGCCAACCTCCGACTGGTGGTGAGCATCGCCAAGTCGTACCTGAACCGCGGGCTCTCCTTCCTGGACCTGATCGAGGAGGGGAACCTCGGGCTGCTCAAGGCGGTCGAGCGGTTCAATCCCGACCAGAACTGCCGCTTCTCCACCTACGCGACCTGGTGGATCAAGCAGTCGATCCGTCGCGCGCTCATCAACACGGTGAAGACGGTCCGCATCCCGTCCTACATGGTCGAGCTGATCGCGCGCTGGAAGAACCGCTCCGCGGAGCTCTCCCAGAAGCTGGGCCGCCAGCCCAGCGTCGCGGAGATGGCCCACGAGCTGGGCATCCCGCCCGAGAGCCTGAACATCATCAAGCGGACCATCCGCGCCTCGCTGACCGGCGCGCCCCCGCTCAGCCTCGACGTGATCCCGTCGGGGAGCGAGAACATCGTGGACGCGCGCCGGGAGGTCCCCGAGGAGACGGTCTTCGACACCGACGAGATCAAGAAGATCGAGCAGCTCCTGGCCGCCATCGACCAGCGCGAGGCGGACATCCTCCGGATGCGCTACGGCATCGGCGACCGCGAGCCGATGACGCTCAAGGAGATCGGCGAGCGCGTGAACCTCACGCGCGAGCGCGTCCGCCAGATCGAGGCCGAGGCCATCCGCAAGCTCAAGCTGCGGATGTGCCCGCCCGACGAATGAAGCGGCCGGACCCGCGCGTGCGGGCCCGGCCGTGGTTGTCGCGGAACGCTGCCTACTGGACCAAGAACGCCACCGTGAACGGCGCGCCCGGCATGGGCGGAGCGGGAGCCCAGAGCCGCATCCCTTCCTCGCGGCCATAGGGCGTCGTGCCGATGCCGATGGTCGCCCGGAGCCCGTTGGAGCTCTTCAGCGGATCGTTCGGGAAGTCGATCGGGTTGTACATCAGGACCTGGAAATAGCCCGACAGCCCGATCAGCCCCGGGTTGCTCGGGATGGGGAAGACCGGGATCTCGGTCATCGTCACCGGCCACCAGGTGTCCTCGCTGAGGAAGAAGACGTAGAGGGTGTCCGTCCCGGGGAGCGGGATCTGCGCCGGCGCGGGTCCGCCCACCAGGAAGCACTCCGCGACACACCGGCGGATGCCATCCTGCAGACGCGCGTCGTCGATCCGCGTTCCGCCGTTGTGGGCCCGCGCCCGCTCACAGCCCCCGTGGGTGTGGATGCCGATCGCCTCTCCGCTGGACTCGAGGATGATCGGCGAACCCGAATTGGCCCCGCACGTGTCCACCTGGTGACCGATCGCGCCGGCGACACCGGCGACCAGCGGTCCCGTGTGGGTCTGCTGGGTCTGGCTGCGGGTGCCCGTGACGTTCGTGGCCGGGTTGCAGAAGCACGCGGCGTCGTTGTTGCCCATGCCGTTCTCGTCGCCGTCCACGCCGAAACCGGTCACGCGGACCGTTCCCGTGGCCGGGACGGCGGCCGCCAGTGTGAAGGCGGCACCGCGCTCCTGGAACGTGCTGCGGCCCGTCACCGGATTGCGGTGGCACTTGAAGACGGCCCAGTCATCCCCCTCAGTTACGTCCCGGAAGATGGCCGGCAGCCGCATAGCGAACTGTCTGCTCATGGGTGGATGGCCCAGGAAGCAGTTCATCTGCGAGGTGAAGCCCGGGTCCCCCGCGTTGAAGAACTGGATGATGGTCATCCCTTCCGTGATGCAGTGACCCGCGGTGAGGTGGCACTTGTCCGGGTCGTTGGCCGGGGTGTCGATGATCCACCCAGTACATCCGCTGGTGACTCGGGGGTCCTCGGAGTTCCTA
>Ga0187892_10003130_pt1 | contig 30910 bp, 20 predicted proteins | sample MA1701073metaG_FD_139345 | JGI IMG/M metagenome (GOLD analysis project Ga0187892, IMG submission 139345) | Bio-ooze microbial communities from a basaltic lava cave in the Kipuka Kanohina Cave System on the Island of Hawaii, USA - MA170107-3 metaG ...
CCGGACAGCGGGAGGCCGTCCTCGCGCTGGTACTTGAGGAGCTGCGTCCGGATCCCGGAGGTGAGCTCGGGCGCCGGATCCTTGAAGGCGGTGAGCGCGCGGCGCTCCCGGGATGCAGCGTCGCGCACGAAATAGTTCGGCGGCTCCTTGGACGTCTCGTGGCGCGTGAGCAGCTTCCCTTCGACCGTGAATGCGACGAACTCCTCATAGGTCCCGGCCTCGGCCTGGAAGAGGCGCGTGGCCTTCTTCCCGCCCAGCGCAAAGCGGTCGAGGAACGGGGAATCGCCCTGGGGCGTCGCGCCCGATCCCGCCAGGAAGATCGAGTCGCCTTCGCAGCGCACGAGACCCTCCCCGCGCGCGGTCGCGCGGAGGACCGGCTGTCCCGGGTCGCCGTAACGGTCCTGGACGCTCCGGTCCCACAGCACTGGACGCGCCGCGGTGGTGTCGTCCACGTTCGCGAGCACGGTGCGCTGCCACTTGCGGTCCCGGTCGTAGTCGGAGAGGAGCGCGAGGCCGGGCCGCTCGAGCCAGGCCAGCGAGCGGTAGCGGTGCTCGAGCCGGGCCACCTCGGCCGGCTGGTCGTCGAAGGGCGCTCGGACCTGCAGGACCCGGTCCCGGTGCGGGACCTTGCGCTCCGGGTTGCCGCCGTCCAGCGCCTCCACCCAGACGAGCGTCACCGGCTCCATCGGACGCCAGGAGACCGCGCGCGGGCCGACGGGCACGCCCTCGATCGGGACCTCGTCGTCCGCCGGCAGGTCGGCGACGGGATGGACCAGCCTCCCCTGGTCGTCCCAGACCTCGACGGTCCGGGCGAAGGACCGGGCGGGGAGGCTCCTCGACCACGGCTTCTTGAGCCGGGTGACCAGGAAGTGCGTCCCCTGCGGCGACGGATCGACGCCCGCGTAGATCCCGGGCGCGGCGATCGGGCTCACGCTGCCCCTCGGGAGATCGACGACCGCGAGGTGCGCCGTCATGTAGTGGTCGAACAGCGCATCGTCGTGGGCGTTCGCGAGGAGGTCCTGGAAGGTGCGCACCTTCGAGACCTTCCCCGCGGTGGCCTGGACGTTGGGCCCGGCGGGAGCGCGCGGCGGCGCGGGGGGTGCGCCGCGATCCTTGGGGATCAGGCGGACGAGGAGGCGGTCGGAGCTGGAGAGCCACTCGAAGGGCTCGCCCATGGTCCCGTTGAGCCGGGTGGCGATCCGCTTCAGGTCGCCGCTCCCGGCCTCGATCACCCAGAGCTCCAGGCCGTCGGCGGCCTCGCTGGTGACCGCGAAGCGCGTGGCGTCCGGCGCCCAGCGGGGCATCCCGAGCCGCGAGCCGGCGGGGAACCGGACCCGCCGCTCCCCGTCTCCGCTCAGGTCCCGGATGACGATCCCGACGGCGGCGCGGGCACGCTGCCGGTCGTTGGTGCGAGGAACGATCCGGAGTCCGGCGAGGCGGAGGATCGGCTCGGACAGCTCGGCGATCGTGGGCATCGCCCCGAACTCGACGAGCAGCAGCCGGCCCCCCCCGGGGCTCGGCACGGCTTGCGGCGTCGGCGGCGCGTCCACGATCCTGACGACGTCGGCGGGGGGCTGGCGATAGGCTTCCTGCGGGAAGACGGGAGCGGCGAGCAGACTGAGAAGGAGCAGAGCTTGTCTCATGTGGTGGCGTGACCTCCGGGGACGGATTCTACGAGGACCGGCTCCGCCTGGTCAGTGAGACTCCGGCTGGTCTCCGCTTTCGAGCGACGGGTCGATGAGACGCACGACGCCGCCTCTGGTCACCTCGAGCTTCCGGATCCGGCGGAGTCGCGTGATCAGCCGGGGCGAGCCGGGGGGACGACGGAAGCCCCGCGCCTTGAGCGCGTTGGTGAGCGCGTCGATCGTGACGCCGCCCGGCGAGGTCGCGAGGAGCTCCTCCACCGTGGCCACGATCTCGTCCCGGGGCGCCGTGTGCGGCGAAGGCTCCGCAACCGCAGGGGTGCGCCGCGCGATGTGGCGGTCCCGCGGGTGCTCCGGTCGGGTCGCGGCCTGTGGGCTCCCTCCGGAACCGGTACCGCGGCCCTTCCCGCGCCTGCCCCGTCCGCCGCGCCGGCGCCGGCGCGCGCGCTCGACCGTGCCTGGGGCCTCGTCCGAGCCGCCGCCGCCCGCCATGTTCCGCGCTGAGAGCCGCCGGAACGCCACCCCCAGGGTGGCCGCCGAGTCGCCCACGGCGTCGAAGGCCTGGTCGTCGGAGACGATCTCGAGCGAATCACCGGGCCGCGCGGACGCCAGCCAGACCCCGGACATGACGGCGATGCGGAGATCGGTCCAGTCGCGGACTCGGGGGGAGGGCGCGCTGTGCACGAGGGACGCGCCTCGTTGCGCCAGGAGGCGCGCGGTCTCGTTCCCGATCACCCGCCAATTGCCCACGGCGACCAGGTCGGTCGCCTGACGGACCCGGTCGAAGGCGAGGTGGTCGAGCACGCGGGCCACGTCTCCGGGCCGGCTGGTGTTCTCGACGTCGTAGAAGATCGCCCGCCGCGACGCCGGGTGGGGCCGGGCGGGCTCGGGAGTCACCCGCGGCGCGAAGAGGGCCTCGGGGCTCGTGACCGGGGTCGCAGGCCCCTCGCGTGCCGGCTCGGGCGGCGGTGGGCCTGGTCGGTCGTCCTCAAAGGGAAGAGAGGGGGGGAGCTGCTCGTGGGACGCGCCGGGACGCCGGGTCCGGGGCCTGGAGCGCTTCCTGGGCGAGGTCACGGTGCGTCTCGATAACACGCGGCGGGAGGAAGATGCAACCCTCGGAGCTCGACTCCGACGTTGGCCCCGGGAGCCGGCACCGGTAGTATCCGCCCGCCAACCCTTCAGGAGGTCACCCCGATGGCTCTCTGGGACAAGTTCAAGGGCGAGCTGATCGACATCCTCGAGTGGCTGGACGACAGCCGCGACACGATGGTGTTCCGGTTCCCCCGGTTCGACAACGAGATCAAGATGGGAGCCCAGCTCATCGTGCGGGAATCGCAGACCGCGGTCTTCGTGAACCAGGGAAAGATCGCGGACGTCTTCAAGCCCGGGACCTGGACGCTGGAGACCCGGAACCTGCCCGTGCTCTCGACGCTCCAGGGATGGAAGTACGGCTTCCACTCCCCCTTCAAGGCCGAGGTGTACTTCGTCAACACGCGTCTCTTCACCGACCTCAAGTGGGGGACGCAGAACCCGGTGATCGCGCGCGACGCGGAGTTCGGAGTGGTGCGGCTTCGCGCCTTCGGGACCTACGCGGTGCGCGTGGTCGATCCGGCGGCCTTCCTGCGCGAGCTGGTCGGGACCGATCCGCTCTTCAAGACCGAGGAGGTCACCGAATGGCTCCGGCAGCTCGTCGTGGGCCGGCTGGCCGGCGCGCTCGCCGCCGCCCAGGTCCCCGTGCTGGACCTGGCGGCGCACCAGGACCGGATCGGGGCCGCGCTGGGGACGAAGCTCAGCGAGGAGGTCCGCCCGCTCGGGCTCGAGATCGTCCGTTTCGTGGTCGAGAACGTCTCGCTCCCGCCCGAGGTGGAGCAGGCGCTGGACAAGCGCACCCAGATGGGGGTCCTCGGAAACCTGGACCGCTACACGCAGCTCCAGAGCGCGAACGCGCTCGAGCAGGCCGCGAAGAACCCAGGAGGCGCCGCCGGCGAGGCGCTCGGGATAGGCGCCGGGATCGGGCTGGGCCAGCGGATGGCGCAGTCGATGGGAGGCGGCGGCGGCGCGCCCCCGCCGCTCCCCGCGCAGCAGTGGTTCCTGGGCGTCGCGGGGAAGCAGGTCGGGCCGCTCGACGCGGCGGGCCTCCAGGCCGAGGCGGCCGCCGGGCGGCTCGGGCCGGACACGCTGGTCTGGCGCTCGGGGATGGCGGCGTGGGCCGCGGCGCGGAGCCTTCCCGAGGTGGCGGCCCTCCTCCCGCCCGCGCCGCCGCCGCTCCCGCGGTGAGCGGGGCGGGGCCGGGCCGGGAGCGGCAGTACCCCTGCTCCGCCTGCGGCGCGGGGCTCGAGTTCGCGCCGGGGACGATGAGCCTCCGCTGTCCCCACTGCGGGAGGACGGAGCAGCTCCCCCGGACCGCGGAGGAGGTCGACGAGCGGAGCTTCGAAGCCACGCTCCGCACGGGCAAGCCGCGCGCGCGGCTGGGCGCGCACCGCGTCCGGTGCCGGGGCTGCGGCGCCGCGACCGAGACCGGCGCGCTGGCGCAGCGCTGCCCGTTCTGCGGCGCCGGGCTCGTGGTCGAGGACGAGACCGGGGAGGACCTGATCGCGCCCGAGGCGGTGCTCCCGTTCACGGTGACCCGGAGCGCGGCGACCGACACCTTCCGGAAGTGGATCGCGACCCGTTGGTTCGCGCCCTCCGATCTCAAGCGGGGCGCGGCGCAGGAGGGGCTGCGCGGCGTCTACGTCCCGTTCTGGACCTTCGACTCGTTCACGCGCACTTTCTACTCCGGCCAGCGCGGCGAGCACTACTGGGTCACCGAGACCTGCACCGCCACGGTGAAGGGCCGGCCGGAGACCCGCACGCGTCAGGTCCGGCACACCCGCTGGCATCCGGCTTCCGGCGTGGTCGAGCGGTGGTTCGACGACGTGCTCGTGCCGGGGCTCCGGAGCCTGCCCGCCGACGACCTGGACCGACTGTCGCCCTGGGACCTCCCCGCGCTCGAGGCGCACCGCTCCGAGTTCCTCGCGGGCTTCGACGCGGCCCGCTACGAGGTGGACCTCGAGGAGGGTTTCGGCGAGGCGCAGAACCGGATGAACCCGGTGATCCGGGACGACTGCCTCCGGGACATCGGCGGGGACGAGCAACGGCTCGACTCGGTGAAGACCGCGTGGTCGGGGGTCACCTGGAAGCTGGTGCTGCTCCCGGTCTGGCTGGCCGCCTATCGCTACGCGAACCGCTCCTGGCGGGTGTTCGTGAACGCCCGCACCGGGGAGGTGATCGGGCACCGTCCGTACTCGTGGCGGAAGATCGCGTCGCTGATCCTGGTCCTGATCGCGCTGGCGGCGGCGGGCGTGCTCATCACCCGGCTCATGGAGTAGCCCTCAACCCGGGTACTTGCCGGTGATGTAGTTCTCGAGGTGGTGGATCAGCTCTTCCTGGGCCTCGATGGTCCACTTCACGAGATCGCCGATCGAGAGGACGCCGGTCACCTGCCCGTGCTCGACGACCGGCAGGTGGCGGATGCGGCGCTCGGTCATGAGCGTCATGCACTCGGCGATCGACTGGTCGGGGCCGACCGTGATCACCGGGCGGGTCATGATCTGGCCGACCGGCGTCTCCTTCGAGGAACGGCCCTGGAGGATCACCTTGCGGGCGTAGTCCCGCTCGGAGACCACGCCCACGAGCCGGCCCCCTTCGATCACGAGGAGGGCGCCGACGCGTTTCTCCGACATTGCCTCGACGGCCCGGAAGACCGAATCCGTGGGGGCGATCGAGAAGACCTGGAAGCCCTTGCGCTCCAGAAGGAAGCGGACCGGCTCGTTCAATGTCATCGCTCGCAGCTCCATAGAGGGTTCCAAGAGGCACGATCGAGCGATCGATGTCCCGTGAATATGGTTGCCCCAGGTCCCGCCCCGAGTCAAGCCCGAGAAAAGTCGCTCACCCCCCGAAGCTGACGCCCTGGGCGAGCGGCAGCTCCCGGCTGAAGTTCACCACGTTGGTCTGCCGGCGCATGTAGGCCTTCCACGAGTCGCTCCCGGCCTCGCGCCCGCCCCCCGTCTCCTTCTCGCCGCCGAAGGCGCCGCCGATCTCGGCGCCCGAGGTCCCGCAGTTCACGTTGGCGATCCCGCAGTCGCTCCCCGCCGGCGCGAGGAACGCCTCGGCCGCGAGCAGGTCGCGGGTGAAGATCGCGGAGGAGAGCCCCTGCTCGACCCCGTTGTGCAGCGCGATCGCCTCCTCCAGCGTGGCGACCTCCAGCACGTAGAGGATGGGCGCGAAGGTCTCCTGGCGCACGATCGCCATCCCCGCATGGGCCCGGACCAGCGTCGGCTCCACGAAATACCCCGGCCGGTCCAGCTTCCGCCCGCCGCAGAGGACCTCCCCGCCCTGCGCGCGCGCCGCGTCGAGCGCCTTCAGGAAGCCGGACACGGCGTCGGCGGCGATGAGCGGCCCGCACAGCGTGCCGGGCTCCAGAGGGTCGCCGATCTTCACGGAGGCGTAGGCCTTCCGGAGCCGGCGGACCAGCTCGGCCGCGATCCCCTTCTGCACGATCAGCCGCCGCGTGGTCGTGCAGCGCTGCCCCGCCGTTCCGACCGCGCCGAAGACGACCGCGCGGGTCGCGAGGTCGAGGTCGGCGTCGTCGAGCACGATCACGGCGTTGTTCCCCCCCAGCTCGAGGATCATCCGCCCGAGCCGCTTCCCGACCGTGTCGGCCACGACGTGCCCGAGCCGGCAGGAGCCGGTGGCCGAGATCAGGGGGAGGCGGCGGTCCTCGAGGAGGCGCGCGCCCACCTCGGCGTCGGGGCCGATCACGAGGTTGAAGACGCCCGGGCAGCCGTGGCGTTCCATCACGCGCTCGCAGAGGCGCTGCACGGCGACCGCGCAGAGCGGCGTGCGCGGCGACGGCTTCCAGACCATGGAATCGCCGCAGACGGCCGCGAGCGCCGCGTTCCAGGCCCAGACCGCGGTGGGGAAGTTGAAGGCGGTGATGATCCCGACCGGGCCGAGCGGATGCCACTGCTCCATCATGCGGTGGCCGGGCCGTTCGGAGGGGAGCGTGAGCCCGTGGAGCTGGCGCGAGAGGCCGACCGCGTAGTCGCAGATGTCGATCATCTCCTGCACCTCGCCCAGGCCCTCGGAGAGGATCTTCCCGCTCTCGAGCGAGACGAGGCGTCCGAGGGGGTCCTTGAGCCGGCGCAGCTCCTCGCCCAGGTCGCGCACGACCTCGCCGCGGCGCGGCGCGGGCACGAGGCGCCAGGAGCGGAAGGTCTCCGCGGCGGCGGCGGCCACGCGGTCGTACTCGGCGGCGGTGGCCATCCGCACGCGCGCGAGCGGCTTCCCGGTTGCGGGGTTCTCTGAGACCAGTTCGGCCCCGGTGGTCGGGAGCCAGCCCCGCGCGGCGGCGCCGGGGTTGGGGTCGGTGAGGCCCAGGGCCTCGAACACGTCACGCATGGCGGGCGCTCCGAAAGGGGGGAAAAGTGGGGTCAGGAGGAAATGGTGTCACTCTTCATTTCCGCGGCGGAAATGAAGAGTGACACCATTTCCTCCTGACCCCGTTTTTCCCTGACCCCTTTTAACGAAAAAGGCCCCCGGAATCCCGGGGGCCCTTCCCGTACGTCTCTTTCGAACCTAGTCCTGGACGATCTCGATCATCCTCGAGGACGAGATGGTCTGGATGCCCTGGGGAGCCTGCGGCGCCAGGACGATGTGAGCCACGTAGAACCGGACCCCGACGTACTGGTTCCCGACCGGGAGGTTCACGGTGCCCCGCGCCCGGCCGTTCATGTCGAGCACGCCCGTGAAGTTCGAGAAGACGGCGGGCGCGTAGAGCGACATCAGGAACAGCCCGTCGAAATTGAGCGGCAGGATGCGGCCCGGAGCCAGCTCGATGCCCGGCGTGTCGCCCAGCGCGGCAGCGGCCACGTAGGTGCGGCCGGCGTCTACCAGGTGGCGGAACTCGACCGTCACCGGCGCGCCCGGAATCGCCACATTCGAGAGGATCGGCTTCGGCTGGAGCGGCTGGCTGGCGGGATCGAACGGGTTCGTCTGGTCCTGGATCTCACGCGCGTTGGAGAAAGTGTCCAGGTCGTTGTCCAGCGCGGCGTCGATCGTGTGCACGTAGTTGAAGCCCGAGAAGTCGCCGCTGAAGCCGATGTTCAGGTTCTGGCCCAGCGTGATCTGCGCGAGCAGCCGGCCGTCGAGGCCGTACTTGAACACTCGGTTGAGGCCGGTCTGCGCCGGGAAGGCCACCCAGAGGTCCTGGTTGCCGTCGAAGTCCACGTCGCCCGGCGTGTTCGTGAAGTCGATGCCCTGCACGAAGTTCCCGATCGCGTCGAACTCCACCAGCTTCCGGCTCGTCTGGCAGGTCACCCAGACGTGCTCCCGGCCGTCGATCGCCAGCGCGAGCACGCCCGTGCCGTAGGGCGCCACGTTGATCGTCTGCTGGAGCTGACCGGTCGTCCGTTCGAACCGCGCGATCGTGTTCGCCTGGAAGCTGGTCACGTACAGGTAGCCCATCGCGTTGAAGGCCAGCGCGCGCGGGTCAGCGCTGATCGCAAAAGGCGAGGCCGGATACTCGGCGCCGGACTGGTCCAGCTTCGAGAGGTTCTGGCTGGTCGTGTTCACGATCCAGACGTCGTTCCCATTGACGTCCACCGTGATCATCTTCGGGCCGGTCCCGCGGAGCGTGAAGGTCTGCACCGGGGTCGGCTGGCCGATCCAGATGCGCGTGACCAGCGCACGCGTCGGCTCGGTGATCCACGCGCGGCCCTGGGCGTCGAGGGCGATGTAGGCCTCGGCGTTCAGGGGCGCTCCCGCCAGCGGGATCGTGTTCAGGATCTGGCCTGCCTGGTTGAGCCGGTACACGGTGGCGCCGGCAAACCAGACGTTGCCGTTCCGGTCCACGGCGACGCTCTTCACCGCGGTGGGAAGCGTCATCGGGTAGCCGGGGAGCACGTGGCCGTCCGGAGCCATCCGGAAGACCTGGTTGGAGCTGGCGCCGCCGATCACCCAGACCGAGTCCGTGATGGCCGCGGCGGCCGGCAGGGCGAGGGCGAGGCCGAGGACGAAGAGGCGGGCGAAGGACGGACGCATGAGCACCTCCACGGGGCACTTCGGCGTCGGGGTTGGGCCATCCGAGCGATCTGTGCCAGGGGGTCGCTACCGTGTTCGCTCGTCCGCCGGGTTCGGCTACGCGATTCTCCTCAATTCTCGCTCGCTCCCAACCGCCGCTGGCCCTTCACGGTAAGCGTGTTCTTCGCCCGGTTATCCCCAAGCTCGATCTGGACCGTGTACTTCCCCGGGGGGAGGAAGCGCCGGCGGGCGGCCCGGAACGGGTCCCCGAGGAGCTCGAACACGTCGGGATCGAGCGGCTTCTCTCCCCGAGCGGCCGGCTTCTCCTCGCCACCCTCCTCTTCTTTCTCCTCCTGGCCCTTCTCCTCCGCCTCCCCCTCCCCCTCCTTCGCCTTCGCGGCCTTGGCCAGCGCCTTCTCGCGCGCGGCCGCCTCGGCCGCGTCGGCCAGCTTCGGGTCGGCCTCGAGGCCGTACTCGACCACGTTCAGGCCCTTCGCCGACGCGCTCTCCATCGTCCGCCAGGGGTTCCCGTTCTCGTCCTCGATCGTGATCCGCGCGCCGCCGCCCTCCGCCGCGGCCCACCAGGCGATCCGCGTCACCGGCTCGTCCCGCGACCAGGTGATCCACGGGTTCTCGCCGTAGCCGCGGCGCTCGCTCCCCATGAGGCTCTTCACCGGGAAGGCCACGAGCGCCTTCGCCATCGCCGCGGGGCCGTCCAGCTTCCGGAGCGGGGTGGCGTCCGCGACCAGCACGCTCCGGCCGTGCGTGGCGACCACGAGGTCCCCCTCGCGGGGGTGCACGAGCAGGTCGTGGACCGGGACCCGCGGGAGGCCGCTTGCGAGCGGGATCCAGCCTCTGCCCCGCTCGAGCGAGACGAACACGCCCGTGTCGGTGCCGGCGTAGAGGAGGTGCTTCGCCTTCGAGTCCTCGCGCACGGTGTTCACCGGCTCGGCCGGGAGCCCCGCCGCGAGCGACTCCCAGGTCTTCCCGTGGTCGGTCGAGCGCCAGACGTAGGGCGCGAAGTCGTCGTCGCGGTAGCCGTTCTGGCTCACGTAGACCGTCCCCTCGTCGAAGACCGAGGCGACCACGCGCGTGACCCACTTCCCGGGCGCGAGCCCGCCCGACAGGTCGTTCCAGCTCGCGCCTCCGTCCCGCGTCCCCCAGACCTTCCCCTCGTCGGTCCCGACCCAGAGGACGCCGAAGCGCTTCGGCGACTCGGCGATCGACGTGATCGTGCCGAACGGGACGTCGCCCTGCTCGCGGCCGGACGTGAGGTCCTCCGAGACCGGCGCCCACGTGTCGCCGCGGTCGAACGAGCGGTAGAGGCGGTTGGCCCCGAACCAGAGGATCTCGCGCGAGTGCGGCGAGAGGATGAACGGCGTGACCCAGTTGTAGCGGAGCGGCTTCTCCTTCTTCTCCGCCGTGAACTCCGGGCGCGGCCGGATCGCCGTCCGCGCGCCCGTCTTGAGGTTCAGGCGGCTGGCGCTCCCGAACTGGGAGGCGCAGTAGACAACGTCCGGGTCCTTGGGATCGACCGCGATGCAGCTCCCGTCCCCGCCCAGGATCGTCTTCCACGCCTCGGGGTCGCTCTTCCCGGGACGGTAGGTCGAGGGCCCGCGCATCACGCCGTTGTCCTGGAGGCCGCCCAGGATGTGGTAGGGCTCCGCGTCGTCGAGCGCGAGCGTGGTGAACTGCCCCACCGGCACGTTCTTCACCGCCGTCCAGTGTTCGCCGTGGTCCCACGAGAGGTTCAGTCCGCCGTCGTTCCCGAGCGCGAGCCGGTGCGGCGCCTTCGCGTCGATCCAGAGCGCGTGGTGATCGACGTGCACGCCGCGGCGGTCGAGCCCCTTCCAGGTCTTCCCGCCGTCGGAGGAGCCCAGCGCCGGGACGCCGAAGAAGTAGACGCGCTCGGCGTCCACCGGATCGACCACGACCCGGCCGAAGTAGTAGCCGTAGGTGTGGAAGACCTTGTCGAGCCTCCCCTCGTGCGTCTTCCGCCAGGTCCGCCCGCCGTCGTCGGTGCGATAGACCTCCGGCCCGAAGGTGCTGGCCTCGAACAGCTCGGCGTTCGCGTCCTTGAGGAACTCGACCAGCTCCTCGACCTTCACCTTCCCCGCCTTCACGTCGCGCTTGAGCGCGGCGGCCTTGAGGTCCCTGAAACCGGCCCGACGGAGGAACCGGTCCAGCGCCTCGTCCGGGAGCTTCGCGAAGGTCTCGGGCGTGAAGCGGCGCAGCCGGCGCGGGGTCAGCTCGCCCGGGGGCGCTTCCTCGTCGAACGGCTCGGAGTCCGGGCGGCGCTCCTGGTGATCGACGAGCGCGTAGAGCGTGTCCGGGCGCGCGTCGCAGAGGGCCAGCCCGATGCGTCCGACGGTCGCGCCCGCGGGGAGCCCGCCGGAGAGGCGCGTCCAGGTCTCGCCGCCGTCCTCGGAACGGTGGACCCCGCTCCCCGGCCCGCTCTCGAGGAAGTTCCAGGCGGCGCGCGCTCGCTCCCACATCGCGGCGTAGAGGACCTGCGGACGCGTGGGGTGCTGCACGAGGTCGATCGCGCCGGTGCGTTCGTCGACGAAGAGCGTGCGCCGCCAGGTGTCGCCGCCGTCAGTGGATTTCCAGACGCCGCGCTCCGCGTTCTCCGTGTAGAGGTGGCCCACCGCCGCCACGAAGACCGTGCGCGGGTCGCGCCGGTCCACGAGGACGCGGCCCACGTGGTGGGAGTCGTGGAGGCCCATGTTCCGCCAGCTCTTTCCGCCGTCGGTGGTGCGGAAGACGCCGGTGCCGGCGTAGCTGGTGCGGCTGGAGTTGCTCTCGCCGGTGCCGATGTAGATCGTCTGCGCGGCGCGGTCGGCGACCGCGACGTCGCCGATGGTGATCGAGGACTCCTGGTCGAAGAGCGGGGTCCAGCTCCCGCCCTGGTTGTCGGTGCGCCAGAGCCCGCCGGTTGCGTAGGCCACAAGGAGGGAGTCGGGCCGGTCGGGGACGCCCTCGAGGTCCACGACGCGCCCTCCCTGGACCTCGGGCCCGATGCTCCGGAAACGGAGCGCCTGGAAAGGCGAAGCCGCCTCCATCTCCAGGCGGCGCGTCCAGCCCTCGAGCCGGGCCGCTGCGTCCATGCCCCGGCGGGGAGGATGGAACTTCGCGCGTTCCTCCTCCTTGGTGAGCGGCGGTTTCTGCCCGGCGGCGAAGGCGGAGAGCAGGAGGGCGAGCGACGCGGACGCGAAGCGGCGGATCGGTTTCACGCGCGACTCCTCGGGAGAAGACCGGCGGGAAGCTACGCGCTCGCGCCCGCCTTTTCCACCGCCTTCCCGACCCCCTGGACCCACCCACGTGGTTGGCTCGCCCGCCAGGCATCCCCCTGTATCAGCGAGGTAACCGGGCGTCGCTTTTCCTCGAACGGCCGGGCCGGGCGCCGCGTCCAAGGGGGTGGAAACCACCTGAAAGGAGTCGTCTCATGCGCTGGTCCCTGATCCTCCTCATCGGCGTCCTGTTCCTGCTCCACGCCGCCGCCCGCGCCATCTCCGAGGACGAGACGAAGCGGGCCGCGCCGGCCGTGAAGACCGAGCCCGTCCCGGGGGCGAAGCCGAAGCCCCTCAGTGAGAGCACCCGGCGCGGACTGGAGTGGCTGGCGAAGCAGCAGCTCGAAAACGGAGGGTGGGGCCAGGGGGAGGAGTCGGCCGGCATGGGCGGGGGTCGCCCGTTCCGCGACACCCCCAACGTGGCCGACACCTGCATGGCCGCGCTGGCGCTGGTCCGCTCGGGGAGCACCCCGGCCCAGGGCCCGCACGCGAAGCCCCTCGCCGCCGCGATCGGGTTCGTCTGCGGGCAGATCGAGGCGGCCGACGCGGACTCGCTCTCGGTGACCGGCGTCCAGGGGACGCGCGTGCAGGGGAAGCTCGGCACCTTCATCGACACGTTCCTCGCGAACCTGCTGCTCGCCGAGACGCGCGGCAAGATGCCCGACGAGGCGGCGAACCGGCGCCTCCAGGCGGCGCTGGACAAGGTGCTGCGGAAGATCGGCAAGAACCAGAAACAGGACGGCTCGTGGGACGGCCAGGGCTGGGCGCTCGTCCTCTGCCAGTCGGTGGCGTCCAAGGGCCTGAACCGCGCGGCGCAGCTCGGCGCCCAGGTCGCCCCCGAGGTCCTCGAGCGCGCGCAGAAGAAGGCGCAGCAGAGCTTCGACGGGAAGTCCTTCGACTCGGCCGGCTCGGCGGGTATCCCCCTCTACGCGACCGCCGGCAACTTCTCGGCCCTGTCGGAAGCCGACGTCACGAACCGGAGGACGGAGGTCGGGCTCCGGGACCGCCTGGTCGGGGCCAAGGACGACAAGGAACGCGCCGGCATCCAGCAGAAGCTGGATCGGATCGATCAGAGCAGGAAGATCCAGGCGGAGGCCGAGAAGACCGTGCTCCGCCAGATCGACGACCCCCAGTTCGTGGCCGGCTTCGGCTCCAACGGCGGCGAGGAGTTCCTGAGCTACATGAACATCAGCGAGAGCCTGCTCGTGAAGGGAGGACCGGAGTGGCGGGAGTGGGACGCCGCGATGGCGGCGAACCTGGGCCGCATCCAGAACCAGGACGGGAGCTGGACCGGCCACCACTGCATCACCGGCCGGACCTTCTGCACGTCTGCCGCGCTCCTGGTGCTCCTGGCCGACCGGACCCCGGTCCCGCCGCAGGCCGCGACGGCGCCGGCGCCCGCGGGGAAGTGATGCGGTTCCTGGGAGCGGCCGGTTGAGGCGGGCCCGACGGTTCGCCCTGCCCGGACTCGGGCTCCTTCTCCTCGCCGGCTGCTCCCGGGGACCGGTTCCGCTCAAGGAACGACTGGACCGCTCGCTCGCGCGGGCGGTCCGGTTCCTCGTCGCCGCGCAGTCCGAGGACGGCGCCTGGCGCTCGAGGGCCTACGGAACGATGGCGGAGGGATTCTCGCTCACCCCCGTCGCGCTCAAGACGCTCCTCTTCGGGCTCCCCACCGAGGAGGCCGACGCGGCGACCCGGAAGGGGCTCGAGTGGCTCGCCGCGCACCCCGCGGACGCGGCCGGACCCTTCCCGGTCTACACCGCCTCGCTGGCCGCAATCGTGCTCACCAAGGCGGGCGGCGACGCGAAGGCGCGCGACGCGTGGCTGGACCTCCTCCGGAGGCACCAGCTCGTCGAGGAGCAGGGGTACTCGCCGGAAGACCTCTCCTACGGCGGCTGGAGCTACTCGGTCGCGCCCCCCCGCCGCGGCGATCCGCGCGCCCGCGAGGCCGACCTCTCCTCGACCACCTTCGCGCTCGGCGCGCTCCGCTACTGCGGCGCGCCCCGCGACGACCCGGCCGTGCGCCGGGCGCTCCGCTTCGTGGAACGCTGCCAGAACCTGGGCGGCGGCGATCCCCAGCTCGACGACGGGGGCTTCTTCTTCTCCCCCTCCGACGAGCTCCCCAACAAGGCGGGCGCGGCGAGCGACCGCTCGGGACGCGGTCGCTTCCGCTCCTACGGGACCATGACCGCCGACGGCGCGCGCGCGCTGCTCCGCTGCGGGCTCCCGCCGTCGCACGAGCGCGTGGCTGCCGCGCGCGCCTGGCTGGAGCGGCGCTTCTCGGCCGTAGTGCCCCCGGGCGACTTCGATCCGGCGCGCGAGGGGGAGCGGCAGGGCGCCTTCTTCTACTGGTGCTGGAGCGTCGCGCACGCCTTCCGCGCGCTGGACGTCGGGACGGGGGCCGGACGCCCGTGGGTGGTGGAACTGGCCGAGGGGCTGCTCCGGTGCCAGCGCCCGGACGGGAGCTGGCAGAGCGGATCCGGCTGGGTGAAGGAGGACGATCCGCTCGTGGCCACGCCGCTCGCGGCGGGCGCGCTCGGGGTCTGCCGGCTCTTCCTTTGACAGCCGCTCTCGGGCCTCGTAGCTTCTCGCCCGACTCCTGCGAAGCAACCACTCATACCCGACGACCATTGAGAGGCCCTTCACATGCAAACGTCCTTCTCGATGGACGCGGGAGCCTTCGGCTGCCGGCTCGCGCCGAGCGATGCCTATCGCTTCGCCAAGGGCCACGAGATCGCGTCGTCCACGGGCCAGCGGGTGCGGCTCTCGCGCCCGCTGGACTTCATGGTGGTGACCGACCACTCGGACGGGTTTGGTTTCTTCCCCATGCTGATCGCCGGAGATCCGAAGATCGTGAGCGACCCGCAGGGCCGCAGATGGCACGAGATGATCGCGTCCGGGAAAGGCGGGGACGCCGCGCTGGAGATCGTCATCAGCCTGGGCAAGGGCACGATCTCGAAGGCCATCTTCCCCGTTCCGGGCACCACCGCCTTTCGAGGGGCCTGGCAGGAGACGATCAAGGCCGCGGACGAGGCCAACGAACCCGGTCGGTTCACCGCGTTCATCGGGTTCGAATGGACTTCGACCACGGGCGGCAACAACCTGCATCGCAACGTCATCTTCCGGGAGAGCGGGGAAAGGGCCGGCCGGGTCGAGCCGTTCGTGACCACGAAGCCGTACGGCAGCGACGACCCCCGCGACCTGTGGAAGTGGATGGCGGCGACCGAGGAGAAGACCGGCAGCGAGCTGCTGACGCTGGCGCACAACGGGAACGGGAGCAACGGACGGATGTTCCCGATCATCGAGTCGTTCACCGGGAAGCCGGTGGACCGGGAGTACGCCGAGCTGAGGGCGCGCTGGGAGCCGCTCTACGAGGCCACGCAGATCAAGGGGGACGGCGAGACGCGTCCGCTGCTCTCTCCCAACGACGAGTTCGCCAACTTCGAGAGATGGGACAAGGGCAATGTCGACCTGACGGAGCTCAAGAAGCCCGAGATGCTGGAGTTCGAGTACGTCCGCTCCGGCCTCAAGAACGGCCTCAAGCTCGAGGCGGAGCTGGGGATCAACCCGTACAAGTTCGGGCTGGTCGGGAGCACCGATTCGCACACCGCGCTCACGGCCGTCGAGGAGAACAACTTCTTCGGCAAGCACAGCGGGGCGGAGCCCAGCTCCCATCGCGCGACCCATGCTTTCCTGAAGAGCACCGACGGCAGCAAGGTCGTCATGGGTTGGGAGATGACGGCCGCCGGATACGCCGCGGTGTGGGCGACCGAGAACACGCGCGAGGCGATCTTCGACGCCCTGAAGCGCCGCGAGACCTACGCGACCACCGGGCCGCGCATGCTCGTCCGCCTCTTCGCGGGGTGGGACTTCGAGCCGAAGGACGCGGAGGACCGCATGCTCGCGAAAACCGGCTGCACGAAGGGCGTGCCGATGGGCGGCGACCTGCAGGACGCCCCCGCCGGCAGGTCGCCCACCTTCCTGATCGGAGCGCTCAAGGACCCGGTCGGCGCGAACCTCGACCGGATCCAGGTCATCAAGGGCTGGCTGGACCGGGACGGCAGGACCCAGGAGCGGATCTACGACGTGGCCGTGTCCGACGGCCGCAAGGTCGACGGGGAAGGCCGCTGCCGGACGCCGGTCGGCGACACGGTGGACGTGAAGAACGCCACGTGGACGAACACCATCGGCGCCGGCGAGCTGATCTCGGTCTGGAAGGACCCGGACTTCGACCCGTCGCTGCGCGCGTTCTACTACGTGCGCGTGCTCGAGATCCCGACGCCGCGGTGGACGGCCTACGACGCGAAGTACTTCGGTCTCGAGCTCCCGAAGGAGGTGCCCATGACCACGGTCGAGCGCGCCTACACGTCGCCCATCTGGTACACGCCCGCCGCCTCCGGAGGCCGGTGATGCGACGGCTGCTCCAGGAACCGCTGCTCCATTTCCTGCTGCTCGGGGGGGCCCTGTTCGGCCTCCATGGGCTGTTGCCCGGGACCGGGGAGGCCGCGCCGGACCGGATCGTGGTTTCGGCCGGACAGATCCAGAGCCTCGAGACCACGTTCGCGCGGACCTGGCAGCGGCCGCCGACCGCTCAGGAGCTGGACGGGCTGATCGACGACTACGTCCGTGAGGAGGTTCTCTCCCGCGAGGCGCAGTCGCTGGGGCTGGATCGCGAGGACAGCGTCATCCGCCGGCGGTTGCGGCTGAAGATGGAATTCATCGCCGACGACGTCGCGGCGGCGCGCGAGCCGACGGACGCGGAGCTCCAGGCATACCTCGACGCGCGCCCCGACGGGTACCGGCACGAAGCCCGGTGGTCCTTCAAGCAGGTCTGGTTCGACCGGGTCCGTCGGGGCGCCGGAACGGACGCCGCCGCCCGGGAGGCGCTGGCCGGGCTCCAGGCGGCCGGCGCGGCTTCGGCGAGGCCTTCGCCGCCGCGGTGGCGAAGGCCGGGACGGGCCGGCGGATGGGACCGATCGAGTCCGGGCACGGTACGCACCTGGTCTGGATCCGGGAACGTACCGAGGGCCGGGTGCCGGCACTGGCGGAGGTGCGCGAGGCCGTGAAGCGCGACTGGGCGACCGAGCAGCGGGCGGCGGCGAACGAAAGGCTGTACGCATCGCTCCGCCGGAAGTACGCCGTGACGATCGAGGAGGCTGCGCGATGACGCGCCTTCCGCCGCGGGCGGCCCTGACCCTCCTCCTGGCCGCCACCGGAACGCTCGCGCACGAGGTCCGGCCCGCGTACCTCGAGCTGCGCCAGACCGGCGCCGAGCGCTATGACGTGCTCTGGAAGGTCCCCGCCCGCGGCGACTCGCGGCTGGGCGTGTACGTCCGGTTCCCCCAGGCGTGCCGGGCGATCGGCCAGCCCCGCGGCGGTTTCGTGAACGACGCCTTCGTCCAGCAGTGGACGGTCGAGGCGCCCGGCGGGCTCGCCGGCCGCGAGGTGCGCGTTGACGGACTGGCGGGGACGCGGACGGACGTGCTCGCGCGCGTCGAGCGGCTCGACGGCACCACGCAGGTCGCGCGACTCACGCCGGCCAACGCGGTCTTCACGATCGAGGCCGCCGCGAGCGGGGCGCGCGTCGCCGGCGCCTACCTGGGGCTCGGCATCGAGCACATCCTGCTCGGCATCGACCACCTGCTGTTCGTGCTGGCGCTCCTGATCCTCACCCGCGGCGGATGGAAGCTGGTCCAGACCGTCACCGCCTTCTCGGTGTCGCACAGTCTCACGCTGACGGCGGCGACGCTCGGGTTCGTGCACGTGCCGCAACGGCCGGTCGAAGCGGTCATCGCGCTCAGCATCGTGTTCGTGGCCGCGGAGATCGTGCGCGGCTTCCGGGGACGCCGGGGCCTGGCCGCGCGCGCGCCGTGGATCGTGGCGTTCGCGTTCGGCCTCCTGCACGGCCTGGGGTTCGCCGGCGGCCTCAGCGAGGTCGGCCTGCCCGAGGGGCACATCCCCACCGCGCTCCTCTTCTTCAGCGCCGGCGTGGAGACCGGCCACCTGCTGTTCGTGGCCGCGGTGCTCGGCCTCATCGCGGTCGGCCGGCGCGCGCGCGTCGCGCTGCCGCGGTGGGCGCCGCTCGCGCCGTCCTACGCCATCGGGAGCGTGGCGGTGTTCTGGATGATCCAGCGCGTCGCGGCGTTCTGAGGGGGTCGGGGCCCCTTTCTCCTCCTTTGACGGCCACGCCGCGCCCGCCTAACCTGTCCGGCGCCTGCACCCACTCGAAAGGAGACCTTCATGCGCCCCACCGCCCTCCTCGCCCTTCCCCTGCTCGCGTCGATGGCCGTGGCCCAGCCGGGCCACTACACCGCCTATCCGATCGACGACCTCCACGGGTTCTTCGGACACTGGGCCTTCTTCGGAGCCCTGGTCATCATGGGCGCGCCGCCGGGCTCGGACGAGGCCCGCTGCCAGGAGCTCGTCCTGGCGCACAACCTGCCCGCGAACGGGGCCCTGATCACCGGGATCGAGGTTTCCCCCCACTTCCTGGGCCAGATCACGTACTCGACGCTCGAGATCCGGCTCGGCCACTCGCCGGTCCAGGCGCTCACCACGTCCTTCGCGGCGAACAACCCGAGCCCGCAGCTCGTCTACGCGAGCTCGAACCAGACCATCAACTGGAGCAGCACGACCCAATGGGTCCCGTTCCCGTTCCAGACCCCGTTCCTCTACAGCGCCGGGAGCAACCTCGTGCTCGAGGTGAAGAAGATCATCAACCGCGGGATGACCACGAGCGGGACGGTGTCGCACCAGATGCAGAACGGCCCGATGCGGAACGACCTCCCGACCCCGATGTGGGCCGAGGGGCCGCTCGGGAGCGGCGCGGCCAACGCGCCCAGCGGGCTCCTCTACGGCGGGCCGCCGATGCTGGTCCGTTTCCGCTATGCCAACGAGCCCACCCTCGTGATCAAGAGCACGCCGCCGGGCGGGACCTACTTCCGGCTCGGCGCGACGGTCACGTTGACCGTGCAGGGGAACCCGGGCGAGCTGTTCGTGAACACGATCGACGTGGGGCTCGCCCCGACCCCGCAGCTCATCCCGCCGATCAACGGCTTCTACTACCTCCAGGCGATCTTCAACCTGATGTTCGTCGGCGTCGTCGGCGGCGGGGGCACGGGCCCGTTCTCGTTCACGATCCCGAACGCGCCCCCGCTCGTCGGGACGCACGCGTACTTCCAGTCCCTCACGGCGGGGGCCTCGATCACGTGGACGAACGCGGTGGACGCGATCGTGCAGCCGTAGAAATGGTGCCACTCTTCATTTCCGCGGCGGAAATGAAGAGTGGCACCATTTCCTCTACGGCCAGAACCCCTGGGTCATCAGGATCGGCGCGGCGCCGGGGACGTTCTTGTTGCGATCCCAGAGCTCCCAGAGCACGTCCCCCCAGGCCCGGAGCCGGCTGAACCAGGGGTTCGTCTGCGCCACGTAGGCCCAGGGCGGGAGCGTCCGCCGCCCCGTGCCGCGGATCTCGTCGCGCAGGAACTCCACGTACTCGCGCGAGGTCGTCTGGTAGTACAGCGACACCACCACCCGGTCGCCGCCCGGCGGCACCCAGACCCGCACTTCGTCGTAGCCCCCCGCGTACTCCGCCTCGGTGAAGAGCGTCGGCATCGGGTCGCCGCCCACGACCGGCTCGCATCCCCGCGCGCGCGCCTGCGCGATCCGGAAACCCCGGGGCGGGATCCGGTTGTCCTTCAGGACCCCCGTCGAGAGCACGAAGTGGAAGGTCCGCTCCTCCCCCGTCAGCGCGCTCGACCGGTGCGCCTCGTAGACGAGCGCATCGCGATGGCTCTCGCCCGGCCCGAGCGGCGGGCTGCCCGGCGCGTGGTGGGGATCGAGCCCGCGGAGCGTCCCGGCCGCCGCGTCATAGGGATTCACCTCGTGGATCGTCTGGGTGCCGCTCAGGAGCTTCACGTTGACGAACATCCGCCGCCCCTCGGGGAAGCCGGTGATCAGCTTGTGCCCCGTCTGGTTCTGGATGCGGAAGGTCAGCTCGCCGGTCGCGGGCGCGTACTTCAGCCCTGCGATCGAGGCCGCGCGGCGGAGCGTCTCCTGCACGCGCGCCACGCCCGCAAGCAGCGCCTGCGGGTCCAGCGTCACGCCGCCGCTCAGCTCCATGGTCAGGAGCGCGGGCTGGTCCAGGAGCTGGCGATTGCGGGAATCGTAGTTGGGCGAGCTGGGGACGGTGCTCGCGAGCAGCCAGGGGACCCAGGCGTTCCCCCCGGTCAGGTCATGGAAGGGCTGCCCGCTCCGATGGTGCTCGGGGCTCTCGGTGGGCCGGAGCGGCGCGATGCCGAGGAAGCACCCGCGCCCGACCACGTCCGGCATATGGCAGTCCTGACAGCTCCCGATGAAGTTGCCCGCGCGCGACGTGGTGAAGACCGCCGGGGAGAACGGCCCGATCCCGGGAGCGCCTCCCGGCTGGCCGTAGTCGGACAGCAGGAACTCCGAGAAGGTCCGCTCCACGGGCGCGTAGGAGTGCGCCGGGTCCTCCTCGGAGGCGAGGATCGCGCGCCCGTCGCCGGGCAGCGTCCCCTCGAATCTCAGGTTGGCGAGCGCCGGGTTCGAGACGTCGTGGCAGGTGCCGCAGAAGTAGCGGCTCTTGTGATACCTGCTGTAGCGGAAGTCGTGCAGCGGCTGCGCGTCGGCGAACGAGGCGCGCTTCTCGGCCCGGCGGCTGACGAAGTACTGCCCGCCGCCGTTCTCGTCGTACTTGAAGCTGAACGGGCGGCCGTTCCGGAAGAAGGAGAGCCCGGAGAAGTTCCGCACCGTGCGCGCCTCGGTCTGGTCCGCGTCGAGCGTCCGCCAGGCCGCGGTCCGCGAGTTGTACGGGCCGAGCGCCTCATCCCAATCGGTGCCCTCGCGCCGGCCGGAGAAGGTCTCCTCGTGGAACGGGTCGTACATGCGGTGGCAGAAGTCGCACTGCACGCCGTCGAAGTCGCTGCCGGTCATCGAGGAGCCGTTGGGCGGCTCGGAGCGACCGGCAATCCAGCCGCGCGGCAGGTGGCACCGGAGGCAGAGGTCCGTCGCGTTCGGGCGGCCGATGGCCCAGAGCGAGTCCTGGCCCGCCACGGCGAGGCAGGACCAGAAGAGCGGGTCGCGCGCGGCCTGCGCCATCATGCTCCCGCGCCACGCGAAGCCCGGCTCGGCGGCGGGATCGTAGTTGAAGTGGCACGTCTGGCAGTTGCGCGCCGCGTCGAGCGTGACACCGTCGCCCGGCTGCGTCCCGGGCATGCGGACGAGGGGATCGTTCCGGACCGGGAGATACTGGGCGGGCGCGGGCGAGGCGAGGAGAGCGACGAGACCGGCGAGCGAGAGGGAACGGGCGCGGATCATCGATCTCCTTCCGCCCCGGGACGTCCGGGGCCGGCGCGTAGGATAGCGGAATGGACCCTGTGGTGCACCGCCTGCCGGCCGGCGGCGGCCTCGTCCTGTCTGTGGATGAGACACTCCCCGCGGGCGCGCCGCGCTCGACGGCCGTCTGGCTCCCCGGGCTGGGCTCGGACCGGCGGGGGGAGAAGGCGGTCCTCCTCGCGCGGCGGCTGTCCGGAAGCGGGCGGCGGTTCCTCTCGATGGACTTCGAAGGACACGGGGACTCGACGGGGGACTTCGCGGGCGTCACCGTGAGCCGGCATCTCCGGGACCTGGAGGTCGTCCGGCGCGCGCTCCTGGGCTCCGAGCGACCGGTCCTGATCGGCTCGTCGATGGGAGGCCTCGCCGCGGCGGTGGCGGCGGCGCGCGAGCCGGCGCTGGCGCGCGCGCTGGTGCTGATCGCGCCGGCGTTCGGGCTGGCGCGCCGGATGGAGGCGCGGCTCGGGCCCGAGGGCGTGGAGCGGTGGCGGCGCACCGGGCGGCTCGAGGGGTGGAGCGAGGACATCACCGTCCCGCTCGGCTGGTCCTTCCTCGAGGACGCGCGCCGCGTGGACGACGACGCGGTCGCCGCGGCGATCGCCGTGCCCGTGCTGCTCGTCCACGGGACGGAGGACGACACGGTGCCGGTGGAGGAGAGCGACCGCTTCCGCGCGCGCGCCCGGGCGCCGGTCGAGTACGTGAGGCTCGAGGGAGGGACGCATCGGCTCGAGCGCCAGCGCGAGGCGCTGGCGGACGCGGTCGTCCGGTTCCTCGACCGGCTGCGCCTGTAGGAAATGGTGCCACTCTTCATTTCCGCCGCGGAAATGAAGAGTGGCACCATTTCCTGTTACCGACGCGTTACCCCGGGCCGCGGCACTTCTTCGTACCTTGGAGGACGAAAGGAGGCCCGCACATGCGCGCGACGATCCTGACCCTCACGCTCCTCGGCCCGCTCGCGGCCGCCCAGCACCATCACCACGGCCTGGGCTCCGCCTCGCACGTCGTCTTCCCCCCCTCGCGCGTCTTCGGGCTCGCCGGCGCCGGCGACCCGGTGGCGCTCGAGGGCGTGCGCGCGCACGTCCGGATCGACGACGGCCGCGCCGCCACCACGCTCGAGGTCGCCCTCCGGAACCCGGCCGCGCGCCCCGCCGAGGCCGTGCTGCTCCTCCCCGTCCCCGAGCGCGCCTCGATCGTCTCGTTCGAGTTCGAGGGCCCCGCCCGCGAGCCGACCGCCCGCCTCCTCCCGCGCGACGAGGCCCGCCGCCTCTACGACTCCATCGTCGCCCAGACCCGCGACCCGGCCCTCCTCGAGTTCGCCGGCTGGCAGGCGGTCCGCACCAGCGTCTTCCCGGTCCCCGCCCATGGGACCCAGCGCGTCCGGCTCGTCTACGAGCAGCTCCTGGAGGTGGACGGCGACCGCTTCGACTACCGCCTCCCGCGCAGCGTGTTCCCGACGCCCGGGACCCCGTGGCAGATCACGGCCGAGGTCCGTTCGTCGAGCCCGATCGCCGCGATCTACTCGCCGAGCCACGACCTCGCAGTCACGCGCACGGGCCCGGGCCGCGCCACCGCGACGCTCACCGGGCGCGGCGCGGCCGAGCCCGGCCCGCTCCTCCTCTCGGTGCTGGTACGGCGCGACGACCTCACCGCGTCGCTCTACGCGTGTCCCGACCCGCGCGTGGGCGGCGGCTGGTTCCTCCTCCTCGCCGGCCTCCCGGACCAGCTCCCCGACCGGCCGGTCCGGCGCGAGGTCACGCTGGTCCTCGACCGCTCGGGCAGCATGGCCGGCGGGAAGATGGAGCAGGCCCGCGCCGCCGCCCTGCAGGTGCTGGAGGGGCTCGACGCAGGCGAGTGGTTCAACGTGATCGACTACGCGACCACCGTCTCGAGCTTCGCGCCCCGGCCCGTCCGGAAGGACCGCCCGACGCTGCACCAGGCGCGCGAATACCTCGCCGCGCTCCGGCCCTCCGGCGGGACGAACCTTCATGACGCGCTCCTCGAGGCGCTCCGCCCCGAGCCCGCGCCCGGGACGCTGCCCCTCGTCCTCTTCCTCACCGACGGCCTCCCCACCGTCGGGACCACGTCGGAAGCCGCCATCCGGCAGCTCGCCGAGCGCGGGAACCGCCACGGCCGGCGCGTGTTCACCTTCGGCGTGGGCTTCGACGTGAACGTCCCGCTGCTCGACCGGATCGCCGAGACGACCAGGGCCCGCAGCACCTTCGTGCAGCCGAAGGAGGACGTCGAGGTCCGCGTCGAGCAGGTCTTCCGCCGGCTGCGCGGCCCGGCGCTCGCCGCGCCCGAGCTGACCGCGCTCGACGCCGGCCGGCGCGTGACCACGCGCGCCGTCCGCGAGCTGATCCCCGCGCGCCTCCCCGACCTCTTCGAGGGGGACCAGCTCGTGGTGCTCGGCCAGTACGGCGGCGAGGAGCCGCTCCACTTCCACCTCGCGGGCGACTTCCGGGGCAGGCGCCGGGCCTTCGAGTTCCGCTTCGACCTCTCCGCCGCCTCGACCCGCAACTCCTTCGTCCCGCGCCTCTGGGCCAGCCGGAGGATCGCGCTCCTCGTGGACGAGCTGCGTCAGGCCGGCGCGAACGGGCCCGTCGCGGCTGCGCCCGGCCCGGGCGCCGATCCCCGCCTCAAGGAGCTGGTGGACGAGATCGTCCGGCTCTCGACCGAGTTCGGCGTCCTCACCGAGTACACCGCCTTCCTGGCCACCGAAGGGACCGACCTCGGGGACTGGCGGCGGCTGGTGGAGACCTGCGGGGGGGAGCTGGACCGCCGCGCGGTGCAGAACCGCTCGGGCGGCTGGGCGGTGGCCCAGGGCCGGAACGTCCAGGCCCAGCGGGACCAGAGCTGCCTGAACGCCATGAACCGCTACCTGGACGAAAACCAGAACCAGGTCGAGATCACGGGTGTCCAACAGGTGTGCGACCGGGGGATGTTCCAGCGGGGGAACCGCTGGATCGACGGACGGCTGGTGGCCGCCCGGGCCGCGCTCACCCCCCACCGGGTGGTCGAGCTCGGCACGCCGGAGCACGCCCGGCTCGTGGACGCGCTGGTCGCCGAGGGGCGGCAGGCGCTGCTCTCGCTCGCGGGCGAGGTCCTGATCGCCGGCGAGGACGGCAACGTTCTGGTCCGCAACGTCAAGTAAGGAGAAAGTCATGACTAGGTATTGCCTGGCCGCGTGCGCGGCTCTCCTCCTCGGCTCGCTCGCGGCCCGCGCCCAGACGGCGCCCGCGCCGGCAGCGGCCCGGGCCGTGGACCTGGCGATCTGCCTCGACACGAGCGGAAGCATGAACGGCCTGATCGACGCGGCCCGGCAGAAGCTCTGGGCCATCGTGAACGACCTCGCGCTGGCGCGGCCGGCGCCGCGGCTCCGCCTCGCGCTGCTCAGCTTCGGGAACAACGGGCATCGCAAGGAGGACGGCTGGGTCTCGATCCTGGTCCCGTTCACCGAGGACCTCGATCTCGTCTCCCAGAGGCTCTTCGCGCTGACCACGAACGGCGGGGAGGAGTACGTGGGCCGCGTCCTCCAGGCGGCCACCGACCGGCTGGAGTGGAGCCGCTCGCCCGACGCGCTGAAACTGATCTTCGTGGCGGGGAACGAGTCCGCCGACCAGGACCGGGAGGTCCCCTTCCGCGACGCCTGCAAGAAGGCGATCGGCCGCGGGGTCCAGGTGAACCCGGTCTACTGCGGACCGGGCGCGGGCGATGAGGCAACCCTCTGGCGCGAAGTGGCAACGCTCGCCGACGGCCATTTCGCGGCCATCGACCACAACCACGGGACGGTGGCGATCACGACCCCCTTCGACACGGACCTCCAGAAGCTGGGCGGCGACCTGAACGCGACCTACGTGCCGCTGGGACGGAAGGGCGCCGAGGGGTGGCAGAACCAGTTCGACCAGGACAAGAACGCCGCTTCGGTCAACGAGGCCACCGCGGCCGGGCGCGCCGCGACCAAGGCCAGCATGCTCTATGTCTGTTCCTGGGACCTCGTGGACGCCTGCGCCCAGAAGCAGGTGAAGCTCGAGGACGTGAAGGACGAGGACCTCCCCGAGGCGCTCCGGAAGATGACGGTCGAGGAGCGGCGGAAGCACCTGGAAGAAATGTCAAAACGCCGGGAGGCCCTCAAGCGTCAGATCCAGGAGCTGGAGGCGAAGCGCCAGGCGCATCTCGCCGCCGAGATGAAGAAGAGCGCGCTCAGCGCCGACCAGGCCTTCGACTACGCGGTGCGCGCCGCCGTGCGCGCCCAGGCGGCGGCGAAGGGGTTCGAGTTCGAGGCGAAGAGCGCCGGACGGGAATAGGCTCGGAGGCGGCGGAGGTCGAAGGTGTCGATGAGACCGGCGGCCGCCGGGCCTCGAGAGACGTGATGTCGATTCCATGACCGCACCCGCGATCCTGGTGGTCGAGGACGACCGCGCCATACGGCGCGGTCTCGTGGACGCGTTGCGTTCGGGCGGCTACTCGGTGCTGGAGGCGGCCGACGGCGCCGAGGGACTCGAGATCGCGCTCCGCGCCGCCGTGGACCTCGTGCTGCTCGACGTCCTGCTCCCCCGGCGGAACGGGTTCGAGGTCCTCGAGGAGCTGCGGCGGGCGAAGCCCACGCTGCCGATCATCCTGGTGACCGCGAAGGGCGCCGAGTCCGACCGCGTCCAGGGCCTCAAGACCGGCGCCGACGACTACGTGGTGAAGCCCTTCAGCGCGCGCGAGCTGCTCGCGCGCGTGGAGGCCGTGCTCCGGCGCTCCCCCGAGCGGCCGGGCGCGGTGCGGGTGCTGCACGTGGACGGGCGCGTCATCCACCTCGAGCGGCGGGAGGTGCGTTTCTCGGACGGGCGGTGCTGCCAGCTCTCCGAGCGCGAGACCGAGCTGCTCCACTACCTCGCGGCGGCGCGCGGCCGCGCCGTGGCCCGCGAGGAGCTGCTCCAGCGCATCTGGGGCCTGAACCCGACGGGCGTCGAGACCCGCACGATCGACATGCACGTCGCGCGGCTCCGCGACAAGCTGGGCGACGACCCCTCGGCGCCGCGGATCATCCGGACCGTGCGCTCGAAGGGCTACATGCTCGCGTCGGACGCGGCGCCGGGGGCGCGATGAGCCGTCCGGGGCGCGCCTGGTGGCTGGCCTCCGGCGCGGGAGCCGCCGCGGTGGCCGCCGTGCTCGTCTGGGTCACCGTGCTGGCGCTGGGCCTCGAGGCCGGCGAGGCGCGGGCCCGCGCGGAGGCGCGCTTCCAGGAGTCGGTCCGGCTCGCGCTCTGGCGGATGGACTCGTGGCTGGGGCCGCTGCTCGCCTCCGAGGCCGCGCGTCCCTACTTCGAGTACCAGCCCTACTATCCGCAGAACCGCGCGTACACGCGCGTGCTCAGCCAGATCCGGCCGGGGGAGGTGCTCACGCCGTCCCCCCTGCTCACGTTCCGCTCCGAGTACTTCCCGCTCCACTTCCAGGTGGACGGGGCCGTGGTCACGTCGCCGCAGGTGCCCGAGGGGAGCCAGCAGGAGCTGGCCGAGTCCACGCTGCTCTCGACCGGGCGCCTGGGCGAGAACGGCGCGGTGCTCGAGCGGGTGCGGACGCTCTGGCGGCCGGAGTCGGCGGCGGCGCGGGTAAGTCTGATCGAGGGGTGCGTGACCAGCGCCGAGCCGGAGAAGTGGCAACGGGCGCAGCAGCGCGGGCAGGTCGCCGGGCCGATGCAGCAGCTCGACCTCCAGGCTCAGACCGCGATGTCGCAGGAGGAGTTCACCCAGCGCTTCAGCAACTACCGGGACCAGCAGATCAAGAACGCGGACGCCAACGTCAACGCCAACGAGGCGGCGCAGCCTCCGCTCCCCGAGCTGGCCGTGACTCTCGGGCCGCTGGTGCCGGTGTGGCTGGCGCCCGGCGAGCTGGCGTTCGTGCGCCGGGTCCAGATGGGGAAGCGGCTCCTCCACCAGGGCCTCCTGGTGGACTGGCCGCGGCTCCGGGACGCCCTGGTCGGGCGGGTAAGTGAGCTCCTCCCGGGCGCGTCGCTCCGCCCCGCCGCCGAGGCGGCGCTCACCGAGGACCACGGCGGGCGGCGGCTCGCGACCGTGCCGGCCGAGCTGGACGCGCCGCCGCCGGCGCCCACGCCGATCCCGTTCCTGACGCCGACGCGGATCACGCTCGGACTCGCGTGGCTCGGCGTGCTGGGTGCGATCGTGGCGGTGGGGTTCACGCTCCGCTCGAGCATCGACTTCGGCGAGCGGCGGAGCCGTTTCGCCTCCGCGGTCACGCACGAGCTGCGGACGCCGCTCACGACCTTCCGGCTCTACTCCGAGATGCTGGCGGACGGCCTGGTGCGGGAGCCCGGGCAGCGCGAGGTCTACTTCCGGACGCTCCGGGACGAGTCGGCGCGGCTCGCGACGCTGGTGGAGAACGTGCTCGCCTACGCGCGCCTCGAGGAGGGGCGGCTGCCGCGGCGGCGCGAGCGCCTCCCGGCGACGGAACTGGTCGCGCGCTCGCTTCCCGCACTCGAGCGGCGGGCCGCGGACGCGGGGCTGCGCATCGAGACCGGGCTCGAGGGTGCGGAGACCTTCGAGGTGGACGTGGACCCGGAGGCGGTCGGGCAGGTGCTCTTCAACCTCGTGGACAACGCCTGCAAGTACGCGGCGGAGGGGCAGCCCGGCGTGATCCGGCTGGAGGTCGCGGGGCGGGGCGGCGCGGTGGCGCTGTCCGTGCGCGACCAGGGGCCGGGCATCTCGGAGGCCGCGGCGCGGCGCCTGTTCGTCCCCTTCGACCGCGGCGACCGCGGGCCCGGGGACACGATCCCCGGCGTCGGTCTCGGCCTCGCGCTCTCGCGCGGCCTCGCGCGCGACCAGGGCGGCGACCTCGCGCTCGTGCGGGACGGCGCGCCCGGCGCCTGCTTCGTGCTCACGCTGCCGAAGACGGGCGCCTGACGTCCGCCGGGTCGCCGGCGGTGGGGTCCGGGCCGGATGTCAGTCCAAGACTCCCCCGCGGAATCCCGAAGCAGCTCGAAAGCAGCCAAACCACCCCGCGGGGCCGGCTTTGACAGATGGGCCCGGCGCCCTTAGCATGCCGGGCGGTCCGCGGGGATTGGGACAATCACCCGTTCGGATCAATTCCTGTCGCCGAGCGTGCTCGCCATCAGTAGGGGGGCGCATCCGTCGGCACAACCCTAAGGAGGTCTCGTCGTCATGCGGAGATTCATGCTCTCACTGTCCGTGCTCGTCCTCGCCGGCTCGCTCTGGGCCCAGGTCCCGCGGGGCAACGCCATCGTGAGCGAGTTCGCCAACCTCGCGCCGATGGAGGGGCTGTGCCTGGTCACTCGCGGAGGAACGGTCACGCCCATCACCGGGCTCCTCGCCAACCCCCGCGGCGCGGACATCAACTCGGTCAAGCTCGACCCGATCGACAACCGCGTCTGGGTCGGGGGGATCAATGCGCTCTCGTCCGGCCGGCTCCACCACCTCACGGTCGCCGGCACGATGGTCGCCGGCGTGACCCAGCACGGCCCGCAGCTCAACACGGGCTCGATCGCGGGCATCGCCTTCGACGTCAACTGCAACCCCGTCGTGGTGAGCGGCACCATCAGCGCGACCTCGACGACGACCGGCGTGATCCGGTTCGACCGGACCACCGGCGCCACGACCCAGATCGCGGGCGGCCCGACCAACGGCTGGACCTTCCCGACCGGCACCGCGAACTGCGTCACCTCCGACCCGTCCGGGAACATCTACTTCGGCGTGACCGTTGGGACCGCGCCCATGCAGGCCCCGATCTACAGCCTCGCCGCGCCGAACTACACGACCCCGGTGTTCGAAGGCTGGTGCGTGCCGCCGAGCAACAACACAACGATCAGCGGCATGACCTGGGCGCCCGACGCCGCCTCGCCGCGCGGCGCGATCTACTGGACGACTTTCGCCACGGCGACGGGGGTCCCCGTCGGCAAGCTGGTGCTGAGCGCGACGCCTCCGGTCGCGAGCGTCGCCGTCGCGTCGGGGCTCACGAATGCCGCCAACTGGATCGAGTACGACAATGACGTCGGGGACTTCTGGATCCTCACCGGCGGGATCAACCCGGACACCGTCTATACCATGCCTCCGGCAGGGCCCGTGGTCCAGGTGGCGCTGATCCCGCCGGGCGGCGTCAACGGCTCGCCCTCGTGCATCGACGTGAACGACTGCCCGCCGGGCCGCCTGACGATCTCCCCGGCCTACGTGCCGAATCCTCCGGTGCCCTTCACGGCCGAGATCGGCGTCTGCTGCGAGCCGGGCGACACGGCGGTCTACGGGATCGTATCGCCGCTCGTGCTCATCCTCGGTGTGGCGGTGGCCGGGCAGGACGGCCGGGTCTGGGCCTCCTACCCGAACATCAACCTGCCTCCGGGAACGCCGGGCGCGCTCACCTTCCTCGCCGGCTGCGTCAACACGGCCGGTCAGGTGACGCTCACCAGCCCCGTGCCCTGGCCGAGAAACTGATCGACCAGTTCGAAGGGGTCAGGACCCGCCGCGAGTCCTGACCCCTTTTCCTTTGGCTCGACCTCGAAAGGAGACCCCCACATGCGGAAGCGCGCGTCCTCGACCCTCTTCCTCTTCGTCGCGACCGGATCGCTCTGGGCCCAGGTGCCACGCGGCACGGCGATCCTGAGCGGGTTCACGAACGTCCCTCCCATGGAGGGACTCCTGCTCGTGAACCGCGCCGGGACGACTACGGTCGTGACCGGCCTGGCTGCCCATCCTCGCGGCGCGGATCTCAACTCGGTCAAGCTCGACCCGATCGACAACCGGGTGTGGATCGGCGGGATCAATGCGGCGTCGTCCGGCCGGCTCCACTACCTCACGATCGCGGGCTCCACGGTCGCCGGAGTGACCCAGCACGGCCCGCAGATCAACACCGGCTCGCTCTCGGGGATCGCCTTCGACATCGACTGCAACCCCGTCGTGACCACCGGCGCCATCAGCGCGACCTCGACCACCACCGGCGTGTTCCGGGTCCATCGAACCACGGGCGCGTTGACCCAGATCGCCGGAGGCCCGGTCAACGGCTGGACGTTCCCCACCGGCAGCGCGAACGCCATCTGCTCCGATCCGTCCGGGAACCTCTACTTCTGCGTGACCGGGGGGACCGTGGGCATGGCTGGCCCGATCTACAGCCTGGCGGCGCCGAACTACACGACTCCGGTGTTCGAAGGCTGGACCGCGCCGCCCAGCAACCTCTCGACGATCAGCGGCGTGACCTGGGCCCCGGACGTCGCGTCGCCGCGCGGCGCGATCTGGTGGAGCACGCTCGGGACCGTGAACCAGCTGGGCAAGCTGGTGCTGAGCGCGACCCCGCCGGTCGCGGGGGTCGCTGTGATCACCGCGCCGCCGCTCCCGATCGGCCTCAACTGGATCGAGTACGACAACGACTTCGGCGATTTCTGGATCACGACGGGCGGGTCCAACCCGGACACGGTCTCCACCGTGACCATGGGCGGCGTCGTGACCGCGGTGGCGACGGTGCCGCCCGGCGGGGCCAACGGCACGCCCTCGGCCATCGACGTGAACGACTGCCCGGTGAACCGGCTCACGGTCTGCCCGGCCTACGTGCCGAATC